>Ga0247763_1000516_pt1 | contig 23016 bp, 28 predicted proteins | sample UWRJL141409B4_FD_179926 | JGI IMG/M metagenome (GOLD analysis project Ga0247763, IMG submission 179926) | Plant litter microbial communities from Arlington Agricultural Research Station in Wisconsin, United States - UWRJ-L141-409B-4 | ecosystem: Environmental > Terrestrial > Plant litter >...
GGGGCAGTTGTGCGGATCTTATCAATGACGTTGGTCTTGTTAGTGGTAGGTAGAGCTGGCTTACTTGGACGGGGCCGGATTTGCGCACCTCGCGCTGCCGGCACTAAACCTCGGCAAGCGGAATCAGAAAGAACGGAGGGCAGAGAAACGTTTGGAACGGCAGGAGCGGAGGGGCCGGGATTGTCCTTGGAATTGCTGGCAGCCGTGTTGTTCTCGATCGGCACAGTGCCGGGATTTCAGAGAAATAGAAGAGCCCGAAGAACGTGAATCGGTCTTGGGGGGGTAGGATTTTCTGTGAGAGGTTTGGTGGGTTACTCTATGTGCGAGGATCCGAAATCCAAAGGCGCAGGGATACTCCCTCGTCTTATATAGAATCAGCACAAATCAGCCACAGCTCACCCCAGCTCAGCAATACGAACGAAAAAGGAAATTTTGTGTACCCAGATTCGTCGCAGACAACCACATGTGCAAGCTGTTGTTCATGACAAAATGGAAAGACTGATCAGTGCGTTGCGTTCCATGGTGGAGAATTCGGCACATATACCTCATTTCAACAGTTCATAAATGAGGAAATAATCCCCCCACAGTCCAGGCCCTCCATATTTCGAATCATCCTGAATCAACTCGCGCTCTATCCGGAAGTCTAGCCTCTGGTACACGGGCATGGCAACGTTCATGGCGTGCACAAAGATATCGAGACCCAGTTTCTCAGCCTGGTACATACCGCTGAGCACGAGAGCAGTAGCGATGCCTTTCCGTTGGTGTTTCGGGTGCACGGCGAGATATTCGAGCTCTGTACCATCAATGTTCAGCACCCCCACACTTGACAGCTTTTTGGTCAACTACAGTGGAGTCTCACTCATGTATTCCTTCCGTCCCAATATCTCCTTCTCAATCTCCCACACGCCATCCAGCAGTGGATCTGAGGTATAATCCGGATCCCACGCGGCGGTTTCGGCAACCCGGGATATTTCCGCCTCTTTTTCGCGAGATACCGCAGGTACTTGCGCCTCGGGCCAAACGGGTTCCCCGTCGACAATGGCCTGCGAGATGGGGTTTGACCACCGCGCATAGCCTAGAATCTCACCTGTTATGGCATCCACAGCCTTTTGATGCCGAGTCGTGTCTCGGTTTCGAAGCAGGTTTCGGGGATACCGGAGAGCTACCCGTGAGATGTGGCATTCGAGAGTGCAATGGCGCCATTCGAGTCGCCAGTGTGGACAGGCCCAGAAGGCGGGTATGTTGTTGCGGCGAGGGCGGGGCCGTCGGCCACTGTGACCCCTGTGATTTGGAACGAAATACTAGGGAGATTGGTGGCCGGATGCTGCGGGTCTGCAGTTTTTACGTCCATTTAGCAGGTCGTTAGCAAGTGAAACAGTCTGAGAAACTGGGAGGCTGCAACAAACAAGAGACGCGGGTAAGCATGGGGGAGTGGGGATGAGCCCAAGGACAGCTAAGAGCTGAAGCGGGGTTAACTCTTCCAACATTATTTGAAACTGAGACACGTGGAAATCCCACTTGGTTGGCACGGCGCCGCAGTACGGCATTTATCCGCGAATGCTTGTCTGACAGAGGAGACATCGCAGGCGGTTTGCTAGGCTGCCTAAAAATCTTTAAGGTAGACAGACGGTAGGTAAGGTAGGTGCCCAGTGACCTGGACACTGACAATCGCGTGGTTCTAAAGCATGTCCTCATGTTGCAGTCTCGTTCAAATACCCATCCAGTAGGAGAGGTGGATGGAGTCACGAGGTGCCCATATAGGTAAGTGGTCTGAAGAGAAAGCCGCAAGAGAAACTCCAATGTGAAGAAAAGTATATTCACCCGTGAGTCACATGTACATGCATGTTTATCAAAAAAGAAGAACCAATGCTCTCCACTTGCAATCCCTGCCCCGTCTCCAGACACTACCCCAATGATCCAAAGCCCCAGTCTATGATGCGGACACAGTCTAGGCCAAAGTCATGCTAACGAAGCCCCGGGATCCCTCGACGCTGCAGTCAATAGCCGTCCACAGGAACCAATCGCGGTGATAGCTCTGCTGGCCCTGGGCGTACCCGGCTATGCAGTCGCGCAAAGCCGCATTGTTATTCTGTAGACCGACGCAGAGACGGCCCTGGCCATCGCCGTTCTGGCAGCCGCCGCCGGCTGCTAGAAGACTGCGGACGACTCCGACGGGGTCCGACTTGGTGTCCTTCCACCGTCCGGCGTCCGAGTTGTGGCTGCAGTTGCAGGCCGAGGCGACAGAGGCCATGGCGGCAACGGCGGAAACGAGGGCGGTCTTGAACTGCATTTTGATGGCTGAAACTGATTCTGCTAGTCAGTGTGGGAAGATGGAAGGGTGGAATGGGCTCGGTGTCTACCGGAAAAGTTGAACTTGCGACAAGGGAGTGTGTTTGGTTTTGTTGGGTTGTGAGTTGAACAAGCAAAGGCTGTTGAGAGAAGCTGTTGAGGAGGGTAAGGAGGAGAGAGAAATGAATCGAGGTGGAAGATAGATTGACCTCTACTTATACTTGTCTCGAACCCAATCTGCAAGCATCTTGAAGAACATCTTGGTCTTGTTCAAGTCTTCTGGATGTGTCTGCCTTGCCTTAGCGAATCCCAAAGGCTGGGGTGGGAAAGGAGGAAGCATGATTCCTCTTCCACAAGGAATCAAGAGTTACGTGCCAGGCCCTATTAGGCGTTGTTCTATCGATCGCGGATTGTTGTTATTTCGGGAAAGGGTGAATGTTGTGTGGGAAGCAGAACTGCCCGCCCTGGGCACAGAAGGCAATGGCAACGTCGTTTACCATTCTAGGAAGCTCGCCAGGAACGGAGTGTGGTTGGTCCGTGTGAATAATGCGCCGACTGGATTCTAGGTTGCTTTAGCCGTGGTCGACATGGTTTGATTCAGGCACTGTCCGTGCCCCGAATGAAGATTCTCAGGGTCCCAATGTGCGGGACACATTCAAAAGGATTCAGTATCCGTACCTGAAGGATTAAACCTCTATGCCTCATACCGAAACGTCCAATCACAGCAGCCTAAATCCAAAATTTTTACATGTTCTGATACATGTATGCCCCAGAACGAGGTACTTGACTGCAACTCCCATTACAACGTGGTTAATCACACAAACTCCGTCGCCACTGATGTGAGGCTGTGACTTTTCCTGCCTTCAAACGCCGCAGATGCTGTTCGTCAACCACGCTTCTTGGGGCAGAGATATGACTTCCATGGACATTTGGGATGCTTGCACTGCGCTAATCCCGAACAAGTCGTCCCACTGCTTAGGTAGGATTGGCCGTTAGGGTACTAGCTTGCCATGTGGCAATTGAGATCTACCAGATGAATGCTCGTATTCTACATCTAGCTTCTAGTAGAGCGCGTGACTAAATAGTTGAAATCCCTACAAGCCCGTTGGTCGACACTGATGAGTTGGGTGCCTGAAGGTTATGCGTACTGAGAAGTGCATGCACTGAGAAGATCTCGATCTTTGCACAGTCCAGGTGGGGAACACTCGGCGCACTCTAGGGTCGGTCGTGTCGTCAAAGGCTACAATATGGCTTGGTGATGTTGTCTGCTATTCTAGGCGTCGCCTGTTGATTGCAAAGAACATCGAACTTGACTCGGTTATGCCATTCTCACATGACATTTTGCGCCATGACAGCCTATCAGAATTCCGCCCCTACTGACTTCGCCCCATTCTACCACCACACTGACAGCCCAGGCTGGTGTTTCATCTATATCAAATTCCACTCAGGGACAGTAAAGACGCGGCCCGTCGTGAAAAACCAGCCACCCACCCACGTGTGGACAAGGCCACACACTAGGCCTTGCCAGGCGACCCCATGTCGGTTGTTTGAGTCGCGCAGTCTTTTTAACACCGCTGGGGGAACATTCCCGTACATTCAGCTACTAATCATGAGAACAGGTGTCGCTCTCAGCGACGCCGCACGCATGTCACAAATGTCGCCAGAACATGGATCGAATGCGTATTTTACGCAATGGGGTTGACCCACTCACAATTTCTTGTTCAACCTGAGCTCAGACCATCATCAGTTGTTCCTACCTATTCTATTCACGCGCAAGACTTGAGTATCAGAGCAGAGCTGTAACCGCTGCTGAGGTAGTCGCTCGCGAAGCAATGTTGAAATGAGGTACACAGCTCCAAATCCTCTACTACCTAGGTAAGGTACCAAATTACCTATGGGTCGAACTGTTCCGTCCTTCCATTTGCAAGTTGGCAAAGCAAAACTTGGTGGAGAACAGCACAGCTTGCCACGTGCAGGCAAAGCAAACGGTTGCCCCGGAATTCGGGCCGTGGGCTAATGCGGCACCGTTGACGCGATCCTTCTCCGGCTCCTTTAAATCCTTATTGCCGCCTCTTGACTCTAGGTACTCGGTACCAAATCAAGGTAGCATCAAAAACACTGGTGACAATTTTACAGCAAAATAGGGCAATTGGAATCGACTACCAGGTCCTCAGAGTAGTACCGAGGTACCACAGCTCATGGCTGCATCCGTGGCCCCCCTCCAACCCACAACGTGGGCGGGTTATCTTGGTGCAACACGCCAGGCAGCAATATATGATGAGAGGCAATGTCTACAGTTGGGCTGTGCCGCGTTTGCGTCAAGTCGTCCGATATGGCCATTGGTTCATCCCCGACTCGCAACAACAAAAATACCTACCAGCCACACAGTCGTCTAAAGCCGTCCCGCGGGAGTACCTGATGGAAGTGTGTTCCAGGTTCTGCAAGATGGCAAACCCGGATTCTGAGGCTGAAATTGTCCACGTTCCTGCCACTCCATACCACGCTACCATGCAACCCACACGTGCAGTATGCAGCACGACCAGAGTGCCACCTCCACCTTCCTTCAACACTACCTTGACGAAACACAATAGAGGGCCGGTCGACCTTCATGTACAGCGCAACGGGACTGAACTTAGTAAGTAACAACACTGCCACAATCGACACGTACCTCATAAAAGTTGGAAAAAAAAATCCACCGATTTTCTTGCCCGGTTCGGTGTTTGGAACACGAATACTCCTGCCAGGCGGAATTTTCAGGAATGAGGCACCTCGGTTGCCGAGACCAGGGCACTCCCATCCTCTGGCCAATTCGGATAAGTTTCGGTTTCTCCTAATGTAGTATGCACGAACTAGCCAGGCAATCTTCTAGGCACGGGAGAGGACTGACTGCATGTCTATGAGCATTCCATGTAGCCGTCAACGCGGATTGATGAATTCGGCTCCTCTTTGTTGAATCCTGCCTCTAAACACAAGTGCACATCCAGGCCTCAGACAAGGAAGCTAGGTCACGGGCCGGAGTGCCCTCTTTTCCATGTGAGAAGCACCGGAACTCCTTCCGGAGCGCACAACGCCGAAGCGAGACACGATACATATAGCACGGTGTGGGAACCCCCCACATTCCGCACGGCAGCAGCCGGAACTCTCCGAGATTTTATCTTTCTCTCACAAATATAGCTCTTCCTAGGTACCAGACAGTGAAGGCAACCAGACATGCAGTATAGAGGTGATCGCCAAGCTCCCCGGCAAAGCTGGACGGCAACTCTGTCCAAGTGGGACCCGGTTATTCTCCGAGACGCGCTCCCCAGTGGATTGGCGCGGCAAGGTGTGCCCATTTACAAGAGAACAACCGTTGATTTTAACCTTACAGAGCAATTGACGTAGAAATAAAAAATAGACTTGGTATAAGAATGTTGCGACGTCCATTCTTGGATGATAGATGCGCCGTTCCTGGTTCGAAAAAAAAGTACAGCTTGATCAGTCATTATGAAGGGAAAACTTGCAACGCTCGCAACACTCGTCCTGCCGCTGTGCTCGGCGCAGATGTGCACTCGGGATTTCCTCAAAGCCCAGGCAGAAAAATATGTGGCTGCACAAGCGGCCGGAAAACCCAGCGACTTGACGGCCAACGTCACCGGCACCATCACCTACACTGAGGATTTCAAGGCCGGCGATATCGCCAAGGGAATTCTCTCCAAACCTCTCAAGGTCGATTTCACTCGCAGCCTCTATGATACAACCGACTGCGCTATCTTCACGGAACTCGTGGCCGCCAGCAATACACCGCCATATGTGCTGGGCACGCAATTAAGATTCACCCCCGAGGGCGCGCTCACCAAGGTTGAGACTCTGGCGACCACTACGGGGGATTGGTTCTTTAATGCGGCAAACACGCTGAAGTACACCAAGGAGGAACCTTGGTAATTAAACCCACTTAAACCATTTCACCAGCCACTAACACTAAAACACCAAATAGGTCGGAAATCCCCGCCGAAAAACGCGACACCCGCGCTGCCATCAAAGCCGCCGGCGACGCGTACATGGATCTGTTCAACGACAAATCCGTCAAAGTCCCCTGGGGCAAGCCGTGCGCGCGTCTCGAAGGAGGCACCTACATGCAGCCCGACTGTAACGTGGGCGTTCCCAGCGGCCTAAAGATGACGAATCGGCGATATGTGGTCGACGAAGTCGTGGGTGCGGTGGATATCTTTTTGGCGTTTGGTGGGAATATCCCCGATAGTCACGCCTTTAGGCTGGAAGGGGGTACGATTCGCTACGTTCATACCTTGACGATCATGTAGTTTCTTACTTGTACTTTGGTGAGAGATGATAAGTTGTCCTTGTTCAAAAAGCAGGTGTTTTAAACATTTACTCGATTAAATTGAGTGCTCAACTTTGTTACGTGGTTTGGTTGAAGTATACCGGGGTTGAAATAGAGTTTTAGGAGAAAAGAGTCAGGTTGTGATGTCATCTCGGTTCAATGTTGCTGATTGAAACACAAGCACGTTTCTGCTGCATGTGGTATGTCGATCTCAATTGACAATGTCAACACCAGCACTATGGTAGGTAGGCCTACTCCGGAACCTCAACCTCAATAACCCCCTCCAAGTCCCGAAAATCCGGCGAATGCCAAATCTTGGCCACCCGCAAACCCGCCGACTCTACCAGCTCCACCCACTGTTTCTTTGTCCGTTCCATGCCCGCAAGGAGAGACATCATGGTGATATCCGCCGCAGCGAGGAGGGGGGGACAGCCCTTTTCCGGAATGATGGTCTCGTTGAGTAACAGACGGGAAAACCCTGGCTTCATCGCCGCAGCCGTGGCTCTCAGTAGATCTCGACATCGCTGGTCGGGCCAATCATGCAGCACCAGACGGGTGTAATACAGATATGCACCCTTAACGGGTTGGGGAGTGAAAAAGTCGTGAACCATAGGCTGGATTCGAGAATCCACATCTTGGACCTTGGCGATCGTTCCCGGGAGGTCTTGTAGAACGAGCGGCTCTGCGGCGGGGAAGGCCTCGAGTAAAAGCTTGACGTGGAGACCGATGCCGCCACCCAGGTCAACCAAGAATGGGGTACTCGAAGCATCGGGTGAGTTCTTGAACGGGTTTAGAAGATGTTCTGCGACGGGGAACCATTCAAACCAGAAACGTAATCCGGCTTTGCTTCCCGTCATGCAGGTGTTGAAACGCTCAGCCTTGACGGGGTCTTGGTGGAGGTACTCGAAGAAATGCAAGTTGGTGCCAAGAGCGTACTGACTCGGGCCGTTGAGTTCGTCGGTGGGGTTTTTGTACCCGTGAGTCTTGAAGTACTCGGGCATGCGGTTGCAAGAACGAGCCGAGGCTTCATAGCTGCCATCCAGTGTCAGCACCGGTGATCAAATCAATCTCACGCATTGTACAGCTGATAATGGTGATTATTGCACTTACATGTGGACTACAAACGCTTCAATATGCTTCACCACCATGGCCTTGGACATGCGCGTGGCGACGTATTCTCTCTCACCAGACTCTTCGGCATACCCAGCAGCCGTGACGACGCGCATGATGCGGACTACCAACACCTCATCGGCGCCACACTGAGCTGCCAACTTAATTGAAGATATCGGAGTCCCGTCTCGCTCTACGAGATGGTGAAAGATGCGCAGATCCACGGCCATGCGAATAGCGAATTGCCGGGGGGGTGTCTAATCCAGCGTAAGCGCGTCTACAGATACCTGAACATGGTAGGTGATGTTGAAATGAGAAGTTACCTCAAAGATTTGCATAAAAGCCAGCTGTTCCGGTGTCAGAAATAGACCGGGAAGCTCCTTCCCCAGCGAGAGGATACGCTGGCGCAGGTCGGGCGAGAGCTGCTTGGCCTGGTCGGGCTGGGCCGACAGGTCTTCGAGCGCCTTGACGGCGGATTCAATGTCCATTTTGTGTGTGGAATTGGGGGGTCGCCTTAGCACAGTCGAGATGTATTTACTTGGTAATGTGGTTGAGAGGAAAGGAGTTCGCGACACATTGAAGAGAGTTATTTGATCATGGCGTCGTCGTCGCTCGGGACTGCAGTCGAGTCGGGGCTGAAAAACTCGCTTCGACGCAATGCAGTTTTTGTCCGGACATCCGCTGTTATTTCATTGGCTATCGCGGAAGTCCGTCGGTAAAATGTTGTCGAATCACAGCGACGACGAGAGAGCACAGTGTGAAATTCGATGCTCATTTGCGAATGGTAACACCACGGAACGTAAGGGTGGTCACACATGTGCTACCTCCCCCTTGTGTCACTCGTACCCTAAATTTGACCTCTGGTCACCATCCCCAATTGAATCGCCCACATCTCTCCTCCTCTCCTCAATCCTCTTCACTGCCTTACAGAGTTGTCAATGCAATCCTACAGGTGGTCAGGGGAAAGCCATGGATGAGACGCGACCACAATGTCTATACTACCTACTTTGTCCTTCTCCGCTGTGCAGCTGCCTAATGTTGTATGTTGATGGTGCGACGCATACCTCTTAGCACGGCTCAAGTAACTTTGGAGCGAGTCCTTTCAACTGCCTTTCTTAGCTTCTCGGCCTCTTCTTCATAGCCCAGCGGCGGAAGAGATGCGGAGGTTCTCTAAAGGATTCCATCGAGACATGTGTACCAACGAGGACTGGATCAAGAAAACAAAGTCAAGGCAGCAACTTCTTTATTCCGAGGAAGGAACATGGATGGGGAGTGTTATGTGTGGTCTCATTTTTAGGGGATGGTGTGGTAAATCTCGGAATCCCAATCCCGGACTTGGTTCATCGGTCGGGGAGTTGTAGCTCACACCCTGATTCCCGAACTCGGGTCGTTTTCGGAAAGGCATTTTCAGGTCGCAACATCTTGGCTCTTGGCATCAAGCTGGGCCGCCATGGATCAGGGTCAGGGAAACCTTGGTGTGAAAAAATTGTTGAACAGCAAAAGCATAGGACAATTGCCAGTGCAACGGCCGTATCTGGCATATATACCTACCTGCCTATATATTCCACAAAAACACGAGTGATAGACTTGTGAGTGATAGCCAAATTCTAAACTAAATAGCCACCTCCTTTCCAGTCCTTGCGCTCTCCTTGGCCGCTTCAATGATGGTCAGAACCGCAGCTGCCTGGGTGGCCGTGACCGGGATATCCTTTTCATCACCACTCGCCACAGCTCGAGCAAACATTTCGTAGAATCTACGATAGGTCTGCGGCTCAGCTGTCGGCCACTCGCAGTCCTTCACCTTTCCATCCTCCCCGACGACACACAGCCTACCGTATCGCGAAGGATCCTCCTTGCCAAAGTCCGCGTCGGTGGCCTTGCCGCCCCCTCGCAGCTGGTCTTCCTGTGGATCTAATCCCGTCTTGTGGTAGCTTCCCTTTGTACCCCGGACCCAGAACCGCATCTGCTGCGTCTCCACGCTGACAACGGCAATGCGCACATGCACGAGCAGCCCAGTCTCGGCATAGCTCAACACCAACGAAACACTGTCCGGCTCGTCGTCGAGACCACCACTCCCCGTGGCCAACTGCCCATCGCGTTGCCTTACAAACTTGGCAAACACCCCACTTGGGATGCCAAACAACACAACCACCTGATCAAGCAGATGCGTGCCGAGATCATACAACACACCCCCACCGTCACGCATACTCAACATGCCCTTCCAGGAAGTGGCCGGCCTCTCCAACCTGAGACGATCAAAATGCGTCTCAAACTCCACGACCCTTCCCAATGTGCCTTCCGCAAGTAATTTCTGGACAGTCAGAAAATCCGCATCCCATCTACGGTTTTGATAAACAGTGAGAACGCAACCCTTTTCTTTGGCGAGATAAGCTAATTCGTGAGCCTCCGCTGATGTGGGCACAAACGGTTTTTCGACAACCACGTGTTTTCCCCGGCGGAGGGCTTCGCGAGCCAGAGAGTAGTGGGTATTGGGCGGGGTGGCGATGATGATTACATGTAGTTCCGTGTCGGTGAGGAGCTCCTCTGCCGAAGCGAAATGGCGCACACCCGTCGTCGCCGTGGGGAAATCATCTGGAGCGGAATTTCCAGGAGTAGGTGTGCGTTGGACGATAGAATGCAAATGCAGGGAGGGGGTTAAGACGATGAAGGGGATGTGGAAGATTTTGGCTGAGAGGCTGTATGACGTCAGTCAGTCAATGACGGGAATTAACGTTGCGAACTGTGCTGGATTTTTGGGGAGAGATTGAGTTACCCGTAGCCAATGATGCCGACGTTGAATTTGTCATCGCACGTCATTTTGGTATTCAGTTGAGAGTAAAGGGCAGTTTGGGACAAGCTCGTTGTTTGATCAGAGTTGAATTTTGCACAAGGGTGGGGTTGAGAAAGCGGGTTGAACGGCTCAAGTCTGGTTGCACATGCCATGAGTTCGGACCCACAATTGTCTTGTCTCTTCCAATAACTCGAAACGAACGGTTTTTGCCTCAAATATAAACATCTCCTCATGACTAGCGCAAGTATCCCTCCTTATAAAGCAACATGCCGCAGATAGCAAATTTCAGATTTACAGTTATGGACGCTTCAAACCCAAGCCAAGAAATGATTGTAATGATAACCCCCGCCCTTGTCCACATGCATCTCCCGCGCGACCCAGTACCAACATGTACACAGCCAACTGGTCACCTGATCCCACACTTCAACTACATGTACCCCATATCCCGGCGCCGGATCTCAATCTCGTCGTGCCCAACCTCATACTGGAGCAAATCCCGAGGCCAGACCTCGACGGTCGCGTTGTCGTTGGCAGCGTGGTACTCAAACATGCGAAGGGCATCTTCTCTGGGGACGTCGGACCCCGTGTTGAACATGTGTCCGTCTAGAAGCACAATGCGATCAGGCCATTGGCATCCCGTCTTGTTGTCTGCATGTGCGTGTGGCGGCGGCAGGGGTGCGTTGTCGTCGTCGCCGTCACGGCCGCTGATGCGGGAAACGCCTCCGAAAGCGGAATCCAAGCGGAACCCTGTCCAAGAACTGCCTCTGACCTGAGGTCGAGGACCAAGAAAGGGTTCCTTGTTGATGCAGACGTTTAGATCGAATCCGATATTGTTGACCTTGCCACAACCCGATAGGCCCGCGGTTTGGTGTTCATGGATGGTACCAAAGGCAAAAATCGGCAGTCCATTAAATCGTGCGCTCAGAAATGGCTGTCTGGCAGGACGTTCGCAACACCTGCCCTGAGCGATATCGTTGCATATATCAAAGCTTCCTTGGCAGCCACGCGTTCGGTGGTTCCGGATCGTCACAGCCTCCGACCCGGCCATCAAAGCCGTCAGGCAGAGCCACTGGACGAAAAATGCCTTCATTGTAGAACTGGATGTGTATTGCCCGATAAAGAGTTGAGGACGTAATATTGATGGGGCAGCCCAAAACGAAGAAGAATGATAAAAACTGTTTATGGGTGAAAAGATTTTTGGTGCAGAACAATGAAGACAGTGATCTTGAAAATGGTGACAATAGGGTGTTTTTCGAGACTTGGGTATGATATCAATCGTGTGAACAATATGATTTGCAGGATACTGCCGTATATTGATCATCAGAAAACGGCGATCGCTCCGGATACCTTATATATACGTGGTTGTTGAAGTGAAGGCTAAATAAAAACACTGAAGGCACGCCAGCACCTTTTTGAGACCATTTTCCGAGACCGATGAGCATGCTCCATGGAGAAGGGAAGCCTGAAGCTCCGCAGCAAGAGTCCGGAGATGTTTTGGGCGTGTCAGTGAGTGACACGAGAGAGGCTGTTTCGATTGAAGGAACCTATCCAGTGTCAGGTGTCACATCAGACATTGCACACCAAGTGCTAGGATTTTGGTAAATTCCGATATCTTTTGTGGCTTGGGCTTGATGCTCACAGGTAGCGGCTGTGTCAACGGCCCAAAGCGACTACCAAGGGAAAGTACGACAAGTCCGAGAAATTCAGTATCCGGGCCCGTGTCGCGGCATTGAGAAATAATAGGAAGCGGCAGGGAACACTATTGTGTAACTGTAGTGTAAAAAGAAGGGCGCGCGCGCGCGAAGGTGTGTTTGTAAAACATCAAAATGTGTGCTACAGCAACTTTGTGATCTCGGACTGCACACAAGACCCCAAAAAAAATATAAAGATTTAGGCTGTGAGCATTTAGCTAAACCCTTACTCGCCGAGTGCGAGAATAGATCCTTCTTTAGTAAACTCCAGCATGAACGGGCCTGCCTGCCCTACCCTCCCACACCTTGCCTTGTCACAGATCGAATATCAGCCCCGCTGATTTTAGAAACTCCAGCCGGTGAGGGAAAGGTTCAGACAGTAGCCGGTAATGTCGACTAGAGAAGGAGGTATCACGAAGCCTACTGATCTTAGACTTGTATATATACCTACGTGCGTGTTTCCTCTTCTGTCAATAGCTCGATCTACCTCTCATCATCAACCATTACTTTTTCTTTACCGCATACACCTTCCAACACATCTCCTGCCAAATTATACTACCATTCACTATTTCCACAGAACCACTCTCTTCCACAGCCAAGATCTTGGGAGTTTTGTGGATCATCATCATTATCTTCACCAACCCTAGTCCCCACCATCGCCAAGGCCCAAAACCGTCACCATGAAGACAACATATTTCACGGCCCTCCTTCTCTCCGGCATGGCCACCACGGTTTCTGCCAGATGCTACGGCGGCAAAAACAAGCGTCCTGAGCACGGAATTCTCTGGGTCAAGCAGGCTCTCATTGCCGGGCAGAACGCCGAACAAGCCAGTCCCATACCAGCGGGCCAGGAGCAGTGGACTTCGGGAAAGCCCGACGGCGTATGTCTCAGCTTCGGCATCAAGAACAAGAGCGGCCAAACCAAGTCCGTTACCACAGATCAAGTGGTGGATGCCTGGCTGCGCGAGTACATTGGCTGCGAGCATGGTGGTGAGCGCAGATACGATGATGGACTTGAGTACATGTAAGTCTTGTCCGAATAATATTAGAGAAACAGTCATTTTTCTAAACACAGTTATAGCTTTCACATGGACTGCAAGTAAGGCACAAAACTCCCTGGCATACATGTTTGTGTCTGGGAGAGTGTCGAGTCAGGGACGGGGTGATGTCGATCTGGTCATGTTTATAAGAGTTTAAATAGTTTGCTCACACTGCGTTATATACAAACCATTCATTTGTCTGCATGCCATTGGAGGAGGAATAGGGGCAATTTGAACTGCTGAGTTTAGCAAATTGTTTTATAAGAGTTTTGAAATTTTCTAAACTGTGGTGATAAAGTTTTCATTGACATGGGCAATAACCTATTGAACTTTACCCAAAAAAAATTAGCGAAGCCTAAACAGTGACTTACATGCACATTGTAGCCTTGCCAGCAGCGACTGAGAACAGATCTTGAGCAAAGAAGTTTCTCCCCTTAACTCAACACTCCACTTGAGGAGGAGGATCAGGGTAAGCGCCGGCCCGGTCAACCGCCCAATTCTGCTCTGCAAACGGTAATCCGAGCGATTCATCCTTTTCACCGTCCATGTCCCGAGCCCAAGCGATATATCCCCCTTCAATAGCTACAAGCCCGCCAACTACGGGCTCGAGATCATGTCGGAGGATATAATTGACCTTGCTATCGGGGCCGGTAAGAATACCGACCTCAAACATACCCCAGAACGAGTTCTCATTGACCAGAGGTGCATCCTTCCAAACCGCAATATGTACCGCCCCGCCGCGGAGTGCTGCGCGTCGAGCCATAGCCCAGCTGAAAAACTTGGATTGCAAAGTGTAGACCCAACCGGGAGTGGGGTTTTCACTTTTTTCCTCGCGCTCTTCAGCCAAGAACCGATCCATGATCAACGATTTTAAACGAACCAGCGGGTCATCCGAGTTATGGTCGGGTTCTTCGTCCGTCGTGTAGAGCTGGTTCCACGAATAGACGGTCCGGCCCAAAAACATACCGATATGGGCCTGTACGGCATCCATCTTCCTCTCAACGGCGGAACCACCGCTGTAGAACAAAAAAGTCGTCGAGATCGGGAGGGTTCTTAATAGCATTGTCGATCGCCCCGGACCAGCTGCCCCTTGAGCGAAAGGGAGACTCGAGTGACGAGACGACGAGCCTTTTTGGGTCCCTCGTTTTCTTCACTGAACTAATTCGACTCTGGGATGTCGTACACACTTCGTCGTTGTTCTAAAACCGATGCATCGGCAACCTCGCGCCAGGCATCCACCGGCTTCCAGAATGATAGCGGCTTGAATGGCTTCTTGGCGGACCCGGCATCCATCCTTCCGGGCCTTGATGGGCAGTTGGCGATGGCGCACCAGGGATAGAGTCGCTGTGACTCGGCTTCGCATAGAGTATCGAGGCACCCGTACCTAACGAGCACGTTGAACCTCTGAATGATGGTCTTGGCTCTTCCGCTGTTCTCCCCCCGGATCGCCACAGTAAAATTGGCGACGCCCTCTAGAACGCGTTTCACCTTGGCAATATCTGCCATAGGCTTTGCGGTTGCAACTTGGTTGGTGCTGCTTGGCCAAAAAATAAATTTCGTCTTGTAAATCACGAATCTTTCACGTAGGTATACGGCATGCTAAGCGAGATATATCGAGTTATTAGGATAGATATTGGCGATTACGAAGCTGAACCCGAAGCCTGGCTGCGGTTAGATATGTCGATGCTTGACGTAAACTTGGTGGACCGGAAAGTCGTTACTTGTTAAGAAACCCTGCCAGCCTAGAATAATCCTATGTGGGTATACCCTGCAGAACTACGGCGTTGAAAGTCTCTTGTACGATAATGAGGGTACGCCGAGAAATTTTGTAGGAATAATAGAGGTAGTTAAGGTACGTATAATATAAGCTGTATGAGTTCCCCGGAAGAAGGACAAGTTATAAATTGATTCGGCCCCTAGGATATTGAGATACGCGAGGTGTCATTATAGAGCTTGAAAGATATTAGTATTATATTGGTTAATGTTGAGATATGGCCCCTGGCTGCCCTGCAACCACAGGGCTCTTCGGGGAGCTTGCTCCCCCTCTGATCAGAAGGAGAGTAAGTGCCGTGGGTGGCGTGTCGTTGAGTGTGGAGGTGGAAGACCCCACTGTAGGTGGAGCCGCACAGGGGTTGGCCCCTGTACGGCCAAGACTACAGGGGGACCGTGCCGGACCCCCAGAACTGTCGTTTCTCAACACCAAAGAAGATTTCAGAGATCTGTGGCATAGCCCACTGAACTCTCTGGAATCTCAGCACTGTATACACTTTCCCTCTGTAGTTTAATTATCTTCAGGGCCCTGTGGGCCCTTCAGGGGCATCTCCACAGCTGTGGAAAGCTCTCTCTGAGAACTTTCCTCGCTATAAATCTCCCCTTCTTTTCCACTCCTTTGGGTAGTTTTCTACTCTCCTTTCTTTTCCACTCCTTTGGGTAGTTTTCTCCTCTCCTTTCCTCCTTAAGTAAATCTATAGTCAATAGAGCCTTTGTTCTTGGTTCTCAGCTCACTGCGAGCCTCTGTATTGTGTGCTGAAAGAATCCTTGTGCATGTCACGGCGATGGCACCAAAACGATCGTAGGATCGAAGACGTGGCAATCATCATATAAAATTACAAGGTGAAGAAGAAAGAAGGAGAGGAATCGCTGCGGGGCAGCGATGCCAAAGATCTATCTGCGTGGGTGGGGCCCAGTGGGGCCCAGGGCACAGCATTGGCAACAGCACCTCAACCAGTGGGTCAGCCCAAGGGCTGACTAACCATACCACGGCTGTAGGGCTTCTAGGGCACCTGCCGTGACTGTGCAGTACTACTGCCACTATATTCTTGTTGTTTTTACTTCCTTTGGCAACCTACTAAACTCTGCCATTGTACCGCAAGTCTTCCGCAGCGCTCACCGTAGGCCCTGCAGCTACCTGTACAGGTACTACTTTATAGGCCTCTCAGGTCATAGCCTTTAACATATACCAGCACATAATATCCTAGCTTAAAATTGGGGCCGAATCCTGGGCTATGGTCCCAAATTTGGCCTAGAATATACTAGTACATGCCCTGGGATGGTACACAATATCCTAGCTCGAATTTTGGGATGGTACATGATATATCAGTATCAATGGGATGTCCCACAGCATACTGGTATATGCCCTGGGTTTAATGTAAATACTGCGGGGGTATCGAAAGGAAACTTTGGCCTCTAAGGCTGTGCAGCGGCGGCGTATGAGATTACCCTAGTTTAGGGAAGAATCAAGAAAAGCTCAGGAAAAATTAGCTACGGCTCACCCCAGACCACGAACGAAAAAGGAAATTTCGCGAACCTAGATTCGTCTCACATAACCAAGAGATGAATCCACACGAAACTTCCTTTTTTGTACCTTGCCCACGTGACACTGTTCACCCCGGCTTAGAGTCGGCTCAGGACCGACTCAGTCTTTGCTCAGGCTTGCTCACCTTTGCTCAGGCTTGCTCACCTTTGCTCAGGCTAAGTACAGTACCATTTTCGGCACGCTGCGCCGCAGCATGCTGATATGCTTCAACTCCAGCCGAGTGGGCTCAGATTTAGTCCCATCTATATAAAGATGGCCAAAAATTGGTCCTCATTTGAAAATAAACAGTCTCGCCTTTTACCTCGTTGTATTTTTTTGTGATGCCCCAGATCGGGGCCCTTCGATCGGAGGTATGGAGAACAGAACAAGTCGACATTGAACGCTGCGAGCGCAACATTCGTCTCGTGGCACATAGCAATGGGTAGCAACATCGAGCGTTAATGGAAGGTCAACTTTATAAACGGTCAGCTCTGATTACGCATTGCAACTTCTCAATTGTCTCATGGCTCGCTATGTGTTTGGGGAGTGGATGGATAATGGAAGGAGCACCTGGCAGATAGGCACATGATGAGCAGCGTGCACACCACCCCACTCCCCTATATAGGTGCCGTCAGGAGCCCAGTCCCGGATGTCGCCACAACGGAATGCGGCCGGTCGGATCGTCGCGAGTCTGGCGTCACTGAACCTCCTCGACGCACTGCCACCCAGCGCAACGCTTGACATGACGGAGTCGAGGATGATCCTAGCCTACTCGGGCTCTCTAGTTGCACCATGATGCCTCTCATGGGTTTGGATACGCACGAACGTGCAAGCGTTGCAGAAAAAGGGGTTACAAAAGCCATGTCTCAGGCTTTCGCAGCGCTGCTGATGCCTAACATCTTCAATTAACCTTCAGCTTAGCGTTTTACGGTTTCATCACCGGCAACAGTCTTTAAGGCTGACTACTTCCTAAGTACTGAAAAGAGAGATCTGGCCATGAGAGCTGATGTCAGAAGCACAGCACATTGGATTGAATCGTTCAAAGTGATTGAATTGCTTCTTCCATGCGCTCTCCGGTGGAGCCAGAGAGCTCCTATCAAAGCTGTGGTGGGCGGCGAGGTGTATGGCAACTTTGATCACCTGAATAATTCTAGCAACATCCTAGAACTAAGGCTTCGTGCCTGGGCAAAGCCTCCCTATCTCAGGTATCCCTTTGCCACGCTTTCCTACCACCATCATCCCCGGCTGGCTATCTTAAGCCTTTGCATTAAGAGAGGGGAGCAAAGGTCCTGCATAACAACGCAATTTGGTCTAAAAGTATCATAAGTACGCGAATATGGAAATTAAAGCTATGTCGAACGGAGTCGTGCAGTAGTCTGTGGCACAGCTGACCAGAAGTCTCGGGGCGTCGGTAAGGTGAGGCGATGCTTATGCTTAACTCGCCAAGGGACGGCCTGTAGGGCTAATCAAGATATGCCCGTCTCTACAGAAGGCCTGTTAGTGTAGAGACGGGGATCTAGAGTCAACATGACTTGAACAACCTCCGGCGATACCATATCATCGACACGGAGTTCGAACCTCCCGCCAATGATCAATCAAAGTTTCCCTCTCCGCTCATCTTGCGGTGCACCGCCATCGCAAGGCATACTTGTTGAGACATCGCTTAGATCGAACAACAATTGTTCCGCGCTAACCAACTGGAAGCGGCGTCAAATCCTTCTGATTCTATTACTCAACTCGGTCCCGTGCTTGTACACGGCGCGGCCTCGAACGTTTTTTCACTTAAAAAAAGACGGATATACGAACATGCAGTAGGGCTGTAACGCTGAACTGTTACTTCGGCTGCGTTGAACCAATGAGAACAGGAGGAATTACACTTGAAGCCGGGATGACCATTTTAACCGCGGCTTTGCGCCTCACAGCTTTGCATAGTCGGTGGGTTCTACGGCGGCGCAGATAGCCCCCTCACTCGGCTGTCCCATATCATGCTAGATTAGGTTGTTTAATCATGCTGCGCTCGGTTGCACGTAGCCCTGTCTACTAAGAGGCCTGTAGCTGAAGTTCCGATCTTGATCTTACGGCCAATGGTGCCAGCCTTGACCAAGCCGTCTCCGAGTATGAATAGGAGCTCCCTCTCCAGACAGCATGATACATTCTGTCTGACTCCTCACAGCTTCATCTTTACGGAAGTCTCTCTTGTAAGTAGTCTACCGACGGATACACCCTCCTAAGCTTAGACGTTAACCTCGAGTTTAGCAGCAGCCATCACCATCTCTACCGCAATCATGCGCGCCATTCTCATTACAATCCCCCTGGCCACCCTGGCCTTCGCCCTCCCCGCCATCAACACCACCGAGCATAGCCTCAAACCCCGTGCTGGCTGTCGCGACAAATACAACACCCTCGACTACTGCACGTGGTACTGCTCCGGCTGCACCATGGGCCCTGGTCCCCTCCGGCCTGGCACGGGCGGACCTGACCTGGGGTGTATTGGGGCCTTGTGCATCAATGGGTGCCAGACGGCGATTGGGTACGACGGGGAGTGCAGGAGCCACTGGAATGACGGAAATACGTGGGCGTTCAAGTGCACGCATAGCAGCTCCGGGACGTATGGTATGAGCAGGTTAAAGCTGAGGGAGATGGGAAGCAATTGTTGGGGCGGCAGTGCCGCGGGGGAGGAGTTTTGGTGTCAGTGCTGATATACCTGATTCCTAGACGACCTATGATCAAGGTACGGGGCAGTCGCGTGCTAGATAGGATGGTTGGAAAGCCGTATTTATAGAAAATGCATTCATGTTGAATCAATTGTCATGGTCGGTGATAGTGCGTCTAACTGAGGGTTCACAATTACACACTCGTCTATCTAGGATTCCTGAATCTTCCGCTTTCCACAACAAATTATCCATAAGCCGGCGAGCAGAAAAGGGAAGTTGTAGCCGACCTACGACCCGAAAAGGCTAGTTCTACGCCCCGACCAAGCCGGCGTGAAATCTATCGTATTTCTTCGCCGTCGTGTTTTGCCTCGGGAAATTTATCATCCAGTAAGTTGGGGGGTATAGATTCCGAACACGCCTGCAACCGAATACGCTGGCGGGTCCGTACTACTACTACCATCTATATTAAAAAAAATTAAAAAAAAAGGAAAAAAAGAATAACGTACGTAATAAGAGAGCATAACAGACAAGCAAGCGTAATGCTTTTCCTCACCCTACTATAATAATCCTCAATTATACACCATAATCCTAGGAAATAATAATAACTAAATCGAGGATAGATGGATCAGACGATTCTGTAGCTTCCTTATACGTGCGCGTATTATAGTTAACGTGTATAATAAGCGAGTAAGTATTCTAAGCGAGTGAGTACTTTTCTACTTGTCACGGTACCGTGATGCTGCCTGCCTGTGGCTACGCAGCTAGATGTAGAAGGACTACGGTGCAGTGCCCTGACTGCACAGCGTTCCACTTTTTGTGGTGTTTACGCATTGCGTCCTTTGGTGTCGTGACACAACTATAATAACCACGGCTCGCCCTCTCTTAGATAGAATAATCAAGCACTCATCCATCTTCTTCATCATGACTTGCCTCCATCATCATTGTGACCATAGCTTTATCAACACAATCCTAACCCCTGAGGCTATGGTTGTTATAATAGCTTAGGGTAGGTAGGTAGGTGGAAAGAGGAGAAAGTTTTACTATTTGTTATTAATTTGGGTTTTTTTTATATAATTAAGATTTAGGGTAGGCCTTAGATGTAGCATCTAGTATATGGGAAGGTTACCAATTTAACCAAGGGGCGTCAAGCGGCTCAGAGAGGCGGGTCCTGGTACCACATCTCCCAGCTTAATTATTATTCACGCTAGGCATAGCGTTCTATTTTTTTTTTATTTTTTTTAGATACCCTACACAAACTAACTGTTCGGCATCTCCAAGTTGAGACAGCGATAATTGAAAAATTTCAAGGGCCGTAGCGCCAGTCGTTGCCGTTCCTCAAGCGGCATGGTCGTCTGCTATCTAGGGCGCCTGGACTATATACTACATACGCAGCCGCGGCCACATGCCTCAACCTCCCAAGTCTGTTTCATAGCCAAAGAACACTACAGTTATTGTAAGATCGTCGCTAACCACATCGACACATGTCAGCCAATCAAAACAAAGCTTGGAGCGTGGAACAAAAACTCACCGGTAGCGCCTCGTATTGGAACCTCCCAACATGAACAGCGAGGCTATAAAGTCATGATCATCGCCTACGAGACCGTTCCTCGCTAGATGGGTTGCTGCATTGCTATCTTCAACCACAGGGGTCCGACGTCTCTTTCCAATCTTCCAGTGCTGGGGGCGTACAGGCTGGCGGCCAAATGCCTTTCCCGACTCTGGGCAATGAGATATTGTGACGTTTGAAGTAAAGGTATTATCACCAGGGCTAAGAAACTGGCGTGCCTTGTTCCAAACCGAGGCCGCCTTCTTTTTGGAGACCTTTCCAAGCGGCGCTGACAGGAACCCCTCGTCGATCCAGCGCCCTACAAGTCCGACGACTTCCTTATTAGAAAGCATCTCCCAGAGTGAGTCCGAGGCAAGAACGACAAAATCCCCCCTCTCGGGGTGAATCCTTGTGGTTGTTATGACGGGCTCTGCTGTGATGTATGGAGGCGTCTTGACCCCTTCTGGCGGTTTGTGAGCATGGAACAACTTCCTCATCTCCATGGAAATTGCGCGAGTCCATTTGAAGTCGGCGTCGCCAAAGGCCCGGGTGGGCTCCATGCCCACCACTCTGCCCTGCTTGACCACCTCGGGCTCATCGGGGTGCTCCGCCTGGATCCTCGCAACCTCGACGGGGTTCTCGCCCGTCTGGTCGGCCGAGAGGGGGATTGCGCACCATGCCGGCCCGGTGCTTGATCGTCTCCCCAGGACTGCCCGAGAGTCCCCGGCGCACGCTACCCGGAGCCGCTGAGTTCCGGTATCGTAGAACGCCAGCAAAGCGCAGCTACCCGAGATGGCCGGGGCGAGCAACTGGGCGCCAAGTCGCTTGGAGCCCCCGCTCTTCACCCTCTCCAAGTTGGACCAGACAATCTCGCGGTCCAATGCCAGGAAGCCATCCTGGATGGCGGCGTCAATTTCCGAATCGGACGGCTCCCCCGTCCGAGGGCCATACGCCTCGGCAAGCTTGCGGTACACATTGGCTATCAAGCTCTGGCGGAGCTTTGCAGCCGTGGCCCAGCCACTATACTCCCGTCAGTAAGTGGAGCAACAAGAAAAAAAAAAAAAGCGTCGAGACTCGTGGTTGCACGCATGTGGCTGGAGCTGACTAGTAGTACCTACCAGTGGCCGTCGTAGACTCCCCAAAACATCCATGCCCTGGAAGATGCCGTCATAGTCCCGTCGAGAGTAGACAGCGGTGCCATGACGACGGCATGGGAATGGTCATCCTCGATTGGGTCGTTACTCGCAATCTGGTTCGTATCGTACCGCAAGACACCAGATCCTTGCAGGGCGGAGATTTCGACAGACTCCTCGTTCGCGCGCAGGATCTGGGTTAGCCTGTCAGGGCTTGGCGCTTGCAGCGTTTTGGTGTCATAGCCATCGCTGGTCCGGTGTGGGAAACCGACGAGGGATGCGTCGTTCTCGAGATCCGAAGCGCTGACAAGAGCCGACCGTCGCATCTTCGGGCGCCATGCCGAGGTGGGAAGGTTGGAGGGAGGCCCATGGCTACTACCTTGGTCAATCGGCGCGTCCAAACCAGCTGTATTTGGGAGACAGGCGTATAAGGATGCCGTCAGAACGCAGCCGGCGCCGAAAGCCAAGACGGGCCTCCAAAACCCTCTTTCGCCGGCGTAGGGAGTTGCCGGCAGAAGACGCGGAAGCAGCTTTTTCGGGCTTGAAGGCGACACAAAAGCGGCACGGCGCGGAGGGAATACGCGGGTACTGCAAGTGGAAGAACTCGGCCCACCGCGCCAGACCCCAAGACCCAATTCTCTAGTGCGTCGGAGGAACATGGAGGCTCAGATGCGATCAAAGATGCGGAAACGCAGACTGCTACTACCCCGCTCAACAGGCTGAGGCAGCTGAAGCTGACGGTCGGGGGGAGCCGAGTGATGTTTCACAGTGAGCACGTGACACGAGTTTCTCACATCTAAATGCTGTGGGAAGCCCACGCTCGCTGGATAGCAAGATTAGGTAGGTAACCAGATGGCTGCAGAGGCATCTCCTCTCTTCCGCTTTCGCCATCGCGATAGAGATCGCTGCCCACCACAAATGCCGACTAGCGTTCGCGGCAATCAGACCAAACTGACCTATGATGTGTCCTGACTGCCGTGGACATGGACAACGCATCCACTTCCTTGGAGTGTGGATTTTTTAAGGGTTTTTGTGTATAGTCATGGTGCTAAAATTTTGAGGAGAACTAACATTTTGTTTAGGTAGATGCCGGATTGATCACGTTAACTCGATTGAAGGGATAAGACGCTTCATTACCTGTACCCAATG
>Ga0247763_1000519_pt1 | contig 22908 bp, 16 predicted proteins | sample UWRJL141409B4_FD_179926 | JGI IMG/M metagenome (GOLD analysis project Ga0247763, IMG submission 179926) | Plant litter microbial communities from Arlington Agricultural Research Station in Wisconsin, United States - UWRJ-L141-409B-4 | ecosystem: Environmental > Terrestrial > Plant litter >...
TCCTCCTCCTCACCCTTCTCTTCATCCTTCTCTTCCACCTTCTCTTCCTCCTTCCCTTCCTCCTTCTCTTGTTCCTCGTTATCACACCACTCCTCAACCTCTTCAGGCATATACTGGGTGCCATTGACCGGGTGCGCCGGTGTGGGCGCCAGTGCCGTGACAGGAGCCGGGTACACCGCGGGAGGGTTGGCAACAGCAGGAGGGGGTGCGGGGCGGTAGGGTGTTGCTACCGGGGCCGGAGCCGGAACTGGTGCGGGTGCCGGGGGTGGGTAATAGATGGGACCGGGTGCCGGAGCAGGTACGGGGGCTTGGTAGGGCGCCGGGGCCTGAGGCGGAGCGGGTGCCGGGTAGGGTGCAGGGACTGGGTAAGGCGCCGGGGCCGGGGCCGGGGCAGGGGGCGGGTAGGGGACAACATAGGGCGCCGGGGTAGGTCCATGCTCGGAGGAGTTGTAACCATAGTCATAGGGTTGAGGCTGGGGCTGCGGTGCGGGGGCCGGAACAAGTCCCTGTTCCGAGCAGTTGTATCCGCAGTCGTAGGGTTGAGGCGCGGGGACCGGAGCAGGAGGTGCCGGAGCTGGGTATCCCTCGTCGGGGTAGGGCTGCTCGTAGTCGTGGCCGCAGTCGTCGTTGCAGTTATTCAGCGGTAAGGGCGGAGGCGGGATATAGGACGTCTCGTTGCAGGGCTGAGTTTCGTTGACGATGGGGGAGGGTGCCGGGATATACGGCTTGGGCTGCGAGTGCTCGCACTCGCACGGCTTGACTTCACAGGGCTTGGGCACGCATGACTTTGGTGCCGGAGCAGGAGCAGGAGGAGGGTAATAGTCATCCTCCCAGTCCGTGTCGTCGTCCGTGTCGACCTCGGTCTCATAGTCTGTGGGCCACTCGGTTTCGTAGTCCGTGTCGTAATACGGCTGATTGTCTTCCTCGTAGCGGCAGTCGTTTCCATGGCATCGGACCGGAGAGGGTGGGCCGTGTGCTTGGTATCCATTGCCGCACTCCCTGTTGTTGTCAGTGTAGTCGCACCGGACAGGGGGAGGGGGAGGGGGTCCGGAGCGAACGGTGCTGTTGAAGCAGTTGTCGTGCTCGCTACTGTTATAGCCGTGGCGGGACTTGCTGCTGCTGCTGTAGTCATATCCGTGCTCGCTTCTGTTGTATCCGTGGTTGTATTCGCTGCTGCTATGGGTGTGAAGATGCTCGCTCCTGTTGTATTCATAACCGTACTCGGTGATGTTGTAGCAATGAGCATGCCCGGCAGTGGTGTTGTAGCAGTGGTCGCCATATCCCTGGACACCATGGCCATGGCTCTCATTGTACTGATTGTGTCCGTACCCATCGTGGCCGTAGAGCTCGCTGTAGCGACTGTGTTCGGGTTCCTCGTGGTCATAGCCCTGACTGTGACGGCCGTATCCATATATACCATGGCCATAGCCCTCGTCTTGGCGGTCACGCCCATATTCGTCATGACCGTGGCCCTCATTGTGGTGACCATGCTCATATTCGTCGCGGCCATAACCATCGCTGCGGGGAATGTAGCTGTCTTCACCTCGGCCGTAAGCATGAGACGAAGAGTGCGCCCCCATAGCAAGCGGCGGAACAGCCGGGCCGTGAAAGCTGCGGGGCTGGCACGAAAAGCCTTGAAGACAGCGGAGGTGGTCCCCTTCGCAGAACTGCTTGTCGTAGCACTCACTGATGGGCTGGCAAGAGAATCCTTCAGGGCAGCGGGGGATCAGTCCATAGGGCCATCCGCTGGGGTGGTCATACTGGTGCGCCGAATCGCCAGTATAGCCGGGTTGGCGATAGAGCGGTAGGTCCGACTGGTCATTGTCTTTGCCATCGCCATTACCATCAGCGCCGTGGCCATCATGGTCTTGAGCGTAGCCACCGCGTCCAGGTCTATACTCGCCATCGTAGTGCCCTTGGTTGGGATTTCCGAACCGATCATAGTCGTCACCAGCATGAGGAACGACGTTATCCTTGTTGTCGAAGTCTTTCTTATCGTCGTGATCCTTGTGATCCTCGCCCTTGTGCTTGTAGTCCTTGTCGTGGTCCTTCTTGTGATCCTTATCTTTGTGGTGCTTGTCCTTGTGGTCGTAGTCCCAGTCGTTGTCCTTGCCATGGTCCTTGTACTTGTGGTCCTTGTCATGGTCCTTCTTGTGATCCTTATCTTTGTGGTGCTTGTCCTTGTGGTCGTAGCCCCAGTCGTTGTCCTTGCCATGGTCCTTCTTGTTGTCATGATCCTCGAGGCCCTTGTTCTTGTGATCCTTGTCATAATCCCAGTCGCTATTTTGATCGCCATGTTTCTTGTGATCTTTCTTGTGGTCCTTTTCATAATCCCAATCGTGGTCCATACCATGATTCCAGTTGTTGTCCTTGTGATCCTCCTCGTGGTTTTTATCATGATCCCAATCGTCGTCCTTGTGCTTCTTATCATGATCCTTGTGGTCCTTGTTGTGGCCCCAGTCGTTATTTTTATCGTGATGTTTCTTGTGATCCTTCTTGTGATGTTTCTTGTGGTCCTTGCTATGATCCCAATCGTGATCCTTGTCGTGGTCGTCGTGGTCCTTGTCCTTGTGACCCTCATTATCGTGATCCTGCTGATCAATATCATAGCCCTTGTTGTCGCCCTGGTCATAATCGTTCTTGTAGTCCTGATCGTGACCATTGGGATCGTAATGCTTTACGTGGTCCTTGTGCTTCTTGTGGTCCTTGTCGATGTGGCCAAAGGGGTAACCGAACTGGTTACCGCCCTTGTTGTCGTCCTTGTCGTTGCGGTCAAGCGGGTGACCGAACTGGTTGCCGCCCTTGTTGTCGTCCTTACCGTTGTGGCCAAATGGGTAACGGAACCGGTTACCGCCCTTGTTGTCATCCTTGTCGTGGTGACCGTAGGGATAACTGTAACGATTGCCGACTTTGTCATCATATTTGTACTCGTTCTTTTCCTTGTCATTTTTGCCGAACGGAAGGCGAAAAGGATTGCCGGCCTCGGCGCTCTTCTGGGGGCTCAACGTGTCCTCGACGACAACAGGCTCAACGTGGGGTGTCGGCTGAGCGATGACCACCGTTCTCGTGTGGGCAATGGGGATGACGATGGGCTTGGTCGAGATGACCGTGGCAGCAGGCTGGAGGATGTATCTTGTCTTGCAGACAACACTTTGGTCAGAAGGGTCGCAGTCTGGGTCTTCCAGGATCGCATCCGGGGCAAATTCGTCTCGAAGATAGCTATAAAAGGGATCCCATTCCCGTGAGGCATCGGCCTGGACCAGGTCGGCTGCCGATCCGGCTGCTCGGCTGCTCGTAGGAGCAGCCCGAACCACGGCCAGAGCGGCGCCGAGGGCCACGGTGGAGGCCTTCATGGCTTATTGGGGCGTCACTGCGACGGACCAGGCAGTGAGGAGAAGGAGAAGGCGACTCTGGTAGACGCAGCCAACAAAATATCAAGCGAGTGGCACGAGAGGCTCTCTCATGAACAGAATGGATAGGCGGGAGAGAAAAAAAACATATTGTTTCTCCGACAGGAGGGCGTCTTTTAAATGTCCTACAGATCTCCCCCCCGCTTCAACCCGACATGTGTGCATCATGCCCTCGGCATAGGCGCCGCACCGTCAGGCCCCAGACAAGGGAGGCGTTCCGGCTACTACGCAAACACTCACTCCAATACGAATACCGGGAAAGGCGAGTAGTAGTTGCAGAAATATGCTTCGTGGCGCTCGAAAGCGGGGGTATGTCGTCGCCCTTACTAGGCTGACAAGAAGCTTCACATGTCCTCCGAGAATGCCAGTCTCCGCTATCGACTCCGCCCTATTACCATTCCTTCTCAGTTTGAGCCATTCTCGAATACCCCTAACGCGTCTTCAAACCTTGACTCAGTGTCTGAATCGCCTCACTACTAGGGCCCGGACGTCCGAAACGAGAACCGCCAATCAGCACGTCGATTCTTCTGTTCTCCACCCCGGCTCTCCCGACACCGACACCCCCACGCTTGTGGTCTGGATCCTGAGTTCTCTGGACCTGAACCTGATCATTCATTACTAGCCTGCCACCAACAGGATTCAGTCTTGGGCGAAAACACAAACCCAACGCCTATCGAAACAACCCTGTATGCAACTTATTCCTCGGGAATCGCCGAAAACAGTTCCACGCGCATACGGTGACTCTATTCACAACGCAATAAGTACGTGATTTCGTGACCAGGGCTAATGGGGAAATACTCACATAGGGGAGTTTGGGGATGATAACACCCAAGACGGCAAGAAAGTTTATGGTAAAGTATGCCAGGTCGTAGTGTGTGTAGTGTGTGCTCAGGAGGAAGAGCACGATGGGCACACTCAGTAAGAATTTCTTGGCCGGCGTGTACTGGGCACCGTCGTCAATTTGTTCCCACATGTTCAAGTTGTCGTACGCTCCGCCGTTGAACTCGAAGGGTACGCCGCGCACGTAGTGGAACATGATATAAGACCCGAACATGTACGTGATGTTGGTCAACGTCCATGATGTCTCCTGTGACACTCCGGGGATGATGTCGTAGAAGATCTTGAGGGCTACAATCAGAACAAAATGTATCGTCCATGCACCTAGTCATACACGTGTCAGCGTCTAACTGTAACAACTGCCTTGCGATATTCCTGCCCACCTTTGGCATTGACCCAATTCGCGTTCAGGTTAGGTAGGGCCGACTGGTCGCTAAGTTGCTCAATCGGCTCCGGGGGCTCGTGATAGACTTGGAGAATACTACTAGATCTCCTCCTTCTGCCTGTCTTATCCGCCATCGTTGTTGGGGCACCTCGCCGCGGAGGGTTTGTGCCCACGTCGTAGTAGACGGTACGTTGGAGGAGGATTGGTGAAGACAGCTTGGCGGTGTTGGGCGGGGTGTCACCGCGAGGCTGCCACCGACTCGAGGGGCGTTTAGTGCAAGTGAAGATGAAATTGGGTATTCTGAAAAGACTAGGCATAGGGTGTGTCGACCCAGCTGCCAATTACCCTCGAGTCTTGATGATGTCACAGGTTGCTACGAGAAAGCCAAGGCTTTCTGGGTGCGGAGGAGTCGGAAGTCGCTATTCGAGAGCGTATGTAGACAACCTTTATTGGGGAGATTGGCGCGCGGGAACTAGATATTCTAGAGCGGCGGCGAGGATGGTCGCTGTGTCGAGGCGTAGGTTTTTCGAGCGAGGCCGCGGGCTCAGCCTCTGCTGCCGTCGTTGGAAGGTGGAAAGCGAAGCCGGTGTCGTGTGCCGCGCGAAAGGGAAAAAAAATAAGGGGCCGCCACCCGGCGTTTAACGAGAGACGGAGAAGAAAGCTGCTGCTACGCAGAAGAACTGGTGACCGATGACCGATCGCGTCTCTTTCGAGATGCTGAAGAGTTCAAGTCGAATGTTCGGGCACGTTGGTGTCGGTGGCAATCTGGCCACGAACGCCTAAACGTGCAAGATGGATGATCGAGCCGCAAGTACCCTCAGGGGTCGGCTCGTTGCATGACATGGGGAACACGCGGGTTAAGAGACTTCTGTACTAACATCTGATCGCCCCCAAAATTGCTGAGGGGTGGCTTGCTCTAGCGCACCTCCACTGAGCCCGCGGGCGCCGAACGTCCATGACCCCAACAAAGGAGATAATGGAGCACCACAATGCCTGCAAGTCGAAGGCCAGAACAACTGCTATCCAGTATCACTCTCCGGGCTCTCCTAGCAAGCGGCCCGATGAGATTCTGGGTTAATTGCGCTTTCTGTACACCATCAAAGCATGAGAAGACCATCTTTCAGAGTTCAGCATCCCTGCTGGGATCTGAATTTGGCGGGGCACTGGAAAATTACCACCCCATCACGTGGCTGGCGCACCCACGCAAAACTGCAGGAGCAAAGAAACCCAAGTCACAAACACGAGAGTCCAACTAACGAGGACCAGCGTCTTGGTTCCGAAGGACTGTGGAGCTCCATGAATCATTTCATCTAACAGCAAACTTTTCTCATCACCAAAAACACGCGGCCATACTCGTTTTAGCATCGCCGCGATTCCAAGCCTATTCGCAACGCCTCAGCTTCCACAGAGGCAAGCCACCATCCAATGGAACACATCAAAATTCACACAAACACTCCGCCAGAAATCACCGACTTCAGCCCTCCCACCAGCAAACGTGCAGCTAACGAGATCTCCGCTAATGACTTGGACCAGAGCTCGGCATCAGGATCCCAGAGCAAACGCATACGTATCACTCCCAACGACAACTTGGCTTTGAGGGGCAGCGTGGATGACCCGCACAACGAAGAGAATTATGAATTATCTGGCCCAGAAGAAGGTGAAGATTTCGATCAAGAATCCGGCGAGGTTTCTGTTGCCAGTCCGGTCCCACCAGCACACGGTGGGCGGAACCCTGGAGTCGGTGACGGGCTGAGGTCCTCGTTAGGAGTGAAGGAACAGACGCAAGGCGAACCTGGCAAGTCGGATGTCAATTTCAGGCCGACACCCGCAGTTCAGGATAGCCCTCGCGAGGAAGTGGAGACCGGGCGTGCTGCGTCTCCAGGCCCGATGCCGGCCAGACCCGTTCTCATTCCTCAACCCAGCCCGGCAACTCTGAATTTTACTCCACACGAGATGGAAGCGTATCTCAAGAGATATTTTCCTGGTGTTGATCCTGAGGCTGCGTTCTGTATCTTGTGCGTATCGTATGGGCACTTTGCTATAAGTTGCCCTGATCTCGCCCTTGACATAGAATACCCCCCTGTTCGGGCATTCCCTACCGTACCCAAAGGGATGGTGTGTGGCAGGTGCCATGCCCCATACCACGCCGAAATTGCACTGTGGCGGACGTACGAACCTATTCAAGGGAGGATTCGCAAAGTCAAATCTTTGATACCTTCCTGTTTTCGCTGCGGAAGCAAGGAGCATTACGGAATGGACTGCGAGCAGGCCTCTGAGCAGAGCCTCTGCGTACCACGGGACAGCTTCTGGCAAACTTGGAGTCGATGGAATTTCCGGCAGTACGTGGACGCTGAAGCTGTCGTTGAGCCTCTCTCGTCCACTCTGCCGCCCGGTTCGGTTCTCGGAGCTTTGGCGTCGACTGACCGGCCGAATCTTGGGAAGAGTATTATCCCGCAACGTCACGTGGTGTTTGAGGCTGCCGATGATGACGAAGATAACGAACCGTTGGTTCGGGCACCGGTACAGCGCAAGCCTGGCCCCAAGCAGATAAATATCTCAATCGCGGGTAGGACTGCCACGGGCGGCGGTAGGAATGGGAATATATTCCCTCCGCTGCCGCCTGGACCACCGCCGCCCTTACCATCGGAGGGGGCAGAGTCCAGTAAACAAAAATCAAAAGCAAAAGCGAGGAGGTTCAAAGGGAAGAAGGCTGCCAAGAATCAGCAACAGCCGGCAGCGAAAGGTGATGCCAGATAGCCAGCGGCGAACTGTTCCCACTTCTCCGCCGCGTCACTGGTCTGATGCGCCGCTCTTGTTTTGGCCAAAGACGAGCCGGACAGCCCTGGGTCGCGAGTTTTGCGCATGGGGATTGAGAGTAACCAATAAACGTCTACACAGTGTTTGCATCCCAGAGCTCCTCTTGGGATAGATCTGCGTGTTGAGACTGGGTATGACCTTAGAGAACTGACGGTCTGGAACTGAGTTCAGAGCATCATTACATAGACATAACTAACAGCAAAGGCATGGGTTTTCGAGCGTCCACCACCACTCATTAAGACCTCAGTGTGACGGTGTTTCACCTGGACCTAAGACCGGCCAGACATGACCGCCGGTTTGTTTCGAAACATTTAGTCATGGGTCCGCGAAGGAGGGGTTGAGTAGTGGGGCTGTGCTGTGGTCTTGGACGCGTTCGACACGATACCGATATCCTTTCCCTCTGCGTTGGTCCAAAGGCATTGATCTGATAGTGACCTGGGACGTTCAAGACTTTAGGAAGTGTGCATTTTGCATAAACTGAGGCTGCTAGGCCAACACACTAATTTTACAACGCACAAAACGCTGGTGCCTTGGGCAGAGAGTTTAAAACCATCACCGGCCTGTCCTTTCGTCTCGACAATTCGGGGGCGCTTAACTGCTTTATATGATCGCCCCGGAGGCCCAACGTTGGGTGCAGACGTGGCGTGGGTCTGCAACCGCGCCAGTTCCGTGTGTCAAACGCGCGTGTTTCGCGCGAGACGCGGCGCCGTGGCACGTCAACGGGCCAGCCATCTGGACCTGCCGAATCACAAGGGGGTCGGCGATTGGTCCGATGCAACCCAGCTTTTATCGATAGCGCTTCGACTGCAGCTCCCCCGCCGAACCCCTTCCCCTCTGCAGCATCCGGTCCCGTTTCGGGCCTCGCCAGTGGCCGACAGAGAAGGACCTTGCGACCACTGTAGCGACCTGCATCGGTTCCATGCAGGAGGGGAAGAGCCGTGGCCAGTCAAGTGGCCCGGCGCGGTCGGCCACGCTTGTCACGGTTGCTGGTTTCTGCACCTTAAAGCCTCGCGGGCTCCTGCATGGGAAAGGTGCGCCGGGCAACGCCATCGACATGAAAATGAGTCACTCGTCACCACTCGTTCTCAACGCTCAACGCGCAGAAGCGACAGCGACCGAGTCGCTCTGCAGACTCACGCAGGGAAATGCGGAGGCAGGTCACTCGCGCATCGCGCAGAGGCGACAAGGTTATAATCTTGACCGTCTTTTCGCTTCGCTTTTGTTTTAGCTGCTTGAAATGTTTTTCTCCTCATGTCCTGATTTCTCGGGTGTTTATCAAGTCCTGTCCTCGTATGCAAAGTCAGATCAGCCAGCAGCTGCAGACATAACTCGTGGCTTCCTATTGTTACTACTGTTTGCCATCATCACAATCTACTCTTCCAATCCCGTCCAGTTCTCTCCTGTGCCTCAACTCGGTTCCCCGCCCTCATTCACCCGCCATTGGAAACTGCCATTGGTTTGTCTGACAGCATCCGCAGAGCAGAACATGCCGGCAGCATGGCGTTCGCTCCACAAGCATTCTACCGCCTGTGGCAGGAGGAGAAGATCCGCGAGAGGCTCTTTGAACTGCTCCCCAAAGAGGACATCTGCGCCGTCAGGCTAGCCAATTCGGCATGCTGCAACCTCGTCACCAAGAGGCTCTTTCTGCGGACCCATGTGACGTTCACAGCAAACACCTTCACCAAACCCAGCAGGATACAGGCACTCTCCCGCATTGGCCATCATGTCGAGCACCTCAGCTTCTTTTTAGCCCACTCGGACGCCACCTTCCTCCCGCCGCTCATCCACCCGCAGTCGGGACGGGAGATATGTTTCCTCTACACACCCTATACCTCCATGGCCTCAACGCTGTCAAGGCCAAAGTACGCTAACTCAGAGCTGGGCGAGATTCTCACACAGCAGTATCCGCCGCTCTTCCACGCCGCCAGCAATGTTCCCTCTTTCATCTACGCGTTGAAGAATATGCCCAACATCAGGCATGTCACAATCAAGACGCCGGGCCAGGACCCTAAAGAGCGCTACCGTCGTAATATTGTCGACTATGCCCTCATGAGCCTTCGCATCTCACTTGAGCGCGCACCCCTCACCAAGCTCAACAAGCTCTCACTCTCAGGGGTACACCCGGCTTCATTCAACTACTTGCGCCATCTTCCGGGCTTTGGTTCATCGCCATCCGCCGTAAAGAGGTGGCGCCAGATCCGGAAACTGAGCATCTCGGTCGACTCCTGGGACTTTTACGGACCGTCGCCGGGGCTCGACCACCTCAAGATCATCGATGACTACATCAGGACCTTTGCGCCCCAGCTCGAGAAGTTTGCTTTTACCTGGCTTGGTCGTCGAGGACCTTGCCCTCTTGCGCTCGCAGGAGATCCGTTGTTTGCACCCCCGCGCAACACCAAGAAACTCTTCAACGAGGTCACCAGCCCAATGTCGCCACTGCCAGCCTCGCCTCCTCGCTGTCCGATCATCATGCCACGTTTGCGGTCCATGGCGGTGCGCAACGCAACCATGAACTCGCCACAGCTCCGCGGCCTGATTACCACGCACAAAACCACGGTTCGCGAGTTTGACTTTGAGAACGTGGCTCTCATCAAGGGCGGAAGCTGGGACGATGCTCTCGCTCCTTTGACCGATGGGAGCCAGGATTCCTGGTCACGGTACTCGCTCAGTGAGAGCGAGAGCAGCGGTCGCCCGTCAACGTCGCGGTCCGTCGGCTCCGGGTCTGCGGTTGCCAGCTCCGTCGAGGACGAGCAGCTACCGGCATCGTCTGCTGCCGCGGCAGCAGCGAGCAAGGAACTGTTCGATGTTGATCTCGATGGAATGGTGTTTGGTGGTGTGAACGATGTCGACGCTCTGGAGGCTGGCGTAGAGGAGTGGGCGCGGGGTGTAACGGCCGCTGTGCAAAATGCCAGCACCATCAGTGTTCCGGCGGACGATGCAGAGAGGGAGGATGATGGCGGGCTTGCTTCGGACATCGAGGCCGCCCGCGAGGCCAGTCTTGGCTTCAGCACCAAGCTCAAGAAACGTCGCATTCGCAAGAAGAAGTCGCGGAAGCACCACCGGCGTGATGAAGAGGGCGTCACAGAAGATGAGGCGGAGCGCCGAGAGCGGAAGGATAAGGACAAGGAGCGTAGTTGCAGTCGCAGCCATCACAAGCGCTCGCGGAGCGACGAGACGAGCAACCACTCCCACGGTCGTGACCGGTCGCATTCACGGCGTCGGCACCGCAAGCACAGCCGTGCCCACTCCGAGGACATCCCCCTGGTGCCGCCCATGCCCGAGGTCATTGGCACAGATGACGAGGTCTTCTACCGACCAGTGACGCCTCCACGACAGCTCCAGATCACGGCACCCATCCTCAACACAGATCCGCTCCCGGTCTTGCTACAACCGACCGTGTACGATCCTTCGGCTGTGCGGATATCAGATGCATTGTCTCCCACACATGACGACGGCCTGTCTCCGACACAGCGCTCCATTGAGGCTGACCTGCTTGCTGAAGCGCAGGACGCGGCTGCGCGTTCGTCAGCCCTTCAGCGCGCCAAGGAGACGGTGTTGATGAAGCTCTCGCGTGAATTCTGCAAACGCAAGACGACCTCCAAGGACTCGGCCGCGGTGGTTGCGGGTCTATCAGCTTTGAACGTCGGCTCTGCTATTGGTGGACAGAGCTGCGCGGCAGCGTCGTCGTCGACGATTGCGCTGCGGTTCCGTGAGGGCTTCTTTGGTCGGAGTATGGCTAGCATGGCGAGCGTGGCCATGACAACGGCGGATCATCGCAGTCTTGAAGTACCGCTCATGTTCAGTCGGTCTTGACTTGGGTGTCCTCTGGGCTTGGAACACATCATGCCAAAGCATCTGGGTTGATAGACAACAGGTTGTCGAGCGGTAAATGGCATCATGATTTGGAGGAGTTATAAGCGTACAGAGTGGAGGGCGGGAGGTGCTTGGGTGGTGAGGCTGAGAGGAAAAAGGGGAAAGGAGATGATGGACATGCATCATCGGAACAAAAACAAGTGCACATGCAGCAATGCAACGAACCAATGAACCGCTGGTTGAACGGGACGGCGGGCGTTACGAATTTTTTGTAATGACCAACTGTAATGACAGTCGTTGCAGTATCATTTCATATGTAAATTTTATTCATCTTCATCAGTCTCGATCATATATGCGCGAGGGGTTTATGTTCCAGAGGTAGCAAGCGCGTTGAAAGTGGTGCCATGAAAAACAGCTCAGACAGCTCCCGTTGCAAGTGACTGCCCGGAGTGAAAGCTCCGTCTTAGTCTTGGAGAGCGTGGCTCCGTGGGTTCCGAGTTGGCCAGAGATGCACCCTACTCAGACACCGAACTCTCGGCTCCCGTCAAGTCCTCCTACGTAAATGGCCATGCAGCACGAGAAACAGAAGCAAAGTTCTAGTGTGTAACTTGTTACTTATGTGTAGAACCAAGAAATCCCCGATTCCCAAAGACATTTCCTTTTGGTTGTGGATATGAGCAGGGATGGAAGCTCTGGACTTCTGGGGGTTTTTTTGTCCCAAGTTTCCCGGGCGCGTTTCCCTTTGTATATATAGAAAATGGCCCAATGATCAGCATGCCAGGGAGGAAGATGTGCAGTGGCTGTCTCCACCAAAAAGTTCAGGCGACCAGCCAGGACTCGTCGATGCGTCGCTTGCTGGTAGGGATATGTGAGGCAAAATGTGCCAATGGAATTGCAAGCGCAAAATTCAAGGCAAAACGGGCAAAACCCACTTACGGCGCCGGTCGATAATGTCGTGTGAGCCGCAGCGCGCCCGACTTGATACTTATAAGAGCTAGGGCAGGCAGCGGACGGGGCACAGGGCAGTTCTCGAAAAAGGCCAAGGACTCATCACTGGGTCTGGCCGGGTCCATTTTGCTTCGCCAAGCTCAATAGGGCCGTCAAGGGGGGGAGCAAGGGTGAGTGATGAGGGCCTAGGTGCTGTGCTGTGCTGTGCGGGAGGAGCAGTGCTACTGCCCTGCGCTGCTGCTGAGCAGATGTTCGCCAAGTTCCATTTTGCTATCCCCGTATGCCGGCTGATCTTTCTTACCATCCGATTTCTCAATTGGCATCCCGACTCCTCACTCCCGTCTTTCGTCTTTCCCGCGCGTGTGGTCGTCTTCTCCCACTCTCTCACTTTTGTTTGGTCTGTCTCCAATTCCCGATTCCGATTCTTCCGCGTCCTCCCGGTATAACAGCTTTCGCAGCTTTGCCGTGCGTCGGGAGAGTTCGTTCCGGTTTGCGCAAACGGCGCTGCCGTCTTGTTTAACTACCAAGGTATAGCTGTGGTGGTGGTGACAGAAGGCTATCTCGAGACGGAGGCCGTGGGCCGTGGGCACAGCAGACAGCAAAACCAAACGACTCAGGCATCGCAGGCCCCCCCATTATTCGCACATCGCCGATCCCTTTCTACAAACCCGAGCTCCCGTCGCTGCCGGGGGGAATCATCGCCACTCCGTTCGCAACCCCCGGTGCTTAGCTGTCTCGGCGTCGCGAGACTGATGTCGAGACGGACGGTGCAGTAGCCCCGGAGATCGCACCGAAAGCTTTAGCGACAAGTCATTTCAGACCTCACACGTAACATGCCTGGACACAGCCGGGCCCGTCTAGACTTTCCCCTGTAGAGCCCGGCGAAGATGAGAGTCGCAATCCGGGAGCAGCTTGCCGCGCTCGTCATCCTTGCCGTTCTGGTCGCTCTCGCCATTGTCTCCATCCCGACATGGCTATACGTGAACAGCTTTGTGGTGGGTGTCGAGACAGGCGGCCTGGCCCTGACAGCCTCGCTCAAGGCTGCGAGGATTTCTTCCGAAATTGAACTGATACAGACGGCCATCCAGACCATCTCGACCCGCCTGCTGCTGCAAAACGGCTTCACCAACTTCTACAACCGCAACACGACACACGCCTCGGGCAACCCCTTTGCCGAAGCCCGCACCGACCTCGAGAGCGCCCTGAGTGCCAAGGGCTTTTCCAATCTGCTCCAAGCCCGCATCTACTCGCGCAACACAACCGGCGAGAACCCCCGTGGCTTGCTCAGCCTGACAGGCACCGCTACCCAAGGCTCTTCCATCCTGCTCCCGTATCGAGCCCCCAATGGCAGCCGGATCTTCCTTGGTGACACGGACCTTGGCTATCCGCCGGCACTATACCCAAACATCACGTATGATAACCTAGGCCGCGACAACAATTACATGAAGGGCACACCCGCCTTCGCCGCTACCGTCTTCCCCGGTGTGTCCCTAGGCAATGGCAGTGATGGTCAGGGCATCTTGCTCGGCCCCTTGGTTGTCAACGAAACGTTTGCCCTCATCTCCATCACTGTTCCCGTGCGTATGATCGACCTCTCTGGCTACATATTGGGATACTTGACCGTAGTTGCCATGGCCAACACTATTGTCGATGTGCAGTTGTCCAACGAAGGACTGGGCAACACGGGCGTCATGCTCATGATAGGGTCCTTGAACCAGTGGAACCACTTCGACGCCAAAGTGGGCGTGACCAACGCCACCTTCCAGGCCGTTCGCGACGATCTTGCCAACCAGCAAGTCCAGTTTCTCCTCCCGCCCGTATCGCTTCCCTACCAGACCGATCGTCACAGCGAGCACAACTTCGTCGCGGGCACTTTTGATGCGGCGTGGCCTCTTTCCGCATACCCGGCCGCGCTCAACGTGTTGGCAAACAAGAATGCCGTCCCCAACAATGCCACCAGTCTCTTGTCTACAACCAACGAACAGGGCCACGCCGTGGCGGTGGGTGCGGCGCGGCCACAGACGTCGCTCGTCAGTTGGGCCATCATTGTCGAACAGGACGAGAGCGAGGCATACGAGCCGATTCGGACCCTCCGGAACATACTTCTTGCCTGCGTCTTCGGCACCGCCGGCCTCGTCGTGATCCTCATCTTCCCCTGCGCCCATTTGAGCGTCATGCCCATCCGGCGGCTCAAGGCCGCCACCGAAAAGTCGATCGCCCCGCCCGGCTACGAGGATGATTTCGAAGATGATTTCGACGAAGAAAACCCCAGTTCGGGTGGGACCACCTCAGGGCGCTCAGAAAAGGGGATGTTTAGCTCCATCCGTCGGCGGATCCGCAAGCGGAAGCGGGCGAAGATGCGAGCGGGCACGACCAACGAGCCGTCACGCCGCGCGTTCAAGATTCCCGCGAGGGTGGAGGATCGGAAGCACTTTGTCACGGACGAGCTGTCGGAGCTGACGCAGACGTTCAACGAGATGACCGATGAGCTAGTCAAGCAGTATACATCGCTGGACGAAAAGGTGGCGGAGCGCACGAGGGAGCTGGAGATTAGCAAGAAGGCGGCCGAGGCGGCGAATGAGAGTAAGACGCTCTTTATTGCGAATATCTCGCATGAGCTCAAGACGCCGCTGAATGGGATCATGGGCATGTGTGCAGTTTGTATGGAAGAGGATGACATTAATCGGATCAAGCAGTCGTTGAAGACGCTTTACAAGTCAGGTGAGTTGGTTCTCTCATCGAACTCTGCTGGTGGACGGGGCTGACCCGACACGGGCTCTAGGCGACCTCCTGTTGCATCTCTTGGAGGACCTGTTGAGCTTTTCCAAGAACCAGATTGGCCAGCAGGTCAGTCTCGAGGAGCGAGAATTTCGGCTGGGAGATATTCGGTCACAGATGCTGGCCATTTTCGACAAGCAAGTCCGCGAGAGTAAGATATCCTTTAGCGTCAGCTTTGTTGGGCCCGAGCCCACGGACATGAGTCCAAGCCCCGACCGAAATGGCCGACGCGTCAGCATGGATAGGAAGCTTCCGGTTCTGGGTCCCGTCGGCAGGCTTAAGGATATGTGCCTCTGGGGCGACCAGCATCGCATCTTGCAGGTCATTATCAACTTGGTGAATAACAGTCTCAAGTTCACCCCTGCCGGCGGGCGTGTAGAGTTGAGGATACGCTGTGTTGGGGAGGTGGAATCAAGCGACGATAGTAGGACTTCATCATTCTCCAAGTCGGGCTCGAACCGCGCAGGGCGAACCCGCCACAGGGTTGGATCGGCATCTACCAACTCTACGCATTCCAAGCCTGGTCACTCGCCAGCGAATCCCCTCAAGGGGGGTACTGCGCTGTCTATTAACCCTCTCGATCCAAAACCCGCGGCCCATGTCTATATCAGGGAACGATCCCCAACACCGCCACCACCCAATGCGAAGTCGTACCTGTTCGAATTCGAGGTGGAGGATACAGGACCGGGGATTGCAGAACACATGCAGCAAAAGATCTTTGAACCGTTTGTCCAGGGTGACCTGGGTCTCAGCAAGAAGTTTGGCGGCACGGGCCTGGGTCTGAGTATCTGCTCGCAGCTGGCGACAATAATGGGGGGTACCATCTCGTTGAAAAGCACAGTTGGTCAGGGGACTACCTTTACCATGCAGATTCCGCTGAAATATGTCAAGGATCGGTGAGTTTCTTTTTTCCCCCCTTTCTCAGTTGGACAGGCATTGACGTTACTCAGGTCATCAAGCACCGCCTCCAGCAGCCTCAAATCCCGCCCCCCCAGCGTCGGCTCCGTCGATGAAACCGTCCGCAACTCCCTCTCCCTCGAGAACCATAACCACCCCCCACCCCCAACCACCACCGTTCTCGATAACAAACCCCGTCTCGTCGGCCTCAGTCAGCCCTTCTTCGCCACCAACCCACACACGACCCCCAGCAAAGAAGACCAAATGGCCGCCATCGACCGCGCCATGTCCAACCACCGCGAAACTGGCCAGGGCAAACTCCGCGTGCTTGTCGCTGACGACAACTCAACCAACATTGAGGTTGTCTCCCGCATGCTCAAGCTCGAAGACATTTACGACGTCACCATCGCCAAGGACGGTCAAGAAGCCTACGACCTCGTCAAGGCCAACATGGAGAACAACCAGCGCTTTGACGTGATCTTCATGGACATCCAAATGCCCAACCTCGATGGTCTCCAATCTACCCGGCTGATTCGCAAAATGGGGTATTCCGCGCCCATCGTCGCGCTTACGGCTTTCTCTGAGGAGAGTAACGTCAAGGAGTGCATGGAGAGTGGCATGGATGAATTTCTAAGCAAGCCGATTAGACGACCGGCGCTGAAGCAAGTCTTGAAAAAATTCGCAACAATCGAGGAGGAGCCTGAGGGGGGCACGCCCGCGCAGACCCCGGAGGAGAGGGGTGATCCGTTAGAGGGTGAGGGGATAGCGAAGGAGAGTAATGGATTTCATCCCACGCTGGCGGCGCCAAAGACGGTGCCGCCGGTGGCATTGAACTAAGGGAGGTTGGATGGGTGTATTCTATTTTATTTGGATTTTTGGGCTTAGGGGGAGAGAGAGCGAAGGAGGGTGGCTAGTAAGGAAGCAAGCATACTATGGCGAGGCGTTATAGGTTCATCCTCGGAGCGAGGAGTGTTTGGCGTTGGGAGTTTTCCGGTACCAAGAAAAGGGGCTGGATTTGGATTTTGGGATTTGGATCGGATTCGTCTGTATAGGCAAGCAAGTTGCCTCGGGCTAGTGTGTACTTTTTCGACAAGGGACATAGATTTTTTGGGCGGCGTGGGGAGATATAGCTTCTAAGGGTTGAAAGGGAAAAGTGATGGATATGAGAGAGTCAGTTAATTAGGATATAATTGACATAATAAGTATGTCTTGATAATAGCATGTGTTATGGTGAGATGGATTTGGTTGCCGTGCTATAAAATTTGATGTCTGATCAGTTTTGGTCTACTGGGCAGGGTTATGAGTGCTGTTCTAAGTAGGTACCTAGGTAGGAGTACGGGGTGAGAGACTGAAGCCAAAAAGGTAACGTCTTGGGATGATTGAACCATGTTACCAAGATCCCCGTCAGATGAGGATCATCAAAGTTCTCATGACTCTTAGCAACACCGATGCCGATGTCCCGTCCCGGCAAATCTCGTCCGCTGCACGCGTCCCCTCATAGAATGGAGCCGTGGAACCGTGGGCCCAACCTAAGCTGTGTGTAAGTGCAAACTTGAGTAAGTAAGTAGGTATCTAGCCGGTAACGTCATGTTGTCGTTTGCCGACCTGTTGCCGAATTACTCATGTTTTTTTGTTTCCCCTCCCATAGTACATCTCCCTCACAACGGGTGTCCCCGTTCTCAAATGCGCGGATTACGAACTGTTTCTTTTTCTTCTTCGTCTTCATCTTTTGTTTGTTTTGTGTGGTCGACAAGACCTTCTTCTTCCTCTTGCTATCACCTTCTCCCTAGACCTCTCGTCGCATCCACTCCAAGTTTAATTCCAAGTTTAACCCAATTCTCTAGCAACCTCACCACCCACCGCCACCTCGCAAGACAAAAATCCCAAACCCAACAAAAGGAACAAAATGCGCCTCCCTTACACTCCCAACCCACCAACCTCTGCCTCTCCCACTGATGCCGCCATCCTCGCCCGCATCCAAGAGCGGCGACACCCGCGTCCTCTACAGCCGCTCGATCTCACGCTACTCCATGCCCCCGCTGTCGCCGACGGATGGAACTCCTTCTTGGGAGCCATCCGCACCCGCACTTCTATCCCGGACGATCTCCGGGAGATCGCGATATCCCGTATCGCCGTAGTGAACCGGGCATGGTACGAATGGGGCCATCATGCCCCCTTGGCGACCAAGGCGGGGGTTTCCGACCAAGGAATGGCGGTGGTCAAGCGAGAGGAGGCTTTGGATTTGAGCTCCTCTTCCCAAATTCATGCAGGGTTGAATGAGAAGCAGTGGGTGGTCCTATGCTATACGGATGAGATGACACGGAATGTAAACGTCAAGGACGAGACATTTGCGAGGTTGAGGGGACTTTTTGATGAAAAAGAGGTGGTGGAGATCACGGCGACGGTGGCGTGCTATAATTGTGTGAGTCGGTTTTTGGTAGCGTTGGATGGTGAGTTTTTTTTCCCTCCCTTATTTGTCCTCTTGCTGAAGCCGCGCTTCACTTCATGTTTTGCATGGGCTATGTGGTTGTCTGGAGCCAGTCTCCCCATGTCCGGTTTCCAATTCATGGGATTGCGTACTGACCAAAGCAGTCGGTGAGAGAAACGACGCCGGCCCCGATGCGGCAGCGCATTGAATGGTTTGCCATTACTTTCAACAACTCGACTGCCGTGGCAGCCCCAACTATCTACATACTAGCTTCCCAGTACCAGCTACACCCCCCCGCAGCCGACCTGCCTCTATGCTACAAGTACATCCATTTCCATTCCATCCTTCCTCATCCGGTCCGTCCACGCCATAAACAGCAATATACTAGGTGATGTGATATGTTCAGTAAAGTGCTTGACCACAAGGTACACCAGGATACCGACAGGTATATCAGGTCAGTAGCCCAGTAGCGATATCTAGTGATGGGATAGTTAAATCAAGGGGAGCCAAGCCAGATAAAAGTAAAGGGGAGGGTATCTCGTGTTGTGACAATAACAGGGGAACAAACAACGCCAACCTCCTTCCCAAACAGTCCAATCGTCAACATCAAGTCAAGAGATCGTAACTCGTACAAGATGACATCATGGCTTCGTCAGGGTTCATTAACCTAGAATAATCATGGTGTTTGTGTTTGCGTCAATGCCATCTCAATACTCGCATGCCGTTTATGGAGCAGAGGGCTCTTCTGAAGCTCCGACACAACCCCCGCCCACCCTTTGCGATGACCGCCCTCGACAGTATCATAGTGGCCTATCGTCTGCGTCGTCAACCGCCGCAACGGTGGCTTTGACTTGATACTATCGGTAAGTGACCGAGAGAGGGGGCTCGGACTCGGCGTAAAGGAAGATCGAGCCAACTTTTCCGGATCCCGAGCACTGGCCTCCTGCTTCACGGCCGCCTCTGTCGCAGCGGTAGCGATAATGCCCATGTGTACCACGAGGAAACGCATCCGAAGCAGATCCAGTCGCCGGACCTTCTCCTCCAACTCAACCCGCTTCCCAGCCCAAAAGATGCGTGCGCCCATGCGAAGGCGCGTGTCCTCCTCCCCAACCACCATCGCGTTCAGGTGCTCGCGCAGGGAATCCCCAGTGCTCTGAATATCGCGAAGCAGGCGGGCGAGGCGCACCTTGTCCTCAAGACGTTGAATCTTGGCAACATCCTTGTCGTAGGACTCGTTCTCGGCAATGGAGCTGTCTACAGTGTCGAGGAAAGCCGAGACCTCGCGGGGTGCGGCTAGGTAGGCAGTGGCATAGCGACTTGCGGTTTGCGCGAGGACGGCGAGCGAGAGGAGAAGAGCGGTGAGCGAGAGCACGAGGATCCACTGACGAGACGAATCCGACATGTTTCCAGCGTCAAGAGACTTTTCAGGACATGAGAGATAGCTGAGCAGGAACAAGTCTGCTGCTAACTGTCTGGGGTTCTTTGCGGACACCTCACCCATGTGCAGTAAGCTGTGTGTGTTCGGCAGGTACGCACCAGGAGGCGGCGAAATGATGACGGAATCAGCAACCTGCGGGTGAGGGACAAATCCACTTCTCGCCCCCCGCCTCCTCTGCTGGTGACTTCACCGACTCTCCTCCTACAGGGGTCGCCGCTATTGGCCACTTGGCGCGCCATGGTCGTCCCAACTTATGAAAACGGTTTTTAGGGTTTGGATGGCTCCGATTTTCTACATGACGACACATGTGAAAATTGAAGTCTCGCATAGAGGCAGAAATGGGGGTGTTCCTCCATGATGGGAAACGGGTGGGAAAAGGCAAAAACGGGTACGGTGCGTGGGTGCCGGCTGCAGCTTTATGAATGGCTTTATGTGGCACTCTGCTGCTGTGCCTCTGGGTGCCTACACTGTCAGACAAACTACCCCACCACCCCGTTATCGCTATCATGTCCTTCTTCCACATTCACGACCTCGTGATTTGGCACCAATCAGACCAAATCGACTCGAATCATTGAGGAACTTGATAAAGAAGCTGAGTTAGTTTTGATGGTGCCTCTCTGTATTGCAGAATGGCTGCCGACCAGCAGTTTCCACTCCCCAAAGTCCTGACATATCCCGCCTCTACCCCGCCATTGCTCATCGCCCAAGGCGCTGAGGGGCGTCTTTACAAAACAACTCATCTAAGTGCCGACCGGCCTTGCGCCCTCAAATACCGACCATCCAAGCCCTACCGACATCCCATTCTCGATGCGCGGCTAACTAAGGCTCGAATCTCTGCAGAGGCCAAAGTCCTCGACCGATGTTACCGCGAGGGAGTGCCCGTGCCGACCGTGTACGCCCTGGACGCCGCGGCCGGTTGGCTCATGATCCAATGGATTGACGGCAAGCCAGTTCGACAGGGCATCAATGAATGGCTCGGCGAGCGCCCAGAGGACGACGTGCCGCTGAGCGACCAAGGTGATGAAACCCCACTGGTCGACCTCATGGGAAGGATCGGCCAGGCTGTCGGAAGCCTCCATCGGACAGGCGTCATACACGGCGACCTGACGACCAGCAACATGATGCTGAAACCCTGGGGGGATACCTCAGATGTAGCCGATTCGCAGACAGAGGCCGGCAAACGAAGAGCCGTGGAAGGGGATGTGATCCTCATCGACTTCGGCCTAGCGACACAGAGCTCGTCAGACGAGGATCGAGCGGTGGACTTATACGTGTTGGAGCGGGCGTTTGCGAGCACGCACCCCAGAGCTGAAAGATTATTCAGTCACGTCCTTGAGGCCTATAAGCAAAGCTTCAAGAAGGCGCACTCGGTACTGATCAAACTGGAAGATGTACGCATGAGAGGGCGCAAGAGAAGCATGCTTGGGTAGTGCCACAGGCCACAAAAGTCAGGAAATTCCCAAGCGATAACATCAGAAACCACCATGCCATGCGCTCAAGTATGAAGTACATATTACACACAGGAAAACTCTTCGCGACCAAAAGCAGATAGCAATACCATGGTGTGTCCGAAACCGTAACGCCGAACCCAGATGCGCAACGATTGCTCCAGAATGTCGTGTATCTCACTGACCCTCAGCCAGATCAGCGCTGGCAAAGTAGCCCTTATTCTCAATAACTCCCCGGTCCCTCACGACGGCCGTGTACTTGACGACCCACTGCGGTGTAAGATCCCCTTGGAGGCCTGGGCTATCTGTTTCCGGGTCGGCCAGGAGGCCAGCGCCCTGAAGCCCTGGTCCCAGCAGCTCTCGCAGGGTGCCCCTTGAGAGAATATCAGTACAGTCGCTGTGGACCAACAGCTCAATACCCTGCTCCTTGGCCAGCTTGACCAGTGGCGGAGGGACGTTGCAGCAGTTTTTGATGTTGATCTGGTTGACGGCTGGTCGTATCTGGACGCGCTTGAGGAAACGGGTAAGTTTTTCGCTGCCAAACTCGGCGATGCCCAACCTCTTGACGAGGCCCTCCTCATATAGTGCCTCGACAGCAGGCCATGTGGCCGCCTCCTCATCATCATTGCCCTGAGTCGCGTTTCGCCTGTCGGCATCCCATTCGCAGTCACCGTCAAACGACATTCCAGGGAAGGATACGACAAGAAGGTCGATGGCGGGCACAGCCAACTCTTTCAAGACCAGGCCTAGCGCCTCCCGCGCATGGTCCGCCCGCTGTGACACAGCGGCGGTAGGGAGGAAGAACAGCTTCACGGTTATGTCGTACTGCGCCGGCTCTTCCTGCAACCCGGCCAGCTCCCAGTCGATGCGGGGCACATAGAGGACGCCGTCTTGATACACCGTCCAGGTGGCTACAGAGTCCTTACTGTGGTGGAAGCCGTTGGTGTTGCCATTCACATTTCCCTTCGCTACCCCGTTCGTGTGCCCATTGCTATTCGCGTGGTCGCTGTTGCCATTTTGTGCGTCGCTACTGTCATCGTGCTCGTTGTCGTACACGGCGTAATCCTGTTGCGCAGCGAGGAAGTTGCTGCGCAGCGAATTCGTGAGCTCGAGATTAGATCGGTATGCGCCGGGCTTGCGAATGATGGAGGGGCCGCCCGATACGATGTTCCTGAAATCACGCAATCAGCGCTCGCTGTCAGCTAATCGGCAAACCAAGCCATTTGCGGAACAAGACTGACGCACCCCGTAGAAAGTATTAACTTTGTCATTGCTGCGGATTTTGGGGGTTCGCTGTATACACTGAGGATATACGGAGTACCGCCGTTTATATCACTCCCTTTGGAATGTTATTTTACTCGAGTGCGCTGTCTAGGCCTCGGGCGAAACTTTGCAGCGACGAGGGGCAAGTTCCCTGGTGGGGCCGTTCTCTCAGTCAGCGATGAGTTTATTAATGAATCATGGAGTTGCCCCGCCACGAGACTGGGGATGCTTGCTTTCGCTTCAACTTTGGGATCTGGCGACAGAGACTTCAAGGTGAGGCTGTATAATAAGAATCGATGTATCTGGGGCTCCTACTAGTCTAAATACCTTTGAGCCGGTGGCCGTCGGATTCTCCTTGTGACGCGGATACGGAAAGAGCATTGGGGACCAGGAGCGCGGGATGGCACTGCACAGGAGAGAGCACATGAAGCGGACGTGGGGAGCCC
>Ga0247763_1000521_pt1 | contig 22890 bp, 17 predicted proteins | sample UWRJL141409B4_FD_179926 | JGI IMG/M metagenome (GOLD analysis project Ga0247763, IMG submission 179926) | Plant litter microbial communities from Arlington Agricultural Research Station in Wisconsin, United States - UWRJ-L141-409B-4 | ecosystem: Environmental > Terrestrial > Plant litter >...
GACCGACGTCCACCTGCTGCTGGTCGCCACGTTCGTCACCTGGGCATCGCTCATGCTCGCCTCCACCTTGCGCTCCCGCTCGTGGACGCCGGACGGGCAGAAGCTCGCGTTCGGCAACCGCGAGGCCATGCCCGAGCCGAGCCCGATCGCCGGTCGCGCCCAGCGCGCCGCGCTGAACAACGTCGAGAACCTGGTGCTGTTCGTCGCTGCGCTCGTCGCAGCCCGGCTGTCGGGTGCGGCGCCCGAAGCGACGCTCTTCGGCGCTCACCTGTTCGCGTGGGGACGCTTGGCGTACGTCGCCGTGTACCTCGCCGGCGTTCCGTATCTGCGGACGGCTATCTGGCTCGTCAGCGTCATCGGCACGTTCAAGGTCGCGGGCGCGGCCTTCTGAGCGGTCGTCGCCCGCGGGCGCGCCCGAGCGGACCGGCTCAGAAGGCTCCGTCGACGAGCAAGCGATGGGCGTGCCGGGCGAGGCCCTCGGCCACCGCGTGCAGGCCTCGGAGCGCGTGCAGCCTGCCCTCGCCGAAACGCTCGGCGAGCGCGCTCTTCAAGAACGGGACGCGGGCCGTGCCGCCCGTCAGGCACACCAGCTGCACGTCGCGCGGGCTGGCGCTCGCGCGGGCGAGCGTCGCGTCGAGAGCAGCGATGATCGCGCCGAGCTCGCGATGGGCGCCGCGCTCGAAGCCGTCGCGGCGGACGGGCTGATCGAGGTCGATGCCCGGCACGTGGAAAGAGAGCCGCGCCTCCACCGCGCTCGACAGCGCCTTCTTGGTCTGCTCGATCGCCTCGAACAGCATGAAGCCGAGGCCGTCTTCGACCAGCGCGAACAGCTGGTCGATGTGCTGCCGATCTTCCTCGCCGAGCGACCAGGCTCTCACGTCGTTCAGAAAGCTCTGAACATCCCGCTGGGCGAGCAGCGACATCTCGGCGGGCGAGCACAGCTTCTCCATCAGCGGCTTGGGCATGGTCAGCACGTTGTCGCCGAACGGCACGCGATAGCGGACCTCGGCGCCAAAGTGGCGGACGACCTCGGTGCGCATCAGGGAGCCGTCGAGCGCGTCGCCGGCCACGCTCACGCCTCCGATGGCCAGCACGTCGGACAGCGCGAAGCCCCCTCGCCCCATCATCACCAGGCTGTAGTCGGAGGTGCCTCCCCCGAAATCGCCCACCAGCATCAGCGTGTCGTCGCCGAGCTCGTCTCGAAAATCGCGCGCTGCGGCCACGGGCTCGGGACAGAACGCCACCTCGGTGAAACCCGCGAGGCGTGCGGCTTGCCGCAGGCGCTCCTCGGCGAAGGCGTCATCCGCGGGGTCGTCGGCGAAGCGTGCAGGCCGCCCCAGCACCGCGCGGGTCACGCGCGCCCCGAAATGGTGATCGGCGCGCTCGCGCATTGCGCGCAGCACGATCGCGATCAGCTCCTCGAGCGCGTAGTTGCGTGCGTTGATCTGGGTGCGCACGAAGCCGCGCATGGGCAGGAAGCGCTTCAGTGAGCGCACCAGCCGCCCGCGCGAACCGTTTGACACGTAGTCCTCGAGGGCGGCCTTGCCGAGCGCAGGCGCCGCGCCCTGCGGGCCCCGTGCCTCCGGAAAAAACAGCACGCTGCGCAGCAGCGAAGGATCTTCGGCGCGTGGATCGAGCGGGATCGGTGGGTGATGGCCCGCCCGATTGGCGGCCGCCAGCAGGGAATTGCTGGTTCCAAAGTCGATCGCGTAGACCTCGGGTTTGAACGAAGACATGATCGTCACCTCCAGTAGTGAAAGAGCGCGCCAGAGCCGAGGCCGCGACAGGCGGCTCGGTGCGCGCGACGAGGCCGTTTTTGTGCTTCATCACGCCTATTTACAAGCTATCGAAAAGCTGGGATAATCCCGGAAGCTCTGAAGGATGAGGGAGTTACACCCGAAAACGCCCAGAGCTCACGCGGCGCGAGCCGGCGGCCATCCTCCGAGCCGTACTGGCACATCGGTGAAACACCGACTCGGCTCCTGACGGCCACGTCGCGCATGGTCGCCTCTGGAAAAGTCTCGCCATCACAGAACAGCGGGCGCGCTGCGTGATCACCGGGCCGCGCGACGGCTCGGAAATGATCGAAAAGGCCCATCTCACGACGCGGGACGTTGCTTGGAATTCCTTCTAGACTGTTTCGGGTATGCGTAAACCCTCCGGCCGAAACGGTCGCCACCGCCTTCTTCCCGCCGCATCCGGGGCGCTCAGTTTCCTGGCTGGCATCGGAGCATGCAGCTCCGAGGTAACGCCGCGCGGCGAAGCCGCGCCCGACTCCATCGGACAGGCGCGCGCGGCATCGAGCGTCGCTGGTGAGCCCACGCAACTGGCTCCCGCCACGCTGGCGTTCGAGCTCGAGCTGGATGGGCAACACGTCGAGCTGTCGCTGGAGCGTTCGCGCCCGCCGACGACGTCTGACTACCGGAGCTTCCGTCTTACGAGCGCCGGCGGCCTGGAGCTCCTGCCAGCGCCCGAGCTCGGCTGCACCTACCGCGGAGTGGCCGACTCGGTCGGCGCTGCCGCAGCGCCAGGGTTCGCCTCGATGAGCGTGTGCGCGGACACCACGGGGCACGCCGCTGGGCAGGCCGTGAGCGGCGTGCTGCGCGCCGGGGGCCGGCTCTGGAATCTCACTCCCGATCCGCTGGATCAGGACGATTCGGACGGCATCGACCATTTCGCCCAGCCGATGCGCCGCCCCGACGCCGCGGGCCTCGTCGCCGGCGGTCCGCAGCGGGTGACGCTGCGACGCCTGCTCGCGAGCCCCGCGCCGCGGCTCGCTTTCCGGGAAGGCACAGATCAAGAGACGAAGTACATCGATCTGATCGCCGTGAACGACGCCGAGCGCGTCGACGCGCTCGGCAACGCCACCCAGGCGACCACGCTGCAGTTCGTCGACACGATGAACGCGCTGCTCGAAAACAGTGGGCTGACGCCGCGCCTGCGGGTGACGTTGCGCGCGCAAGTGCTCTTCGACGCGGACCCCTACACTCCGATGTTCGTCGACAGCGGGGAGGTCGATAACGACAGCTTGCTCAACCAGTTCCTGCTTTGGGGCACGACGGAAGAGCTGCCCGCCCACGACGAGCGCATGCTGCTCAGCGGCTACGACTTCGTGGGAGGCGTGGTCGGCTACGCCGGCTTGGACGTGGCGTGCAGCCCGATCAACAACGGCTTCATCGTGCAGGCGGGCCGCGCGTCGAGCGGCTTTGCCGTGCTCTCGGCGGTGCACGAGCTCGGGCACACGCTCGGCATGAACCACGATGACGGCAGCCAGGGCTGTCCGCAGTCGGGCTTCATCATGGCCGCCGTCGGTTGCGGCAACTGCCCCGTCGAGGTCTCCGAGTTCTCGCCGTGCAGCAACGAGCAGTTCGAGGCCTTCCTGGCTGGGCCTTCCTACTCGACGCGCTGCGCCGACGACGTGCCGGTCGGCGCCGTGCCGAGCTGTGGTGACGGCGTGGCGCAAGAGGGGGAGACGTGCGACTGCGGCTCGACCGATTGCAGCGACATCGACCCCTGCTGCAACGGCGCGACCTGCCAGCTGCAAGGCGACGCCGAGTGCAGCGACTTCAACGACGGCTGCTGTCGGAACTGCCAGGTCCTGGGCGTGGATGAGCCGATCGTCTGCCGCGCGGCGCGCAGCTCTTGCGATATCGCCGAGTCGTGCAACGGCAGCAGCAAGGATTGCCCGCCCGACTCGTTCGAGGCCGCCGGCGAGGAATGCGAGGACGAGCGTGGCAACACCGGCGCCTGCTATTTCGGCGACTGCCGCTCGCGTGGCACTCAGTGCGAGCAGCTCCGAGAGCAGCAGAACAACCCTCAGCTCGCCAACGTGGGTGCGCCCGGCCCAGACTGTGCCTCACCGTGCAACGTGCTGGTGTGCGGCAACGGCCCGAACGGGTGCATCACGATCAACAACCGCAGCGCCATCGACGGGGTGCTCTGCAACAACGGCGGACAGTGCGTCGAGCAGCAGTGTGTGCAGGCCATCGACCAGTGCCCCGACGATCCCGCCAAAGAGGATCCGGGTGGTTGTGGCTGCGGCCGGGCTGACACCGACTCCGACCGCGACGGCGCCGCCGATTGCGTCGACGAGTGCCCGAACGACGCCGAGAAGCGAGCGGCCGGCGAGTGCGGCTGCGGCAGGGCTGACGTCGATGCCGACGGCGACGACGCTCTCGACTGCAACGATGAGTGCCCGAACGACCCGCGCAAGAGCGAGCCCGGCGACTGCGGTTGCGGCCAGGTCGAGATCGATGGCGACGGCGACGGCGCGGCCGACTGCATCGATGAGTGCCCGATGGACGCGAACCAGCGCACGGCCGGCGCGTGCGGTTGCGGCGTACCCGAGATGGACGCCGACTCGGACGGCACGCCCGACTGCGTCGACGGCTGCCGCACCGACCCGGCCCGCGCCACGCCGCCCTGCACGGTGGCGGGGGGCACCGACACGGACGGCGACGGAGACGTCGACGTGAGGGTGTCCGCGTCTGCCCGGGGGAAGGGTTCGTGTGCGATCGCCGCGCCGGGCACCGAGCGCGCGACGGGCTCGGGGCGCGCCCTCGGAGCGCTCGGTGTGCTCGGGCTGGTGGCCCTGCCCTTCTGGCGTCGCCGCCGGCGCTGAACCTCGACGGTCCAAACATGCGGGCGTCCATCCCGGGGTTCTTGCCCGGGGGACGCCCGCGACGTTTTTGTTTGCTGGTACGGACGCGGCGGAGCTATACTGAACTTATGAACAGTTTTCTGCGAGCGGGTGATGAGCCACAGGCGCGGGGCGAAGGCGACGAAGCGCCCGGCGCCCCGTTTGCGCCGGATGCCGTCGCGAGCCGTGGCGGCGCGCGAGATGACGCCGGAGGCGACAGCGCCGACGGCGGGGAATCGCCGGTGAACTATGACGAGGCGGCGCTGCTCGAGCTCGAGATCGAAGGCACCGATTATCGGCTCGACATCGGCCGCGCCGGCACGGCGCTCTGTATCTCGACGCGTCCGAGCGGGAGCTGGTCCTGGGGCTTTCGGGGCGAGGCGCGTTGGCAGAACGGCGTGCTGCGCTGCAAGGCGTTCGATCGAACGGTGCTATCGCAGCTGTCGACGGCCCTGGCCGAAGCAGCCGCCAACTCGCAGAGCTAAGCTCTCTCGCGGGTGCTAGCTCTCTCAGAGCTAAGCCCGCGCGGGGCCGCGGAGACTCACTTCTCCGCGACGATGTAGGCAACCCAGGCGCCGCTGTTGGCGGCGCGCTTGCGCGCGCGGTAGACGCCGGTGCCCTCGCCGTCTTCGTCCTCGTCTTCCCAGTAGACGTGGGTCTTTGAGAAACCCGCCTCTTCGAGCAGCTCGCGCAGCTCGGGTAAGGTCCAGAAACGCCAGTCGTAGGTGAAGGCGCGCTCGAGCTTGCTGCCGTCTTTGAACTCGAAGTGGATGTGGTTGATGACGCGGTGATCGATGGCGTTGAACTCGTGCTGATCCCAGAGGTAGGTGAACCCTCCCTTGATCGCTGACCTCTCGATCTCGTCCGGGGCCATCGCCTCCATCGAGTAGGGGCCGCCGTAGGCGTCGAGGAACAGGATGCCCTGGCGGCTCAGCGACGCGTGGACGCCCTTGAAATAGGCGCGCATCTCGTCACGGGTGAGGAATACCCAGTAGCTGAAGTTCAGGCCGAGGGCGACGTCGAAGCTCTGCCGCACCGGGTCGAGCACGTTCTGGCACAGCAGCTTCACGCGCTGGCCGGGCTCGCCTATCGGCGCGAGGTTGTGCTTGATGCCCCAGTCGAGTGTCGGTTGATCGAGATCGATGCCGGTCGCGGTGTTGGCGGGGTTGGTCTTGGCCCACACGGCGCAGAAGAGGGCGGTGCCGCAGAAATCTTCGCGCAAGGTGACGGGCAGGCGGCCGTGCGTCTTCTTGTACACGCGGTTGATAAAGGCGATCTCGATCTCGGGATCTTGCACGCTGAGCTGATAGAGCTCGTGCTTGTCCGCCGTCGCCGCGGTGTACTTGTAGTTTCGCTTCTTGGCCTTGGTGCGTCGGCGCTTTTCCGTCATGGCATGCTCGGGCCCGGCGAGAGGGCCCGGCGGTGCATCGCCCGGCCCCCGCAGGTGGCGCGGACCTTAGCGGCGACCCCCGGAAATGACAACCGCAGCACCGCGCCTTGCGCTCGAGCCCTGGTCTCTCTCCCACCCTCGGTGCGATTGACAAACGCGACTTCGCGCAGGCAGCGCGCGGCGCTCGAGATGTCGAGCGGGTCAGGGCCGAACGCAGCGGATGCTGCGCGCCCACGTGCGATGGTCCGCCACGTAACCGAGCAGCGCGCCCCCGCTGAGGCTAGCCAGCGAGATGTCGAAAAATGCCCGCGAGCGGGCGACGAGGGCGGGCGCGCTGTGGGGCTCGGCGTCGAGGTCGATGACGACGAGCTCTTGCACGGCGTGCGGAACGGCTGAGCTCGGGCGAGCGAGCGCGACGACGGAGCGGCCGCACACCTCGGCGAGGGCGAATGGCGCGGGCTCGATGCCGTTGTCGTACAGGCGCCAGTCGGGATCGATCGGGAACTCGGTGCGGGGGGCGAGCGGCACGTCGACCGCGACGAGGCCGAAGTGGGTGATGTCGCGCTCGAGCGTCAGGAAGCCCCTGACTATCGGCTCGTCGCTCGGCAGCGTGAACAGCTCCGTCGTGGGACGTGCGGGGCCGCCCACCCAGACGATGTGGTCTTCACCGAGGCTCGGCTCGTGTTTCTTCGAGAAACTGACCGCCCGCAGGTGGACCGAGGACATTCCCGTGCGCGCCTCGAGGAAGATCGCCTGGAGACCGCGCGGGGTGGCGGCGAGCGCCACGCTGTGGCCCGAGGACACGTCTTCGGTCAGGCGGAAGCTGGTAGCGTGCCCTTCGACCCAGAGCTTGGCGGTAGCGGGGGCCTCCGGGTCTCCAGGCCTCGCGATGTAAGCGGCGACCTGGGGCAAGCCCTGCTGGTGGCGGCTCGGGCCAACCGGTACCGCCACACGCGTGCCGACGCGCGCGTCCTCGGCGAGCACGAGCGCCGTGCCCGAGCCCGCCGAGGCCAGGCTCTGGCCGAGCAAGCGCCCGCGCGAGACCCAGTACGCGAGGCCACGTCGCACCGCGGGGCCGCGCGCGAGCGAAAACGGACCGGCCTCGTCCGGCAGCGGCGCGACGCGTGTCTCGCGCGGCTCGGGCGCGGCCTCGAGGGGCGCCTCGAGGCGCGCGAGCAGGAGGCGGTTGTCGCGATTGAACATGGCGATACCGCGCTCGGTGGCCGCGATCGGGCCGGCCGCCGCCACGTCGACCAGGGTGTCGATGATGAAAGTACCGCCGACGCTGCCGGCCGCGTCCGTGGCATCGAACGCGCGAGTGGAATCGGGCGTGGGCTCGGGCTCGGAGCGGCGAGCCGGGCGCGCTCGACGCGACGTGGGCATGCCAGCGTCGGGCACGGGTTCGGCCGTGGCGGGTGGAGGGCGTGACCAGCCGAGGCTCTGCGGCGCAGCGCCGTGCGACTCGAGCTTGCGCCGCGAGTCGCACGCCAGAGCAGCGACGAGCCCGAGGCCGATCCATCCCAGCGAACCGCGCGCGCGCGCCGCGCGTCGTCTCATGCGGGAAAGAACTCCTCGAGCGGCATGGCGAGGGCGGCGTCGTGCAGCCCGACATCGATCAAGTGCGAGAGCAGCGGCAGGTCGGCGCGCCCAAGCCCGCCGAGCGCGCGGCGATCGATGGCACGCTCGAGCACGGCGAGCACCTCCAGGCACTCGAGCGTGGCACCGTCCATTTGCGCGCGCGCTTCTGATGCGCGGTAGCCGCGTCCGAGCAAGGCCCCGAAGCGACCGGTGCGACCGCCGTTGCAAGTGACGGTCAGGTCGCCGCTGCCGGCGAGCCCCCACACCGACGCGACGTCGCCGCCGAGCGCGCCGACGATGGCGCCCATCTCGACGACCGCCCGCGCGAAGATCGCGGCCTCGTAATTGTGCATCGCCACGCTGCCGCGCTCGCCGCCGGCGCGCTCGTGCAGGCCGACGCCGAGCGCGACCCCCATGGCATAGGCGTTCTTGAGGGCCGCGCAGATCTGCACGCCGCGCACGTCGGTCGATACACGCGGCAGGTAGTAGGCTGTGGTGAACCAAGAGGCGAACGCCCGCGCGCTCGGCTCGTCGTGGCCGCTCAGCACCACCAGGGTAGGGACCCGGCGCGCGAGCTCGCCCGCGATGCACGGCCCGCAAATCGCCACGGGATGGCACGCGGGTGACGCGCGGCCGAGCGCCACGGCGAAGGCGTCACTCAGCACGCGCACGCCGTCGGGCGCGAGCTCGAGGCCCTTGCTGAGCATGGCGATGGGGCGCGGTCGCCGCGCGAGCAAGGGCGCGAGCGCTCCCGCAGCCCAGCCGACGCCTGCCGAACTCACACCCAGCACGAACGCATCGACGTCCTCGGCGGCGCCCTCGAGCTCCGCCGAGGGGTAGGCGCGCACCACGTCTGACAGCTCCAGATCGAGGCGCGGGTGGCGACGGCTATCGCGCAGTGTTCGCACGCTGCCCGCGTCGAGCGGTGTGCCGATCAGGCGCACGTCGTGACCCCGGTCCGCGAGCGGCACGCACAGCGCGGTACCCATCATCCCGGCACCCACCACCGCGAGCTTCGCCACGGCCGGCTTGTAGCATGGTCACCGGCGACGCCGGCCGATCTGCACGAACGCCACGACCTCTGGGCCTGGCGCGGCGCACGTCGAAATCTTTCTAGGTGAGCCTCTGCGAAGCCGTTTTAACGATCGGTGGCAGCACCCGAAGACGAAGTCCGGGCGAGTGGGGTATCCCGCGGGAACACGCTCGTCGGCTCTGCAGTCGGTCAGCGGCGACCCGACGCACGATGCGTCGAGCGGTCCGTGTGGATGCTCACGGACGCACATCCGGAGGCTCCGTGAACACGCCCAAGAAGCCGCCCCAGGGTCGCGGCGTTGACAAGCCAGCGTCAAACGACTGGCAGGAGAATGCGATCAAGGCCAAGGCGGTCGCCGCGCAGAAGGCCCGCGCCCCCGGCAAGGGTCGGCGCGCCGAGCCCTGGGAGGTGACGCCCGACGACCTCGGGTGCCTCGACGCCGTGCGCGACCTGCTGACGGCGCTCAACAACGCGTATGTCAGCACCAGCCAGATCCAGAAGTTGATCCTGGAGATTCCCGTGCTCGCCGCGCGCTGCCTGAAACGCGTCGGAGGGAAACAGCCAGCGACGCCGGAGACGCTGGCGAAGGCCCTCACCAGCATCGGCAACATGGGCCTGGAGAGCGAGCTCTTCGGGTTGCTCGAAGATTTGACGACCTGCCGCGCGGATCAGCTCGAGGCCGAGCAGAACGCGACGTCAGAGCCGACCTCCTGAGCAGCGCCCGAGCGACGGCCTGCCTCTTGCTAGGCAAGGCTCGACGTGTCGCTCAGCCTCGACCCCTCGCTCGCCATCCGACCCGATCCGGGCGTGCGCGCGCGCGACGCGCAGCCAAGCCCCGAACGGCAGGCGCAGTTCGCCGCCGCTCTGACCCGCGCCGAGCAGCCGACAGAGGCGACCGCGGCCGGAGCACCGACGCTGGTGCGCGCCGCACGCACGCGCCTGTCCGGTGAACAGGCAGCCGATGCGCTGCGCGCCGCCTGGACGTCGGTGCGCGGCGAGCCGCCGCGCCCCGAGACGCTGTCGATCCTGGTGGGGCAGTGGGCACACGAGACGGGGCGTGGCGCGTCGATGCTCAACTACAACTTCGGCGGCCTCAAAGGCACGGGCCCTTCGGGGCTGACGACGGCCTACACCACCCGCGAGGGCTGGGGTGAGAACGCGACCCGCGGAGTCGCGCGCTTCCGCGCGTACGGCTCGGCGGAAGAGGGAGCGCGCGATTACGTGAGCCTGCTCTCGCGGCGTTACCCCGACGCCGTGCGCGCCGCCGAGCAAGGCGACGCGCCGGGGTTCGTACGAGCCTTGAAGGCGCGCGGCTACTTCACCGATAACGAGGCCGCCTATAGCAAGAGCGTGCAGAGCCTCGCCGCCCTCGCCTCCCGGTCAGGCTTCGACGCGCTGGGTGCCAGCGCCGCGCCCGGCGGCGGCCTGGACACCGGTCGCGCAGACATCCGCGGCGCGCACCCCAGCGCCGACGACACAGAATTCGCCCCCGCGCTCGCCGCTGCGACGTTACCCGATTTCGCAGCGGGAACGCCGGGGGCAGCTCCTCTCATCGGGCGAGGGCTGCTCGAGGTGCCGACAGAGCTCGGCTCGAGCCCGCTCGCCGGGTCGCCCGTCGCATCGAGCGCCTTCGCTGACGAGGTGAATCGCGCGGCGCTCTTGATGAGCGCGCTGCGCATCGCCGAGCCGCGCGATCGGAGCGGCTAGCGCTGCACGCTCGAGACCACCCAGCGCCGCGCGCTCGACCATCCAGCGCAGCGCGGGTGTCGTCGCTTCAGGACTCGACCGGTGCGGGCTGGTCGTTGCGCGCGACCACGACCGTGCGCTCTGCCTCGGGAGCGGCCTCGCGCTGGGCTTCCTCGACGGGCGGCACCGTCTCCGGCGTGCTCGGATTGACGCCAGCGAGGGCGTGCAGCAGCGCCATCAGCTGGCGATCGACGCGCTCGTAGTAGCTGCGAGTGATGGTGACTGCCGCCTCCTCGTCAGACGTGCGCAGCGCCTTCACCAGGCCCGTGAGGTAATCGGGGAACGACGGCTCGAGCACCCACAGGTTCGGGAAACGCTCGAGCGTGTCGCGCAGCGCATCGAACAGCGAGTTCGCGATCCAGCGCACCGACACCGAGTGCCCGGCTTCTACCAGCACGTCGAGCCAGCGCTGGAAGCCGCGCGCGACGACCGCCGCGTCGCCCGCTTCGAACGCGGCGATGAGCAGGTCGCCGATGTCGCTCAGGCGATCGACGTCGGATGGCTCGGCGCGCCGCACCGCGAGCCGCGCCGCGTACTCCAGCAGCAGGATGCGGGGCTCGAGCACGTCGCCGATGATCTCGGCCACCTCGCTCATGTCGGGGCCTGCCTGCAGGTAGGGCGAGAGCAGCTCGGGCGTGCCGGTGCGCCGGAAATCGGTCACCGTCACGCCGCGCCCGTGCCGCACGGAGACGAGCCGCGCTTGCTCGAGCTTGCGCACTGCCTCGCGCAGGGTGTTGCGGTTGGTGCCGTATTTTGCCGCGAGCTCACGCTCGCCGAGCAGCCGCTCGCCGGCGCCGAGTTTGCCACCGAGGATCTGACGCTGCAGGTCTTCGAAGATCTGCTGCGCGATGTTCGCGTTCTTGGGTATGTCCTTGTCCACGTCGTCACCGGACCTGTCATCCGGGATGATTCACCGGAGTTGTTTCGCCCTCTGCTGTTTCGCCGCTCGCTCGGGTGGGCGCCTAACCTGCGCCCGTCGTCTGTCGTGAAGTCCTCTGTCCTGAAGTCGACGGTCCTGAGGTCGACGGCGGCGAAGCGACAGCCGCCTCGGAGCTGCTCGATCGCGAGCGCTCGAGCACGACCTGCCGCAGCCGATCGGGACGATCGGACATAAGACCGTCTACCCCCAGAGCCAAGAGCCTCAGCATCTCTGCTCGCTCGTCGATCGTCCAGACATGAACGGCGAGCCCCTCGCGATGCGCCGCGTCGAGCAGCGTGGGCGTAACCACCGTGAGGTTGCCTGCCCTTACTGGAATTTGCAGCGCCTGATACGGAAGGCGCAGAAAACCCGTCAGGTGCAGCCGACTCGCCAACCAAAATTGGAGGCACTCGCGACGGCTGGCGCTCGTGGCGATCCGTCCCTGCGACAGGCGACGAAACTCGCTCATCAGCTCGTAGCGCTCGGCGGCGACCACGATGCGACCGGCGATACCGTGCTGCTCGATGAACCCGAGCAGCGCGCGCGGCAGCTCGAACGGCCCGCGTTCCTTGATCTCGACGTTGAAGCGCACGCTCGGCGAGAGCGCCACGAGCTCGGCCAGGGTGGGAATGACCACACCTTGGCCGCGGCGCGGGAAGCTCGCGCCGTCGGGCGAAAAGCGGTAGCCGGCATCGAGCCGGCGAAGCTGGGCGAGCGTGTGCGCGGAGACCCGCCCCGTGCCGTTGGTGGTGCGCTCCAGAGCCTCATCGTGGAACACGACCAGCTCGCCATCGCGGGTCATCCGCACATCGGTCTCGACGTGCGAGCAGCCGAGCTCGATCGCGCCCCGGAACGCCTCGAGCGTGTTTTCCGGCCACAGCCCGGCGCCGCCACGATGTGCAAACGTGAGCGGCGAAGGGCCGCTCAAAGCTGGATACTGGCTCGCGACGCTCACGGCGAGGATCTTGTCCGCAGGAGAGCCCCGCCGTCCAGCACCAGCGCATGGGCTGATCGGCCGATGGTGATCGGCTGAGCCAGCCGAAGAGCTTACAGGCAGATCCGGTCGGCGCTCGTGGCCCCACGCGCCACATACGAGCGAGCCACGCCCGACCCGTCGGCTTCGTCAACTCGCACGCGGTTGCCGGCCCCATCGTAGCGCTCGATGCGCGTTGCCTCGGTAAAGCCACAGCGATCGGGGTTCTCGGGCCGCGATCGGCGCGCGACGGCACGGGCAGCGTCCGAGTACTCGATGCGGGTGACCCAGGCGCCGCAGTCCTCTCCACCCGTTGTGCGGGAGATGGCGCTGAGCGGCCTACCCTGGGCATCGTAGTCGGCGTAGGCGGTGGTCGTGCTCTGCCCGCGCGACTCCTCGACGCTGCGCACGAGGCGCCCGAGCTCGTCGTAGTGGTGGCTGGTGCGCCGCGTCTTGCCGTTCTCGACGCGCGTCTCGCCGAGGCTCGTGGCCTTGCCGATGGTGTGGCCCGCCTCGACGAAGTCGGCGAGGCTCGCGTATTCGGTGATGCTCGACACGCGCTCGCCGCCCGCCGTCATCTCGCAGCGGTGCTCCGCGCTAGCGGCGTCGAAGGTGCAGCGCAGCTCGCCCGTCTCGGGGCCGACATCGACGCTGCCGAGCGTCGCGAAGCTCCGACACCCGGCGGGGTCGGGCGGCAGACCACTGGCCGCCTCGCCTCCCAGCGTGGCGCCGCGGCAGCCCACGGCGACGAGCCAGATCGTGCGCGAAAACCACAGGCCAGCAGAGTGTTTCATGTCGGACCTCGGCGCCGACCGCGTCGCATCGACGCGGTTCCCCCCTGTAGAGCGGGAACGGCACCGAAACGGCCGCGTTGAGCCGCATGATTCACGGTCGGCCACGCACATCTCCCCGCCCGTGGCCGCGCGCAGGCGCTGCGCCGAGCACGGACGCCGGAGCCTCATGCCCTCAATCCGTGCCAAGGCAAGGCTCGGGGTGGGCAGCTCGCTAGTGGCCGCCCGAGCCAGCCGGGTTTCATCCGCGCCGAGCGGCGCGGATCGGACCAGGCCATCTCAGCGGCCGCGTCACGCGGGACTCAACCGCCGTCGCCGCCGTCTTCGCCCGCGTCGTCGGCGCCGACGGGCACGCTGTCGTCACCGAGCGTGTCGAGGAAGCCTTCGGGCAGGCTGACTTGCTGGGTGCCGGAGTGCTTGCCGCGCGAGACCCGCAGCGCCGCCTTGGGAAAGGGCTCGCTCGGGTTGCAGCCTTCGACTGCGGCCGCGAGCTCGTCGATGGTGGTGACGTGGTTCAAGGCCTGGCGCAGGCGCGCGCTGCCCTTGAAGCCCTTGGTGTACCAGGCCGCCTGGCGGCGGAAGGCGCGCAGGGCCTGGGGCTCGCCGAACCACTCTGCGGTCCAGCGCGCGTGCTGGAGCATGACCTCGATCACCACGCCGAGCACCGGCGGCTGCCGGGCGGAGGTGCCGTCGAACACGTCGGCGAGCTCGCGGAAGAGCCAGGGGCGGCCGAGGCAGCCGCGGCCGACGATGACGCCGTCACAGCCGGTCTGGCGCATCATGCGCAGGGCATCGGAGGCTTCCCAGATGTCACCGTTGCCGAGCACGGGGATTCGGAGCGCGCGCTTGAGCTCACCGATCGCCTCCCAGCGCGCCTGGCCGTCGTAGAGCTGCGCAGCCGTGCGCGCGTGCAGACCGACGGCGACGCAGCCCTCGCCCTCGGCCACCTTGCCGGCGTCGAGATCGGTGCGCAGCGAGTCGTCGATGCCCATGCGGAACTTGAGCGTGACGGGCACCGCGCCGGCGGCGCCGACGGCGGCGCGCACGATGCGCGCGAGCAGGCGCGGGCGAGCGGGCACGGCCGCTCCCCCGCCCTTGCGCGTGACCTTGCGCACCGGGCAGCCAAAATTCATGTCGATGTGATCGACCTTGCCCTCACCGACGAGCCGGCGCACGGCCTCGCCGACGTAGTGCGGATCGACACCATAGACCTGCAGGCTGCGCGGTGACTCGTCGGGCCCGAAGTCGGCGAGCTTGAGCGATTTCTGATTTTGCTCGACCAAGGCGCGCGCCGTGATCATCTCGCTCACGTACAGCCCCGCGCCGAACGAGCGGCACAGGCGACGGAAAGGATAGTTGGTGACGCCCGCCATGGGCGCCAGCACCACGGGCGGCCAGACGCGGATGGGCCCGATGAAGATGGGCGCGAACTCGCCGGGCTGCGCGGGCGGCTCGAGCGGAGCTTCGCCGGGGGCGGGGGTCGCCGAACGTGCCGGGCTATCGGCGCCACTCGGAGCGCCATGGTTCGACGCGGGCATCGGTTCACCCAGCATGGTCTGCTCTTCAGTCTCGCTTGTTGCCACGGCCGATGCGGTTCTTGATGACCGCGTTGGCGGCCCGCCCTAGCATGAACGGAGTGGAAAGCAAGTTGCTCGCGAGGGAGGCCGCGAGCTGGATGGGGCTGCCGCCGCTGGCCTCGATCTTCACGCGCTCGTCGCTGAGCACGTCTTCGAGCGCGCCGCGGGCGATGGTGCGGGTGCCGTCGGAACGGATCTCGATGATCATGCGCGCGACGACGGGCGGTTCTTCATAGGCCTGCGGCACCTGGCCCGATTCAGGGTGCACGAGCGGGCCCGGCGCGGAATGCGGCTGCGCCGCACCGTCACGGATCGGTACGCGCGCGTCGGCCATGCGCTGCGCGGTGGCCTCGACGCGCTCCTTCACCTCGCGCGTGACCTCACGGGCGCGACGCTCGAGGGACTCGATCCATTGCTTTTTCAAGCCCTCCATGTAGCGCTCCCGGGGCAGGGCCGCAATCGGGGGCCGGCTGCCGGATCGGCTCGGCGCTTCGGGCTCGCGGACGGGCCTGCGGGCATCGGAAAGCGCACTTCTCATGGCGCCCTGGCGGGCGCGCCTGCTCGATCGCCCGGCAAACCCTCGCGAGGCTTTTTGGCCCGCCATGGCTGCCAGGCGAGCCCGAGTGCGCCGGCGCAGGTGGTCGGGAAGCGCTCGCCTGCGGCCGATGGCGGCGACACCCTGGTGACACGGATGTTCTCGTGCTCGTCGATGAAGAAAGCCTGGTCGAATGGGCTCCCTGACGTGGGCCAGGCGAACGCGAGGAAGCGGCGCTCGGCGCTCTCTTCGTCGACGGGCGCGCCACTGGCAGACCAATCTCCATCGGGGGTGGGCAGGCACAGCGTGTAGAGGTACGCGCCGCTGCGCGCGGCGGGGCCGAGCGGGCTCGGCGCGAGCTCACCGCAGTGCAACACGGGCGTGACCCGTGCGCGCTGCCCCCGGAGTGGCGGACCGCCGCACAGCTCCTCGAGCGATGCCGCCGAGCCGATTCCGTCGTGATCGGGATCGATCCAGCCGGCGCGGCGCATGGCGTCTTGAGCGAAGAGCACGTCGCGCAGGCGCGATACCGTCTCCTGTTCGACCGCGCCGCGGCCCCCGCCGACGATGCCGCGCATCGCCTCACCCGAGACGAAGCGCACGAGCCCAACGGCTGAGAGTGCCACGCCCGCCCACAACCAGAAGGCCGCTGCGCGCAGCTCGTCGCGCGTCGGGCGTCGCAGCGCGACCGTGCCGATGAAGCTGGCGAAGCCCGCGGGCAGCCCGAACCAAGGCACCAGCGCAGACAAGGCGCCGAGCGCGAATAGCCCGAGGGGCCAGAACCGCTGAAACCTCGAGCCGCGCGTCGGATCTGGGGCAGGAGGCTCCGGGTCGGGGTCACGAGAGGCGCCATTCATTGCCCGCCGCTCATCCCAACATTTCGAGCCAGCGTCTACCTCTCCAACCCCTAACCCCTGATCCCCTCCCCCCTTCCGACCGCCCCCCTACTTCTTCGCGGCCGGGGCAGCCGCCTTCACCGGCGGCGCCACCGAGTTGACGCCCGCCTGAGCGCACACGCCGTCTTGCTGGGAGGTGGCGCCGCTCACGCCGATGGCGCCCACGATCTTGCCATCGAGGATGATCGGGATGCCGCCCTCGAGCGGGATCGCGCCGGGCAAGGACAGGATGGCGTTGCGCCCGCCCGCGATCGCCTCTTCGAAGGCCTTGGTGGGGCGCTTGAAGGCGGCCGCGGAGCGCGCCTTCGCCACGGCGACGTCGGAGCTGCCGTACTGGGTGCCGTCGATGCGCTCGAAGTAGACGAGCGCGCCGCCAGAGTCGACGACGGCGGCCGCCACGGTCCAGCCGTTCTTCTTGCCTTCGACGATCGCCGCCACGGCCGCGCGCCGCGCCACGTCGACGGCGATCGGTGCCGCGTAGGGGTTCGGTGCCTGCGCCGACGCGAAGCCGCTCGCGAACAGGCCGCCGAGAATCGCGATCGTCGATGCGCCACGCACGGCGCTCTTCAGCATGTGCATACCCAGTTCCTTTCTCATGACGGCCCGAGTCGACGGCCCGTCGTGCGCCCCACGGCGCCCGTAACGCCGGCAGTCATCTCACGACGGACGTCCAACGCGCGGACAAATCGGCAAGGGCAGGCGCGAACCGGTTGTGACGGCAGTCAACAAAGACAACGGCACGGTTTGTCTGGCGCCGGCTCACTTCCGGCCGCCCTGGGCGCGAGGCGCGTGTGTTAGACGAAGCGTGAAGCGGCGGCGGCGGCGCGCACATTCGAGAGACGCTTCTCAAAACAGTCACTGTTCTTCAAAACAGCCGCTGCGCATCCCCCCGCCGCGGCAACTCCACACCGCAACCTCCAATACCGCAACTGTGCGGCACGGGCAGCAAGCTCATGGCACCTTGGACTCAAGTCTATGCACCCATCGGCGGGAGCGTGTTGCTCTCGGCGCTCGTGGCGTCACTGCCGGTGGTCGTGCTGCTGGGGCTGCTGGCGTTCGCCCATGTGCGAGCGCACCTGGCGGCGCTGATCGGTCTCGTCACCTGCATGGCCGTGGCCTGCGTCGTCTACGGGATGCCGCTGAAGCTGGCGCTGCTGTCGGCGGCCTACGGCGCGGGCTTCGGGCTGTTCCCGATCGGCTGGATCGTGCTGAACGCGATCTTCTTCTATGACGTGACGGTCAAGAGCGGGAAGTTCGAGATCGTGAAGACCATGATCGCGGGCCTCGCGAGCGATCGCCGCATCCAGGCTCTGCTGATCGCGTTCAGCTTCGGCGCGTTCATCGAGGGCGCAGCGGGCTTCGGCACGCCGGTCGCGATCTCGGCGGCGATGTTGATCGCGCTCGGGTTCAAACCCCTGCCTTCCGCCGGCATCGCGCTGATCGGCAACACGGCGCCCGTGGCATACGGCGCGCTCGGCACGCCCCTCATCGCGCTGGCGTCGGTGACGGGCCTGCCGCTGATGGATCTGAGCGCGATGACGGGCCGGCAGCTTCCGTTCTTCGCGGTGCTGGTGCCGTTCTGGCTGGTGTGGGCGCTGGCGGGCCGCCGCAGCATGATCGAGGTGTGGCCGGCGTGCCTCACGGCGGGCGTGTCGTTCGGGATCATGCAATTCCTGGTGAGCAACTTTCACGGGCCATGGGTGGTCGACATCGCCGGCGCCCTGGTGTCGATGCTGGCGCTCGTGCTGCTCTTGCGCGTCTGGCAGCCAAAGACCGTCTGGAAGTTCGAGCACGACGGCAGCGAGGCTGCGCGCGAGGCTCCGGTCTATGACACGCGCCAGAAGCTGCTCGCGTGGATGCCCTGGCTGCTGCTCTCGCTGTTCGTGTTCACCTGGGGCCTGCCCGACGTGAAGACGGCGTTGAACGGCGGCACCGCCGCCGCCCCGAACGCGCTGAGCGGCGTCTCGCTCCTGTCCTGGCCCGTGCCGGGTTTGCACCAGGGCATCGTGCGGGTGGCGCCCGTGGTCGCGACGCCGACACCCGAGGCCGCCGTATTCAACCTCAACTGGCTTTCGGCGACGGGCACGAGCCTGCTGCTGGCGACGATCGTGAGCGCGCTCTTGCTGGGCTTCTCGCCTGGCGAGATCGTACGCACCTTCGCGGGAACCGTGCGCCGCACCGCGACGAGCCTGCTCACGATCGCGGCCATGCTCGCGCTCGGCTTCTCGACGCGCTACGCCGGCCTCGACGCGACGATGGGCCTCGCCTTCGCCAGCACCGGGGTGCTGTTTCCCTTCTTCTCGCCGCTCCTCGGCTGGCTCGGCGTCGCCCTCACCGGCAGCGACACCTCGTCGAACGTGCTGTTCGGCGGGCTGCAGCAGATCACCGCACAGCAGGTGGGTGTCTCGCCAATCCTGGCCGCCGCCTCGAACAGCTCGGGCGGCGTGATGGGCAAGATGATCGACGCCCAGAGCATCGTGGTGGCGGGTGTCGCGACGGGTCAGAAGGGCGGCGAGGGCGTGATCCTTCGCTATGTGTTCTGGCACAGCGTCGCCCTCGCCTGCCTGGTCGGCGTCCTGGTGCTGCTGCAGGCCTACGTTTTCCCGTGGATGATCCCGGGTGGCGCGCATTGACCCGCTCTCGGGTCAGTTCGGGGCCTTTCGCGCGCAGCGGCCCGTAGGCCGACAGACTCGCCACCGGCTCGGGCAGGCGGATGTCAGGCCTCCGGTTTCACTCGGAGTATCCCGCGCTATACTGGGGCATCACCGCATCACCCCTCGCCCCGCGGCGATCGGGCCCGAACCGTAAGAACCGGACATGGGATTGGTAGCAGAGCTGACGCCCTCACCCACGGAAGACATCCACCGCAAGGTCTGGCAACTGCGTGAGAACGCGGAGCAGTTTGCGCGCGCGTCGCTCGGCGACAAGCTCGGCTGGCTCTATCAGGTGCGCGAGCGCGTGGGGCGCCTCGCCGAGCGCTGGGTGCGCGCCACGTGCGAGCACACCCGAGTGGACTTCGACTCACCGGTGGCGGGCGAAGCCTGGATCAACGGACCCGGCGCCACGCTGCGCATGCTGCGTCTCTTGTCGGGCTCGCTCTACGACATCCAGCAGCACGGCGTGACCCGCTTGCGCGGCAAGCCCTACCGGCTCGACAACGGGCAGCTGGTCGTGCCGCTGTTCCCCGGGGCCGCCTACGATCACGGCATGCTGCCGGGCGTGCGAGCCGAGGTGCGGCTCGACGCGACGCTGCCAGGCGACGACATCCCGCGCGCGAGCTTCTATCAGCTGCCACGGCCCGAGGGGCGCGTGGCGCTGGTGCTCGGCGCTGGCAACGTGAGCAGCATTCCGGCGCTCGACGTGCTGCACAAGCTATTCATCGAGGGCCAGGTCGTGGTGCTCAAGATGAACCCGGTGAACGCCTACGTGGGGCCGATCCTGGAGCAGGCGATGAAGCCACTGATCGATCAGGGCTGCCTGAGCATCGTCTACGGCGGCGCCGAGGTGGGGCGCGAGCTGTGCGAGCACGAGCAGGTCAGCGAGATCCACATCACGGGCTCGGATCGCACGCACGACGCGATCGTGTGGGGAGAAGACAAGGCCGAGCGCGACCGGCGGCGGGCGCAGAACAATCCGAAGATCGGCAAGCGCATCACCAGCGAGCTCGGCAACGTGACGCCCGTCGTGGTGGTGCCAGGCCCGTACAGCGACCGGCAGATCGACGCCATCGCCGAGAGCCTGTGCGGGATGGTGACGCAGAACGCCTCCTTCAACTGTGTGTCAGCGAAGATGCTCGTGCTGCCGAGGGGCTGGCGCGGCGGGCAGAAGCTGCTCGACGCCGCGACGCGCATCTTCGAGAGCGTGCCGACGCGCTTTGCATATTATCCGGGCGCGCACGAGCGCTACCAGGCGCTCACGCGCGATCGCGCGAACGTGCAGACGTTCGGGCGAGCCACCGACGGTGCCCTGCCCTGGACGATCGTGCGCGGGCTCGACGAGAACGATCCGAACACGCTCCAGTTCCGGATGGAGCCCTTCTGCTCCATCCTCAGCCTGGTCGAGCTTGCGGAGGCCGATCCGGCGGCGTTCCTCGATCGCGCGACCTCGTTCTGCAACGACAAGCTGTGGGGCACGCTGAACGCGGTGCTGTTCGTGCACCCGTCGCACCTGAAGGAAGGCGCGCTCGCGACCGAGGTGGAGACGGCGACGCGCCGGCTGCGCTATGGCGCGGTGGGCATCAACCAGTGGTCGGCCGTGGCCTACGCGCTCGGCTCGACGCCGTGGGGCGGGCACCCGTCGTCGACGCTGGCCGACATCCAGAGCGGGCGCGGCTGGGCGCACAACACCGCGATGCTCGAGGGCATCGAGAAGTGTGTGGTGACGGGCCCGCTGGTCTCTCCGATTCGGCCGCTCTGGTCGCCGTTGCACAAGACGTGTCACACCGCGGGCCGCTTCCTCTGCGACTTCGAGGCGGAGCCCGACGTCTGGCGTTTATCGAAGCTAGGCATCAGCGCCTTACGGGGCTGAAGTACGCCGCTAAAGTACGCCGCTGAGGGCCGCGCGTGGCGAGGGTGTCTGCTTTTGTTGACCGCAGCGATTAACCGGACCTATAGCCGGCTCGCTACCTCGTTATAACTTCCCCGTCAGGGGCGCCGCTGGGCGGTAGGCGCGCGCGGCGCGGCTCCACGATGTTCCGTATCAGTACGTCTCGACAAGCCAGAACCACGGGGGGTGGATGATGGAAGGGGGCGACAAGGCTCGCGCCGAGTTCCTCTCCGAAGCGCAGGAGTTGGTCGAGACCCTGTCGCGCAACCTGCTCTCGCTCGAGCAGGGCCGCGCTGGCGGCGGGCGGGTCGACCCCGAGCACCTGAACGAGGCCTTCCGCAGCGTGCACACGCTGAAGAGCTTGTCGGGCCTGTTCGGCGACAAGCACATGAGCCAGCTGTCGCACCGCCTGGAAGACGTGCTCGACGACCTGCGCCTCGGCCGCCAGCAGCTGACCGACGCCGTACTCGACCTGCTGTTCACGTCGGTCGACGTCTACTGGCAAATCCTCACGACGAGCGACGCTCAGGAGGTGCGCGGCGTGCAGGAGATCCTGGAGCGACTGGAGAAGCTCGCTCCGACGGCGACGGCCGAGTCGGCTGATCTCGAGAACTTCGAGATCGATCAGTCGTTGCTCGCGGTGCTGACGGAGTACGAGGAGCACCGGCTGCTCGTCAGCGTGAAGCAGGGGCTCGAGCTATTCCTGGTTCGGGTGCAGTTCGAGCTCGCGACGCTCGACAAGGCGCTGACCGAGATCAAAGATCGCGCGAAGCCCTTCGGGGAGGTGATCACGTATCTGCCGGCAGGCGAGGCGGCCAGCCCCGACGTGATCGAGCTCGATCTGCTGCTGGCATCGGGCGCGGAGCTGTCGGCGATCCAGGCAGCGCTCGCCAACGAGCGCATCAGCGTGCGGCAAATTCCGCGGCAAAAAAAGGCCGCCGGGCGCTCGGTGAAGGCGCCGCCGCGCAACGCCATCCCCAAGCTCAGCCGCCCCGGCACGCAGGTGCCGCGCGAGCCAGCCCCCCCCACGGCGACTGCGCCGCTCTCGGAGGCGGTGCCCGCCGAGGAGCACCCGAACGCCGAGCAGCCGCCGGCGGGCGCCGGGCTCTTGCGCTCGGTGAGCCAGACGGTGCGCGTCGACATTCACAAGCTCGACGAGTTGATGAACGTGGTGGGCAAGCTGGCGGTGTTGCGCGGCGGGCTCAGCGAGCTGACGGAGAATGCGCGCTCCGAAGGGCATCGCCGCCTGGGCTCGCAGCTCGGGCAACTGGCGCACAAATTCGAGCGCAGCCTGCGCGAGCTGCAGAGCGGCATCCTCGAGGTGCGCATGGTGCCGCTGGCGCAGGTCTTCGAGCGGCTGACGCGCATCGTGCGCAAGACGGGGCGCGACCTGAACAAGGACGTGCGGCTCGTGGTGACGGGCGCCGAGACCGAAATCGACAAGCTGATCGTCGAAGAGCTGAGCGACCCGCTGATGCACATCATCCGCAACGCCATCGATCACGGCATCGAGGATGCGGAGGAGCGCCAGCGCATCGGCAAGCCGGCGGTCGGGACGATCGCGCTCAACGCCTTCCAGAAGGGCAACCACGTGGTGATCGAGGCCGAGGACGACGGGCGCGGCCTGAACAGCGACTCGCTGCTCGATCGCGCCATCGCACTCGGCGCCATCGCCGAGCACGAGGCCAAGGAGCTGTCGCGCACCGACGCGCTGAACCTGGTGTTCTTGCCGGGCCTGAGCACGCGCGAGAAGGCCTCGGCCGTGAGCGGGCGCGGCGTCGGCATGGACGTGGTGAAGACCAACATCGCCAAGCTCGGCGGCTCGATCGAGCTCGAGAGCGAGCCGGTGATCGGCACCAAGATCACGCTGACCCTGCCGCTCACTCGCGCGATCGTGACGGCCCTCTTGGTGCAGGTCGCCGACGGCATGTTCGCGATCCCGCTCACCAGCATCTCCGAGGTCAACGCCCTGGAGGAGTCGCAGATCCGCATGATCGATACGACGGAGGTGCTGAGCCGGCGCGGCTCGAGCCTCGAGCTGTGCCGCCTCCGCAACCTGTTCGGCCTGGACAGCGAGGGCGAGCCGGGGCGTCAGTTCGTGGTCGAGGTGATGGCGGGCACACGCCACCTCGGGCTCGTGGTCGATGCCCTCTCGGGGCAGCAAGACATCATCATTCGGCCGCTCGGGCGCTCGTTGCACGCGGTGCGCGGGTTCTCGGGTGCCTCGGAGCTGGCCGATGAACGCATCGCCCTCGTGCTCGACCCAGG
>Ga0247763_1000523_pt1 | contig 22880 bp, 9 predicted proteins | sample UWRJL141409B4_FD_179926 | JGI IMG/M metagenome (GOLD analysis project Ga0247763, IMG submission 179926) | Plant litter microbial communities from Arlington Agricultural Research Station in Wisconsin, United States - UWRJ-L141-409B-4 | ecosystem: Environmental > Terrestrial > Plant litter >...
CGGTCTCGGCATCGACCTGGTCGACGAGCTCACGGGCACGCGGCTCGGTCGCGCCAAGTCGGCCACCTTCCGCACGGCAGACGTGGTCGGCCTCGACACCTTCGGCCACGTGCTGAAGACGATGCAAGACACGCTGGCGGAAGACCCCTTCCACCCGCGCTTCGGCACCCCGAGGCTGCTGTCGGCGCTGCTCGAGAAGGGCGCGCTCGGCCAGAAGACGGGCGCTGGCTTCTACAAGAAGGTCGGCAAAGACATCCTGCGCTTCGACCTCGAGCGCGGCGACTACGTCGCCTCTGGTCAGCGCGCGAGCGCCGACGTCACCGCGATCCTGAAGAACTCCGATCCCGCCGAGCGCCTGAGGCAGCTGCACGACTCGAAGCACCCCGAGGCCCAGTTCCTGTGGGCCATCATCCGCGATGGCCTGCACTACTCGGCGGTGCACGCGGCTGGAATCGCCCCGAGCGCGCGCGACGTCGACCTCGCGCTGCGCTTCGGCTTTGGCTGGGAGATCGGGCCGTTCGAGCTGTGGCAAGCGGCGGGCTGGAAGGAGGTCGCCAGCTGGGTGCAGGCCGACATCGACGCCGGTCACGCCCTCGCGACGGTGCCGCTGCCGCGCTGGGTGTTCGAAGGTCAGGTCGAGCGCGCGCGCGGCGTGCACACCGCAGCGGGCTCCTACTCGCCGCGGCAGGATGCGTTCGTGCTCCCCTCGAGCCTGCCCGTCTACGAGCGACAGGCCTTCAGAGCGCCGCTCGTGGGCGACGGCGCGCCCCGCCCCGAGAGCGCCGGGACCACCCTGTTCGAAGACGAGTCGGTGCGCCTGTGGAGCCTCGACAGAAGCGACGTGCTCATCCTCTCGCTGCGCACCAAGATGCACGTCATCGGCGCGGGCGTGCGAGCGGGCCTGTCGCGCGCGGTCGATGAGGCCGAGCAGCGCGGCGCGGCCCTCGTGATCTGGAGCCCCGCCGAGCCCTTCTCAGCGGGCGCCGACCTGAAGGGCATGATGCCCGTGTTCATGTCGGGCGGCATCGAGGGCATCGAGCGCGAGCAGAAGGCGTTTCAAGACGTGATGCTGAAGCTGCGCTACGCGCAGATCCCCGTGGTCGCGGCCCTGCGCGGCCTCGCCCTCGGCGGCGGCTGTGAGCTCGCGGTCGCCTGCGCCAAGCGCGTCGCCCACCTGGAGAGCTACATCGGCCTGGTCGAGGTCGGGGTCGGTCTCGTGCCCGGCGGCGGTGGGCTGCTTTACGGGGCACGGCGCGCCGCGGAAGAGCTCGCCCTGGCGCCCGACGGTCAGCTGCTCCACTTCCTGAAGAAGTACTTCGTCAACGCTGCCATGGCCAACGTGGCCAAGTCGGCGCGCGAAGCCCAGGAGATGGGCTACCTCTTGCCGAGCGACACCGTCGTGTTCAACGCCGACGAGCTGCTCGGCGTCGCGCTGCGCGAGGCCGCCACGCTGCTGCATGCGGGCTATCGCCCCCCGCTGCGCGTCCAGGGCTTTCCCGTCGTCGGCCGAGCCGGCGCCGCCACCATCGCCGGGCAGCTCATCAACCTGCGCGAGGGCGGCTACATCTCCGAGCACGACCAGCGGCTCGGCAAGGCCATCGCGCGCGTGCTGAGCGGCGGCGACGTCGACGCGGGCACCCTCGTCGACGAGGCGTGGATCCTGCGCCTCGAGCGCGAGGCCTTCACCGAGCTCTGCATGAACCCCAAGACCCAAGAGCGCATCATCGGCATGATGCAAGACGGCAAGCCCGTCCGGAACTGACCGACGAGGACCCGATGTCGAGAGTACTCAGAGACGCCTATATCGTCGCCGCCACCCGCACCCCGATCGGCAAGGCGCCGCGCGGCGCGCTCAGGCACGTGCGCCCCGACGACCTGCTCGTCCGCGCGCTGCGTTCGCTCACCGCCTCCGTGCCGAGCTTCGACCCGAGGAAGCTCGATGATCTCATCGTCGGCTGCGCCATGCCCGAGGGCCCCCAGGGCCTGAACGTCGCCCGCATCGGCGCGCTCCTCGCGGGCCTGCCAAACACCGTCGCCGGCGTCACCGTGAACCGCTTCTGCGCCGCGGGCCTCACCGCCGTCGCCATGGCCGCCGATCGCATCCGCGTCGGCGAGGCTGACGCCATCATCGCCGCCGGCACGGAGTCGATGAGCCAGGTGCCGAGCGGCGGCAACGCCCCCTCGCTCAACCCCAGCCTCTTCTTCGACGACGCCAACGTCGCCATCGCCTACGGCATGGGCATCACCGCCGAGAAGGTCGCCGAGCGCTGGAAAGTCAGCCGCGAAGATCAAGACGCCTTCGCCCTCGACTCCCACCGCAAGGCCGCCCGCGCCCAGGAGAGCGGCTGGTTCCAGGCGGAGATCACCCCGGTCGACGTCGAGGAGCGCCACCCCGACCTGGCGAGCGGCCGCGTCGAGACGAAGACGCGCACCCTCTCCCTCGACGAGGGCGTCCGCGCCGACACCAGCCTCGAGGCCCTCGCCAGGCTCAAGCCGGTGTTCGCGGCCAAAGGCAGCGTCACCGCCGGCAACAGCTCACAGACCTCCGATGGCGCGGGAGCGTTGCTCGTCGTCTCCGAGACGGTGCTGAAGCAGTTCAACCTCACTCCGCTCGCGCGCTTCGTCTCCTTCGCCGTGAAGGGCGTGCCCCCCGAGGTGATGGGCATCGGCCCCAAGGAGGCCATCCCCGCCGCGCTCGCCCTCGCCGGCCTGAAGCAGGAAGACCTCGGCTGGATCGAGCTCAACGAAGCCTTCGCCGCTCAGTCGCTCGCCGTCGTGCGCGATCTCCACCTCAACCCCGAGGTCGTCAACCCGCTGGGCGGCGCCATCGCGCTCGGCCACCCTCTGGGCGCCACGGGGGCCATCCGCTCCGCCACGGTGGTCCACGGCCTGCGCCGCACGCAGCGCAAGTACGGCATGGTCACCATGTGCGTCGGCACCGGCATGGGCGCGGCGGGCATCTTCGAGCGGCTGTGATCTGTGGCTCGCAGCGGCCCGTCAGCGACGGGCCCTGCGTGCTGGTTCGTCGCGTGGGGGCGCTGGTGGAGCTTCCCCTGCTGAGCAACGGGCAGTTCCCGCATCGGGGCAGCCGACGATTAGGGGCCTCCAGCTCGCAACGGGGCGGACGTGCCGTCGCGGGAAATGAGGGCCAGATCATTGCCGGAAGGCAGTCTGTGGCTCTGAGCACTCGCGATCGGGCGGCGCGCCCCGAGCAGTGAAGCGAACGGGAACACCTGCGGGACACCGATCACCGCACTCGAAAGGCGACGCGCTGGTCAGGTTGGGGCCGTGTCTCCGCAGAACTCTGGGAACATCCCGTCCGCGTGCTCGCGGGGCGCCGACGTTGCGCACCTTCACATTCTGCCGTGACGTGACGCTATACCCGGCGTGGGGGCCATTCTGGCCTGAGCAGGCCTATGTGCGCGTTCCTCCGACACGGCGTTGCCGACGAGACGCAGCGCGGAGCCAGATGGCGCCGGCTGGTTCTCGGGACACTCGCTGCTTCGCTGCTGACTTCCTCGGCACAAGCGCTGGACGCGACCACACTGCAGCTGAAGTGGCATCATCAGTTTCAGTTCGCCGGCTACTACGCGGCGGCCAAAAAGGGATTCTATCGTGACGCGGGGTTGGACGTCACGATTGTCCCCGGCGGCCCCCACGTGGACGTCGTCGGTGAAGTGGTCGCAGGGCGCGCAGACTTCGGCGTTGGCACCTCGGGTGTCTTGATCGACCGCTCTCGCGGAAGGCCGGTGGTCGTGGTGGCCGCTGTCTTCCAGCATTCTCCGTCGATCGTGCTGGTGCCCCGCAGGAGGGGCGACCTCCGCGGCATACCCGCCCTGCAGAACCACCGGTTGATGGACACACCGGGCAGTGAGGATGCCATCGCGATGCTGCTCCGCGCGGGCGTGGACTATCGCCGAATGCCGCGCGTGAGACACGACGGCGACCCGCGCGACCTACTCGACGGCAAGGCGGATGCGATGCTGGCCTACAGCACCAACGAGCCGTTCGTCTTCGAGCAACTCGGCGCGCCCTATGCCGCCTACTCCCCACGGTCGATGGGCATCGACTTCTACGGCGACAACCTGATCACCTCCGAGTCACAGGTCGAGCAACACCCCGATCGCATGCACGCTTTCCGCACGGCGAGCCTGAAGGGGTGGGACTACGCGCTCTCGCATCAGACCGAAGTCATCGATCTCATCCTGAGCGAGTACTCGCAGGCGAAGAGCCGCGAGGCGCTCGTGTTCGAAGCCGAGGAGACGGCGGTGCTGATCCGGGCGGACCTGGTCGAGCTCGGCCATCAGAGCCCCAAGCGCTGGGCGGCTATCGCCGAGACTTACCATTCGCTGGGCATGCTCGAAGACCCGCTCGTTCCCCAGACGTTGATCTACCAGCCCGACGCGGGGCGCATTCCCGCGAGGCTTCAGGCGGCGCTGGCGGCAGCGCTGCTGCTGGGGGTCTCTGCGCTCGGTGTCGTGGTGTGGATCGCGCGTCTCAATCGGCGTCTGAGGCTGCGCATGGAAGAGCGCCGTCGAGCCGAAGAGGCGGCGGATCGGGCGCAGCGGCAGCTGGTGGCCATGACCGAAGCGCTGCCCCTGGCTGTCTATCAGCTGCGCGCCGAAGCGGACGGTCGCCACGCCTACACCTTCGTGAGCGATCGCAGCGAGGAGGTGATCGGCGTATCGGCCGCAGACCTGCTGGCAGACGCCGCGAACCAGTGGCGTCACGTCGTGACAGAGGACATCGAGCCGGCGCGCGAGGCGATCGCGCAGCAATTGCGGCCTCTGCGCGCGGCGGAGTCCGAGGTGAGCGCCGAGATCTCGGTGCGTGTGATCCGCGACGGCGAGACGCGATGGGTGCTGTCCGTGGCGCGCGTGGAGAAGGTGCTGGAAAGCGGCGCCGTCGTCTGGACCGGCTACTTCCAGGACGTCACCGAGCGCAAGCAGGCCGAGGACGCGTTGGTGCGCCAGCGCGCTCGCTTGCAGAACCTGCTCGATACGGCCCCCGTCGGCGTGGCCATCGTCACGGGCAATGTCCTGCGTTTCGCCAATCCGCGGTTCCGGGAGCTGTTCGACGTCGAGGCTGGCGGCTCGCTCGCTGGTCACTATGTGGACCCGGGGGATCGCCTCCGGTTGCTGGAGATCCTCGAGCGCGACGGCATCGTCCGCGACTACGAGCTCGCGATGATCGGTCCCGATGGAAAGATCCACGATATCCTCGCGACCTGGCTGCGTACGGACCACGATGGCACCACGGCCGTGCTCGGCTGGATCATCGACGTCGGCAAGCTCAAGGCTGCACAGGCGGCGCTGGACGACCAACTGCAGTTGCAAAAAGCGCTGCTGAATACGATTCCAAACCCGATCTTCTACAAGGGACCGGACGCGCGCTTCCTCGGGTTCAACCGCGCGTATCTGGAGACCTTTGGAACGTCCGAACAGGCGCTGATCGGCAAATGCGTGCTCGATGCGGTCCATCTGCGCGAGGAGGACCGGCCAGCCTTCTACCAGCTCGATGCCGAGATCATTCGTGACAGCAAGCGTCTGAGCAAGGAGCTGTCGGTGCCCTTTGCCGACGGCAAGCTGCACGACACGCTGTACACGGTCTCGGGGTTTCGCCGCAGTGATGGCAGCCCGGGAGGGCTGGTCGGCATCATCGTCGACATCACCGCGCAGAAGGAAGACGAACGGGCGCTCGAACAGGCGAAGCTCATCGCCGAGGAAGCGACCCGCGCCAAATCGATGTTCCTCGCCAACATGAGCCACGAGATCCGTACGCCGATGAACGCGATCATCGGGCTCTCGCACCTGGCGCTGCGCACGGAGCTCAGCACGAAGCAGCGCGACTATGTGCAGAAGATCCACAACGCGGGCAACGCGTTGCTGAGCCTGATCAACGACATCCTGGACTTCTCGAAGATCGAGGCCGGGCGCCTCGACATGGAAAGCGTCGACTTCAACCTCGACGAGGTGCTCGACAACGTCGCGACGGTCACCGTCCACAAGGCCCAGGAGAAGGGCCTGGAGTATCTGATCGACGCGCCCGCCGAAATCCCGCGTACCCTGCGCGGCGACCCGCTTCGGCTCGGCCAGGTGCTGATCAACCTGGTGAACAACGCCGTGAAGTTCACCGACACGGGCGAGGTGGAGCTCTCGGTGCGGGTCGTGCGACGCAGCGGCGAGCGCATGCAGCTGGAGTTCTGCGTGCGCGACACGGGCATCGGGATGACGGCGGCGCAGGCGGGGGGGCTGTTTCGGCCGTTCGCGCAGGCTGATGGCTCGACCACGCGCAAGTTCGGCGGCACCGGGCTGGGGCTGTCGATCTGCAGGCGATTGGTGGAGATGATGGACGGCCGCATCTGGATCGAGAGCGAGCCAGGAGCGGGCAGTCGCTTCCGCTTCGACTGCTGGCTGGAGCCAGCGCGCTCCGCCGCGCGCACCCCGCGGGTGGTGCCCGAGGCGCTGAACGGCCTGCGCGTCCTGATCGTTGACGATAACCCGGCCGCGCGCGAGATCTTGATGCACGCGCTCGACACCCTGCCGGTGCGTGCGCAGGCGGTCGAAGCCGGCGCGGCAGCGCTCGCCGTGATGCAAGCCGCGGAGCCTCCGTTCGACCTGCTGCTGACGGACTGGAAGATGCCAGGCATGGATGGCGTCGAGCTGTCGCGTCGGGTGAAGGCGGAGCTCGCCGAGCCACCGCGCGTGGTGATGATCACCTCCTTCGGCCGCGAAGAGGTGCGCCGACAGGCCGAGGTAGCGGGGGTGGAGGGCTTCCTGCTCAAGCCCATCAACCCGTCGGCGCTGGTTGACACGCTGGTGGAGCTGTTCGCGCCGGAGGACGCAGTGGCGTCGGCTCGCACTTTCGGCAAAGCGCCACGCTTCGGTGACGCGAAGGTGTTGCTGGTCGAAGACAACGACGTCAACCAGCAGATCGCGGTCGAGTTGATGGAAGCCGCAGGCGTGGCAGTAGACGTGTGTGTCAACGGCCGCGAGGCGGTCGATCGCCTGCGTGCGGCGGGGCCGGAACATTACGACCTGGTGTTCATGGACCTGCAGATGCCAGTGATGGACGGTCATGAGGCGACGGCGGCCATCCGCGGTGATGCAGCGTTCGGTGTCGTGCCGATCATCGCGATGACGGCACACGCCATGGCCGAAGAGCGCGAACGCTGCATCCGGGAAGGCATGAACGATCACGTCGTCAAGCCGATCGACCCGGAGAAGCTCTACGCGGTGCTGCTGACGTGGCTGGCGGGCAAGCAGGTGCAGGCCACGCTGGGCCCCGCCGCGCCTCCCGCGGCCCGTAGTCCCGCCGAGCCCGCGTTGCGCGCGATCGCGGGCCTCGACGTCGACGCGGGACTGAGGCGCATGCTCGGAAGGTGGGCGGCGTATGAAGAGCTGCTGCGCATGTTCGCGAGCGGCCAGGCCGGGTCCGTGCAGACAGCGCGCTCGGAGCTGGCCGCCGCGAATACCACGAGCGCCCGACGCGCGATGCACACGCTCAAGGGGACGGCCGGCGCCATCGGGGCCGCAGAGGTCGCCCGCAGGGCAGCTGATTCGGAGCGGATGATCGTGCGGGCGGCGGGCGAAGAGGCGGTTCTCGCGAGCCTGCGAGCGGTCGAACAGGCGCTTCAGCCCCTGATCGGCGCCCTCGATGCCGCCTTGCTGGCTCCGACGCAGGCGCGAGCGGCGGCGGTGGACTGGGGCGACGCGCGCGAAATGGTCGCGCGGCTGCAGGCCCTGCTCGACGATGACGATGCCGAGGCCGTCGAACTCTTCCGCGAGCAAGGCCCCGTTCTGCGCGAGATACTGGGCCAGGACTTCGCGAGCACCGACCGCTTGGTGAGTCGCTTCATGTTGGCCGACGCGAGCGACGCATTACGCAAGACGCTCGCACGAGTGGAGCCGCTACGCATTCATGAGTCTTGACACGAGAACCGAAGGAGCAGCGAAAATGACCGACCCTTTGAGGCTCACGCAACGTCGAACCGTGCTGGTCGTCGACGATACACCCGAGAACCTGTCGGTGATGAGCGGGCTGCTACGCGACACCTACAAGGTGAAGATCGCGCCGAGCGGCGAGCGAGCGCTGGCCATCGCGATGGCCCACGAGAAGCCCGACCTCATCCTGCTCGACGTCATGATGCCGGGGCTGGACGGATACGAGGTCCTGCGGCGACTCAAAGCCGAGCCCGCCACACGCGACCTGCCAGTGATTTTCCTCACGTCGATGAGCGAGGCCGAGGACGAGAAAGGCGGGCTCGACCTGGGCGCGGTAGACTACATCACCAAGCCGGCCAACCCCGCCATCGTGCTCGCGCGCGTGCGCAACCAGCTCCAGCTGAAGGAGGCGCGGGACCTCCTGAAGGATCAGAATGCTTACCTCGAGCGCGAGGTGCAACGGCGTACACGCGACGTCGTCGCCATCCAGGACGTCACCATCCGTGCCATGGCTTCGCTCGCGGAGACGCGCGATAACGAGACCGGGAACCACATTCGCCGCACACAGAACTACGTCAAGGCGCTGGCGATCGAGTTGCGGGAACACCCCCGCTTCTCGGCGGAGCTCGACGACACGGTGATCGAGTCGCTGTACAAGTCCGCCCCGCTGCACGACATCGGCAAGGTGGGCATTCCCGATCGCATCCTGCTCAAGCCCGGCCGCCTCGACGCCGCCGAGTTCGAGATCATGAAGACCCACACGACGCTCGGGTACGAGGCCATTTTACAAGCCGAAAAGGGCGTGGAGTTCGAGAGCGACTTCCTGCGCTATGCGAAGGAGATCGCGTACGGTCATCAGGAAAAGTGGGACGGTTCTGGTTATCCTCGCGGCCTGCGCGGCGACGCGATTCCGACGTCGGCTCGGTTGATGGCGGTCGCGGATGTTTATGACGCCCTGATCTCGAGACGCGTCTACAAGAAGGCGTTCACCCACGAACGCGCGATCGAGATCATCACCGAGGGGCGAGGCAAGCACTTTGACCCGGATATGGTGGATGCCTTCCTGCGCATCACCGAACAGTTCAGGGACATTGCCCTGCGACACGCCGACGGCGACGAAGCCCTGGCCGCCGAAGCCGAGCGCCTGGCTACAGCGATGGGCGAGCGCGTCGAACTGGCGTAGCGTCAGGCCAGGGCGCTTCGCGGCAGCTCGAACCAGAAGGTGCAGCCCTCGGGCGCGCGGGGCTCGACGCCGATGGTGCCGCCATGCGCCTCGACGGCCAGCTTGCAGAACGCCAGGCCCAGCCCTGCGGAGTGATGCCGGCCTCGTCGGCGACTCGACACCACGGCGAATTTGTCGAAGATTCGTTGCCGATCTTCCGCGGGGACGCCGGGGCCTCGGTCGGAGATCTCGACGCGCGCTCTCCCGCAGCGCGAGCCCACCGAAATGCTGATCGCGGTGCTGGACGGGGTGTGTTTGATGGCGTTGCCGACGAGGTTCTCCAGAACACGCTGGACGAGATCTGAATCGCAGGCAGCGACGGTCGGTGACTCGACCTCGAGCTCGATGCTGCGCCCCCGCTCGAGGCCGAGCAGAGAGGACCTGATTTTCTCCGCGAGCGCTCCCAGATCGTGTTCACCCAGCATCAGGTTCAGCTTGCCTTCTTCGAGTCGACTGACATCGAGCATGTCGTTGGCCATCCGCGCGACGGTCTGCGCACCTTGCATGGCGGCTTGCAGGTCGTCGGCTGCCCCTGGACTCAGCGCTTCGCACTCGATTCTCAGGAGCTCCAGGTGGCCAGCGAGGACCGCGAGCGGCGAGCGCATGTCGTGCACTACCATGTGCACCAGGTCCTCGCGCAGCTGCTCGAGCTGCTGCAGCCTGGTGTAGCTGCGGGAGAGCTGCAGGTTGGCGCTGCGCAGGGCCAGGTGCGTGCGAACGCGGGCTTGCACCTCCTCGAGGTGGAAGGGTTTGGTGATGTAGTCGATGCCTCCGACCTCGAAGGCTTTCACTTTGTCCGCGATGTCGCTCAGCGCGGTGAGGAAAATGACCGGGATATCTGCGAGCAGAGGGTCGGCTTTGAGGCGAGCGCACACTTCGTACCCGCTCATCTCCGGCATGGTCACGTCGAGCAGGACCAGATCCGGCGGGGAGTGCCTGGCCGCGATCAACGCTTGGGGCCCGCTCGTGACCGGTCGAACCTCGTGCCCCATCTGGTCGAGCACCCCGGTCAGCAGGCGTAAGTTGTCCACCGTGTCGTCCACCACCAGAACACTGGCTGGGGCGCGGGATTCGGTCATTGCCCCCTCGCTTTCTCCGCAAATATAGCCAGGGAAGCTCCGCTTCGCGAGGGCGCCGCCTCGGAAACGTGAACACGCATATGGGGGCAGGCTTTCGCCGGGCTTAGCCAGGTGTAGGCACTGCCGTTGACTGGATTGGCCTGGTAGCCCCGCGGACGCGAGAGCATGAGGGTCAAGAGAATCGCCCAGAGCCTGGTCGCGGTACAGGCGGTGGTGGTGGTCGTGGCGGGGCCGTCTACCTACCCACTCGCGCGCCGGCTGGAGGCCTCAGAGGCCCTGCCGCGACGTGGCCTTTCACTGGTAGTTGCTAGCGGACGATCCGCGCCGAGCTGCGCCGTATCTATTGGGATTACCTGAAAGGTTCGGAGCCGGATGTCTCACGAGCTGGCTTTCTACCGCTTCGTCGAGGAGCTGGATGATAATGACCGCTTCCGCGTCATCCGAGGGGTCGACGCGCGAGACGGTCGCTCCGTCGTTCTGAAGCAACTTCACCGCCCGGCGGACCTCCCGCGCCTCGCGCGCGAGCTCGAGATGATTCGTTCGCTCCAGGTGCCAGGCGTCGTGCGGGCGCTGGGTATCATCGATACTCCAGGCGCGCCCTCGCTCATGCTGGAGGACATTGGCGGCCGCTCGCTCGAGCGACAGATCGCTGCCGGAGGTATTCTGCTCGAGGTGAAGCTGGAGCTCGCCGTGCGCCTCAGCGCGATCGTCGACGCGGTCCATCGGGCCGGTGTGGTGAATCGCAACCTTCGGCCATCCACCATTCTCTGGAATGCACGCGAAGACCGGCTCGAGGTCATGGACTTCAGCCTCGCCACACGAGCCACGCGCGACGTCGCGTCAATCGCTCTACCCCAGGCGTTCGCCGGGACGGCACACTACGTTGCGCCGGAGCAGACGGGACGGCTCGATCTCGTCGTCGATCGACGCACCGATCTGTACGCGCTCGGAGCAACGCTCTACCATTTGTTCACCGGCCGCCCTCCCTTCGACGGGGACGACGTCGCGGCGCTGATCCACGCCCACATCGCGCGTGTGCCCGAGTGGGCCGATGCGCTGGTCCCCGACGTGCCGCCGAGCGTCGCGTCGATCCTGGCCAAGTTGCTCCGGAAGGACCCCGACGAGCGCTATCAGACCGCGAGCGGGCTCACGGAGGATCTGCGTCGAGCGCGCGCCGGAGCGCGGAGCTTCGAGCTCGGCGCCGACGACGCACCGACCCTCCTCCGTGTCCGCGAGGCGCTCGTTGGTCGAGAGGCAGAGCTCGCGCGGCTCGCGAAGCTCATGCGGGAGCTCGCGGCGGGGCGCCGCGCGATCGCCTACGTCGACGGCGAAGGCGGATCCGGCAAGAGTGCATTGCTGCTCGAGTTCGCGCGATCCGTCGTCACGCAGGGCGGGCTTTACGCGCGCGGCAAGTTCGATTTCGCCATCGTCACGTCTCCCTACCATCCGATCGCGCAGATCTTCGAAGCGCTCACGGGCGCGCTGCTCGCGCTGCCCGGCGCCGCGCTCGAGGCTCTCAAGGGCCGACTCGAGGCGTCGGTGGGCGAGCTCGCGCCCGCCCTCGTGGACGTGTTTCCCTCGGCAAGACCGCTATTTCGACGGATCGCCGAGCTCGAGACGGTCTCGCTGGTCGGGTCACGCAACCGCCTGATCGCCGCGTTCCTCGCTTTTCTCGGCGCCGCCACCCGTTCGCACGCGATGACTGTCCTCGTGGTGGACGACCTCCAGTGGGCCGACGACGCGAGCCTGACTCTGCTCGAGGCCCTGGTTCGGGATCCGTCGCTCACCGGGCTCGGACTCATTCTCGCCGCGCGCGGCAACGAGGTGGTCCCGGGGACCCGCGTCGAGCGCCTGCTCGCCTCGCTCGAGGCGACAGGCGCCCAGGTCGAGCGCCTCTCTCTCCCGCCGCTGCCACGCGAGGCGGTCGCCACGATCCTCGCCGATTCCCTGCGCACCACGACGGAAGGTGTGGAGCAGCTGTCGCGGCTCGTCTGGCAGAAGACGCACGGCAATCCCTTCTTCGTGCGCGCGCTGCTCGAGTCGGCCGTCGATCGCGGCTTCGTGCGTTACGAGTCTGGCTTCGTCTGGGACGACGCGGCCATCGCCGCCTCGTCGGTCACCGAAAACGTCGCGACCCTCCTCTCCGAGCGGCTTCACGATCTCCCCGAGGCGACGCGGGAAGCCTTGACGATCGCAGCCCGCATCGGCGACCCGCTCGAGGGCGAGATCGTCTCGAGCGTGCTGGGCGTCGACGAATCGGGTCTCCTCGAGACCCTCGGGCCCGCGTTCGAGCGCGGGATGGTCCTGCGTGCTGGCACCGCCATCCGCTTCGCACACGACCGGCTGGTGGAAGCCGCCCTCGCCCTCGCGTCGCCCGAGCGTGCGAAGGCGATCCACGCCAAGCTGAGCTCCGTGCTCCTGGCCGGGGGCGACGAAGGGCGCTGCTTCGAGGCCGTCGATCACCTCTGGCTCGCTGGAGAGCCAGGAGACGAGGCCGAGCGGGCCCGCCGCTCCGCGCTCGCGCTCGCGGCGGCGCTACGGGCGCACCGGGCACGGGCCTTGTGGGCCGCGGGGCGGTACTTCGAGCGCTACGCTTCGACGCTCGACCCTCGCTCGTTCGTCGAGCAGTTCGACGCGACCTTCGACGCTCACCTCGCGTGGGCCGAGGCCGCGTTCCTCGCGGGCTCCTACGAGCGAGCGGAGACGCTCCTGACGGAGCTGGACGGGCGAGCGCGGAAGCCGATCGAGCACCTCCGCGTGCGCCGCATCCTGATCAGCTATTACGAGAAGACGTATCGTTTCGTCGAGGCGATCCGCCTCTCGTTCGCCACGCTCGCCGACGTCGGCGTCGTGCTACCCGATTTCGAATCCATCTCGCCGGAAGACACCCAGGCCGAGGTCGGTCGCTTTCTCGAGCTGTTCGGCCGTGTCGGCGCCAGCGACGTCCCCCTCTGCCCGTCGAGCACTGCGCGCGAAGCGATCTCCATGTTGCTCAACGTAGCTGTCCCGCTGTGGAGCGCCCGCGCGGACGCATTGCCGTACGTCGTCGCGCGCGCCGGAATCCTCTCGCTCGAGGACGGCGTGGCCCCTGCCTCCGGCGCGAGCCTGGTCCTGCTTGGGTCGATGCTCTGTATTGCGCTCGGGGACGCGACCGTTGGCACGGCGGTGGCGAAGCTCGGACTCGAGGTGCAAGAGCAGGCCGGCAGCGCGGACTACGAGGGCCAGACTCGCTTTACCCATAGCGCCATGGTGCAGTTCTACTCCGAGAGCGCGTTGCTCGGTCGGGCTGGCCTGCTCGCGGGGTACCACCGCTCGCTGGCTGTGGGGAGCCGCCAGTGGGCATCGTATTGCATGGATCAGTACCCGCTGCGTGGCGCCCTCATCGGACTCCCGCTGGCCGCGGTCGCCGAGGAGGTCGTCGAAAGTCGCTCGGCCCTCCTGCGCCTCGGTCAGGAGGACTCGCTCACGCTGTTCGAGGCTCTCCGGCATTTCGTCGAGCGGATCCTCGAACGCGAGGAGACCCCGTGGGACCTCGGCACGCGGCGGACCGATGCCGACGGCGCCTTGGCTCATTTCAAGGAGACGAACCACGGCGGATTGATCGCGATCCATACGACACTGTCCGTGCTCGAGCTCATGGCCCGCGGCGATGATCAAGGGGCGTATGCGCTTGCGAAGTCGGAAAGAGACCGGCTCCTCCAGCCCAGAGGGCAGCTCCAGACGGAGCTCGGAATCGCGCTGTTCGCGCTCGTCTCGGCGCGCTGTGCGCCGGCTGGCGATGAGGTGGCCGACGCCGAGATCGCGCGCGCCGCCGAGCGATTCGGGCAGAGGGCGCGCTTCGAGGCGACGTCGTTCGCCGGCTACCACGCGCTGGTCGAAGCGGCTCGCCTCGATCGGGCCGGCTCCTTCGACGCGGCGTGGGCAGCGTGCGACCGAGCGATCGACGTCTTCGAGCGCGACGGCGTGCTCCACCTCCTCGGCCTCGCGAACGAGCTGGCCGCCCGTGTTCATCAGCGCGCCGGCCACGGGCGGCGGGTCGTTCGCCTCTACCAGGAGGCGGCTCATGGCGCGTACGAGCGCTGGGGGGCACCGAGTGCGGTCAGAAGACTCGAGGCAGCGCTCGGCCTCGTCGCCGGTCCGCCGAGCGCTAGCCTCGGCGGCGAGGGCTCGCAGGTCGATGTCGTCAGCTTGCTGAAGGCCACGCGCGCGATCGCCAGCGAGATCGAGCTCGACCGTCTCATCACGACGCTCCTCCGCATCGTCGCCGAGAACGCCGGAGCGAACCGCGCCTATCTGTTTCTCGACCGCGACGGAGCGCTCGAGCTGGAGGCCCGCTGCGACGCCGACCTCTCCGTCGCGCGCGCTCTCCCCGGCGAGCGCGGGGCAGTGTCCGATGCCCCGTTCGCGGTCGCCACTCTCGTCGCTCGCACCCGCGAGGCCCTCGTGCACGATGATGCCTCGGTCGTCCCACAATTCGCGTCGGACCCGTATCTCGCGCGGCGTGGACGCGTGGCCTTGCTCGCCGCGCCCATCGAGCGCCCGGGCAAGGTCGCGGGCGTGGTCGTGCTCGAGAACGACCTCGTCTCGGGCGCCTTTACCGCCCATCATCTGAAGATCGTCTCGGCCCTGAACGCGCAGATCGCCGTCGCGCTGGAGAACGCGGATCTCTATCAGGCGCTGCGCCTGCGTGCGGCATCGCTCGAGCAGAGCGAGCAGCGCCTGCGCGAGAGCGAGGATCGATTCCGGCGGCTGACCGAGAATTCGCTCACCGGCGTGTACATCGCGCAGGACGGACAGTTCGTGTACGCGAGCCCGGCGCTGGAGAGGATCTTGGGCGCCGCCCCGGGCACGCTCGTCGGCACCCCGATGTTCGCGCAGGTCCACCCCGACGACCTCGCGATGGCCGGCGAGCAAATCCGCCAGCGCGTGGACGACGAGACGGAGGTCGTCCACTACGAGGTCCGTGCGGCCCAGCGAGACGGCACCCCTGTCTGGCTCGAGATCCTCGGCTCCACGATGCCGCACGATGGCCGCCCCGCGCTGTTCGGCAACGTCCTCGATATCACGGCGCGCAAGCAAGCGGACGAGCTAGCCAACGCCAGGGACGCCGCCGAGCTCGCCAATCGCGCCAAGTCGGCTTTCTTCGCGAACATGTCGCACGAGCTGCGTACGCCGCTGAACGCCATCCTGGGCTTCTCGCAGCTGATGCTGCGCGACCGCCCCGGCGACGCCCCCGACGCCGGGGCGCTACGCAGCATCAATCGGGCTGGTGAACACCTGCTCGGGCTCGTCGACAGCGTGCTCGATCTCGCCAAGATTGAATCACACAAGTACACGCTGGCACCGGAGGACTTCGACCTCAGGGAGTGCCTCGTCGAGCTCTTGGAAATCATGCGGCTGCCCGCCGAGGACAAGGGGCTCTCGCTCGCCCTGGATCCGCTGTCCTCGTTCTCGCGTTACGTTCGCGCTGATCGCAACAAGCTGCGTCAAGTGCTGCTCAACCTCGTCGGCAATGCCGTCAAATTCACCGCGAGCGGTGGGGTGTCTCTGAAGGTCTCGACCGGCAGCCAGAGCCATGAGGATGACAGCGGGGACCTGAGCTTCGCCGTCAGCGACACGGGTCCCGGCATCCATCCGGACGACCTCGACAGCATCTTCAAGCCCTTCGAGCAGGCCGTGCATCGGCCGAAGGTGGTGGGAACCGGCCTCGGCCTCGCGCTCGCCCGCGAGTTCGCGCGCTTGATGGGCGGGGACTTGCAGGTGACGAGCGAGCTCGGGCAGGGGTCCGTGTTCACCTTCGTCATCCGCTACGCGCCGGTCGACGCTCGCGCGCTCGTCAAGCTTCAGGCCCCGCCGCCCGCAGACGTCACGGCCATCGAGGGAGCGAGCGGATTGAAGGTGCTCGTCGTAGAAGACCAGACGGACAATCGCCTATTGCTCCGCCAGATGCTGGAGCCGTATGGTTTCGAGATCGCCGAGGCCGAGAACGGTGAAATCGGGGTGCAGCTCGCGGCCGAGTGGAAGCCGGACCTCGTACTCATCGACCGTCGCATGCCAGTCATGGACGGCGCGACCGCCACGCGGCGGATCCGCGAGCTGCCCGAGTCCTCGGGGATCCGCATCGTCGCGATAACCGCCGAGGCTTTCCGCGAGGACGCCGAGCAGATGAAGGAGGCGGGCTGCGACGCATTCGTTCGCAAACCCTTCAAACTGGAAGCATTGCTCGTCGCGCTCGCGTCGCTGCTACCGCTCACGCTCGTCCGCTCCGGCCTAGCCACCCTCGAGGCGGAAGCCCGGAATGCTTCAGCTCCGGAGGAGGGGGCGCGCCTGGTGTTCACACGGCTTCCGCGGACGGTCGTTGACGGCGTACGCAGCGCCTGCCTCGAGGCGTACCCCACGCGCGTCGCCAAGCTGCTCGCTCAGCACCCCGAAGCGGAGGCCGCCGCTGCACCGTTTCTCGAGTCATTCCGATTGGACCGTCTCGCTGCCCTGTTACCGGAGTGAAAGCGCCGCGCAGGCGGAGGCAGCGAGAACTGGACTCGGCGGGCCTCGGCTCAGTCGGCGCGATACTCGAAGACGCCGCGCAGATCCTCACTCTTGGAGATCGCCGTCGTCCCCCCGCTTCGGTCGCGGAAAGAGGTGACCCGGAATTGATAGACCATCCCCGGCACCAGCGCCGGGCCCGTGAAGTCGAGCTCGACGCTCGCGCCGCGCCCCGAGGGCACGGCGCGCTGCGCCCACACCAGATCACCGAGCGCCGTGCGGAGCTCGAGCTCGTAGCGGTCTTCGCTGGAGTCGTCGCTCCAGCTGAACGTGAGCGGCCCGCTCACCGGCTCCGGCGAGCTCGCGCCTGGGCCAAGGATGGCGAGGTGCTCCGTGATCTTGAACGACTGATCCATGACGACCGCGTCGCTCGAGCCGACCGTCACGTGCTGGATCGTCGTGCCGCCGATCGAAGTGTCCGGGTCGCGCACGAGGCCGTCGTTCTCGAAGGCCGCCAGCACCACATACTCGCCCTGTGGGACCTGGTCGAAGTTGAACGCGCCGCTCACGCTCGGGGCCTCGGGCAAGCCGGGCGCTCGCAGCCCGAGCGGGATGGGGCCCCGCTCGAGCTGGCTGTCGAAGACGCTCTCGGGCACGAGCACGACGCTGGTGAGGCTGCCGCCCGGCGCGTTGACGATGTTCACGTTGCCCGACACGCCGCCCAGCGCGACCTCCGAGGGCTCGATCCGCGCGCCGCTCACCGAGCCCTCGCGGGCGTCCACGGGCGCGCGCTCGAGTTGCTGGCCGCGCTTGTAGCCGGCGAGCTCGAACTCGCCGCCCGGCACGTTGAAGATCGTAAACTCGCCCGAGCGGCTGGCGATCGCGTGCGGCGCGACGCCGTCGCCGCCCTCGGCCACGACCAGCGTGCCCCCGGGCGCCGGCGCCTCGATGCTGCCGCTGATCTGGCGCGCGAAGGCCTCCGGATTGGACAGCGGGAGCAGCGTCACGCCCGTGCTCGGCGCCTCTATCGTGTCGCCCTCCGCCTGGCTCGCCGCGATGGGCAGGGCCAGCCGCGGCCCGGCGGGGAAGGGCACATAGCCTTGCGCCGAGACCGCCAGGGTCCACGTCGACGTCTCCGCGACGCTCCCGTCCGCGTTGCGCGGCGCCGTCACCACCGCCGAGTAGCTGCCGTCGCCCTCGGTGAGCGCCACGTCTGACGCGGGCGAGCCGTCGGCGCCGAGCACGACGACGCGCCCGGCGGCGAGCGCACCGCCCGTCAGGGCATCGGCGACTCGCCCCTGGATGACCAGCGGCTCTCCGCAGACATAGGCGGAGCCGTCGGCGCGCGGGTCGCACACCAGCCCTGCTTCACAGGCGTTCTGGTCTACGGGGGCGCAGGCATCGCCGGCGCGACCGGCTCGGGGCTCGTCGTCAGAGCCGCAAGCCGCGAGCTGCAGCGACAAGGCGAGGAGCGAGCAGTAGGGCGAGGTCGTTCGAGTCATGGTCATCATCTTCTTCCGCCGTCTTTCAGTAGATCACGAAGGCCAGGCAGCACCCGAGCGAGCAGTAGTCGCCGCTCGGGCAGTCTGCCGTGGTGTTGCACACCGCGTGCCCGGCGTCGCAGCTGTAGGCGGGCGTCTCATCCCCGCCGCCGCTGCCCCCGCTGCCGCTGCTGCCCCCGCCGCCGTTGCCGCTGCTGCCCCCGCTACCGCCGCCGCTGGGTGTTTCACTGCAGGACGCCGGCAAGTCCTCGATGCTCCTGCCAGGGCAGAGCTCGCATTCGCCGCAGGTGTTGCCGCAGGCCGTGCTCGGCGTGCAGCGCGGGCAGCTCGCGGGATCGCCGACGTTCTCCAGGCTGCACGACTCGCCGATGAACACGCTCACGCTGCTCGCGTCATCGAGCTGCACGGTGCAGCACCCGAAACAGTCGCAGCCGTTGGGGGTGCGGGCCGCGCAAAAGTCACGACACTCGGCGCCGACGGCGCAGTCGGGGTGCGACGCGGGTTTGTCGCCCGTCAAGCAGTCCGCGTGGTAGCGGCAATGGTCGTCACCAGCGCCGGAGTTTCCGTCGAAGAAACAGTCCTGCCACTTCGGGTCACTGTTGTCGCCGGGAATGCCCGTCGCGAAGGTGCCCTCGTCGTTGTCGATGGCGCCCGTGCACTCCTCGTCGAAGCCGTCGCTCTTTCCGTCGCCGTCATCGTCCACGCCGTTGTTGCAGGCGCAGGGCGAGCTGCCGCACAGCGCTTCGCCGACCTCTCCGAGCGTCACGGAGGGCGGTAGTACATAGGGGTCCGGTGCGCCAGCATCGCCGGCCGCGCTCGCCGAGCCGGCCGAACCAGCCGTGCCGGCCGAGGCGTTGTCGCCGCCGTCGTCGATGTCGTCGACGAACGTGAACCCGCCGTTAGCACTGGGCGTTCCGGAGCCGCCCGCGCTCGCGCCGCCAGATGCCGTCGGGGTGTGCGCGTCGTCGAACAGGCGTTCGCTCTTCGACGAACAGGCAGCGAGAGAGATGAGCAGGGCCGTCACGGCGCCGAACTGGAGCGGCGCAGCGAGGCACACGTGGGTGGAGATGCGTGTGAAGTGTCTGAGCATGGGGGAGGGGCGCACCACAGCGACGGGTCGATCGCCAGCGTCTGCAGCTGAGGCGCGCTACGTTGAGTAGCCGCGCCTCGACGGCTTTATGAGCGGACGCGATCAAATCGATGTCGCTGCCCGGGGCACGCACCGCCGCGAATATTTCCGCGGGCGTCACGGCAGCGCGGCCACGCCAGCGACGGGCCGGCGGCGCCACCACAGCCCCGTCCACTCCGGCACTCGCGCCGAGCCCCGCGCGCGCACCTGCTCGGCGAGCTCGGGCCCAAAGAAGAAGCCGATCGACTCGAGCGCCGCCTCGAGCGAGGCAAACGCATAGTCCGTCGGGAACTCCTCCCGCGTGAGCCCCCACGTCTCCTCGAGGAAGCGGTAGTATGCGGCAAGCTCCGCGTTCGGTGGCGCGGCTACCTCGACGCCGGTCCCGAGTGTCTCGATGATGATCAGCGTGCCGTTCGCGTCGAGCGACTCCCACATCCGCCGCACCACGCCGTCGATCTCGCCCTGCCAGCGCTCGCCATACCATTCACAGAAGTGCCCGAGGCACCAGCCCGCGATGGCCACGTCGGCGCTCTTTGCCGCCAGCTCGACCGCGCGAATGTCGGCCACGATGCCCTCGAAGCGATCGCCGAGCGTCTTCCGCGCCACCGCCAGCATGGCCGGCGACGCCTCGTAGCCCGTCACGCGCGCGCCCGCGTCGAGCAAGAGGCGCGTCACCCGCCCCGTGCCCACGCCCACCTCGATGGCGCGGGCGCCGTGCAGCGCCGCCACCTTCGCGAGCGCTCGCGGCAGCTCGCCGGCGGCATCCTCCGCCGACACGAGCGTGTGATAGCGTTCGGCGTCGTGGGCGTAAATCTGCTGGAAGTGGCTCATCACGCCCATAGTGAGCACGCGGATGGCGGGTTGGCAAACCAATCGAGGGGCAGGCGAGGCCTGAACCGGTGCCACCTGCACCGGGGGTGAGGCGGCGCCTCGCCGGGTCATGCCGTCACGCGCTTCGCTTGCTCGCCCACGGTGTCGGCGTGAACCGGACGGAGAAGCGCGTGCCGCCGATGCGGCAGATCTCGACGTGCGCGCGGAGCTGCTCGACGAAGGTGAACACGAGGTCGAGGCCCGACGAGCCCAGCGACGCGGGCCCGGGCTCGGCTCCCAGCGGGAGCCCGACGCCGTCATCGCTGACCATGAGCTCCAGCTCTCCCGTGTCGAGCGCGCGCAAGCACACCAGGATGCAACCGTTCCGGCGGCCGGGGAACGCGTGCTTGAGCGCGTTGGTCACCAGCTCGTTGACGATGAGGCCGCAGGGGATCGCGTCGTCGAGCGCCAGCCCGATCTCGGCGACCTCCACTCCCAGCGAGATCGCGCGTCGGGGCGAACGGAGCGACTGCCGCAGGTGCTCGAGCAGCGTGCGGATGTACGACGAGATGGATACGTTCGAGAGGTCGCGCGACGTATACAGGTGCTCGTGCAGGATGGCGAGTGAGCGCACTCGATCCTGACAATCGGCGAACACCTGCTGCATCGCAGGGTCGTGCAAGCTGTCCGCCTTGAGGTTCAGCAGGCTGGAGACGATCTGGAGGTTGTTCTTGACGCGGTGGTGAACCTCTCTCAAGAGCACCTCCTTCTCTCGCAGCGACGCCCGCAGGCTGTCTTCGGCTTGCTTGTGCGCGGTCAGGTCGAAGATAGATGCGACGATACCTGACCAGGTGCCTTGGTGGCCGCTGACGACGTGAATGCGCGTATTGACCACCTTGATGTTGCCCCGGCGAGTTCGAACGCGGGTCTCTCCGCCGAACTGGCGCTTCCCCTGGTACAGCTCGCAGACGGCCCGTCGAAACCAGTCGATCGCCTCCTCGGTGAGCAAGTCCCGCAGGGGGTACAGGTCCGAAATGCCATCGACCTCGAACAGGGCGAGCGCCTGCTCGTTGGCCGTCAGCGTCGCGACCTTTTCCATGGCCGTGATGACGGCGTCGGGGCGGTTGCAGAGCACATCCATGAGCGCGCCCGGGTCGCTCACGTGCAGACTGTCGACGTAGGCGCGAACTTCGCTGTAGTCTTGCTCCAGCAGCGCGACGGGAGAGTTGTTGAACAGCTCACGGTGGCGCGCCTCGCTGTGGCGCAACGCGCGCTCGGCGAGCTGTCGCTCCGTCACGTCGATGACCGACGTGAGCACCATCTTGCTGCCGGGCGAGTCGGTCGAGCTCAACACACAGCGGCGACCGTCGAGAGTGACGGCGCTCAGGCCGATCTCCACGGGCACTTCGCTGCCGTCGCGTCGAACGCCGTAGAGATCTTGCCCGGCGCCCATGGCCCGCGTCTGCGCGTTCTTCGAGAACTCGTTTCGCAGATCGACGTGTCGCGCGCGCGATCGCGCCGGCACGAGGCGCTCGATGGCCTCCCCGACGAGCGCGCCTCGCTCGTAGCCGAACAGGCGCTCTGTCTGACCGTTCACGTAGAGAATCAGGCCCCTATTGTCGACCAGGAGCATGCCCGTCGGCGCGTCGTCCAGGGCCATCGCGAACTTCTCGAGCGACGCCGTCGCGGCGGCCTCGATGAACTCTACGGCGACGAGGCAGTGTCCTTCATGCCGTACGACCTCCAGGTTCAGGGTCGCCTCGAACTCGGAGCCGTCGTTTCGCAACGCGACGAGCGCGTCGAGCGAAGCTCGCTTCGAAGCCTCCGGCTGCGCGAGCAACTCACGCAAGCGCGCGTCGACGGCCTCGCGACAGCTCGCGGATACGAGCGCGTCAAATCGCACTCCTACCAGCCCTGAGCGAGGATAACCAAACGCTCGCTCGACGTGACCGTTGGCGCGAACGATTCTGCCTTCTTCGGAGGCGAGCAAGAGCGGCGCCGAAGTCGTCTCCAGCACCCATTCCAAAGCCGTGCGCATGACCCCTCCTCCCCCCGGACAAGTCGCTCGCGCCAAGTCACTCCAGTTCATCGGAGCGCGGCTTTCACGCAGCGTGTATCGTTATGTCACGCGCCCGTCGACGTTGTCGACTGCTTCGGCACGATCGGCGGGTTCTGCATCATTCCGCTGGCGACTGTTGCAATCCTCGGCTCGGGTTCGCAGCTCGTGATGGCACCCGAGGCGGAGTCTCACACGAAGCTCCGGCGCCAGCGGCGCCTCGGGTGTCGTCGGCTGCGGCTCGGCGCGCCGCGGCGTGCCCATTGACACGACGACGTTCTCGCGCCGCGTCAGTGGTGCCGTACGGGCGGGCAGGTGTTGAGCATAGAGCTTCGCTTCTTTTGCTTTTCTGCGTACATGGCGGCGTCAGCGCGCGCCACGAGATCGCCGAGCCGCTCGTCCACGTCGATGTCGTGCCAGGCGAGGCCGATGCTCATGTCGAGCCGGAAGGGGCGGCTCACGGCGTTGTAGGCCGACAGGTTGTTCGCCAGCCGGCGCAGGGCGCAGTCACTGCCTGGCGCGGACGTGCCGACCACCAGGACCACGAACTCGTCCCCCGCGAGGCGCGCGACGATATCGGCGCCACGAAACGTCTCCCTCAAGACAGACGCGGCCGCGCGGATGGCATCATCGCCGACGGCGTGCCCCAGGTTGTC
>Ga0247763_1000525_pt1 | contig 22843 bp, 19 predicted proteins | sample UWRJL141409B4_FD_179926 | JGI IMG/M metagenome (GOLD analysis project Ga0247763, IMG submission 179926) | Plant litter microbial communities from Arlington Agricultural Research Station in Wisconsin, United States - UWRJ-L141-409B-4 | ecosystem: Environmental > Terrestrial > Plant litter >...
GACCCTGCCCCTAGCGACCCTGCCCCTAGCGACCCTGCCCCTAGCGACCCTTCCGCACTCGCCACCTGACGTGACCATCCCTCGCACCGTCCTCGAGCTCGACCCCGACGCCCTGGCACGCCGGAGCGGCTATGAACCGCTCCGGCCCGGCGTCGACGTGCTCTGGCTCTATAAAGAAGATGCCGCGGGTAGCTCGTGTGCGATCCTGCGCTACCAGCCCGGCGCCGAGGTCCCCGAGCACGAGCATCAAGGCTTCGAGCACGTGTACATCCTCGCGGGCGAGCAGAGCGACGAGCGAGGGAACTACCGCAAGGGCTCGTTCGTGATCAACCCGCCCGGCACGACGCATCGGGTCTGGACGACCGAGGGTTGCCTGGTGCTCATCGTCTGGCAGCGGCCCGTCGCGTTCCGATCCGGTAGCGTGCTGGGCTAGTGGAGCAAGGCGGGCTCAGGTTGAGCAACGCGGCGGGGCCACCGGCACGCCGGATGATCGCACGGCGGCCTTGGAATATTGTGACGACTCCGTAGCGCTGTCTCCGACGTTTGGGCTGCGTTCACTGACGGAGCGGTCCGCGACGTTCTAAGCTCCCGTCTGATGCTCTCCCGGTCCCGACGCCCTGCCGTGAGGCACGCAGCCAGCGCCGGCCTGGCGTTGCTCGGTTTCGTCGGCGAAGCCCGGGCGCACATCGACCTGCGCGAACCGCAGCCGCGCGAGCACGGCCCCAGCCGCGACCCGAACTCGAACGTGAAGTCCGGGCCGTGCGGACAGGAGGTGAACGGTCGCACGGACCGGGTCAGCGTGTTCGAGCCCGGCGCGACCATCGAGGTGACCTGGGACGAGACGACGAATCACCGCAGCTATTACCGCGTGGCGTTCGACGTCGACGGCGACGACGCCTTCCCCACGTTCCTCGGCAACGGCGTGGGCACCGAGGGCATCGATCCACAGGGCCTGTGTCCCGCCGACGGGCAAGTCATCCTCGCTTACGACATGGACGATCGCAGCGGCGGCAGCCACACGCTGGCGGTTCGGCTCCCTGACGTGGAGTGCGAGCGTTGCACGCTGCAAGTCATCCAGTTCATGTACGACACGGGTAGGCCGTACTACTTCCAGTGCGCAGATCTGGCGCTGCGTCGCTCGCGAGCGACTGGGGCGTCTCCCGATGGCGGGGCGCTCGACGCCGGCTCTGGAGACGCTGGCGCGCTGTCTGCCGCGAGTGCTGCCGGCGTGAGCGAACCGAGCCCGAGCGCCGCGCCCGGATGTTCGAGCCGCATCGCTCCAGACCCGCCGCCCCGGAACGACGATGATGATGATGATGATCGCCCGCCACCACCACCGGCGGCGCGACCTTCGCCGAGCCCGCCTGAAACGGCGGACGCCCCGTCGCGCTCGGACAGTGGTTGTTCCATTGACTCGCAGCGCCGATCCGGAGCGAACGTGATGCCCTGGCTCTTTCTGATCGGAGCCGGGGCAATCTCGAGAACGTGGCGGCGTCGACGCGAGAGCGCCGCAGGCTGAGCGGTTGCAGGCGAGTACAATCAAGCAGGGCGCGGGGCCGAGCAGCCCGATTTTCGCGCGAGCCGACCGACGCTGACGCGGTTCGTCAACCACCAGCCGCCGCGACGCGCTCGGGCGAATGCGGTGCAATCCTCGGGCGCTCATCCGAGCGGCGTTTTCTTTCGGCGGGTTTTACCCTAGACCCGCGGCACGATGACCAACCCGAAGAAGATATTTCATCCCACGCTCTGGGTGATCACGAACTTCATCGCGATGGGAATTCCCTTCTCGATGGTGATCTGGGTGACGGGCACCCTGTTCAAGGATCTCGGTCACTCGGACACCGAGATCACCATCGTGACGGGAAGCGTGGGCATCGTGTGGTCGCTGAAGCCGCTGTGGGCCGGCTTCCTCGACATGTTCAAGACGAAGAAGTTCTTCGTGCTCTCGATGGAGTTCGTGATCGGCGCGCTGTTCGTGCTGATGGGTCTGGCGCTCAACCTGCCCGCCTATTTCACCGCCATCATCGCGCTCTTGTGGTTCGTGGCCATCGCGTCGGCGACACAGGATATTTGCTCGGACGGCATCTACATCTCGACGCTGAACAAGGCGCAGCAGGCCGCCTACATCGGTGTGCAGGGCATGGCGTGGAACCTCGGTCGCATCGTCGCCGTGTCGGGCGTGGTGTGGCTCGCCGGCTACCTGAAAGAGACCGGTCTCGAGCCCAAGACCGCGTGGACCTACGCGCTGTTCGCCGCCGGCGCCCTGATGGTCGTCTTCGGCCTGTATCACACGGTGGTGCTGCCATCGGGCAGCGTGCCGGAAGCCAAGGGCGCGCAGAGCGCCAAGCAGGTCTTCGCCGAGTTTCGGGCCAGCGCCGCCGATTTCTGCAACAAGCGCTCGCTCTGGGGAATGCTGGCCTTCGTGTTCTTCTACCGCAGCGCCGAGGGGCTGCTGCTGGTCGAGGCGCCCCTGTTCCAGCAGGGCTGCCTGGAGCAAGGCGGCCTTCAGCTCAGCCTGGTCGACAAGGGCACCATCGACGGCACCGTGAGCACCCTCGCCAACATCTTCGGCGGTCTGATCGGCGGTCTCTTCATCGCTCGCCACAGCCTCAAGAGGGTCCTGGTCATTCTAGCGCTGTGCATGAACGTGCCGCACGCTTGCTACCTGTACCTGAGCTTCTCGGTGTCGCCCGAGAACCCCCTCTCCTACGACATGATAGCGTTCATGGTGGGTCTGGAGAAGTTCTGGTACGGCTTCGGCTTCGTCGGAAACATGCTGTACATGATGCAGCAGATCGCGCCCGGCAAGTTCAAGATGACGCACTACGCCTTCGCGACGGCGTTCATGAACCTGGTGCTCGTGCCCACGCAGATGGCGAGCGGTCCTCTCGCTGACTCGATGGGCTTCAGGTCGTACTTTTTCTTCGTCTTCATCGCCGCGGTGCCGTCGCTGGCAGCCGCGTGGTTCGCGCCTTTTCCACAGAGCGACTCAAAGGACGACGACTCCTCCGTCGACGACGAGGAACGCCTCGACGAAGACGACAAGGCGATGCAAGCTGCTGCCCGTCACGCCACCATCCTGGCGCTGCTCTCCGCAGCGCTCTTCCTCTATCCGGACGTCCTCACACTCGGCTGGCTGAGCGCGACGACGAGCGGCGGCTGGCTCGTCTTCTTCTTCATCCTGCTCGCCGTCACCACGGTGCTCAAGCTCGTGCTCTCGATGCGCGCCATCCGTTCTGCTCGCACGGCGCTCGCGCTCTCGCGGAAACTGTCGGGTGGCCAGGCCTACCGCAGCAACGCCAAGGGCGCAGTGATCGGCGGCGCCGTGATGATCGCCTGTTCGCTGGTACTCGCCGTGATTTGCATCCAGAAGGCGAGCGCCACCGACTGGGGCTGTGCCTTCTCGGGCGACGCCGCCGCGTGCTCTCCAGCCGTCCAGACCAAGAGCAACCAGTGCGCCCACCCGACGGTGGATCGCAGCAGCGCGGTCTGGAGCTCGGTGCGCGGCCTGTTCTGAAGCTTTCGGCGCGCTCCGCGATCGCAGCTCGCGACCCGCCGCTCCCACGAAATCGCATCCCGCGCCTTCGGAACGCGATGGGCCGCTCGGCCGACCATTCATGGTGAATGCGGGCGAGGGAATAGGCTGCTAAGAATGAGGAATCAACCTGTCGTGCGCGCCAGCGCTTCGGTATAGGCAGCGCCTGCCCCGGCACTCACGCCGGCGATGACACCCGATTGAACGGCTGACGCTCGCGACGCGCCGCCAGCCCCTCGACGAGAGACGAAAGAAGGACGGAGTAAAGATATGGGAGCAATGAGCATCGGGCACTGGCTCATCGTACTCGTCGTCGTTCTGCTCGTATTTGGTCCGAAGCGGCTCGGCGATGTCGGCAAGGGGCTCGGGCAAGGCCTGAAGGGGCTGCGCGAAGGCCTGTCCAACAAGGATCCGGATCCGCCCACGCCAAACGCCGGTGAGCGCTCGGCCGACAAGGTCGAGTCCAAATGAGCGCAGCGCGCTAGCGCGTTCGGAGCCCGCGGCCGGCGCCCAGACGACGCCGGGCGCGGCGTTGCATCGTGTACCGTGAGCAGGCGGGCGCGTGTGCGCACCCGACCACCTCCACCCAACGCTGGGCTGCCCGGCGCCGGGTGCTCGTGCCCTCGCGCGAGATAGAGAGCGCACCCAACGGGTCAAATCTGCGCTAAGAGTGTCGCCGCGCCGGTTCGGCGCTCAGCAGGACACAAGCCATGACCCACACTCCTTTCAGCGATGTCACCCTCGCCCCCGCCGATCCGATCCTGGGGCTCACCGAGGCTTTCGTAGCCGACAAGAACCCGAACAAGGTGAACTTGGGCGTGGGCGTGTATCAGGACGGCAAGGGCAAGGTCCCGGTGCTCTCCGTGGTTCGTGAGGCAGAGCGTCGCTGGTACGAGAAGGAAGACTCCAAGGCCTATCTCCCTATCGACGGCCTCGCCACGTACCGGCAGGAGGTTCAGAACCTGCTCTTCGGGCGCGAGTCGGCGCTCGTGAAGGAGGGCCGAGTGGTCACCGCCCAGGCCCTCGGCGGCACTGGCGCGCTGAAGCTAGGCGCCGACTTTCTCAAGCGCTTCCTCCCGAAGTCTGAGCTCTACATCAGCAAGCCGAGCTGGGAGAACCACCGCGCGCTGTTCGAGGCCGCCGGTTTCACCGTCAAGGAGTACCCCTACTACAAGCCGGAGACGCACGGGCTCGACTTCGAAGCCATGAAGTCTGCCTTGAACGGGCTGCCCGAGAACGCGATCGTGCTGCTGCACGCCTGCTGCCACAACCCGACGGGCGTCGATCTGACCGCGAGCCAGTGGCAAGAGGTCGTGGAGATCGCCAAGGCGAGAAAGCTCGTGCCGTTCATCGATTTCGCCTACCAGGGCTTCGGCGACGGCATCGAGGAAGACGCCGTGGCCGTACGAGCCTTCTCGGCGGCGGGCATCCCGTTCCTGATCGCGAGCTCGTTCTCCAAGTCGTTCTCGCTCTACCGCGAGCGCGTCGGCGCCGTGTGCTTCGTCACGAAAGACGCGGATGAGGGCAAGCGCGTCACCTCGCAGCTCAAGCGCATCGTGCGCACCAACTACTCGAACCCGAGCTCACACGGCGGGCAGATCGTAGCCCTGGTGCTGGCCGATCCCGAGCTGCGCGCGCGCTGGGAGGTCGAGCTGGCGGAGATGCGCACGCGCATCCAGAGCATGCGCAAGCTGTTCGTGCAGAAGCTCGCCGAGCGCGGCATCAAGCGCGACTTCTCGTTCATCGCCCAGCAAAAGGGCATGTTCTCGTTCTCCGGCATCGAGCTCGACGCCGTGCGTCGGCTGCGCTCCGATTTCGGCATCTACATCGTCGACAGCGGGCGCATCTGCGTGGCGGCCATGAACGAGAACAACCTGGGTCCGGTCACCGAAGCCATCGCCAAGGTGCTCTGAGGCGCGCGGGGCGCTCGATCCGCACGGTTTTCCGCGCGCGGGCGCCCCACCTGCGCCATTACCCCCCCGGGCGCGAGCGCACCCAGCGTGCGCGCGGGTTGGCGCGGTATGCGCTCATGACGCGGCGCTCTACTCTGCTGGCTCGGGGACGGCTCCGTGCTCGTGCTCTTCGGGCGTCGCCTCAGTGACCGTGGCGAACTTGGCGCACCCGTACAGGAACAGCGCGACGCCGAGGTAGGCCGCGGCCACCACCGGCGTCTCGGCGAAGCCGATGGCCTCGCCGTGCATGAAGCCGAAGAACGTGAGCGCAGCGCCGACCAGCGCCGTCACGCTGGCCTTCACGAGCTTTCGCTCGATCACGAACACGGCGATGGCGCCGAGCACCAGGCCGCCCAGGATGGCGCCGCCGCCGAGCAGCGACAGCCCCTCGTAGAGGACGCCCACCTGCCCCAGCTTGTCCAGGCCGATGGCGTGCGCGCTGGTGCCGGCCGCTGTGAGCGCGTTGTCGATCTGCAGCTTACCCCAGGCGGCCAGGTGCGGCGCGAGCGCCAGCACGACCGCCGGGGCGTGGCTCTTCGGGTTCTCCTGGAACGCCTGCGCGCCGATCAACATCCCGATGTACAGCAGGATCGGCGAGATCGCGACGACCGGCACCAGCGACACGAGCACCGAGATGATGCCGAACCACGATAGCACCAGGACCGCGATACCGGTCGCGCCCGAGTATCCGATGCGGCCCCCCATCGCCTTCCAGCCGGGGTGACCGATGTAAACGGCGTTGATGAAGGGATTGCCCATCATGCAGCCGATCAGGCTCACCACGCCGTCGGCGGTGAGCACGCGGGTGGTGGGAAAGCTGTCGCCGGCGACGGCGGCGCTCTCCACGTTGTCCATCGCCTCGACCAGATCGTAGATGCCGAACGGGATCGCCGTGACCAGGATCACCCCGAGGAACTCGAAGCCCGAGAACACGTGCCCCACCGCCGGGATCGGGAAGGAGAACCCGAAGTTTTGCACCGACTCGCCCAGCTTCGCGAGGCTCATTCCCCCGTAGTCGTGCCCGAGCGCGGTGCTGGTCCACGCGATGGCCGAGCCGACGATGATCGCCACGAGCCCGGCGGGGAGGCCCTTGAAGTAGCGCACGCCGCCGAACCAGCTCGCCAGGATCACCGCGAAGCAGACGATGCCGATCATCGGTGTCATGAACATCTCCAGCGCCGGCCGCATCGAGATGAAGGCGATCGACACGCCCGCGAGCGTGCCGAGCAGCGCGGCGCGTGGCGTTATCTTCCGGATGTAGGGCGCGACGAAGCCGCCGATCATGAGCACGAAGCTCTGCACGCACACCCAGGTGAGCCCCGCTTCCCAGCCTCTGATCGGATCACCCGTGGTCGTTGCGATGGGCAGCATGATCACGAACGTGACGACGAACATGTGGGGCACGCTGATCCCGGACGGCAGCGCGCAGACGTCGGTTCGCCCGGTCTTCTCCGCGACCTTGTAGGCCAGTCGCGCGTAATACATGGTGCTCAGGAACATCATCAGCCCGGTCGCCGGCAGGATGCGTCCGAAGACGAGCTCGTCGGGCATCTTGATCACGAAGCGCAGCAGGCCGGTCAAGACCAGCAGATTGACCAGGATGTTCGTCCCGAATCCGAAGAAGGCGTTCCAATCGCCCGGAGACCATATTTTTGGCTTGTTCGTCATCACTCGCTCCCTAATCTGCAGAATGCGCTCATGCCGCGAGCGCATCCAGGATGCGCTTGCTGTCGCTCACCCAACCGAAGATGCCGCCCTGCGCCTGAATCATCGCCAGCCCGGCCGCGTGAAACTCCGGGAAGTAGGAGGCGCAACAGTCAGACGGCACCACGCAGCGATAGCCGCGGTCGTTCGCCTCGCGCACCGTGGTGTGCACGCACACCTCCGTCGTCACGCCGCAGACGATCAGCGTCTCGATGCCGCGGTTGATCAGCAGCTCTTGCAGATCGGTCGCATAGAATGCGCCCTTGCCGGGCTTGTCCACCACAGGCTCCCCTGGCTTCGGGTACAGCTCGGGAATGATGTCGTGCCCGGGCTCGCCGCGCACCAGGATGCGCCCCATGGGTCCACGCGCGCCGATGCGCAGCTCCGGCTTGCCCCGCTCGACCTTCGCCTTGGGTGCATCGCTCAGATCGGGGCGGTGGCCTTCGCGCGTGTGGATCACGAACACGCCGCGCTCCCGCGCCGCGCCGAGCAGGCGCTGGCAGGGGCCGACGGCACGCTTCAGCAGCGACACGTCGTTGCCGAGCGTCTCCCCAAAGCCGCCGGGCTCGAGGAAGTCGCGCTGCATGTCGATGATGACGATCGCGCTGCGCTGAAAGTCGACCGCGATGGGTTCTGGTTTGGCGTCAATGATCGATGTCGGCATGGGCCTCCCGTTGCGGGGTGTCGGTGCTAGGGGCGGCGCTCCACGCGAGCTGGCGCCTTTTGCACCCCGCTGCAACTCGCTACAGAGTGCCTGAGCAAACGCTCGCCGAAAACCCAAAAGCCGCTAAATTTCAAGGGTTTCCAGACCGTTCCGAGAAGCTTTCGCGACGTGAGCGAGCACGTGGCTGCGGCACACTCGTTTGAATCGAAGCATCGAGGGGCGCGCCACGGCAGATCGACAGAGCGCTGTGCCGTCGCGGGCGCGAGCACATGTCCAAGCTCGATCGCCGATGTTTCTGGGCGTCATCGAGCTTCACCCGCCAAGCTCCGGGGGCTGCGCGCGGGGTCTGCACGTGGCAGTCGAGCGCTCTCGAAGGGGAAGTGCCAAGCGACGACTCGCAGCCCCGCCTGCGAGGACTCGGCACTCCGGGGGTGTTTGGGTGCAATCGATCGGGAGGCCCCCCCTCTCGATCGCGAGCGGCTCAGTTGGTGGTGGCGATGAACCCCAGCACGGCGGTGAACCAGCCGTCGGTGGGAGCGCCGTCACCGTCGGCGTAGATGTCATCCGACGCGATTTCGTAGCGGAATTCGGGCCTGAGGATCAGGTGCGGATAGGGCTTGATATCGACGGTCGCGGTGAGCGTGGTCAGCGAGAACGCATCGGTGAACTCCGGGGCACCGGTCGCGGGCGTCCAGATGGCGTTGTCGGGATCCGAGAGGTACTCGCCGCGGACCGCGACTCCGACCTCGGGTGTCACTGCGTAGGCAGCAGTGCCCATCACGCCCCAGTTGCTCGTGTCGTCGGCCCCGTCGATGCCGCGGTTGATATTGTAGTCGAAGTTCGCGAGCAACGTGAGGTCGCCCAGGCTGAGCGACGCGACCGTGTCGAAGAACGTCTCGATGCCCCACGTCGAGTCGTCGCCCGTCTCGTAGAAGCCGCCGACGTACAGGTCGAGCACGCCGCCGATGTCGTTCAGCACGAGCTGCAGGCCGAGCGCCGGCGAGTTGTTCTCGTCGGCGACGTTGTTCGCTCCGTTGACCACCATCGCGCGCACGGCGATCGTGTCGTTGATGGCGTACGCGCCCTTCAGGCCGAAATGGTAGAAGGGCTGCATCGCGTAGTAGAGCGCGCCGCGCGTGTAGTTGAGGTTGAGATAGTTCTCCAACACCTCGGCGCCGTAGATCGTACCGAAGTAACCCGCGTCGAACGTCAGCTGGGGTGTCGGCTTGATCGTCAGGTAGCCGCCCAGGATGCTGTCGAGGCCGGCGACGCCCATGTCGGCGGCGTAATAGATCGGCACCGAAGGCCCGAAGCGCAGGAACGCGGTGGCTCCGACCGTGCCCGTGTCAAAGCTCGCATCGAGCCCGATCACCGACAGCCCGAAGCCGTTACGACTGCCGAGGCTCGAAGGCGTGGTGTTACCGTCGGGATCGAGCACGGGCTCGCCGTTGGCATCGACGACGACCGGGAAGTCCGCGAGGGGGTCGTACGGCGTATTGTTGTCGTAAGCCCGATGAAAGGGGACGGCGGTGCCGGACTTGGACGAGTTGAACGACACATACGTATCGGCGAACAGCGACAGGTTCACCGCAGGAGCGGCGGGCTCCTCTTCTGCAGCGGGTGACGGCGGTGTGTCTTGCGCCTGAGCGAGCGAAGACAGGAACAGCGTCAGCAACAGCGCAGATGACCCGATGAGCCGTGGATGGGCAGGCAGCATGATCAACACCTTCATATGTAAGAGGGCAGGACGAAAACTCCGGGCATGTCTTACCTCGGGAGCCGCGGGTGACTTTCGTCGCTGAATGTTGCCGTCAGGTATCTTAACGGGGACGGAGTACGCAATTGTGGTCTCGAGCATGAAACGGATGGTCGCAGATAGGGGCAGACCGGACCCCCGATCGATGACGCGTTCCGCCAACTCGATTGTCATTGCCGCCGGCGGCTGAACCCCCTCCCCTGCCCTGTCAGATCCGAGCGATCGGAAGTCGAGCCTCGGGAGGGGCCGCGCAGCGAGAAAATTTCCGCACTTTTCGCTGATCGGCGCCCTCTCCAGCTTTTTGTTCGCAACTGGATTGGAGGGCGTCCGATGCGAAATGCGATGACCGTACGAGACGACTTCTTCGTATCTGAGTGCGCCAGTCCGGGTTTCCCGATCTCCGGCGCATCACTCCCCTCCGAGAACCAACCGGTGCCTTCCCGCCCGCTGAAGGCGTCCGGAATCGCGGAGACGATCGACCTCGGGCGCCGCGTCCTCGAGCTCGCCGACAAGCTGGGAACCGCCGCCGACCGGCGGCGCGCCCCCTCGTTCAGGCTGCTCGCCAAGCAGCTCGTCGTCCCCAAGGGCGCGTCGAGCGTGTGGCGAGCCGCCGCCATCTACCGCCTCGCAGAGCGCTACCCAGAGCTCTACACATACCAGCACCTCGGCGTGGGCCATCTCGCGGTGCTCCTTTCGTTGCGCGGCCCCGTGCAGCTCGCGCTGCTGCGCAAGGCCGAGCGCATGCGGTGGTCGCGGCGCAAGCTCGAGGCGAAGGTCAAGCGCATCTCCGAAGACAAGGCGCGGGGGCTGGACACTCTGGGGCCGCTGCTCGCCGAGCTCGAAGAGCGCGACAACGGCGCCGAGCCCGTCGAACACGATTCGTAATCGACACCTCGGGGGCGCCTCCGGGGTAGGAGGTGAGCTATCGAGGGGCTTTTGGGGGCACGCGCTGCGGCGCGTTCGGGCACGCGCGCGACGACGCTAGCGCTCTACGCAGCGCCGACGTCTAAACACTCCGCACCCGCATCGCCCGTTGGACGACGGATCGACGCCGTCGTCAGCGGGTGCGGACAAGAGCGGCGCGTGGTGTCCCGCATTGGAACGGTTTGTATCGACGCGGTGACGCGTACGACCCTGGCTCGCGCGCTGCCAGGTGTCCGTTAGGCGCGTTGCAATCGCGACCGAGCGACGCGCGGGACCGCCGCCCCACTCGTGGGCGACGGCACCAGCGGCCAACGCTGACGACGCTCACTTCGCCACGGCAGGCGCAGCCGGCGCCGCCGAGGGCTTCGCCAAGAGCTTCGTGAGCAAATCGGCGTTCAGGTACGACTCGGGTTTCTGGGACACCTTGTACACGCCGTGCTCCAGATTGAACCCGTCCACCATCTTGCTGGAGAAATAGACCGACTCCAGCGTGTCACCCGCGCGGTAGTGCTTCGCGTTACCCTCCGCGTCGAGGAAGAACGTGCCCTTCATCAGGCCCGCATACTGCTCGGGAGATAGCCCGACGCGAGCGCTCATGATCGAGAGCACGTCGCTCGTGTTCTTCTCGTCTTGAATGTAATCGACGATCTTGAACCAGACACCGGCAACCTTCTCCCAGTCGGGCTGGCGCTCGGCGAGGCTCTTGGGGTTGACCGCCAGCACGTCATAAATGATGCCGGGCAGGTCAGAGCTCGTGAAGATCGCCTTCGAGCCGGCCACCTCGCGCAAGGCCTGGCCGCTGTTCGGTTGCCACGCGACGATCGCGTCGACGCTCCCCGACTTCAGCGCCTGCGGCGTCTGGTCAGTGGGCACGTTGACGATCTCGATGTCCTTGTCGGAGAGCTTGGCTTGCTTCAGCGCGTTGAGCAAAAGCAGGTGGCTCACGAAGCCCACTTCGACGCCGATCTTCTTGCCCTTCAGTTGCTCGAGCTTTTCGATTCCCGCCTTGGCGACGATCATGTCGTTGCCGTTGCTGAAATCGTTCAGCAAGAGCGCCACGCTCGGCGCGCCGCTCGCGCCGGTGACGAGCTGATCGCCATTGGTCATCGCGACCGCGTCGACCTTGCCTGCGCTGAACGCCTCCATGCTCGGCACGTACTCGAACCACTTGAAGTCGACCTTCACGCCCGCAGCGTCGAACCAGCCCTTCTTCAAGCCGATGTCCCAAGCCACCCAGCCCGGCCAATCGCTGTACGCGATGGTCAGCGCCGGGCTCGTGTCTGCCGTCGGCTCGACAGCGACGGGCTTAGCCGCCGTGGCCGTGCTCTCGCCGGTGGGCTTCGGCGCGTCAGCCTTGCAACTCGGCAGCAGCGCGCCGCAAAGCGAGAACAGCACGCTCAGACCCACGCCGCGCAGCGACCTCACCGACCACACGACGCCGTCCGATCCATCCGACTGCGCCATGCCTTGAGAACCAACCGAGATCGATCGAGAAGTTTGCATCGAAACCTACCTAGCCTCCCATCGTTTCCAGGACATTTCATATCAGGAGACCCACGCTCCCTGCAAACGACAGGGCGTGCCCAAATTGAAACGCTCACCGGTGTCGCACCGGACGATGGCGGCTCGGGACGCCGCGGTGTGTCGCGGCTCGCTCTTTCGCACCAACTCTCTGACCGCCACCGGTGCAACAGCCAGCTCCGTGGGGGCCCGCCAAGGCCCCCACGAAAGACGCGCGACTAGGAGGCGTCCGATGCGTCTGATCCGGCGTCGCTGGGTTCGTCGCCAGAACCTCCAGCGCCAGCAGCGCCAGCAGCGCCCGCCGCACCAGCAGCACCTGCAGCGCCCGCCGTGCCCGCCGAGCCACCGCTGCCGCCGGTGCCCGCGCTGCCGCCAGAACCAGCGCTGCTGCCCGCTGCACCCGCTGCACCTGCTGCGCCTGCGCTTCCCGCGCCGCCGCCCGTCCCACCCGTCCCACCGGCGCCGCCACCCACGCTGTCGTCGTCTCCACACGCCGCGGCGAGAGCCGTGGACAGGATCGAGATCACCAATAGCCGCGTAGTCATCGTCATGTTTCGATATCCTCCAAGAAAGTTGAGCCTTCGGAGCGACTCTCGACGGACGATGGTTCAGGCAATGTAACGCGTCGGCGACGCACGAGTTACCGCTCGCGTCTCGTATTGCTTTTCGTGCGCGCCGGACGGGCGATGGCCCAACCGCACAGATCGCACCGAGAGCAGGAAGGAGTAGCGCTGGCAGATCTCTGCTTCGACGGATCGCGGCGCTGTTTCATGGCACTTTTCCACGGCGCCTTCGCGCGGCGGGGCGTCACCGCGCCGGCGCGCTCAGCTCATGGCAGGAGGCAGCGTGCTCATTCTGCCAGCACCGAGATCTCCATCGCGCTCCGACTCGTGCGCGGCCGCACGCGACAGTTGCACCGTCGTGGCATCGAGCTCGGCGCAGATCTCGGGCCCGGAGCTCAGACCTGCGGCGCCTTCCTTCAGCATCGCGAACGACTTTTGCAATGCCTGAAGCGCCAGCTCGAGGGAGCGCACTGCCGCCTCGGTGCCCTCGAATTGCTTGATGCGTCGTTCCGCGACGCTGAGCGCCCGGCGCAGGCTCGCTCGCACTCCGAGATCGGTCTCCGTGGCGAGGGATTGATGGATCGATGCCACCTCGGCCGTCAACTCGTGAACGGGTGCCCGAGCCAACACGCCGCGCAGGCGGTGCTGGATCGTACAGACGTCCAAGAACGCCTGCAGCGCCGGTTGCAGCCGGCGCGCGACCTCTTGCTTCTGGTCAGGCCCGAGATCGTGCCGCGCCCGGCACATGGCCTCGATCTCCCTCGCGTCCACCTCGACGCTGGCGACCCGCTCGGCATAGTCGGCGCCCAGTGAGTCCATCGCCTTGGCGGTGCCGGCGCGAGCTTCCAGGGTTTCCGCGTGCCGTCGAAACGCTTCGAGTCGCGGGCCGACGAAGAGCCACGCCGCCTCCCCCACGAAGCCGACGATCACGGGTAACCACGAGGCGAGCGCCACCCCAAAAGCGAGTAGCCCGAGGACGATGATGACGTTGTACTGATTCGTCAGCGCCGCGCGCAGGTACTTCCGTTCTCGATCCACATCATCTTCCACGGCGGCGCCTCCTGAAGCTCTACGCTGACACGGCCTCAGCCGTCGGAGCGGATGAACAGCACGTCCGTGCGCCGATTCATCGCTCGCCCCTGCGGCGTGTCGTTGTTGGCGAGCGGCTTGGTCGACCCGTTGCCTCGCGCCACCACGCGGTTCTTGGGAACCCCCCGCATGACGAGATAGTCGACGATCGCTTGCGCACGCCGCTGGCTGAGTTGGGCGTTGACGGCGACGTCGCCCGTGCTGTCCGTGTTGCCTTCGACCCGGATCGACATGCCGCGCGCGATCTCGAGCTGGGGCAAGATCTCCTGATTGATCACGGCGATGGCGGCCGGGCCCAACAGCGCGCTGGCGGTCGCGAAGTTGATCGAGACCGGCTTCGTGAACAGCGCCGCGCCGCGGAACGCCACGGCGGGGTCGTAGTTATCAGGTTGCGAAGCGAGCGGCTTGCCCGCCGCCTCCCAGAGGCTGCGCACCATGCGATCGTCGCGCAGCGTGGCGGGTGGGAAACGATGCTCGATCTCGGCTTGCGGATAGTTGATCCAGATCGAGTCGGCCTGGTTGTACACGCGATCGAACGCGGGCGTAGACCCTTCGAGACCGAAGAATCGAACGTTGTCGCTGAGGGTCGTCCACTTCGCCCAGGTGAGCGCGCCCAGCGTGCGCTCGTAGCCGAGCTCGTCCTTGAAGCGTGAGCAGACGGTCGAGATCAGCTTGGCTGCCGCTGGACGGTTGGCCTCGGCGGCTTCGACGGCGCGGAACCAGACGCTTGCCAGCTTCTGGGCGATGTCGGGGCGGGCGTCGAGCAAATCTTTCCTCGCGAGCAGCACATCGGCGACGAGCTCGGTCGCGTCCGCGGTGGAAAACAAACGGTGGGCGCCCTTGCGTTCGCTCAACGCCAGCGTGACGTCAGGCTCCCAGAGGCACGCGACGTCGACCGAGCCCTGTGCGAACAGCTTGCGGCCGAAGGTGAAATCATCGAGCGAGAACTGCGTGGCGGCGCGCACGTCGGCCACCTGCCGCGGGGTCAACCTAGAATTGCCGATCATGAACTCGAAGACGGTGTGATCGGGGCTGAACATCAGCATCGCCGAGCCGTGGCCGACGATGTCTTCCACGGATTGGATCTCGGCTGAAGCGACACAAGCGTCGCCCCCCCGCGACCAATCGATTTGCAGAAATGCCCGAACGTCGACCTGAGCCTCCGCAAAGCTGCCCAGACTGATCGGCATCTCGTCGACGGTCTGCCAGACAAAATCGACATCGCCTGCCGCCAGAGCCTTGTTCTTGCTCGCGGCGTCTTCGATAAACTGGATCTCGAGGTTGAGCCCTTCCGCCGCTGCAGGCGAGCCCGGTTGCGTCGTCAATCCGCCCGCGCCGACCACCAGAGCCATGTGCCCGGGCCACTGCGAGAGCGCGACCCGCACCGGCCGCTCGTCGATGTTCGCCACGATCGCTCCTTTGGGAGCGAAGGGGGTCGGCAGCGGTTGGGCATTGGCCGGCGCGTTCGGTATGGCGGCTTCACGCGCCGACGAGGGTTCGGCGGCGACATGCTTGTTCCCCTCGGATTCGCTGCTCGAGCCATACGTGTGGACTGCCGCCCAGACCGTACCGGCGAAAATCACACCGATCAGCCCTTTTGCAAAAGGCGTCAGCGGCTCCATGACACCACACCCCTTGGCAACTTACTGATATCGATTTTCATTGTCAGATCGTCGAGCACACGGCAGCGTCCCGCGGCTATCCTTAGGCCTGAAGCAAACACGCCGGGTCAACGTGGACCTGGGGTGATCGCGTCGTCAAGTCGAAAACGCGACCAGCCAGAAACCTGAGGCACTCGCGCCGTGACTCGTCTCTGAGCTCAGAAACGCGTTGGCACAAATCGGAGCGAGCCGTAAAAAGTCACGGCGTCGACATCCAACTACCGCTGCCAACGCAGCGTCTGGCACGGTCGAACGGAAACCTTCGAGAAACGCGAGTGAGAGACGTTCGGGGGCGCGAGGACGGCGATAATGAGCGTGTTGCAGCATGGCGCACCAGCGGGTGCTACGCGACGCCCGCGAGTGCGGTGCGGCGAGAACGACAGGCACAACTGATGAGAGGTGTTGACGTGAAGGACTCGAGCTCGACAGAGACTCAGGCCCCCGATTCATCTGCCGCCGGCCGCGCACAGCCCGGCTTCCGCGCCCATTTGCAGGGCATTGGTCTGCATGATCTCGTGATGCTTCAGAACCTCGTTCGCGCCAGCGGCGTGTTCGTCGTGCTATCCGGCGAGCGAACGGGATCGCTGCACTTCGCCCGCGGCCAGCTGCTGCATGCGGAGACGGGTGAGCTCGTCGGCGATGCGGCGGCACTCGAGGTTCTCTCCTGGCGCGAAGGCGAGTTCATCAACTCCGAACGCACGGTCCCGGAGCGGACCACGGTAGTGGCTTCCCTCGACGCTCTGCTGCTGCGGCTCGCGAAGGACGTCGAGGAGATTCGCCAGTCCGAGCCGCCATTGACGACCGCGACCGGAGTTCGCCGGCGGATGGAAGGCCCGACCGGCTTCCGCACGACGCACCAGGGACTGGGCATGCCGAGCCAGCCGCCCCCGATGGCGCCAGGCTTGGCGGCGGCGGCAACCCCGGGCGTGGCCGCCGTGGCTCCGAAGACACCGACGCGAGCGGGCGAGCCCCGGGGCGGCGTGACCAACGTGCTGGTTGCGCCGCACGGTGCGCTCATCGATGGTAACGGCAGCGACGCGGAGACGCTGGCAGCAAAGGTCGGGTACATGGCGCGTCTGACCGATTTGGTTGGGCAGGCCATGGGCGCCGGCGAGGTGCGCACCGTGAGGGTCCGCACGCCGGTCAGCGATCTGACCGTGCGCTGCTACTCGGACGGGCATGTCGCGGCGAGCCTCGGGCCCGTCGACCCGAGCGCGGACGCGCCCCCTCCCCCGTCTTCGCCGCCGCCGTCCTCCTTCAAGGTCAGCTGACCCAAGCCAACGAGAAGCGAATCATGAACGCTCCCATCGACTTGACCGCTCGCACCCTGCAGTCGTTGCGCGACATCGACGGCGTTTACGGCAGCTTCGTGATCAGCGCCACGGGCGAGACCCGAGCCCGCGATCTCCCACCCGTGTTCGACGATCGCACGCTGGCCGACTCGGGGATGCGCATCGCCCGGCTCTGGGAGGTGATCGCCGAAGGTGGCGCGCCCGAGTACGCGCTGCTCGAGTTCGCCGAATACAACCTGTTTCTACGACGGGTCGGTAACGGTTGCCTGTGCGTGGTGGTGCCCGCGCATGTCAACGTGCTCGCGTTGCGCCTCGCCTCGAAATGGGTGGCGCGCTACTTCGAGCCCGTTGCTCACAAGAACACGTTCTTCTCCTGAGGGCCTGGCTTCTTCTGAGGGCCCCCGGAGCGGGTCCTCGCCGCCAGCCCGCCGCCTTCGGCGCCAGCCATGCGGGATGGCGCCTTCGCCGGTCCATTATAGTGCAATGATGTCTTGTACAGGCGCCTGCATTTGCGGTACGCGGTGGAGCGAGCAGTCGAGCTTTGTGGTCCGTCTGTCGAAACGTGGGCGCAAACTGCCTCTGGCACATGCAATGGGTGAGCTCGTCACCGATCGGCGGTATTCGTCAGGCGCCGCGGGCGAGCTTGCTCGGAATTGACGGCGCTCGTGTCATCGTGCAACAGTTCGCGAGCGCCTATCGGGCTGTTCGTTACGCTCGCGGTGAGGGGGTTGAAATCGGGTGGAGAGCTGGGGTGAAGGGGAGCTCCTATCGGTCACGCGACGGCGCTCGGGCTCGAGGCTCCGGGCCTTCCTGCTCGCCGCTCCGGACCCTGGGGGCGTGCGGCCGTCGCACCTCCAGGCGCTGGGCAGTTTCCCGGCTGGATCGGCAGACTTCGAGCACCGACGATCGAAGGATCGGCCGCGATTATCCCATTCCCGGTGCCAACGGAAGTGTTAGGCTCGCGCCGCGCCGAGCGATTGGATGCGCGAGATCGAGATGATGCGAAGAGAACCCTGGTTCTCGCAGCGAATTCAAACGTCTGGTAAAGCAACAGAGAGTAGGATTGAGTATGAGAAGCTTGAATATCATCGCCCTAGTGTTCGTGTCCTCGATGGTCGCTTATGCTTGCGGCAGCTCGACGCCTCCTGCCGAGTCGCCCGAGCCCGAAGCAACGGCCGAAGCCCCCGCGGATGCGCCGGTCGGCGACGCGGGTGCCCCGGCGCCCTGAGCGGCGAGGTTCCCGAGGGGGGGACGTGCCGCAACGTGTGACCGTGGGAATCGAGCAAGCAAGAGCAAGCGCGGAGCAAACGCCGCGGTGGCGAGGGCTGACACGCTCTTTTGCAGTGAGCGCGCTGGTCCTCGCCGCTTGCTCGAAGAGCGGCGGGGCAAACGTCGAGGCGGGAACGCCGCCCCCCGCAGAGGCACCTCGGGGCTCCGCCAGAACTGCGGGCTCGGAAGCTGAACCCGTCGTGCCCTCCTCGTCGCTGGCGACCGCTGAGACGGCGCGAGAGGGTGGTATCTCCGAGGCCCTGGTGCCCGGGTCTGCGCGGCCCTCGCTGCGCCGTGGCGTGCGGCTGAGCCATGGCATCACCTGGTACGAAGACGACCCCGAAGCAGCGTTCGCGGCGGCTCGAGCGAGCGGCAAACGCGTGGTCGTGGATCTCTGGGCTCCCTGGTGCCACACGTGCCTGTCGATGCAGAGCGTGGTGCTCACGGCGGACCAGCTGCCAGCGATGTCCGATCGCTTTATTTGGCTCGCGATCGACACCGAACGCGAAGACAACGCGGGGCTGCTCGAGCGCCTCCCCGTATCCGTGTGGCCGACGTTCTATGTGGTCGACGCTGGGCCCGCCGATGCCACGCGCGTCGAAATTCGAGGGCGCTGGCTCGGCGCAGCATCTGCAGCGCAGTTCGCTCGGTTTCTCACGGAGAGCGACGCGGGCCCGGCCTCCGCCGGGCCGAGCGCTTCGGACGAGCCAGTGAGCGCGCTCGCCGCGGCCGACGGCCTCGCCGCTCAGGGTCGGAACGCGGAAGCTGCGGCCGCGTACGCCGCGCTGCTGGCGCGCGTACCCCGTGAATGGCCACGCCGTCCGGAGACTCTGGTGGCGCAGATGACCGCGCTCTGGAAAGCGAGAGACATCGACACTTGCCTGCGGGTCGCCGAGGCGAGCATCGACGAGACGGGAGACAGCGCGAGCGCGGTGGACTTCTCGCACTACGCCCTCGAGTGTGCGAGCCAAGCGCCGGCGAACGGACGCGGCGCGGCCGTGCGCGAGGCGGTAACGCGACGGCTCGAGCCGCTGTGCAAGCTCGGAACGCGTGAGCTATCCCCAGACGATCGGGCCGACGCCTGCGACAAGCTCGCCGCCGCGCGAACGGCGGCTGGCGACGCCGATGGCGCGAGGCAAGCGACGATGGCGCGTCTCGCGGTGCTCGAGCGGGCCGCCTTCGGGAAGACTTCCGAGCAAGCGCTCACCTACGACTGGGCCCGTACCGACGCACTGCTGCAACTCGGGCGGGCGGAAGAGGCGCTCGCAATTGCCAGCGAGCGCGAGCGCGAGTTGCCGCAGAACTATAACCCGCCTCACTACCGAGCGAAGAGCTTCAAGGCGCTCGGTCGCTGGACGGAGGGGCTCGCCGCGATCGAGCGCGCGCTGTCTCTGGCGTATGGCCCGCGAAAGATAGGCCTGCTCACATTGAAGGCCGATCTGTTGCTCGGTGCCGGGCGCCAGGCTGACGCCCAGTCTACACTCCGCGAGCAGCTCGTGCAGTATCGGGCGCTACCGGCCGGGCAGCGCCAGCCTGCCGCAGAGGCGCGGGTCGAACAGCGCTTGAAGAGCCTCGAGGCGCCTGCGACGGCGCATTGAGCGCGCGGCTTTGACGGGCAGCTACGCGGCGCAGGCCCTGGAGATCGAGGGGCCCGCCGATGGCGCTGTACTCAGCCGCAACCGAACCGTGGTGTACTGCTCACCATGCAGCAAAAGTATCTGGAGCGAGCGATCGAGCTGGCAAGCATGGGAATGTCGCAGGGCCGCGGCGGCCCCTTTGGCGCGGTGGTGGTGCGCGGGGACCAGATCCTGGCCGAGGGCTTCAATCAGGTGACGGGCTCGCACGATCCGACGGCACACGCCGAGGTCGGCGCGATCCGCGCCGCCTGCGCGACGCTCGCAACACACAACCTCGCGGGCTGCGAGATCTACTCGAGCTGCGAGCCGTGCCCGATGTGCCTGTCCGCGATCTACTGGGCAAGGCTCGATCGTCTCTACTACGCCGCCACCCGCGCCGACGCCGCCGAGATCGGCTTCGACGACGCCTTCCTCTACACAGAGCTCACGCTCGAACCAGCGCAGCGCCGCCTGCCGAGCGTTCACGCGCTGCGCGAGAGCGCGCGGCAGGTCATGCTGCCCTGGAAGCAGATGCCGAGCGATCGGCGCTACTGACACGAGCTCGCTCAGCCCGGGTCAGTTCATCGTGTAGACCAGGTTCAACGCCAGGATCATGTCCGTCTTCTCGACGCCCGGCAGCGGGTTGTTGTCGAACTTGAGCGCGAAGGTCGTCGCGACCGAGAAATCTTGATTGAGCTGCGCCGTGAGCGCAGCGTCGTAGTTGATACGGGCGTTCTCTGCCTCGGTCACGTTCTGGAGATACTCCAGGCCCGTCCCAAACTTCACCGCGTCGGACAGCTGATTGTCGTAACCGAGGAAGGCGCGCACGTTGTGGCGCGTCTCCGTCTCCGGGAGGTCCAGGCTGCTGGGTGGCGTGGCGTCCGCCTGTGCATCGTCGATGAAGTCTTGATTGCGGAGGTCGTATTGCAGGTCGTAGCCGAGCTCGGCCCAGAACCTGTGGCTCTTCTCGTCGATGAAGTAGTAAGCGAGACCCGGGTCGATATTGAGGCGTAGGTCGAGGCCCTGGAAGCGATCGCGCCGGGCCGATACGCTGAAGAAGCCGGCGACGCTGGTCGCGAAGAAGTAGTCGTAGCGAACTCGCGCCTGGTAGTTCTCCACGGTCGTCTCGTAGGGGGCGCCCTGACCCGCCGCCGAGCGGCCGTAGTTGACGGCAGCGATGGCGGAGAACTGGCTGGCGCTGCGCCGCAGCAGGTAGTCGGCCGAGCTCGTGAACGCCAGCGAACGCGAGTTCCCCTGTGACAGGAAGCCGCCCGCGCTCAGCTTGAGCGCCGACGTATCTTTGTCCGTCTCTGGCACGGGCGTGGCGACGGCCTGGAATCCTTCCTTGGCCACCTCGGTGCTACCGCCGGTGGCTGGCGTCTGCGTCCTGAGCCCCGCGGGGACCTGTGCGAACGCCACCGCCTCGACGACGAGGGGCGACAGCAGAGCAGACGCCAGTACACCGCACTTGGTCATCTTTGAAGACATGAGAGTAAACCTTTGCAGAGAAAGCCCGTCGTTGGCTGGGCGCCGCGCTTCGGGCGTGTCATGAGCAGCGAGGGGCAAGGCCGAACCGTCAAGGCGCGGTACGGCTCTTTAGGGCGTCGCGAATCTCGGTCAAGAGCAGCACTTCGGCGGACGGTGTCGGGGGGGGCGCCGGCGCTGGCTTGGGCTCCTGGCGCTTCAACCGATTGATCAGCTTGACCAGCACGAAGATGGCCCAGGCGATGATCAAGAAATCGAAGATGGATTGAACGAACGAGCCGTAGTTCCAGGTCACCGGCGGCTTGTCAGCGATCGCGTCTTTCAGGGTGATCTTCAGGTTGGTGAAGTTCACGCCACCGACCAAAATGCCGAGCACCGGCGTGATGATGTCGCCGACGAGGGAGGTGACGATCTTGCCGAAGCCGGCGCCGATGACCACGCCCACCGCCATGTCGACGACGTTGCCCTTGACGGCAAACTCTCTGAACTCTTGAAGTGCCTTCATCCGAAAGTCCTCGCCTGGTTCGTCGCTCGCGAGCGACCCCGTGTCTGCCTTCCCCCTGTCGGAGCGAGCAGTCCATACCGTGAACGCCGCCATGCTGACCATCTCTAAGCTGCGTCTCCGCGCACGCGGGCCCCGCGGCCGATTCCCCGCGCATGAGACACGTGGAAGCAACGCGAATGCGGCTCGAAACGCCGCTCCGGGTATAGTGCTGGGGTGACTGATCCGAAGCTCGGGCTCGAGCCGCACGAGACCTCGAAGGTAGGCCTATTTCCACTACCCAACGTGGTGTTGTTTCCGGCGCAGCACCTCTCGCTGCACGTCTTCGAGCCGCGCTACCGAAAGCTCGTGAGCGACGTGATCGAGCAAGGCTCGCGGCTCGCCGTACCGCGGCTCGAGCCCGGATACGACAGCAACTACTATGGGGCGCCTCCGGTGTTCGAGGTGTGCGGGGTCGGACTGATCACGGAGTATGCGCGCCTGCCCGACGGGCGCTTCAACATCGTGGTGCTCGGGCTCGGTCGTGTGCGCATCGTCGAAGAGCTGCGCTCAGAGCCTTACCGCGTCGCGCGTGTCGAGGCGCTCGCCGATCGGGCGCCGCGGACGCCCATGGTCGCCGAGACCCTGCGCGCCGAGCTGCTCAAGCTCGTTCGCCGTACCGCGCCGCACCTCACCGGGCCAGCAAAGGATCTGGAGGGCCGCCTGCGCAGCGCGTCGGATGCGGGCGAATGCGCCGACATTCTGGCTGGCACGTTGATCGAGGATCCCGACGAACGCCAGTCCCTGCTCGAGGAGCTCGACCCGACCCGGCGTTTGACGACGCTGATCGCGCACGTGCATCAGCTCGGTACGCGCCTGCCGGGAATGGAGACGGCCGCGCCTCAGCGGTTGAACTGACCCCGCCGGTAGGACGCCCCCGCGTCCGTCGCCTCAGCCGTAGGCCTGCACCAGCTGCCCGCACGCCCCCTGCACGTCGCGGCCGCGCGAGCGGCGGATGGTGACCAGGCCCCGACCGCGCTCGATCAGCGCCTGGGTGAAGCGCTCGACCTGCTCCGGCGCCGGCGCGCGATAGACGGCGTGGGCGTGCGGGTTAAACGGGATGAGGTTGATGGTGTGGGAGAAGCCGGAGCAAAAACTCGCGAGCCGCTCCGCGTCGGCGAGCGAGTCGTTGACGCCTGCGAGGAGTACGTATTCCACCGTGATTCGCTCGCGCGAGCGCAACGGAAATTGCCTCAGCGCGCGCTGGACCTCGGCCAGAGGGTAGCGGCGGTTGATCGGCATCAGCCCGCGCCGCTGCTCGTCGAGCGTCG
>Ga0247763_1000528_pt1 | contig 22786 bp, 21 predicted proteins | sample UWRJL141409B4_FD_179926 | JGI IMG/M metagenome (GOLD analysis project Ga0247763, IMG submission 179926) | Plant litter microbial communities from Arlington Agricultural Research Station in Wisconsin, United States - UWRJ-L141-409B-4 | ecosystem: Environmental > Terrestrial > Plant litter >...
GAATAACAAAAAAAAAAAAAAAAAAAAAAAAAATGCACAGCCCTACTCTAGCGCACTCTAGCCCGGACTGGACTTGGGTTTGAAGCCAGAACAAGGTCAGTCGAATTTTGGGACATGATCCGTGCTTTGTCGTCCTGCCCTGGGCGTCCAGAGGACGAGAATTGTAGTTTGTGCTGCTAGGGCCCAATGCTATAGTTGAAAGGATTTAAATACCGTAAAGTGGTTTGTCAAATATGGGAAGTGATAGGGATAACCCTGGATGCCGCTCGGAGAAAAAAGAAAACAATCATACTGCCCACTACACCTCTATCCGCGCATCTAATCCGCCTTCGTAGGTGAACCCACACCAGGAAGTAGGGTGAGTAAAGTAAGTTTTTCCATGAAATCAGGGCACGAAATGTTATTTGTGAGCTAAGGTTCGCCTTTCATACCTAGGTACCTAGGTACAACATATGCAACATTGACCATCATTTCCTGCGCGAGAGTTGGAGTCAAGTTCAACACACACACACGCAAAGACCAAGCCTACCCCGAGCTAAACGTCTCTCCCCCTTCTGCAAGATACTTGACCTCCTCCTCGGTGGGCGCTCTCTCCATCGCCTCATTTCGATGAGGATACCTTCCAAACCGGTCAATAATCTTCTTATGCCGTTCCGCAAACCCCACGATCATCGCATCCCACTTATCCACCTCGTCGCGATGAGCGAGCAAAAACTCCCGACACGCTTTCACCCCCTCCGCCCCTGGCCCCGCCTTTGGTTCTGGACCATCCATCAGCTCTCGCATATCCGTAAAAATCCGCCTATGCTCCTTCATCGACAGCTCATGAATTTCTTTATTCTCGGAATGCTGCAAGGGCAGATAAAACCACAGTCGATATCCCGCATGGTACTTGATCTCCGGCGCCTCCGGGATTTTCTCCCGGATAGCCCGGAGTGCGACCTCAATGCTGATGGGGTCAAACACGGTAAACGCCGTCTTGGCGTCTTTGCCGCGGAAGCAGTTGCGGGGGATTTGGTCTAGCAGGAGGATCAGGCCGAGCCACTGGAGTGGAGCGAGCGGCTCCAGAGCCTCGAGGAGACCAGAGGCAGTGACCTTGCCGGATTGGATGAGTTGAAGTTGTTCGGAGAAAGTGTCCCTGATAAAAAGGGGATGACGTCAGCGTCACACGCATCACACACATCACACCTCAGTTGAGCTTGGGAGGTTGAACTCACGCGCAAAGCTTGTCAAAGGCGGCGTCCGAAGTAAACCATTGCTTCGCCAGCTCCATGGTCGGGATAATCAGCTGGGTATCATCCGCGACATTTTGGAACCACAGCTTGCGGATCTTTTCAAATACTGCGGGATTGAAGGCGGCGCGGATGGCATCCGCCGTGGTGGTGGGATCTTGAGTCTGAGCTGTGGACATCCTGGCGCGTTGGGGCTGGTGAAAACGATGAATGGGCGGACGACGTGGCTGTCGCGGGATGAATACGCGGTGGTGGTAGGAGGTGTATAAACGATGCGATAAAGGTCGAGAGATGGAAAACATCGCTCCTCGGCTCGGAAGTCGCCTCGCGCGAAGAAAAGGTCCGAGGCGGTCCATTTGTTGCGCCGTTGTACGTCGGTAGGTTGTGGAGTGACGGAGGAGAAGTTTGACGCTAAAGTGGATTAGTTAGCGCAGTGGGTCAGTCGCAAACAAGGCTTGTTTGGGAGAAACTTTAACGTTATGGCTTGGCAACCGCCGGAACCCCCGGAGCTTTGGGGACCGACCGTTTCCCCACCGTTCAAGGCTCAATGAGAAAAGCTTGAGACGACACAGACCTTGGTTATTGTAACTTGATCCCTTAAATAACCTCCCAGCGGTGTAATATTATTGCATAAGCCCGGGTCGTGCACAACACCAACATGAAGTCCAACAACCCCGATAACATTTTCAGGGGTTGGATTGCAGGTCCTGTTGGGCCTGTGGCAGGTACGATGGAAGAAGGATGATGTGATCACAACCCCACCTTCCAGTATTTAGGCCACCAAACCAGTCACCTAGAACCCAACCCAATTCATCACCTTTTACCATCATAGTTGACAGCATCACGGGCCCGATGGGCGTCTGGAGAATTATTGACGCCATCATGCCCAGTCCTCAGGCGAGGAAGAAAAACCTACATGCAGCTTTGCAAAAGAACAAGTCGTGCGGCGGACCGATATTTATGTTCTCTGGTCGATGTGGCGATCCCGGCTGCACAACTACTCCCACAGTTGCTTCCACAACATGGACCAAAACTGAAAGCCACACCAACCTGTCTCACGACCTGCGCTCAGAGACATTGGGATATTCCACGAACAATATTCTGGCATATGGATCACCGTATTTAGCCTCTTACAGTGTGACGTGAGCTGCGTTGCCAAGGGATCGCAGGATAGGAAGCGCTTTTCTCCCAAGAAGATATTCTGGACTTGAAGGCTGACCTAGGTACCTACCTACCTACCTTACCTAATCAAGGGCACGATGCTGGACCTGCATTTGAAGAGTTCGCCTCAGGACTGACGAACAGCCCTGTGTCAACACTAAAGGGGTTGGTAGAGTGGAACCGGGAAAATCCTAAAAGGGCAATGCCACAATGTCAGTACAGGGCAGCCACTCCCGACTTTTCTCTAATTACCTTCGTGATGTATCTAACTTATTTATCCAGATGGGCAGGAACTGCTTGAAGCCGTCGTCACCAACAGCAGCACTATCAGCGACACCCACAGCGAGCAGAATCGCCTCAAGCTGCGGGAGAATAAACGGGACAATGGCTTGGACGCCATGTTCAAGAAATACGACTTGGATGTCATCATGGGAACGCCCACTGGGCGTAGCGCCACGGTGGCATCGGTTGCAGGATACCCTCTCGGGAACGTGCCGCTGGGGTATGCACGTTATAACGGGCGGCCCTTTGGTCTCGCCATCATCGCCCCGCCGCACCGCGAGGATCTTATTATTAGGGTCATGGCAGCTTGGGAGGCCATGTTTGGACCGCGGAAATGGCCCGAGCTAATTTGCAAACTGGGAAAAATGAAGCAATAGAGGATGGACACATGATTTTGGGCTCCTCATGGATGTTTAAGTTTGTTGTTTTGCAGGCGTAGAGAAAAGAACGAAGAAATTAACACTCTGGTTGTCTTCCACAGCAGCTTGCACGTCGGAGTTTGACCAATCAGGACGGACCTGTGATGCTGTCAACTATGATGGTAAAAGGTGATGAATTGGGTTGGGTTCTAGGTGACTGGTTTGGTGGCCTAAATACTGGTAGATGGGGTTGTGATTACAACATCCTTCTTCCATCGTACCTGCCACAGGCCCAACAGGGCCGCTCACTACGATTTGGACACCGCCCTGTGGCCCAATTGTAGGATCCCCATACTACCAAACCTCGTGCATGCCGCCGGGTTGGGCTGAAGGCCTTTTTATGCGGTATTCCTCTGCGATTTGCCCCAGCGGTTACACACCGGCCTGCACACCGTCGTTATTCTGTTATCAGCGATTGCCCACAGAAACAGAATCAGCGCGACTATGCCTCCCAGTGTAAGCAGTCATTTCAGAGTCATGTTGAAGTGATGACCTAGGCACCTATCTGGAGCTTTTCTAACTTGGAACATAAACACAGTGGCCTCTAGTGCAGTCTGGATGATGATGTGTTCGGCGGCGGGCCGGTGGAGATGGATCCATTGCCCCATATATAGCGATATACTGGGCCTCATCAGACATCTCCCTGCTCGAGACGCACCCGCTGACCCCAGGCCTGAGGCCTGGCGATCCATCAACACCCCCACCAACCTCATCACTGTCACCGACTTCGATACCCCGTCAACTTTTGACATCACCAACGACCACGGTTCCCGCAATCAATACTGGCCAACCTGTCTTCAGCAGCCTCAATGATTCGGCCACCGACGGTACACATAAACTCACCCCATCTGCTATTGCGGGGGTTGTATTTTCCGCGATTCTCCTAAGCGCAGTCCTGGTGGGGCTCAGTGCTTGGTTGATCATCAGACACCGCCGGAAAATGCTCTCAAACAAAGAACAGCAGGGTTTCACTGCTGATGGTGGTCAGACATACCATTCCGGAGACGGCGAGGACAACAAGCCGCGAGAGTTAGGCTCAACCAACACCGTCCTTGCGACAGCAGCAGCTATTCCCGAACTCCCCGATCACCTTGCACACAATACCCCTACCAGAAACCTCCCTGTAGAAATTCCCGCCGATAACATGTACGTTCCAGCTCCACTTTCTCAAGAAAGCACGACACCAGTATCACCGATAACCGCAACGGACAGTCGCGAAGAAGTTGAAACTCCACTGCCCTAGTCACCAGATAGTATCTGTGGGTATCGCTCTCCGCGTGCGCTGTCCCAGCAACCGCACCCAACATCAGCTCCATCGCAATTTTCACAACCACCGCCGTCACAGGGAGGGAACGAGAGCAAGGCAGAAGAAACGGAGATGGAAGCCTTGCGACAGAAACATGCAAAACTGGATGCAAAGCGTCAGCGCCTTCTTCAACTACAGAGGCTAGACGAGGAAGAGGAGGCGATTCGGCAGCGGATATCCCAGTTGGAAAAATCTTCGAGTCAGACTTTAGGTATGGGTTGACGTCCTGCGCGGGGATTGCTTGTCGGCGTTGTCAACATCGGAAAATGTGATTTTCCTCTCGATCTTGCCCAACAATGATGCATTTGCACGGGGCCCAGCTCGACACACCGACCAGGTTTTGGCATAATTTGGATTATGAAAGTTGCGTCAATTGGCGACTGGTGCCGGAGAGGTAAATTTGCTGTGTAACTATCAAGCGAGGTGTGGTGGGTGACGTCGCAGCGCAATTGGAAGGACCATACGTGGAGGGCTGCACGTGTCGAGAGAACGATGCTTGGTTGGGGTGACAGAATCCAAGAGTGACCCAATACGAATCATTCTAGCGTCTTATCAGCAGGACTGACAAGTTGAAGTGCTGCAGAGTGAAATCCGATGCAGCTGAGGCTGACAACGTGACGCCCGACATCCTCAGGCAACCAGGCATGACGTGCCCAACATTGACCCAACAGAGGCCGGTTTGCTCTTTCCCAACTTTGCCAGACCCCGCGTTGAGCAAACATGGACGGCAAGAGCAACATGGCGCTTTACCACCCTCTCAACATTCTCGACAGAGAGATCCGCCTGCTTTACATTTCCGATGCCGATTCCTGTCCAGCAGACCGTATTGACTGCTCCATGGTTACAGTCGCCCTGACGGCATGGTCTGACAGCTATCTCGCATTCAGAAAGCGCGCGGATGAGTTCTTCTCCATCTCATCGACGGACACGCCCAGTATCCCCCACCCCCGCGAGTATGAGGTCTGGGTTTCTTTCCAGAAACAGCAGCTTGGAGATGCCTTCAAAGACACAAATCCAGATGCCGAGGATGAATACCACACCAACAGCAACCCCCAGCTCGCACGCTTCATCTGGGGAGACTATGAAACCCTGAGCTACACTTGGGGAACCGACTCGCAACCCAAGCACACTATTTCCCTCAATGGCCTAGATGTCACTATCGGCGAGAATCTCTATAACGCCCTTCGCACCTTCAAAGACGAAGGACGATACCGCATCGGTTCCGGGGTCGGTCTTTGGGTTGACGCTCTCTGCCTCAACCAGGCGGACACCGCCGAGAAGTCAGTCCAGGTTCAGCGAATGTGCGACATATATGCGTGGTCATCCCGGGCTGTCATCTGGCTTGGAGCTGGGTTGCCTTGGTTCGACGATAACCAGCAAACTCCGGAGGCCATGACAGCCACGAACTATGCCCGACACCTGGCCGACATACTTCACCGAAACATCGAAGATGCTGCTGCCAAAGGCCCGTCTCCATCAGAGGATATAGCCAACCCTAGCTCTGACATATCAAGCGAACCCACTGGGAAACCCGCTGATTTCCTCGCCGATTGCATGCCACCCCCAGCTGGCCCCGGCAATACACCGCAGGGTCCAAATCGCGGACCCGTGGTCACAGCTGGAACTTCCCAAGAACCGACCACCGACTCCGGTACAGAGATCAATACAACCGACGGCTCTCCACCCGAAGAGGAGGAATCCGAACCGGAATCCATAGATGATGACGAAGAGGAGAGCCCCGAGGATGACTTCGTTCAATATCAGCAGACAGCCGAGCCCCTCCAGGACTTGAACCGCGTTCTTCCATCGCTCCGCACAATGGACCTTCAAACCCTCCCAACCAGGAATTCCCGGGATATCCTTTTTATCAAACTATTTGTGTTTGTTAGGCCTCTACTCACACATAACTACTGGCGTCGTGTGTGGATCATGCAAGAGCTCATTTTCAGCTCTTCATCCAGCATTCTGTGCTTTGGAGTGGCAAGGATCAGGCTTCATACCCTCTTAGAAATTTGCCGGCTCGTTTGGATTGTCGCAGACTATGACGGCCTTGATCTCGCAATCGACCAACCTCTCATGTTTCTAATTCTGGCACAACAAATTCAGGACCAAGGCAGACTGTGGAACTCTTGCTGGGTCACGACGACACGGCCTCGTCTCCTCCCAAGCACGAGTCAAGGACTCACGCTTTTGGCCTTCTTGGCCCAGTCCACTCTCCCAGTCGACAGGCTTTACGCAGCCATGGGACTTTTGAATCCCGCCGTCGTCTCTCACGTTGTCGTTGATTACAAGAACTCGACGCAGCGGGTGGCGAGAGATGCTGCCCTAGCCATGATTATGGATTTCCGACACTTGATACAATTGGCTTGGCCCAGGCAATTCCATGATCCCGATCTTCCATCTTGGGCCCCCGATTTAGCACAAGGATTCCAGAATTCCACCCTTTCCCCACCCGGCGACTTTTTCAGGGTTGACGCGGGCCGCAGCCGCAAACTCTGGGACGAAGAACTCTTCAGGCGCCAACAGGTCGAGTATCAACATGACAGCCGCGGAGACTGGAGAACTTTGGTTCTGAACGCAACCCATCTGGACGTTGTGGATGGTGTGACGGCTTTTCCCGAGTATGATGGGTATGAAGCAGTCAATTCGGTTCGCATGGCACCCACGCACGCCGACTTTTCTCTGGTCAACACACGAGGCCAAACCCACTCGTATCCCAGCGACCAAGCCATGGTCTTGGCGCTATCCAGGCTTTTGCGGATGCGACTACATGGGGCAGGTTCCATCCGGCGAGTTCTTGCTAAACTCATCCCGCTTGCCCTCGATCCAGAGGTGAAGCTGGACATGACCGAGAGTGAAGTAACTATGTTGAGACGTACGGCATTGTTCTTCACCGCCAACGCCAACTTTCGTCTGTGGGACGGTATCCCGGAGATGGAATCTCTTATTCGTGTCCCTGACCGGGAAGCCGACGAAACCACTGCTGGCCAAGGGAAGAATGAATACATGACCGGAACGATTCAAGACAAGCGGGCGGTGAAGCAAGTATTGAAGCAGTGCAAAGCCTTCGGCGGGTTCTGTCGGCTATTTCGCCTCGTCACCACCAAGAACGGTTGGCTGGGTTTGGCGGACCGGTTTGTCAAGACGGGAGACCGTTTGTCTCTGATCAATGGTACTCCATCTGAGCTGGCCATTTTGCGACCGTCGCCAGACGGGTATTACGAGTTTATCGGGATGGCGAAGGTCCCACATTTGCGCAGGAAAATGGACGAGCTACAGGACAAGGGCGGGTTTGCGGAGAAGATATTGTTGAGATGACCGTCACGATACAGCATGAAGGGGAATAGGCGGAGTCACAATGACGAAGCCTGGACGGTATTTCATCCGAACTCCAGGTTAGCGTAGAGGAGGTCTCTTGGAGGTGGAGTGGGCACACCTGCAGTCTTAGTGTTTGGCTTTGCATCTACTTGAAGTCATGATAACGTCGGTCAATTTCATAAAAGGGGCCCCAATGCTGCTCTCTCAACCAAAAAATCTTGCCCAAATCTCTCACGGTTCATATTTTCCATTCCAGGTCTGACAATACACTGCCATTCTCGTCGCCATGTCCCCTCTAAATCTCACTCGCGCGCGGATCAGTGCCCCCCTTCTTCTGTCCACGAGAACGGCCCTTCGCTCTCCACTATACATGTACGCGCCGCGTTCTGTAATCACGCAACGAAATCTGGGCCGGCTCCCGCAAGGCACGGAAGTGAATAATTTTATGGAAGATCCCGCGGAGGATATGGGCGGGCCGGGGGGCCAAGAGCTGTATCCCGTCAGCAATGCTCTGCACAAGTACGGACCCCTTTCCAAACGCAAGATATTTCACATTCAACATTCACACACACACACACACACACCACAAGAGAATTCAATACTAACAAAGGGTGAAAATGACAAAGGAGATTCGCATCAATAACCGCCTTTGGCGTGCTCTCCTCTCTCACGCTCCTCTACATGCTCAAGAAATTGTCCTGGACACGTGATCCGGATTCGGAGATAGTTCACGTCCTAACCTATGATAGCACAAAAGGGGAATTGGACAATGTCATGACTGTTCCTGTACGAGTTGTGAAAAAGCAATAGTCCCACGTCCTAGCCTAGGATACCTACCTTGGGTATGATAGTACAAAAGTGGAGAAGGGGGATTGGGAAATATGTCATGACTGTTCCGGTACGAGTTGTGAAGAAGGAAACTTAGCTCTCTGTTTTCTTCCTGCCTAGGTAGTTCTACTTGGGAGGCTAGTTCTAGAGGTACCTACCTAGATACTTAGTAACCTAAGAAAGGGTCATGCCTGGTCGGTATCGTGGTCAGTGTCGCTGTTGAGAACGAACGCCATCTTCACGTGTGGGTGTGGGAGTCTCAGTCGGTCCAGTTGTATATAAAAAGCTTGGATAACATAGAGTAAAAGAACTGACTTGGACGGTGAGGAATCACTCAGGTCGGCTTATACATGACAGACTGGAACATGAGTTTAAAAAAACGAGCACGTCTATTCGTACTGTAGCGACCGCCCCCCGTACTGTAAAAAAGGGCGGGACCTTGGCTTTTACACCAAAGATGCCGATTACCATCGCCATTACAACTGCAACGCCCGTAAGGTTCCAATTGTAAAACGCCTTATACGGGTAAGCCCAAGGCATTCAAACTGGGGGGTCAACGCCTTAAATAGCTAACGATTGATTATAAAGGGTAGTCGAATACCTTGGGTTTACTTAGACAAGGCGTCTTATAATTAAAACCTATCGAGAAGTGGTCCCAGGACCTCTAAGCACAAACCTCAATCACATACATAATCACAGCCTACGCAGCGCTGATCAATTATTCGCTATCGTATCCCATGTTCAAAATTCTACACTACTAGGATACTTGGCTGCCAATGTTTTCGCCCAAAATCTAACTAAACATGCCAATAGTCCGGGAAGAAACAAACACAACGCGCTACATGCAACCGCTTTTCAAGAACGCAATCATCTCTGGACAAGAGACAAGCCCACTGCCGCTCTCCCAGAGCGCCCCACATCTTTCTCCCCAGGCCGTAAACGTCAAGCACAATTAGATGTAGAACATGTCGTTGGCCAAGGCCTCGTTGATTGTCACATCCGCAGCCTTCACATCCGTCGATTTACTCGTCGTGCTTCCCGCTGTGCTTCCCATCGGCGTGGGCGGGTCAAACACATGGCTCAAATAGCATCTGGCCCGCTCGCAAACAATATCAGCGTAGTATGCCGGAGTGCACACGCTGACAGCCTTGGTGGCCCTGCCAAACACGTAGCACAGGCTCTGTGTCAGCCTCTCGAGCACATCGGCCACGTTTTGGCAAGAGGAGGGGAGCCCGCCGCGCTTGTAGTGGTCGCGAAAGATCTCGTCCAGCACAATAAAGTAATGGGCCGGGCGGGCGGTGCCCTGGAGGGCGTGGTGCGACTGGAGGAAGAAATCCCAATTCCTAACCTCGGTGACGCCGCGGTCCACGACAGTGCCCGCCTTGGTGTTGAAATTGGCCGTGCTGTCGTCCGACTTGGTCGCGTAAAAGCGTGTGTGATGACGCTTGCCGACGACAACGACGGTCAGGCGGGGCAAGCCACGTTTCTGTGCTTCGGGGCTGTACTTTTGTTGGCATGCTTTGCGGAGGCGGGGGACCTCGTCGTTCAACACCATTTGATACTGACCCTCGGACACGCCGTCGCGGTACACCAGGATGTTTTCAGGGTAGGCCTTGTTGGCCTTGTGCCACAGCTCCAGGCGGCTCTCGAGCATGGCAGTGAGATCCGACACCGTCTCTTGGCCAGCCTTCTGGATTCTCAAAATGGCGGGCCACTGAGCGAGCTGCGAGTCTTTGCTAGCTACCATGCCGGCAACGCTGGGAGCGTTGGAAGCCGAGCCTGGCGACGGGTGCGTGACATCGATGCCCACCACCATTGTCTTGCCGCCTTTGAGGATGCCCATGCGCGCATCCTCCACCAACTGGTTGCTGCCGCCGAGCTTCAAGTTGAACTTGAGCGCCACATTGGCAAAGTACTGCGTTTGTTGCTTGGTAAACTTCTGACGAACGACGCATACCGTGTGCACGCCGTGCTTGACATCACCGTAAAACTTGATGCGCTTGTAGAGCGCCATGTGATAGTCCGGCATGACGATCAAGACAAGCTGCATGCCCTTCGCCTTTAGATCTTTGATCCTGTTGTCGAGCTCCACATCCTCGTCATCTTTGATCGATTGGAAGGCACTCGTGGGCTCTGCGGCAACGACACCGACCTTCCTGAGTTCAGCAACAAAACCCCCAACGGCCTCCTTGACGCTGGCCGCTTCTATATTGTCACGCTCCTCGCCGCGTGACTGCCCCTTGAATGAGATCATCAGCCAGGCCCACTTGTTGAGACTTCTCCCGGACTTGTTGAACTTGATTTCCCTCATGTTCCAGCTGCCATCCCTGGCAAAAAGAGATACCTGCTTGTTTCCTCCACCACGGCTCATGTAGTTAACCTTTGGCCCCTCGAGGACTCGCCCAGGAACAGTGATGAGGCCGGGGGTCACCTCGATACCGAAGCGCTTCTGCAAGAACGATTAGCATGTTATCGTTTGCTTTGCAGATCCATCAACGGGATAACTAGGTACCAAGAAAGTATTGTTGTCCGTGAGGCCAACTATTTCCATCCCAAGAGTGGCAATATCGCTCGCGTTAGCGCCTGGTTTCCGGACAGCAAGCTTTATCATTTGCTGAGTCTGTTGGGGGCTGAGAAGGGAACCAGCCGGCTGTCCAGGCTGAACAATGCAAACCTCGGCAGGGAGGTATGTAGGCTTATCTTTAGTCCCAACATTGACCACTGGCTTTCTGGGGTCGAGGTTGCTACATTTGTCGGCGTAATCTTCGATGCTTGTGTTAGCCAGCATGCAGCAGCAGCAGCAGCAGCAAAAACCGAACGACTTACTCTGCATGAAAAAATCATAAACGCTAATGTACCTTCCGCCCGACGAAGCAGCGGGAGCCGGACCGCCACCTCGTTTCCCTCCCTTGCCGCCCCTCTTCTTCGCCTGGCTCGGGCTCGCAGGCTCCATGCCAGAAACAGATGGCCGTGCTGGTGACGGGGTTGGTGAGTTGAGCCAGAACTCGACCTCTTTGGGGCCGCCACCATATTTAGCCACTCTAGGTCGCTGACCCTCTGGAAGTGTCTTCCCGTCTTCCCTGGTCGCGAGCCCGAGGATAGTTTTGATGCGGGGGACAATCTCCCCGGCCTTGTTGCGCTTTTCTGGCAAATGGTTAGTCCGGACGCGAACGCCCTTCAGGAATTTCTCCAATCTAGGGAGGCTCGCAAGCCCGTAGGCCTCCATAAGACCGCCAAGGGGTCCTGGCTGGAAAAAGGCCGCATGGCTGACGTTGACGTTCACCAAGATACGGGAGGTAGCTGGGCGGACACTGGCGAAGAAACCTCTGATGCCATTCAGGCCCCCCCATAGATTAATCAGCTGGCTAGACTGCGGATTGAGTGGGAAGGTCCTCGACGAGCCCATCGTGGTCAACTTGTCGTTGGCCGACTTGGCGTAATGGTTCATAAAAATGTTGAATGCCTGAATCAGCTCAGCCTTGTTCTCGCACGAGGCCGCCAAGTCGGTTGAGCACAAGTAGTCGACAAGTTCACCAGCTCTCACTGTCTTGGTATATAGAAGCCGAACACAATAGGTGGTTGCACCCAATCGCGGCTCGTCCTCGCCCTCGGCGCGGTAGACGATGTTGATGATCTGGTCATCCTTGGGAAATCGATCTTTCGAGACACAGGTCGACTTGAAGTCGGTCACTATATTCCTCTTGAAGGCGGCTAGCTCGGGGGAATCAAGCAGCAACCGAATGACCTGGACCAGTTTGCGGCCAGGCACTGTGGGCTCTTTGGACTCAGTGGTTTTGGCCTTCCTGGGTTTGGGGTCTTTTTCTGATACCTTGATATCATATCGGTGAAGGACTAATGTCGGTGGGGGATGCATCTCGACGTAGTTGGCCCATAGCTTGATTTGTTGACCCCCGGTGCCGTATCCAGGTCGCAAAGGTGTGAGGTCCTTGATGTTGAGACGCTCCAAGCTTAGCTGTCCAGAGGAAAGGGTCTTGTCTTCGGCCTTCTTGACGTCATTGTTCGGATCAGGGACCAGTCCGCTCCGGGGCCTACATGGCAAGGTCAGCAGTTGGGCCCCGGTACAAGAGGGGGCGACGAGAGAGTAGAAACGAACATGTAGAAGTCGGGTCCCGGGTCCGCGGACGGTCCTCCACGACCACCACCTCGACCCTGGTTACCACCACCATGCCCCCGTCCTTGGTAGCCGACTCCCCTGAACTGTCCGCTTCCCTGATATCCACGACCACCTCCACCTTGACCCTCATAGCCACGGCCGCCTCCGCCTTGACCCTGATATCCACGACCGCCTCCGCCTTGGCCCTGGTATCCACGACCACCTCCGCCTTGACCCTCATAGCCACGACCCCCTCCCCCCTGACCCTGATATCCACGACCACCTCCACCTTGGCCATCATAGCCACGACCACCTCCGCCTTGACCTTGATATCCACGACCACCTCCGCCTTGACCCTCGTAGCCGCCACCTTGACCACGTCCTCCTCCTCCGCCGTACCCACCCCCTCCGCGACCTCCACCTCCACCTCGACCTCGGCCACCACGACCACCACGATCACCACGACCACCACGGGAATCCGACATGTCTTGTGTGTATCGCGTGGAATTGCCCAAGAGGAAGTAAAGTGGATGTGTCTTGCAGTCGGAATACGAAAAGCCTCAACAAGTCCAAAAGGTTGAGAGGGGAGAAAATAGAATATCGACTTTCTCCACGGCGTTGCTGCCCCCAATCGATCCGTCGGTCTAAAGTGAGTGATTGAGCCCCGTGCAGCAGGTGAAGAATAGGGACAGAGAGAGCACTTGGTGTTGGAAGGTGGAAAAAAAATATTGGAGAGGGAGAAGCGGTAGCTTTATGCACCTTGAGACATGACCAATAAACAAGCACCAAAAAAAAAAAAAAAGGGCTCCCCAAGGAAGGTGTAACAGCTAATTCTGGGTTCGTTTGTAGTTGTTGTTGTGGTGTGTGCGTAAAGCGTTTGCGTGAAGTTTGGGAGCGAGTTAAGGGACGTTTATCGTTCGTTTTGTGGAGTTTCGGTGACCCCAGCTTCGTCAGAAAAGCGGTGAGTCATTAGCACGTCAGGGAGGAGGCAAGAACGCTGGAAGAGCGCTGCTCTTGCTGTCCCTGTTCGGCTGTTCCATCCTGTTGGTGCCCAACCCCAGCAGCCGGGTCCACTGAAATGGGGGGTATCCACCCGTTCTAACCTAAACTTGCGTTGCACCAGCCTCGGACGGGTCTCGTCAGTCGTGGTAGGCCTCATCGCATGTTCCTTCCCGGGGTGCGAGTGATATGTGATTTGTTCAACCCCGCCCCCTCCCCCTTCGTAAGTGACAAGGTGATAGATCAAAAAAGAAAGCAAACAAACAGATTGTTGCAGTCGGTGTGCAAAGGAGTGTGCTCACTGCGTCGACGGATAACCACCTGGGCAACTCGTCACTGCGTATGAGTCCGCTGTGCTGTGTCCTGGAGAGAGAGAGAGAGAGAGAGAGAGAGAGAGAGAACGCAGCTTCTTGCAAACGCAAACAAAGAGAATGGAGGCCTACCCTGTAGTTCGGGCATGTTACATCGTGCATCACCCAACTGCTGCAGGCACGCCTGCCCGTCCGCACGCGCGACAGCCCAATTCCTTCCTCCCATGTCCCTTCTCTTCCCGTCCCAGGCACCTGCCTACCGACCTGCCTCAGGACCTCACACACAGTTACACACATACGCGGCTGGTCGTCTGGTCTGGCCGTGTGGTGCTTCGCATCCCGCTCACAATAGGGCGGCTGGCCTTATCCCGGCGGGAGGTAGGCTAGGTTGGGTTGGGTTCCCGTGCCGTCATCGGTATTGAGACCGGAAGCGACGGACGGTCCGGTCGGTCGGTCGCACAGACAGCACGACGATTGAGATGGGAAAGAGTGGGGGCCCAGGTGACAACTTGATCTCCAAAATTCTGTATCCTTGTAATTCTGTTCTAGTCTGCTCCGTTCGGTGCTGCTCTATTCCGTTCTGACAATGGGCTGCAATTTTGCAAATTTGCTGTTGGCTGTTGGACCCCGCGGGGGCAGTTCCGACCGAGTGGTTGCGACCAGACCGACTTGCCCGATAAGATCTGTCTGCCCCTGCCGCGGTGGGGTGGATCGGGGCCCGATCATGGCTCCCGGCCCCTCGCTCCTGCAGTGCCAGTGCCAAACTCCAGCGCCTGCATGCAAACAACTACCGGAGTCCAGACCAACATTCGTCACCCCCACATTTTGACCGTCGAAACGCTATAACTCATGACAAGACACCTAGATTCGACGGCTGGGTCCCGACGGGTAGCATCAAAGTTATGGGCTGAGCGCCTGGACAAAAATCCGTTTGCTGTCACACCCGTCGAACCCCCCGCCACTGGACTTGCACAAGTGCACACGCACCATACAACCATGCAGATCATCAACCTCCGCGACAACAGTTGGGCCACATATTTATTCTTACACAGCCATGAGAATACTATCGCAGGCCACATTACCGCTAAACGCATCCGAATGCTAGGGTATTATTGACCTGGCAAACGCCAGAAAGACCGATGAGCCCAATCACCTAAAATGGTATCATTCCACCCCCGCCTCCCACCTGACTGACCCAGTCCGTCATCCTCACTTCTTTCCCTCTAGAAACATCTTTTTAAAATCTGCATTGCTTTTGCCACCCGTCCCTGCCGCGTTTGAGCTTGCCGCTGCCGTCCCGTTCACTGCCTTTTTGATACCCCCCGCCGGGAAACCCAGTCCCCGCTTCGGCCCAGACCGTCCCAGCAATGGTACCCGTCTGACCGTCGGGGGTGGTGGCATTAGCTCGGCGGCTGTCTTCTTGGCTGCTGGTTGGTCGATGCGGTCGACTCGCACCTCGCTCTGCTGTTGGAAAAGCTCGGACACAGTGCCGATCCGCAGCTTCTTGCCACCTTCAATCTCTCGTCCATCTATCGCCAGAGCTGCCTTGCCAGCGGTCGCAGCATCGGCAAACTCCACCACAGCCCCGCCATGTTTCGGGTGAAGAACAAGCTTGACAATAGTACCGACAGGACTGAGAATGGACCGCACTCGGGCATCCGTCATGGTGTCGGGGATTCCCCATACGGCAACAGTCCGCTCTGCAATCTCGGCGGCAGTCGGACCTGCAGATGTGGGAGCAGGGGATGACGATGCTGACCCTGCTGCAGAAGGAGACTCAACCCCGGGGGAATCTGCATTTGACCCCCTGCTCGTCGCTGTTGTCTTCTGAGCAGCCGGCTTTGACAGTTCGACCTTGATAGCATGACCTGAGACAATGACTGCATTGAGTGTCTTGATGGCTTCCTCGGCTTCCTCTTTTGTTCCCATGACGACAAAACCTGCTCCTTTGCTGCGGTTCGCCATATCACGAAGTATCCGAACACTGGTCACTTTTCCAGCCTTGGCAAACAGAGACCGGACGTCGTCCTCAGTGGTGAAGCGGCCGAGATTCATGACATGCAACTCGCGGTGCTCTGCCTGGGCACCATTTCGCTGTTGCCTCATACCTGGGTCCGAAAGTTTGGCGGACAGCTTGAACTTGCCACCCTCCAATGACTGCCCTTCCAGCTTCGTCCCTGCTGCGGCACCTTCCCGGTCGCGGAATGTGACATAACAGAAACGGCGCATCGTATTAAACTTGAGACTAGGGAAGCGGATGCTGTGTACCTCACCACAGTCCTTGAACAGGTTCCGGATGTACTGATCATCGGCCTCTGGTGGATAGTTGGTGACGAATAGGGTGCAGTCAGTTGCCGAGGTCACTTGGACTGCCCGATCGGCAAAGTACTTGCTGTCACGGAGTAGCGCGGACCGGGCCTCGTCGGATGTGCGGAACTCAACCAGTGCTACTGCGGTACCGTTGTCCTGTTTCTGGATGTCGATGTTGTTGATGTGGCCGTACTCGCGGAAGAACTGTCGCACTTTGGTAAGTGTAGCGTCCTCGGGAAGATTAGCGACGAAAACCGATGTGTTTTCCCTGTCTCGCTTCACATCGGCCCCATTGGGCGCTTCACTCTTGGAGCGCTTGGCCGTTACCTCGTCTGTCTCTTGTGGAGTGCTCTCTTCGCGCTTCCGCTTCGAACCAGGGGTCCCGGCAGACTCCAGCTCTGGTGCATCCGTCATAACTTCTCCTTGCTGCAGCTCGGTGTACTGTACCTGTGCAGCAGCAGCAGCCGCTTGCGCCGCCTCTCTTTCTCGACGCTTGGCAACTCCCTTTCTGGTCTTGTATATGGTGTCTTGAGCCTCACGGAGGGTCTCTGCGAGCTCGTAGTCGTTGCAGTGTTGCAGGTAAACCTCCATGATGCGCTCAGGCCAGTCTAGGGTGCGAACCTTGAGAGCTCTAGCGAAAACACGAGTGGCAAGGGATGGGACCCGCAAGCCTTGGGCTAATGTGACGGGGGTTGGGCTCCTCGCCTTGCTCTTAATGGCCGTGAACACCACCATCTCCCACAGGAACCAGTGAAGCCAAAAGTCGTAGCTATTGGCGTGCAAGGGGATCTCGGCCAGCTGCTCCCACACGGCCCGGGCACCTTCCACGTTATCCTTCTTCTCGGTCAGGAACTGGATATAGATCTTCTCGAGACGAAAGCTAGGGTCACCCTGGTAATCGTCGCCGTATCTCCTCTTGCCCCAGTGGCGGACATCTTCGAGAGCCGATGGTAAGCCGACCTCGGCAAGATCGACAGCTTCTTCGGTCGCATTGGGGTTCATGGCAGTCCGCTTGAGATATCCGCACCAAGCAGCGTACATTTCCAGGACGCCGGCCATGCCATCTCTGTCGAGCTGGGCGCAGCTTGTAGCTGCGTGCTTGATCCGCTCAATGTCGGTGAACGACAGGCCGGCCTCTTCTGCAGCGAGTATGTAACGTGCCCATGTTGGCCCAGACCATGGCAGGTGGCGAGCCGATCGTTGCAGCACGTCGAGCATGTTGGGGAGGTGACTTGCGGGTACTCGGGACGTTCCGGCCTTGAGGGCGGAATGTCCGGTCGAGATGAAGACGATAAAGTTCATCCATGTATCCTCATCCGAAGAGAGAACCCCAGTCAGGGCGCGGGAAAAGAGACCGAGACATATCTGAAAGCTGACGAGCACGTCTTTCTTGCCCCGGGTCTGTACAATCTCCCAATGCAAGTACTCCGACATGGTCGACTGGACAGCTTCGGCATCCCCGGATCTTGTGGCCTGTTGCAGCTTGGTCTCCCAGGGGTCGCGCATCGCGTAGAGACGTTTCGCATCGCGAGCATTCTTGGTGACGGCGGTCATCTCGGATTCGTAGGCTTGGGGGTTATACTCCGAGAGGAAGGACGAGAACATGCGCGACGTGGCATCCCAGGTAGTATGTGGAACAGCGAGGCGATTCTTGAAGAGGTGGGTGATCCTGCGAATCCCAGCTTCAGTAGCAGTGCGCGCCAGCAGCTCCATCTCGAGCGACACCCAACGATTCCAAAGCTCATGACTGTCTGAGAGACGGTACTGGACAGCCTCGTAGCCCTCCTGCCACAGGTTCAACGCAGCATCCAGAGTGAAGACCTCTCGACCTAGCTGTTGTTCCTCCAGAGGCCAGCCGGCGTCGTTGCCGGGCTGGCTATCGGTATAGAGCGACCAAAAGTATTCGCAGTAGGCCGTCCACACTTTGAGGCTGCCGGGCTCGGCCGACACGGCGCGGCGGAAGTTCTCGATGATGTTGACGCGGGCATCGAGATTGGCAGCGCTGCGCGACTTGTCGTCGATGAAGCCGACCCAGTTATCCTCCCCCACCGGGCTCGCCATTTTGTCAAAGATGGCTCAGCAAGGTCGCGTCATCTGCATGCGGGGCAGGAATCTTGGTCGAAAAAAAAAAAAAAAAAGGGACGGCAGGCAGTCGCGAGCGCAAGTTTGACAGCTTCGTCGGCCAGCGGCGTCGATCGTATCTGCGTCGGAATTTGTGGTCGGTCGATAGGGCTTCGTAGTCGTCGAGTGACAGGCGATGAAGGAAGGACGAAAAACGTGGTGCGTTTTTGCGGTTTGCCAGTTGGTGTTGCTTCAGAAAAGGGAGGCTGTTCGGCAGGCTGCTTGGGCGAAGGATGTGGAGCTGTGGGCCCTGGGCTGATAAAAATTGAGGGTTCGAGCCGGGGTCTGGACTTTCTCCGCCAAAAACTGACGGACCCCACAAGCAACCGCACTGATGACCCGAGCTTGGCTGCTTGGCGGATTCCACTCGGCGGAAGGAAGCCACGCGACTTTCACTTGACTTCGGCGTGCCGAGTTCCATCATCCGACGTTACCATATGAAAAATCCCCAAACAGAGCGGGTTGCTGTCACTGCGGCGTAATTATTTCAGAGTGTCACGGAGGATTATCGACGGAACGCGGAATGCAATCCAGATTAACGCCTGACCAAAAATGTCACAAACTCAGAGGGCTGATCGGCGGGCCTAGACCCCGTCCCATGCAATCTCCCTAACCTCGGGGTCTTTTGGTGTCTGGAACACCGATCCCGAGTGACAGTCAACTCATCACTGGGAAGATGGTGATTGCACCCCCGCCTCGTTTAAAAAAGGTTATCGAGATGCAAATGAGGCAACCATCCTCGCATCGCCGCCCTTCAGGGTCCTTCGGCCTTCTCCAATCTCTCCAATATCGATCCCCCGCAAAAAAGGAGCAGCACGCACGCTCTCTCACAGGCAGTGACGCAGTGTGCACAGGTGCGACGGCGACGCCTTTCCGGGCCCTGAGTGGTCGTCGATCCCGTTGATCACCAAGCGAAAACCAATCATGACGCTCGACTGCCGTGTGCTCGGGAAGCCCCCCGCGCGCTAACTCCCAACAAATCCAACTAGTCGGCGAACACGAATATTTTCTTGCAGCTGGCTTGTAACATCCTTGAAGGGGCGCTGCACAAATGGCAGCCACTGGATTCCATACCCAGGCTGGGTGAAGACAGCGAGAACCAAAAGGGAAGAAAAGAAGAAAGGGAGATGCCGCCGGTCTCGTGGCGCCTTGACCCTGTTTCACCAAGCACACAATGACGTAGTTGCGCAGATGCAAGGTGCCGTCATATCCGATGAGCCAGCCTTGCCGCATTGGGCGCAAATTTGCCAAAACTCTCGCGTCATCGCGTGGTCGACCAGCGTGTGGAGAAGCAATGTAACCGCGGCACCGACCCGGCACCGGCTTGCCGTTTTGTCTCCGTGCCATAGCCGATTCCCAGGGCCTCTTAATCCGCTCTCCAAATTTCGGGGTGAAGAAGAAGAAAGGATTTCCGCGGTTGTGGAGCAGCTGTAGGCCTGTGGGGAATGGTGTGCGAAAGGTCGAGCCCATTTCCAGGCAGCCAAAGCCAAAAGCAGGGAATCTGCACGAGAGGGTGGGGGTTTCCCCCGCGCTAATCCTGATGGGGGATAGCCATGACTCTAGACGCGTCGAATGTGACAGTGCACATGTGAGTCCACGGGCATGGATTTCCCGTCTGAATGGATACAATCCAACCCCTGAAAGTTTATTAGCGTGGGACTTGGTGAGAGGGTTTCAAGACAGAGAATTATGAATATTTAGGTCTTGTAATTCAGTCAGTGTTAGGGCCTTGATCTTCCGTACCAAGACCTCAGGTTTCCATCATCAAGGCCCTCAAAGATCTTAAAAATTAGCCCATAACCACCCGCCCCAGGTAGCCCCGTCCTCCTTTAGCACTTTAATTTTCCAGTGAATGGTCGTGTCAACAACAACGATTGCCAAGATAACTAGTCCCCTAGCAAGGCGGAGTTCCCAAGTTTTGTCAGTATTCGCGATGCCTATAACAACGTTAATAAGACTACAGCATAACTTCAGTATGAATACTCACCAATGCCTCGCTAAGTATGAGCCCTCGGCTCAGCAGGCTATACCATCCAATCACGGGCGTCTAAACCTTTTGCGCTGGGTTGACTCGAGGAACCGGCATTGTTGCTCTGATTTCTATTTCAGATCCTTACATCCCGGGCACTCGTCATCTGGTCTTACGGTGATGGCATGCATTTCAATATTGTCGGTCATATTAGCAAGAACTGCGTTGCTACGCGTGTTGTTGGCCCCCTCAGCCATGGCTCACCCCTTGTGCGCAATCGACTCGAAGAAACTGGCGACGGGAGGAGGAGCTGTGGAGTCTGGTCGCTTCATCGACTTGAACGGGCGTGCATCTTGGTCCTGGTCTGGTCGGCTGCCGTGGACGGCTAGAGGGGGGATGGACTGGGTTGACTGGGGCCCCGATTTGAAAGAGGTCAGGTCTCAACAGGGCGGCCAGAAAGAGGTTTGGGTCAGCCCGAGTCCAGTCTGGACTGCAGGCGGCGGGCTAGGTGTCTAGTCGGGGTCGTATCAAGACTGGACTCCAGACGACGACGGGCGACGGAGGAGTCATGGGCTGCCAAAACATAGACCATAAAGAGTCGAGGACCGCCGACAGGAGGATTCGCTACAGAGAGAGCTGGAGGGTATGGATGATCTGGGAATTGGGGGTTCTGTTCGTGGGCAGAGCTCGTAGGTGCGTAGCCAAAATAATGTTCTTGTTGAGGCTGAAGAAGCAAAACATGAAGAACATGGAAGAACGGAATCGAACGGCAGCCAAGAGGAAAATATTGGCACCTGGCACGGAACGTGCACCCCAGCACCTCAGCGCGCGTAGCTTCCCTCGAAGTCTGGGTTTTGATCGCCCAGTATCTTAACTGCCTTAGATATGGAAGGAAATCTCAGGCTGTTGGCCACCTGCACCACCTCCAACCCTCATCCAAGGGAGGGTGAGCTGTGGCGGCCAGCTTGGCTGTGTCTCGGCCGCAAGTATGGTTAGAGTTTCTGCCACACACCATCTGTCTTTCGGTCCAGGATGAAAAAAAAACCGAGACGAAGCCTTCCACCTGCCCCTGAGGTGTGGATACAAACAGCGGGCACTTATCCCTTCCTGGTTTCCGTCGGTGCCTTCTCAATCTCCAGTCACTAAACGACCCAACTGGCAAGATGATAGAGAAGCATCATTCGGTCGGTTTCGACAACAACACGCCCCAGGACGAAGGTGACCCGCAGAGCTATGCCGAAACTACCCACACCCGCCTTCTTGGCAATGCAGAGGTACCTCGCGAAGAGGGAAAGAACAGGCGTGGAATTTTGGAGAGGATTTGGAACACGGTCACGCTCAAACCAGGCACCCCTTCTCCGAGTTCTCCATCAACAACTGCACGACCCAATTTGCCTCGGCCACATGCAGAATACTGCATTAGCTCTTTGCATTGTGATCCGCGCTTCATGGATCCATTCCGCCTTGGTGGCGTCTGACTGAGAACTTGGACAAATGCGTCGGGGACGGAATCACCACGGACACGCGTATTGATCCTCTTTACCCCAGCCGCTCCGTGTACACAAGAAGTATTTCTTTCGACTACTATAAGACTTCCAGTCGACTCAAGATACGCACCCCGGGCCGCTCCTCGCCCCCTGTTGCGGCGCGCGTCCATCTTTGTGTTTCTTCTCAGGACTTGAACTGGCTGCGGAAACTGGATAACGGTGATATGATCAGCTTGGATAAGTTTTTCAATGGAATCACAGCTGTTGTGTAAGTTCATCAAACATATACCCTTCTATCCTGTCCCGCCGCGCTGATACCTTAACCTTTTTTTGATAGAGCCGCCGGACTCGCGTGGCATCATGATATCGTGGGCGACATCAAGGCGACAGGATTATTCGACTTCTACTGGTTCGATAAATGGGCCCCTGATATCGACTCATGGCTCGAGCAGTGACACAGTATCCCCCCCCCCCCGTCCACGCCCACTTGCTGGCGACAATACAGCCATGTTGTTAGACTTGAACAACAAAAAGCTACGGCGTGAGGCGCACGACTCGCTTGCTATACACCTTGGCGCTAGCCCGAAACACCATTTCGGCTGGTTTCACAGCGACAGAGAGTACATGGTTCAAAGGGCTAGCGGGTGGATGAACGTGAGCCCGTACTCTATATTCATCGAGAGCAGGCCCCTGGCGCTGGGGAATTATGCCCTTCTGCTTCAGCCTGGGTCAGCACCGGTTGTCCCCCGCTGGGAGGGTAACGGAGGGGCAACATGAGGCTATGAAGGATGCAAGAAACCATCCCGAGCGCCGTGGGGGCGGCATTATTGCAAATGGCCAGTGGTCAATTGTGGCAACTTGGTTCATGCGCAGAACCAACCCCGCTTCGCTTCGGCGTGGGTAATCTCGGTGGTTGAACTTTTCCACAT
>Ga0247763_1000529_pt1 | contig 22767 bp, 17 predicted proteins | sample UWRJL141409B4_FD_179926 | JGI IMG/M metagenome (GOLD analysis project Ga0247763, IMG submission 179926) | Plant litter microbial communities from Arlington Agricultural Research Station in Wisconsin, United States - UWRJ-L141-409B-4 | ecosystem: Environmental > Terrestrial > Plant litter >...
CCGGCGCTTCGCCGCGCACGAGCCGGCGAAGCTCTCACCCGATCAGCACGCTGCCTACCTCCGCTTTCTGACGAGCGATCACGACCACCCCGACGACGCCCTCGAGCGCGACATCGACGAGCTGCGCCAGGTGGTGTGGGTGGCCGAGCTTCAACCGCACATCACCGACGCCGAGGTCCGCAAAGACGCCGATGAGTGGCTCTCGTACGCGGGCGACAGCATGCGGCGCGAGATGCGGCAACCCACGAACGACGCGGGCAAACTCACGGCGTTCGTCAAGGCCCAGGCGGCCTGGATCGGCTGGGTCAACCAGAGCTCGGCGAAGCTCGAGCGCGCGGTCCGCGAGCGGGTGGCGAGCACGCTGTTCACGCGCGAGTCGAAGGACGTGCCGGAGATGCGCAAGGGCTTCGACGCCGAGGCCTTCGCCCTGCCGATCGTAGAGCAGTGGATCGAGAACGCCGCCTTCGACGACCCGCGCAAATCCGAGGATCGCCTCTACCGCTTCGTGGTGTGCAAGGCCGAGCGCGAGCACAACGACAAGCCGGCCATCTTCGTGCGCGGCTATTGCACGGGGGCGTTCTACTCCCAGCTCGCGGAGACGCCGGTCGGGCGCAAACGACTGGCGCACCTGCTGATCCGCTCGCACCACGAGCTGCTCACGCAGACAGCCGTGCTGCACGTGCTGCGCTCTGCCAGCCCCGAGCGGTTGGTGCAACTGCTCGACGCCCTCGCCGAGGATCAGGCCACCCTGCGCGTCGCGCTGCGCGCGCTCGGCGACTACACCCATTGGGGCCCGAAGGGTGACTATCCGAGCAGCCAGGAGCCCGTCGTGGTCGACCCCGGGCCGCTCGTCGCGAGCGTGCCGCGCTTCTGGAAGAGCGCGCCCGAGCAACGCCCCGTGCTGCTGTATCTGCTCATCGGCGTGGCCTCGCAGCGCGAGGGCAGCGTGCCATGGCCGCGGCTCGGCGAGTTTCTGGGCGCCCGCATCGACGCGCCGGTGCTCGCTGCGTATCTCGCCGAAGAGCCCGGCACGATCTGGACGGTCGACAAGCTGGTTCCGGCGCTGAGCCCCGGCTGGCCGCGCTCGCGGGTGCTCGTGCCCGCGCTCGACGCCTACCTCGACGTCGACGCCAAGGGCAGGAGCTCCGACAGCCGCGTCTACTACACGACCAACGACGTGCTCGAGATCTTCTGCGAGTCGGGCACGCACGACGACGTCGTGGCGCTCCAGAAGATGCTGCGCTCGCGGCTCGAGCGCTTTCCTTCGCAGAGCCGGCAGCTCGACTCCTTCGTGGAGAAGACACCCCAGGCGCTGTGCCCGCGGATGAAGCGCCCGAAGGCCAGCAAGGCCTCCGGGCCCGTGCTGTTTGGCGATTGAGCAGCGCCGCCCGAGTCGGCGCAGGAAGGATCGATAGACGATGAGGCCAGGGTCTCTCTGGATGGTGACGGGGCGGCTCGCGCAGGTCGGCGCCCTGCTCGGCGCGCTCGGCGCGTGCGGGTCGCCGCCGGCGCCCGACACGGTGGTGATCGACAACTCGCTCAACGTGACGATCGAGGCCGGAGGCAAGCGTGCCGCGTCGCCCGCGACGATAGATCTGGGCGACCCGCGCATCGCTGCGGCACAGAAGCGGGTCGCGGGGCTGCTCGGGCACCCGCTCGGGATGGAGTTCGACGCGACACTGGTGAAGACCTTCGGGGACGACCTGCACCGCGCCTACGTATCCGCGCTCGAGTCGACCGCGTCGGGGCTCGCCCACTGCCAGCGCGGCGAGCCCGAGGCGTTCGCGTATGGCGCCGAGCGCCTTCGCGCCGTGCACCTCGAGTACAAGCCGCTCGGCCCCGGCGAGCACTCCGACGCGGCGCTGGTCGAATCCACGCTTCCGATCGGAGTGCGCACCGGCGGCTCGCGCCTGATCGAAGGCTACGAGTTTTGCCTGTCGTTCCAGCGCAGCCTGAAGGAAGACCGGGCGCGGCGCTTCGCCGACATCGACCCGGCGAAGGTGCCCCCGGAAGAAGAGGCGGCCTACCTCGATCACATCCGGCTCCAGGCCTTCCGGCACTCCACCGAAGCGGAGAAACAGCTCGACTACCTGCAGCGCTGCGCCAAGATGGCCGCGTTCCGCCCGCACATCACCCAGCCCGAGGTGCGCGAAGACGCCGACGAGCTGCTCGCCAACTTCGCCTCCACGCTGCACGACGCGATGGCCTCGCAGCCCGGCGACGCCGTGATGGTCACGGCGCTGGCCGAGGCCCACCGCGCGTGGATCGCATGGGCCAACGAGTTCGGCACCGCGCTCGACACCTCCGATCGGCTCGACGTCGCGCGCCGCCTGCTCTGGCGCAGCGACCCCGTGCACGACCAGTTCAGCGCCGGCTTCGACGCGCCCCGCTTCGGCATGCCCACCATCGAGCGCTGGCTGCAAGACACGGCCCCCACCAAGCCGCGCGAGGGCAAAGACGAGCTCGAGAACTGCATCGTCAACCCCTTGCATCGCGGCGCCGCCCCGCCCGAGCTCTGGTTCTCGGGCTCCTGCAACGGCGCCGTCTACAGCGACCTCGCCCACACGCCCGAGGGGCGCCGCCGGCTCGTCGGGCTCCTCGCGCGCTGGCGCAACGACGTACTCATCGAGGCCGCGGTGCTCCACACCTTGCGCGATCGCGGCGCGGAGACCACCCTCGCCCTGCTCGACGCCCTCGCGAGCGATCGCGACGCCACTCGCGTCGCCCTGCGCGCGCTCGCCGAGCTCGCCGACTGGAAGAACGAACGCCGCAGCCGGAACGACGTCGAGCTCGACGCCGCTCCCTTCCTCTCGCGCATCCCCGCCTGGTGGAAGAGCCAGCCCGAACAGCGCCCCACCCTCCTCTACTTGCTGGTGCGCATCGGCGAGCACCGCGAAGGCGCCATCCCCTGGCCCAAGCTCGCGCAGTACCTCGGCCGCCCCATCTCCGGCGCCGAGCTCGCGGGCTTCCTCGCGGAAGACGCGCGCAACGCCTGGTACCTGCCAGCGCTCGCGGGCGGCTTCGGCCCGGGCTGGTCCCGCGCGAAGGTCTTCATCCCAGGCGTCGAGGCCTATCTCGACGCGGAGGCCAACCGCCAGATCCGCTACGGCGTCCGCCAGACGCTCATGCGCGTGGTGCCCCTGCTGTGTGAGACGGGCACGCGCTCCGATGTGGTCGAGCTGCAGAGCGCGCTGAAGAACCGCGCCGCGCTCTTTCCCTCTCAGCGGCGCGAGATCGGCGCGTTCGCGGTGCAGTCCCCGGAGGAGCTGTGCCCGCGCATCGCGCCGCGCAAGGCGCGGGCCAGCAGGGGAGAGACGCTGTTCGGGGATTGAGCGCTCGGGCGCTCAGCGCAGACACGCATCCCCAGGCACGGGTCATGAAAGCAGAGAGCTCGTTTGCTGCCGCGATCGAGGCGAGGGTCGAGCGTGGTGACCTCGCGGGGGCGGGCGCGCTGGTCTGGCGCGACGGCAAGGCGGAGGTCACCTGCGTCGGGTGGCGCGATGTGCAAGCGGGGCTTTCCATCGAGCGCGATACGATGTTTCGCATCGCCTCGATGACGAAGCCCATCACGTCCACGGCGGCGCTCATGCTGCTCGAGGAGGGGCGCTTCGCCCTGCGCGACCCCATCAACCGCTGGGCGCCCGAGTTTTCAGACATGCGTGTGCTGTGCGCCCCCGATGGTCCCCTCGACCAGACACGCCCCGTCGAACGACCGATCACCATCGAGGACTTGTTGACGCACCGTTCGGGCCTCACCTACGGCGACTTTCATGCGGGTCCCATCCGCGAGGCGTATGAAGAAGCCCTGGGCGGATCCATCGACTGCGAGCTCGCGCCGGATGACTGGCTCGCGCGGCTCGCGCGGCTTCCCTTGATCGATCAGCCCGGCGCTACGTTTCACTACGGCCGCTCCACGGATCTGCTGGGTCTGCTCATCGCGCGAATCGAGGACGCTCCGCTCGAGGAGGTCCTGCACCGCAGGATCTTCAAGCCGCTCGGGATGACGGACACGACCTTCAGGGTGCCTCGCGACAAAGCGCAGCGGCGAGCCCACCTGTACGGATTCGACGAATCGGGCGTGCTCGTTCGGCTCGCCGCCGCGCCCGGGGGCGCCACCGTGGCGGAGCGCCCGGAGCACATGGCGTATGTGTCTGGCGGCCAGGGGCTCTGGTCCACGCTGGACGACTACTGCGCCTTCGCGCGGATGTTCGTCGGAGCGGGAGCTGTCGATGGAGTTCGGCTGCTGCGACCAGAGACTCTGGCGATGATGACGTCGAATCAGCTGACGAGGGAGCAGCGCGGGAGCGCCACGTTGCTCGGCCTCCCCGCCTTCGCGGCGGGGCACGGGTTTGGTATGGGCGTCGCGGTGGTCATGGAGCCTGAGCAGGCCGAACCGACGCTGTGTGGCGGTGGCGTGGGAGCGGTAGGGTGGCCCGGCGCCTTCGGCGGTTGGTGGCAAGCCGACCCCGGCGACCGCTCCGTGCTGATCTTCCTGGCCCACAACCTCGTCGAGCTGGAGCAGCTGGAGCGCGGGATCGGGTTCGGAGTGTACGGGGCCATCCGAAGCTTCCAGGCGGCGTTTTCGGCTGGCAGGAAGTCGGCGGTCACCGACGATGTCTCGCGGAGATTGAACGAAACGAGCTTACGTGACCGTTCGCGTGCATGACGCTCTCGTGCTCGAGGCGGGTGAGCTTGTCGGGGTGTCGCAGCGAACAGCCGGCGCCCGATCCCGCCAGGCAGTGCGTAACCTATACGTCGGAGATCGTCGGCTGCACATCCGACGATAGCGCTACCGATGACGCTCCCTGCGTGAAGCGCTTGGTGAACGGTGCGCTCTTCATCGCCACTCAGGGGTCTCCGTTCCGAAACTCCACGGGCTCGGCCGAATGCACCGACGAGGAAGTGGCCAATCTGAACGTGACAGCGTGTTCAGACTGAGGTTCTGGCAACGGCGCCGTCATGCCAGCGCGGAGGTCTCGTATGAGCGACTCGCTCCTTCGGGTTCACGCAGCTGAACGCCAGTCGTTCGGCAGACGAGCCACGATCCATGCTGGATGACCGATCGAGTCCACCATCGGGTCGCACGGAACCTACCCTGCCGTGGCTCGCGGCGGTATGCTTGCCACAGGCGACGATGAACGACCGGCTACACCACTACCTGGGCGCGTGGCATCTCTCGGATCCGCGGCCTCTCGCCGAGACCCGGACCAGTCACCTCTACACCGTGACCCGTGGGCACGAAACAGTGGTTCTCAAGCTGCTAACGGACTATGGCTGGGAGGAACAACGCGGCGCCCTGGCGCTCTGTCATTTCGATGGCCGCGGCGCTGTTCGCCTCTACCGGTCGGACGCGCACGCGCAACTCCTCGAATACGCAGCTGGCGACGAACTCGTCTCGTTGGTCGAGCGCGGCGACGACGAGGGTGCGACGCGCATCATCGCGGGCGTCCTCGAGCAGCTCCACGGGGTGCCGAATGATGAGCGTAGAGCTGGCTTGCTACCCTTGAGGGATTGGTTTCGAGCGCTCTTCGACAAGGCGGAGTCGGAGAGGGCGCTGGGCATCGAGTCGATCTACGTGCAGGGTGCAGATCTCGCCGCGCGGCTCCTTGCAGACCCTCTCGACGTACGCGTGCTGCACGGCGACATCCACCACCGCAACATTCGCCAGTCGTCACGCGGCTGGCTCGCTTTCGACCCGAAGGGGCTCGTCGGCGAACGTACCTACGATTGCGCCAACACCCTCTGCAATCCCTTCAGGGGACAGCCTAGACGCGACGAACTCGTCCATGACGAGAAGCGGCTGCTGACCGCTGCCGGCATCCTCGCTGACGCACTCGAACTCGATCTCGCGCGTGTGCTCCAGTTCACCTTCGTATACGCTTGCCTCAGCGCCAGCTGGGCGCTTGCCATTCACGATGACGACCAGGCGCACTGGGCGCTCAACGTCGGCGCCCTTTGCGCGTCTTCAATTGGAGTGCCTTTGTCGGACCTCGGAGCGTCCAGCTCGATTTAGAACGAAATCGTTACTGAGAAGCGGAACAGCCGAACTCGACCTGGGCAGGGTTCACCCTCTCAGCGAAAGTGCGGCGTCTGTGCGCGATGACGGCCGAGCCAGAGGGGCGGCCATCACGAGCACCGGGCGGCGCAGGCTGCTGGTGGCGCGTGAGTCAGCGCAGTTCGCTCGCCACGTATGGCGTGGCGGTCCGCCGCGCACCCTGTACGGCCGCGTTCGGAGGACGATCCGTGATGACCTTGCGGCCGAGGACCACGCGACGCAAGGCGCGGTCCCCACTCCTGGATGCGGTGAACGATTTCGCTGAGTGTTGGTCCCGAGTGCGGTGGCCAGTCGTGCAACCTCGCCGTGCCCCGGGCCGCTAGGCAGTTCGTGAGTGAGCGGAGTTGCCCGCTCGGGTCGTTGACAGTCGAGGTGGCATGCTCGAGATACTCTCCATGCCCGAAGTCGACTGGACGAGGTTCTTCCGCGAGTACGCTGCGGCTAACCAGGCACACGATGCGGCAGGTGTCGCAGGCTTCTACGCAGAGGGATTCTTGGTCGCGGGCCCGACCGGCGCACGCGCCTTCGAGAACGACGACACGTTTCGCGAATGGCTTGGGCAACTCTTCGAGTTCAATGAGCAGGTGGGTTTGGAGCGCCTCGACGTTGCGGGCGTTCGTGCGTCAGCGATCGACGAGCGCCACGTGCTCGTCGCGGTCGACTGGGTCATGCGATTCAGCAAGATCGACGCGGGCCCGGTCCCCTTTCGAATCTGCTACATCGTCAGCCTCGTGGACCGCGGGAGCCCCAAGCTCATCGGTTACATCTCGCAGGAAGACCAGCAAGACCTCATGAAGCGCAGAGGCCTCATCTAGCCGCCACGGGATGCGGTGCGCATGTGCTGCTTTCCGAGCATGTGCGGGGACGGTCTGTTGAGCCAACGCATTGCCGCGTGCTCGAAGGCGTGTACGGGCCTCGCAGCGGTTGGAACGCCCGAAGGCGCAGGACGCGGCATGACTCGGCCGTTGCTGCTGATAGGGCCCCGCGGTCGCCGTGCTCTCTCAGGAGCCTGCAGCTGAACGCTAGACGAACGCTAGACGTTGGTCGTGGACTTGACCGTCTGATCTCAGCGCCGCTGCGTCCTGAGGTCGTTAGCCGCGCTCTACGTTGTGGAACCCGAGTTTCTCGTACAGATGCTCCGCCGCGGCGTTGCCTCGAGTGACAAAAAGGTCGAGGCGGGCGTAGCCTTGGCCTGCCAATGTGCGCGCGCTTTGGAGGATCAACGCCGTCGCTAGTCCGCGACGCACAGCCTGAGGATGCGTCACCGAGCATGACAGTAGTGGCAAATCTTGCCAGAATGTGATCACCGAGGCCGAGAGCAGTTCTGGCGTGGCCGACTCGCCTTCGACCACGAAGGACGCATTCCACAGGAGGCGGCCGTAGCCTCCCGCAAATGTTCGGTGAACCTCTTCTCGAGCCTGATCGAGATCTTCACCTTCGTCATCGACAGTACCGCGAAACCCCGCGAGCATCAGGTCTGCCAGACCCGGCGCGTCGGACTCCACGAGTGGCCGCAAGGCCAGGAGTTGGTGCTCCGCCGGCAGCTTCTGCCGCAGATCCAGCGCCATTCTCCGACGTGATCTAGCCATCGCGGGAACCGTTCTCTCCGAATACAACAGCCGCTGCAAGCAGTTTCCCTTCGAGATCGCGGCCCGAATCATGCACGGCAGCCCGATTGGTTGCGCCCGATTGCAGCGGGGTCGGTGGTGAGCGGAGACACCTGGCGGTGCGGCTAGGCGGCGATCGATAGCGGTCTGATGGCGGACGTCGTGAGCGAGGAAGCCTGGACCCTGCAGCTGAACCTATGTAGTTAGTGCAGGGGGCTTCGCGTCCGAACGTCTAGTTGTAGTCTGTTGGCGAGGCGGGTCGCCAGAAGTGACGCGGTGACTGGAGCAGCGCCGCGGCGGCTGGTGGGAGAAACCCGAAGTCCGCGCCAGGTTTCTCCTGATGTAGATGAAAGACCGAGTGCAGAGTGCCCATCGGGCCGGGTTCGACGCGCCTCTCGAAGCGCAGCGGGGTGCGGCGAACCCGGCACGAACTTGGGGCACGAGGTACTAGTCTGCTCACGGACGCCGTCACAGCGCCGACGGCTCGGGCAGCGGATCGGTGCAGCGGTAGAGGATCGAGGGCTCCGCGCAGCTCAGGTTGCCCTCCGCCGAGGCGACCTCGCTGCATGCCTCGACGCGCACCACGCGCGTGTCGTCGCCGTAAGAGTCAGCCTCGCGATACAGGTGGAATTCGCCGTCGGTAGGCAGCGACACGAAGGTCGAGAGGATGAGGCAATCGATGCAGTTGTTGATGGTGACCTGCGCGGCCTCGCCGCCGACCATCGCGCCGGTGAAGCAGTCGACGGCGTCGCTGTCGCCGGGCCGCACCTGGCCGCAATCGAGCTCGGGCGTGCGGACCTCGACGTGCGACAAGAGCTCGTTCGTCTCCCACAGGCAGGCGGCGGGCGGCGCGTCGTCGATGCCGTCTTGTGCGTCCACCGCCCTCCCCGCTTCGCCGTCGCCGCAGGCGAGCGGAAGCAGACCGATCAGCGCCAGGGCGAGCGCTGGCTGCGTGCTGGTGCGCAGCGTCTCGTTGCATGAGGCTTCGTTGCGCGAGCCGCCTCGTGCGCCGTTCTTTCGCCGAGTGGACATCCGAAGATCCTAGCACACGGCTCGACACGCTCGAAAAGTCCGCGCCTCATGCCTCGAGGGGGCGCGGCATGACGCCACTCGTTTTTGACATGCCTCGTACCCCTGGCAGGCCTCGCGCTGGGGTGCCTTCTGGTGAACTTGCCGTTGGCGGACTTGCTCTCCGATGGAACTGGCGGGCCGTCACAGGGCAAGAGCGAGACGCCGCATGGCCCCTTCACCACGCGATGGGCGATCGCAGGGAGGGCCCCACTGAAAGCGCCAGCGCTGGGAGCGATATTGCCTCGCTCGAAGGTAGCGAGTGCAAGCGCCGTGTCGTCAGTGTTTTCGCTTCGTTCGCACCGTCGCTGCAACACGCGACGGGCGGGCCTTCTTCGCGACAGGCGCCTTCTCGCCACGCACCGAGGGCGGGGCAGCTCGTTTCGTCGCCACGTTCGTGGCGCTGGCCTGGCGAGCCACGGTGGGACGAGCGGGCGTCTTCGAGCGGCGTGGCGCTTTGCCGGAGGCAACCCCTGTTTGCGCCTCGAGCGGCGCAGAGCGCGCCCGTTTTCCGCGAGGCTTCTCGACACGCGATGCCTTTTGCGAGCGCGACGACTTCCCGCCCGATAGAGACTTCCCGCCCGACGACGCTTTCTCGCCACGCGCGGGCGTGGCCTTCGACGCATCGGCCTTCCTCCCCCCCGAGGCCGAGGGCTCAGCTTGCGATCGCGTGAGCGGGCCGATGGTGCGCCCCCGCGCGCTCTGGGAGAGCAGGTGCTCGAACCTGCGCTTTCGCGTCTCTGCGCGCTTGGCGCTGATCACCCAGTGCGTGGCGGTGCGCCGGTAGCCGGGGGGCTGCGCGTCGAAGAAGCTCGCCGCCTTGGCGTTGGCGCGCAGCGCTCGCTCCTCGTCGGCGTTGAGCTCGGCGGCGGCGCTGCGCTCGAAGGAGTAGACCCCGGTGCGCTCGGGGGTACGCTTCTCGAACGCGCGGCGCCCGGCTGCCGTCATGCGGCCGAGCTTCTCGAGCGCGGCCACCTTCGCGACGTTGATGGCGCTCCAGATGCTGGTGGGTTTGCGCGGCGTGAAGCGGATCGTGTAGGCATCTTCGTCGATGCTCTTGCGCACGCCGTCGATCCAGCCGAAGCAGAGCGCCTCGTCTACCGACTCGGGCCAGCTGATGCTCGGCGTGCCGCTGCCGCGCTTGTAGAAGCCGACGAGCAGCTCTTTCTCGCTGGCGTGGTTGGCCTCGAACCAGGCGCGGAACTCGGCAGGAGTGGCAAAGAATGTGGGTTTCATGAACCTCTGTCAGCAACGGCAGATGTGGGCCGGCGCCTCACCCGTCCGGGCCGTCCCGCTGGGCGAGCCGGCCTTTTTCTAGCGATGCGCGGGCGCCCCACCTCGCGTGCGCCGCGGCGACGACGGGTCGTGCGATGTCGTCGAGCGACGCTGCCACGGCGGGCATCCTAGCCCAGCCTGCGGGCTCCGGTCCACCCGCGGGCCCTCGCGCGCGGCTGGCGTCGCATGGGGCCGTGCTTCGGAGCGTGCTTCTCGGGCCACGCGCGCCGCCGCGACGCCGCTCACTCGAGCGGCCTCGGGCGCCTGTCGTGCCCCGGTTTGGACCCTGACGGGCCCGATCTCGGCGATTTTTCGGCTCTCCAGAGGCCCGCCCCCGGGGGCGAGCGCTTGCCACGGCGCCGGCTTTGCCCGACGCTTAGACTACTTTGAAAGCTGGCGATCCGTTCTTCAACCTGTACAGCCACGATCTGGTGCGCGTCGCCGCGGCGGTGCCGCGCGTGCGCGTGGCAGACCCGGCGTACAACGCAGAGCAGACGATCGCGCTGCTCGGCGAAGCCGACGCTCGCCACGCCGTGCTGGTGCTTTTCCCCGAGCTCGGGCTCTCCGCCTACAGCTGTGACGACCTCTTCCATCAGCGCGCCCTGCTCGACGCGACCGAGGCGGCCCTCGGGCTCGTGCTCGAGGCCTCGAAGTCGTCGAACGCCATCGCGGTGCTGGGGCTTCCGCTGCAGATCGACGATCGGCTCTTCAACTGCGCCGCGGTGCTGCGGCGCGGGCGCCTGCTCGGTGTCGTGCCCAAGAGCTATCTGCCAAACTATCGCGAGTTCTACGAGGCACGCCAGTTCGCGCCCGGCCACGAAGCGCGGCGCGCGAGCATCGATCTCGCCGGGCAGGCGGGCGTGCCCTTCGGCAGCCAGCTGCTCTTTCGGGTGCGCGAGCTGCCGTTGCTGCGCTTCCACGTCGAGATCTGTGAAGACCTGTGGGTGCCGATCGCGCCGTCCGCGCGGGCGGCCCTCGCCGGCGCGACGCTGCTGCTCAACCCGTCGAGCTCACCGATCACCGTCGCCAAGGCAGACTACCGACGCCAGCTCGTGCAGAATCACTCCGCGCGCTGTCTCGCGGCGTACCTCTTCTCGGCGTCGGGCTACGGTGAGTCGACGACCGATCTCGCCTGGGATGGGCATGCGCTCATCTGCGAGAACGGCAACCTGCTCGCCGAGTCGCGCCGCTTCGAAGACGAGCCGCAGCTGGTCGTGAGCGAGCTCGATCTCGAGCGCCTGGCGACAGAGCGCATGCGGCAGACGACGTTCGGCGACAACGCCGTGCAGGAAGCGCCCGGCCTCACGGGCTTTCGAGACGTGCCGGTGTCGATCGAGGTGCCGCGAGCGGCGCGGCTCTTGCCCGAGCGGCGCTGGGAGCGCTTCCCGTACGTGCCGAGCGATCCCCTGCGGCGCGCCGAGCGCTCGGGCGAGGTGTATCGCATCCAGGTGCACGGCCTCGTCAAACGCCTGGAGTCTGCCCGGCTCGAGCGCGTGGTGATCGGGGTCTCCGGCGGGCTCGACTCGACCCACGCGCTGCTGGTGTGCGCTCAGGCGATGGACCGCCTGAAGCTGCCGCGCCGGAACATCCTCGCTTACACGATGCCCGGGTTCGCCACCAGCGAGCGCTCGCTCGAGCAAGCGCGCGCGTTGATGCGTGCCGTCGGCTGCGAGGCGCGCGAGCTCGACATCCGCCCGTCGAGCCTGCAGATGTTCAAAGACATCGAGCACCCGTTCGCGCGCGGCGAGGCCGTGCACGACATCACCTTCGAGAACGTGCAAGCGGGCGAGCGCACGAGCCACCTCTTCCGCCTCGCCAACCTGCACCGCGCGATCGTGATCGGCACGGGAGATCTGAGCGAGCTCGCGCTCGGCTGGTGCACCTACGGCGTGGGCGACCACATGTCGCACTACGGGGTCAACGCCAGCGTGCCAAAGACGCTCATGCGTTACGTCATCCGCTGGATAGCCGAGAGCGAACAGCTCGGCCCCGGCGTGGGCGACGTGCTGCTCCGCATCGTCGAGATGCCGAGCAGCCCCGAGCTCGTGCCCGGCGCGAGCGCGGCGCAGCCGTTTCAGGAGACGGAGTCGTCCACCGGCCCCTACGAGCTGCAAGACTTCAACCTCTACTACACGTCGCGCTTCGGCTACGCGGCGCCGAAGGTCGCCTTCCTCTCCTGGTGCGCCTGGCGCGATCGCGACGCCGGCGCCTGGCCCGGCGTGCCCCTCGGGTTGCGCAATGCGTATGGCATCGCCGAGATCAAGCGCCACCTCGCGTCGTTCACCCAGAAGTTCTTCGGCTCGAGCCAGTTCAAGCGCAGCTGCATCCCCAACGGGCCGAAGATCGGCTCCGGCGGCTCGTTGTCGCCGCGCGGCGACTGGCGGGCACCGAGCGACGGCGAGGCGACGGCCTGGCTGGCGCAGCTCGAGCTCGTGCCCGACCGAGAATGAGCCCGAGGGCGTCATGAAGCGTGCCCCGGCCCTGGAGGTTCCGCGAGCGGGCATAAAAAACACGATGCCGTTGACCCGAAATGCCGCCGCCCCCCTCAATCGGGGGGTAGCTTGGGTCTTCGCTCATCATCATCAGGGCTGCGCGAGCTGGTGCAGCGCACGGGCCGGTGACCGATCGAGATAGCGACGACGCCCAGTGGTCTCAGTTGGCGCAGGAAGCGGCTGCGGGTGAGCCCGCGTCCATCCGGCAGCTGGCGCGTGAGCTATTGCCGAGGGTTCGGAATTTGGTGCGCTATCTGGTGCGTGGAGACCGCGACGTCGATGACCTCAGCCAGGACGCGTTGTTGCTGATCCTGGAAGGAATTCACACGTATCGGGGCGACGGCGCGTTTCGCTCCTGGACCGATCGCGTGGTCGCGCGCTCGGTGTTCGCCGCGCGCCGCAGCGCGGTGCGGCGCGCTGAGCAGCCTGTCGACGAGGCCGAGCTCGCCGACGAGCCCTCGGAGCTGCCGGATCGTTACTACCTGCGGCGCCAGGTGGCCGAGCGCCTCGACGCGCTGCCGCTCGCCCAGCGCGACGCGCTGGTGTTGCATTGTGTGGTCGGGCTGCGCGTGGCCGAGGTCGCCGCGGAGCTCGGCGTTCCGGAGGAGACGGTCAGGAGCCGCATACGCCTCGGCAAGGATCGGCTGCGCCAGCAGCTGAGCGAACCGAGCCCAGCGCCCGGCGATCTCGGGAGTGATGATGACGCGATCGGAAGACGCTAGCTCGCCCAGCGACGACGTCGCAGGGCTGGACGCCCTGGATGGCGAGCACGGGCCCGCACGGCCGCTCTCCGCGCTCGAGCGAGATGCCGTCGCCGATCGCGTGCTCGGGCGGCTCGCGGCGAGATCGAGCGGTGCCCGCGCGCCGGGTCGGGTCAGCCGGGAAGCGAGCGGCGGTCGGCTGCTCGCGTTCGGGCGGGGCGTCGGGTCGCGACGGCGTGCGCGCTGGCTCGTGGCGGCGGGAGTCACGCTGGCGACGGCGGCCGCGGCCCTGTATGGCACAACGAAGCTGGGTTCGACGGCGCCGGAGTCCGGCACGGCGTCGGGCTCGGGTCGAGGCGCCAGCGAGCGATCGGGGGCCCCGACCCAGGCCACGTCAGATGCCGAGACGACGCCTGCCGCCCCCGTCGCTCCGGTCCCCCTGGCTCCGGCACCGTCGCTGGAGGAAGCCCCCCCGGCTCCTGGCGGGCGACCGATCAGCGGACCGCCCACCCCACCGGCTGTTCCCGATCGGAATGGTGGGAGGGGCGCTCCCACCCGAGCCCACGAGTCTCCGCAGGCGGCGGATCAATTGGCGCGCGCCAACGCATTACGAGGTAAGCACCAGTATCGCGATGCGCTCGAGCGCTACCTGTATGTCGTTTCGGAGTATCCTGGCAGCATGCAGAGTCGCGCGGCCCAGCTCGCCGCCGCGGCGATCCGCCTCGAACATCTGAACGACAGCGACGGAGCGGAACACTTGTACCAGGCCGTGGTGAACGACAGCGACGGAGAGCTCGCGGCGCAGGCCTCGTTCGGGCTCGCAGAGGTCGCTCGTGCTCGCGCCGATCGCGGCGCCGAGGCGCAGGCGCTGCGCGATTTCCTGGCGCGACACGGCTCGCATCCCCTGGCGGCGGCGGCGCGGCGCCGGTTGAACGACGTGGAGGCGCCGTGAACCTCGGTGCGCGACTGCTGGGGGCGCTGGTGAGCGGCGCGCTGGTCGCGACGCTGGCGTGTTCGGGCCCGACAGACGTCGTCGGCGTCGTCAGCACGGACGAGTCCGACGCGCTCGATGCCGTACCCCCGGCAGAGGTTGTCGATCCGAGCGCTGTCGACGACGCTTCGGGTGCCTCGGACGTGGCGCTGCTGCTCGCCGGGCGCCCCGTCGTCGACTGGGTGGGAGACGCGCTCGAATGGCCGCTGGCGACGCCCCTCGGCGAGCTGTTCGCCGAGACGCCGACCGACGACCGAGGCAGCGACGATGGTCGCGCGCAGGGCGCGCCCTGGGCGTCGCGGCGGGTGGCGCAGGGCACTTCGCGCGGCGGCTCTCGTGGCCCCGACGATGCAGACGACCGCTCCTCCACGTTCGAAGCGCGCCTGCTCATCCTCGACGAGGACGCAGCGACCGAGCTGCTCGAGCTGATGGCCTCGGCAGAGGGCTCGGGCGACGAGGAGGCCGTCGTCTTCGAGGACGAACGCGGCGATGTTTACCAGGTAGCGCTCGAGGGCGACGAGCGAACGATCGACGACATCGGGTGCTTCGGTCGCATGCGTCGCGAGCCCTTCGAGTGCGCAGGCCGAGGCTCGTTCGATTAACGGCGGGGCGCCGGGGGCCGCGCAGCGTCGGGCTCGCGCTCGGGGCGCCGTGCGCGCTCGGGGCGCCGTGCGCGCTCGGGGCGCCGTGCGCGCTCGGGGCGCCATGCGCGCTCGGGGCGCCATGCGCGCTCGGGGCGCCATACGCGCTCGGGGCGCGTGAGCCGCTCGCGAGCATCGGGCGTGGCGTGTACATACCGACCGGTATGTATGCGCCGAGGGGTGTGCACGTGCCGCGTGGCTTGGTGGTGACGCTCGCTCCACTCTTGCTCGTCTCGGCACTCTCGGCGCTCTGCGTATTCGCGCCGAGGCCCGCCCAGGCGCAGCCGCCGCGCCCCGCCGACACGACGGCGGCTCGCCCAGCGCGCGATCGAGCCCGCATCGACGTGCTGGTCCTGGAAGATCCCTCCACCGACTGGGCCCGGCGCGTACGCGGGCAGCTCAGCGACCTGCCCGCGAGCACCCGGGTTCGAGCGCTTGCGACGCTCGAGCACAGGCCCCACTCGACCGATGAGGCGATCACCGCACCGAGCACGGCGCTGACGGCGTGGCTCACGACCGCGGGCGGCGAGTCGCCAGCGGGCGAAGGCACGTTCATCGCGATCTGGTTCGCGGGGACGCCGAGGCCTTCCACGCGCCGCATCGCTGGAGCCTGGAGCACGCTCGGCGCGGGCGATCGCTCCGCCGTGCTGGAGGTTGCGGCGCTCGGGGTGCGCAGCGCGGTGCGCTCGCTCCTGCTCGACCGAGCGACAGAAAAATCGAGCCCGAAGGCTGACAGCTCGACGGCAATCACCTCGACGGCTGACACCTCCACCGCAGTCGCCTCGACGGCTGACACCTCGATAACCGACACCTCCACCGCAGTCTCCTCGATAACCGACACCTCGACGGCTGACACCTCGACCGCAGGCACCACGAGGAGGCACGGCGCGCCCCTCGACGAACCCGCCCCCCAACCCCTCTCGCCGGTCACCCCCTTCCCGCTGCGCTTCGCGCTCGAGCTCGGCGCCGCGTGGCAGTTCTACGGCCGCACGGCAGCCGGTGATCCCGGGTTGCGTGCAGGCCTCTCTCTCGCAGGCGATGCCTGGAGCCTCGCGCTGATCGGGCACTACGGCTTCCCCATGTCGGCGCAGCTCGGTCCGGCGGCGTTTGATCTCCAGCGCCGCGCGCTGCTCGCCGAGGCGGCCGTCGTCGTCCATGAGATCGGCGCGTGGCGCTTCAGCCCGATCGCTCGCGCAGGCCTCAGCTGGCTGCGTCGCGACGACGCGCGCGGCGGCTCGGACGACGCCGCGCTCGATGGCGCGCAGGCCCAGAGCTACCGCTCGCCGTTCTTCGGGATCGGCGCGCTCGCGGAGCCGCGGCTGAGCGAGGCGCTCTCGCTGTCGCTGCGCGGCGTGCTGAACGTGGAGACCGCGATCCCGACCTTCACGCTGGTCGACGCCGACGGGGCGAGCGTGTCGAGTGCATCGCCGTGGAACTTGCAACCATCGCTCGAGCTCGGAGCTCGCTGGCGCTGGTGATCATTCCTGCTCGGCGCCGAGCCGCCGCGAGCTCGAAATGCGCCGCGCGCCGTCGCCTCGATGACACACCGGCCCGCGCGGCTGACCAACACAGCACACCTCGTCGCGATCTCGGAGCTCACGCACGAAATCAGACGCCCAAAATCTGAAACCGGGCTGACCCGAATCCCTGTAGCCCCCCTCTATCCCCCACATGGGCCGCCCTGCGCGCCCTTCAAGATGGGAGATACGAATGAGACTCACCCCTTTGACTGCCTTGCTGTTGGTCGCGTGCAGCACGTCGACACCGACGACGTCACCGGGTGGCTCCACCTCGACATCGGTGGGCACCTCGGCTGAAGCGCTACGCAAACAACGCCAACTCGACGCTGACGACGTCGAACGCTGTCGCGATCTCGTCGAGCTGTGTTCGAATGTTGAGGGCTCCGATGCCGACGGCGCTGGCGACGCCGGCTCGAGCCGTGGCTGTGGACGCCTGATCGGGCTCTGCGATCAACTGGAAGAGCAGCTCGCCGCCGACCGCGCCGAGCTCGAGCAGTGCCTCGAAGAGGCCGCGGCCTGTGAAGCTGCCGCGACCGACCCCGCCGAGTGTGACGAGGAGCGCGCCGCGTGTGAGCCCACCGATCGCGACTTCCGCGACCGTCGCGGCCAGACGCTCGAGTGCTCCGATCGCGCCAAGCAATGCTTCGGGCGCGAGCGTGGGCGTGGAGGCGACGACGCCGACGCGGGAGCGAACGCCTGTGTCGCCGGCGATGACGACTTCATCGGCTGCTGCGAGGGCAAGCACGGTCGCGGCCGAGACCGCGGTGATGCCGGCGTCGGCGGCGGCGATCGCGGGCCTGGCTTTGGCTTCCGTCCCGGCGACGCTCCTGGCGCTGGCAATGGCCCCTTCGGGCGCGGTGACGAAGACCGCGGCGACGACGGAGACCGCGACGGCGACAAGGACGACGACGGCGCCGATGCCGGCCGTCCGCGACGGCGCTTCTGAGCCGCCGCAACCCGTAGCAACGAGCCCGCGCCGAGGCGAGAACCTCAGCGCACCCGAGCGACTCCGTAGATGTCGCCGGGTGCGCCCATCGCCTCGCGTGGGCCGTCAGGGTATCGCACGGGCTCGAGGGGCCGCCTTCTCCGGGCGCCTACTCCGCTGAACGTGTGCAGCTCTCGTCGAGAGTGAAGCGTCTCGGGATGATCGAACTCGGAAAGACCCAACATTCATTGTCCGGAGACCGGGCTTCGGTTTCGACATCGTTGCCCCCCTCACCTCTCGAGGTGCATCCGGCGACTCTCGTCAGATCCGGATCATCGCTATCGAGGTTTCTCCCCCTGATCTGCTGGCATTCGGCCGGGTCACAGTCGCCGGCAGAATCGCACTCGGCGCCGCATGCCAGCATGGCCGCGCCGACAAGCGCCGAGCCGCCCATCGCCGCGCCACAGATGGCCGCGTAGCGAAACCTCGGCCGCTTATCCGTCACTGTCTGAGTGATGATACCCATACCCTATTGACGGATGGGTTGGGCGGGTCCTTTCGCGGCGCGCCGCCTCCGCCGAGTGAAACGCCGTTCGCCAGCGACGCTCGGCTCAGAACCGCTCGGCTCGCACCAGCCAGGCCTGCTCGCGCCGCTCCTCTAGGGCGCCCCGCAAGCGGCCGACCGCGGCCTGGAATGTGGGGAAATCGGGGCCGCGAGCGTCCGTCATCACCTCGGGCGCGAGCTGCGCCTCGAGCTCGTCGATCCAGCCCTCGATGACGCCGGGCGAGAGCGGCCCTTCGAGCAGGCGATCGAGCTGCGCGACGTAGCGACCGGCGTCTCCAGCCACGAGGGCACGCAGCAGCGGATCACACGCCGGGGCGCGCAGCGTGCGCCCCATCGCGTCGAAGCGCAGCGAGCAGTCGTCTTGAAGCTCGAACAGCTCGGGCACACCGCCGAGGGGCGACGGCTCGAAGGTGTTGTCGAGATCCCACGGGATGAGGGCGAAGCGCGGCTCGCCGTCGTGCTGGTACCAGTAATAGTTGTGGTTCTCGCACGACACGTCGTCGTAGCAGTAGAACGCGGTGACGCCGTCCCAGTTGCTGATGGCCTGGTCGATGGCGAGGTAGGCGAGCGTGGCGTCGACGTCGAGGTAGCGCTCGGCGACATCGGGCAGCTGCTCGGCGCTCGAGGCGAGCAGCTCGGCCTGGAACTCGAGGAAGCCGGAGTTGTCGGCGGTGTCTTCGTTGGTCTGCAGCGCTTCGGCGAGGACGCCGTCGTCGGCGTTGCCGGGCCAGGCTTCCTTGTACAGGTTGCCGTCGCCGCCGTCGAAGTGATGATCGGTGAAGCGCCCATCGACGTCTTCCACCAGCGAAAACACGCCCCAGTCTTCCCCGTTGATGACCAGCCGCGCGTGCGCCGAGCGCGGCGCGACCAGCCCCATCTCCCGGTACACGCGGTAGGCGAGCCGCTCGTGCATCAGCGAGTCGTCGTAGAGCATGGAGTTGAAGTTCAAGCGCTTGAGCCCGAAGAAGCGCTGATCGGGCAGGTATTCGTCGAACTTCAGCTTCATGCTGAGCTTGTCGCAGCGTGGCGTGCCGTCGTCGGCGAAGCATGAGGTGAGCGTGCCGAGGCTGCCCTTGAAACGCAGCCCGACGCGGCCGAGCGCTTGCCCCGCCGCGACCAGATCGGCCTCCGCGTACTCCTCGTCTCGCGCGGCGAGCTGGAGCGCCTCCCAGCGCTCGGGATCGAGGTTGAGCTCGTAGGTGTGAACGGCAGCCGGGTCGAACACCCACGTCTGCTGGCCGTCGTCGGGCACCGGGCTGCCGCCGGCTGTGCTGCCGCCCGCGCCATCGAGCGGTGGCGCCGCGCCGACGCCCTCCTCGCCGCTCGCGGGCTCCGTCGGAGCCGTGCCCGCGCCGCCCGTCTCGCCCTCCCCGCTCGACGAGCCACGCCCTCCCCCGGGCAGCGCGCTCGCCGGCGAAGCGGACGCGGTCGCCTCCGCCGTCGCGTCGGGACTCCCGCCATCGCCGCCATCGCATGCGACCCCTCCGCAGGTGAACGCCGCGCACCCGAGCGCGACCGCAAACGTCGACTCCGAAACCACCCGCGAACGACGACGGTCGAGCATGGAGAGTGAGCGCGAAACTATCACGACGCCGAGTTCACGCGAACGTCACCGAGGCGCTCGCGTTGCACTTCAACGCGTCGCAACGCAGTAGCGAAGCGGAAACGAGGCAGCCCGCCGCGTGGCGACCTCGCACGCCGAGGAAACCGCGCACACGTTTGCCACGAGTTGCCGCCCGCAGTGTTCCATTGACTTTGATAACCTGTATCGTTAAGGCGCGACTGTGACATCTCACCCCTGGTCCCCACGCTCCCCACGCTCCACATGGGTCGTCATCGGCGCTCGCGCCCCGCTCGCGATCGGGCGCGGCGCTCGCACGCACTTCGCGCTCTCGGCGCTGGCGCTGGCCCACCTCGGCGGCTGCGGTGACGACGCCCAGGTGCTCACGTCGCCGGGAGGCTCTGGCGCGGGCTTCCAGATCCCCGACGGCGCCGTCTACACGACGGTGGCCCAGGTGGATACGCCGAACGGCACCACCACGCTGCTCAACTTCACGAGCGAAGTGCCGAGCGGTGAGCTCGACACGGGTCGCGCGCTCGAGCTTCCGGGCTTCGCCGACGCGACCACCTACGAGGGCGACCTGTACGTGAGCGACGGCGAGGCGCTGACGCTCACGCGCTACGGAGTCGAGGGCTCGGCGCTGGTCGAGCGCGGTGTGCTCGGCCTGCAGAATCGTGGCATCACCTTCATCGGCGACGCCTTCTTCACGAGCTCCGAGCGAGCCTTCGTGGTCAACGCCGATCAGTTCGAGGTCGTCGAGTGGAACCCGACCACGATGACGGTGACGAACAGCCATGACATCTCGGCGCTCGCGCGCGAGGGCTGGGGCAACGAATACCGCGCCGGCTACCTGCGCGAGGCCGACGGCGTGCTGTTCATCGTGTGGGCGTACACCAACAACCGCGTCGAGTTCCTCAATGACTTCATCATCGGCGTGTTCGACACCACGTCGGGCAGCTTCGAGGTCATCGTCGACGAAGAGTGCCCTGCCAGCGCCGCGTTCGGCGGCTTCTTCGACGAGCAGGGTGACCTCTACCTCCCCGCCGACAGCTTCGGCGGCTTCACGTTCTTCGACGGCGCCGAGCCGAAAGAGGCGTGCATCCGCCGCATCCGAGCGGGCCAGCGGGCCATCGACACGAGCTACGGCGTGCGCCCGATGCAGGCGCTCGGCGGACTCTCGCCGTGGGGTCTGTACTACGCGGGCAGCGGCGTGGCCTACACCACCGCCGTCGACCCTGCCCGCTCGCAGGACTACCCGAGCGTCTACGAGTTCATCTTCGACACCATCCACGAGGGCTACGCGATCGACCTCGCGAGCGGCACCTCTCAGAAGATCGAGGGCATGCCGCCCGATGCGGTCGGCTTCGAGTCGGTCACCATCGAAGGCCAGGTGCTGATCCCGCGCTCCGCGGGCGCCGTGCAGATCTACGACGTCGAGAACGTACAGACGCGCGTGTACGCGCTCGATCCCACGACCAAGCTGGCGACGCCGCGCTTCACCCTCCCCGGTTACCTGGGCGGGCTGCGCCGGCTGCGCTGAGCCCAGCCGGCCGAGGTATCGAGCGATCGGTGACGCTCGACGCCATCAACGCATGCGAATCACGCCGTAGATGCCGCCCTGTCCCGTCAGACCCGGGACGATCGAGCCGTCCGGGCGGAGCTCTTCGAGCGTCGTCGACGAGAAGTTGGGCGTGTAGCGGAGCGCGAACACCTTGCCGTCGACCGTGCGCAGCTGCACGGTGTTCGCCGCCGAGTCCTGGTCGACGATCTCGTCGGCTGCCTCCGAGCCGATGCGCCAGCGCCACCAGCGGAAGCCGGCTTCGCCGCGCATCGCGTCCCAGTTGGCTGGCGTGGGCTCGCTCGCGCTCTCGGTGTGCCAGACGCGAACGTACGCCGTGTCGTCGCTGACGAGGGTGACGTCTCCCGCGGGGCGTCCCCCGACGAGGGCGGCGAGGTCGACGTCGAAGCCCTGATCGAACTCCTCGCCCTCGGGGACGATGCGCAGCGAGCAGGAGGCCGCGCCGAAGCCGGCGCCAAACACCAGGCGGGGCAGCGTGAAGTACGAGCGCGCCGAGAAATAGGCTGTGCCGTCGCTGGAGACACCGCCCAGCGCGAGCTGGTTGCAGCGCGGCTCGTCGGTCGCGCGGATGACGGTGTCTGTGGCCGTGTCGATCGTGAACAGGCGGCTGCGCTCGCCGAGCACGGTCCAGTCGTCGCTCGACCAGGAGAACATGCTGGCGAAGATGCGGTCGCCCCGCACGCCCAGCGTCGAGAACACGTTGGGCGAGAGTCCCTCGCCGCTGCCCGTGTCGAGCGGGATGGCGCCGAGCAAGACCATCTCGGTCGGATCCCAGACGATGATGTTCCCCTGCCCCTGGTCCACGAAGTAAGCCTTGCTGTCGGAGAAGATTTGCCCGTCGGCGGCGGCGATGGCGCTCGTCAGCCCGAGGTTGGCGAAGCTGACGGTCGCTCCCCGCGTGAACACGCCGTCCGGCGAGACGTCCCAGCGCGTGATCGTGGGCTCGCTCTGCGACGCCCAGTACACCCAGGACTTGCCCGGGCGGTTGAAGGCGATGCCGCTGTCGGGCAGCTCGACGGCGCTGCTCAGATCGTACGTCGAGCCCGCCTCCAGCGAGGAGACCGTCGTCAGATAGCCGACCTCCGTCGAGACGTCCGCCGAGAACACGCGGGTGGAGATGACGTACTGCGGGCCCTCAGCGCCGCTCGTCGGCGGAGCCGGCTCTTCCGGCAAGCCTGGAGCCCCGGGGCTGCCCGGCGGCTCGGATGCCGCGTCGAGCACGACGGTGTCATTCCCCGACGAGCAAGCGACGCCAGCGGCCGCCGCCAGGAGCAGCGCGACGAGCGCGCCCTCTCGCTTCGTTCCCAATCCGTTCTCGACTGATGTCATCGACGTTTACTCCAGCCCTGGACCAAGGTTGATGGGCACCCGGCCGCCAGTTGATATTGACTCTCAATAGACTGTCAGCGTAGGGTCGAGCAAGCACGAATATGTCGACCTACTCGCTCCGCCTTCTCCACTCGACTTCCGACCGTGTTTCATCGGTGCTCGGCTCGTTGCGGTTCTCGAGCTTCGCGCTCGTTGCCGCGCTGACGGCGGCAGGCTGCTCGGGCGAGTCGGATCGACGTGGTCGGCGTGCTGCAGGTGCTAAAGCCATTCGATCGGGCTCGGCCGTGAGGCGCTGAGCGCCCGGAACGAACCGGCGCTCGACGCGAGCGGGCAGCCGCGCGCGCCGCTCTGGGCCTCAGCGCAGCCGGATCGGCGATGGCTCGGGTTGCACCTCTGCGCCCTATCGGGCGATGGTCTCGGTGCTGCTGGTGATCACCGGGCGCTCGCCGCTGATCTGC
>Ga0247763_1000530_pt1 | contig 22763 bp, 16 predicted proteins | sample UWRJL141409B4_FD_179926 | JGI IMG/M metagenome (GOLD analysis project Ga0247763, IMG submission 179926) | Plant litter microbial communities from Arlington Agricultural Research Station in Wisconsin, United States - UWRJ-L141-409B-4 | ecosystem: Environmental > Terrestrial > Plant litter >...
CGCCCGTCCCCCGCCCTCCTCCATCTCTTCGCCCTGCTCAGGCACTGAGGCGCTCCTTCTGCTCGGGCCGCGCGCGCAGCTGCTTCAAGCTCTGCTGCAGCGCCGAGCTCAGGTCGCGCGCGCGACGGCGGCGCTCGGGCGGGGGCGGCTTCAGGTGCTTGCCCTTCGCCTTTGCGGCGATGAGCTCGAGCACGCGCTCGCGCTGCTCGTCGTGAAACTCGGACGGGTCGAACTCGCCGGCGAGCGCCTCGATGAGCTGCTCGGCCATCGAGAGCTCGCGGGCGTCGACGGCGCGCGAGAATGGCTTGACCTTCGGCGGCTCGAGCACCTGGTCGCGGGCGTGCAGGGTCGACAACATCAGATGGTCGCCGTGGGCGCGCAGGGCGCCGTGATACTCGCGTTTGCGCATCACCCAGCGCGCCACACCCACCCACCGTTCTTCGGCGAGCGCCCGCGCGAGGGCGAAGTAGTCCTGGCTCTTGCCCGACGGGCCCAGGAAATACGGGCGCTCGTACCACGCGGGGCCGATCGCCGCCTCCGGCACGAAGCTCTCGATCACGATGTCGCGCGAGGGCGCCGGTTCGAGCTCGGCGAGCTCATCGTCGCCGATGAGCACGAAGGTGCCACGCTCGATCTCGTAGCCATGGCGTATCTCGTCGCGCTCACGAACCTCGCCGCTCACGGGGTTGACCATGCGCTGCTTCACGCGCTCGTGGTCGCGCTCATGCAAGAGGTGAAAGTGCACCGCGCTGTCCTCGACCGCGGCGTACAGTTTCACGCCGATCCGCGTCTTGCCCAGTTTCAGCGAGCCATTCCACATCGATCGTGCGGCCATCGTGACGGCACGAAGCAAATTCCGTGCAAGACGGGCGGGCAAAGCGGCAGATTTTCGACACACCCCGTGTCACGCCGTATAGACGGCAGGCGTCGCCTCAGGCAGCGGGGCAGCGCGCGACTTCACGCTCGAGCCGCGCACGCCATGTGTGTCGCTGAGGCATAATGACGCTCGTCGAGCCGTCTTACTGGCCGCATTCCTCAGCGCAACGTGCCGCCCAGGCTCGCGACGGCTCGCTGCCCGTTCACGCGCCAGCGCGGATCTTCCCGATCGAGGCGAGGCGCCGTGCCAGCGGGCAGCCCTGCGATCGTCTCGCTCTTCAGGGTGCGCAGCGCGAGCAGCGGCGCCGGAAAGTAGGCCGTCACTGCGCGGAACGCGGTGTCGGGCGACCAGAGCGCGTCGCCGACGGCGCGGCGATAGTGCGCGTCGCCCTTCAGGATGACGAGTCGTGCCCGCGCGAGCTCACGCGCGAGCTCGGCCGGCAGCGCCCAGAGCGAAGCGGGACCGTTCCAGTAGGCGTGCGGGGCGAGCGTGAGCCGCCCATCGTCGAGCGCGCGAGAGAGCGCTTCGCGACGAGCCGTAGCGCCGGGGCTCGCGGTGCCCCAAAGCGCCTCGGCGCGCGCGTCGCGCCCCTGGAGAAACCAGCGCACGTCGTGCTCGATAGCGTCGCTGACAAACGCGGGGTGCACCTTGATGTGCAACACCACAGGCACAGCCAGGCGTTCTATCAGGTGCGCCGCGAGGACGAGGTCGAGCGTGAGCTCGGTACCCGCGTTGTCGATGATGAAATGCACCGCGCCGCCGCCGCGCGCGAGTTGCTCGAGCGCTCCCGCCCGGTCGTCCACGAGCAGATCGCTGCCGTCGGAGGCGGTGCCCCGATCGCGCGAGGCCGCGAAGCTCAGATCCATGCGGTTGGCGAACACGTCTGCCAGGAGCAGCCGCTCGAGAGCGTCGGCGCCATCGATAGCGACGGCAGCCTCCAGCGCCGCCCGGTGCGCGGCGCTCTCGTACTCGGCTCGCTTGGTCGGCGCGAACGGGTCGCGCTCGTCGCGCCAGAACCCCGTCACGTCTGCCAGGCAGCGATAGGCGTAGTTCTCCACGCAGAACCAGTCGCTCGACTGCCACCCGTGTCCGGGGCGATTGGCGAGCTCGCCGAGCCAGATCTCTGCGTGCGGCGCGCTCGGGTCGAGCAGCGGCAATTCGGCCCCGGCCTGCAGCGCGTCACGCAGGGCCGCGATGCCAGCCCGCACGTCGCCGGCGTAGTCTGGGTTGTTGGCGAGCACTTCATCGAGGATGGCTGGCACGCGCACCGCCATCGTGTGCTGGGCGAAGGCGTTGGTCGCGTCGGTACGGATGCGGGGCGGCAGACCCGGCGGCGGTTTCAGAGAGAGGCCAGGCTGTCGGGATTCGGGCGGCACGACGGTTGGAGGGCGGCAAGGTCGCAGGCTCGCGCGACGACGGCGAGAGTATCTGCTCGAGCCGCGAGGTGCCAGAGCTATCCGCCGATCGCCGGGTCCCTGTGCCCGCTGGCTCAGCGTCGCGGCTCGCCCGAGCTTGCCGGCACCGGCATCGAATGCACCGAGGTGCTGGCTCGACCTTCGACCTGCACGTACGGCAGCGTGCGGGCGATGGTCTGCATGCAGCGCAGCTGCGTGCGCTGCCAGTCGACCTCGGAGAACAGGACCACCGAGTGGACGGCGCGCGCGTTCAGGCGCTTGATCAGGTTGATGATCGGCGGCACGGTCGATGAGTTCATGTACTGCAGACGGCGGAAGTCGACCGTGACCTTGCAGCCGTCGAGCTCGTCGACCATGCGCTGCAACACGACGTTCAGCTGCGCGCCGGGGTTGCGCGCGTCGCTCACGCCCGACCAGACGATCGTTGCCTTGTTCTCCGAGCGGAACACCTCGATCCGCAGCCCGGCGTGATCGAACTCGAGGCCAGTGGGCATCATTTCAGGTTCCTCGTTGCGGTCATGCGCAGCACGCCGTCTTCGTGGCTGCAGCGCAGATCGAAGGCGCCCTCGAGCCCGATGCGGTACAGTCCGAGGCGCGAGTGGAGCTCGGGGGCGTCGGCGAGGCTCTGCAAGCGAGCGACGTAGAGCCCGAGCTTGTCGGGGCTGGTCGCCAGCGCCTCCGTATAGCAGCGCAACCGGCGCGCCGCCTCTGCGTCGCGCGTCCCGCTCGCCACCGTCACCGACAGCCGGGCGGGCTCCCGCACGACCGAGACCTCGATGCCCCGCGCCTGGGGCACGCTCTCGCCGTACTTGATGGCGTTCTCCACGAGCTCCGACACCACCATCACAGCCGCTTCGCGCACGGCATCGCCGAGCCCGCCGAGCGCGAGCGCGACCTGTCGTCGGATATCGGCGAGCTCGGACCAGTCCGGGATGGCCGCGGTCTTGATGTGCAGATCGGGTTCCACCAACTCCTCTCGGGGCTCAGCCGATCGCATCGGGCGTCGATGCTGGTTCGAAGCGCACGACCATGAGCGTCATGTCGTCCTTGGGCGCCTCGCGCGGGGCGCTCGCGAACAAACCGTTCAGGATGGCGAGCGGTGCCGTATGGGCCGCCGCGACGGCCTCGAACTGGCGTGCCAGGCCGTCGCTGCCGAGCAGGCCTCCCTCCGGGAGAGGTCGCTCGGTGAGCCCGTCCGTGAACAACAGCAGCGTATCGCCAGACGACAGCTCGAGTCGATCGTCCTCCACCAGCCCCGCGATGTCGTCGAGCACGCCGATCCAAACCCCGCGCGTTTGCACGCGCTCGACCTGCCGCGTGCGCGCACGGTAAACGAGGATGTCCTGGTGCAAGCCGGCGAAGCGAACGCCGCTCGGGCCGAGCTCCAGAATGCTCAGCGTCATGTATTGGTCTCGTCCGATCTGCTGCAGGCTGCCGCGCACGGCGGCGTTGGTGCGAGCGAGCACGCAGGCGGGCGAGAGCGCGTCGGGCGAAGTGAGCAGGACCGTCTCGAGCGCCGTCTGGACCATCATCATCACCAGTCCTGCCGCGACGCCGTGCCCCGAGACGTCGCCGATCATGGCCCACGTCTTGCCGCCCGCGTGCACCACGTCGTAGTAGTCGCCGCCCACGCTCTCCGCCGGTCGCATTCGCGCGGCGATCTGATAGCCCGGCGCGGTAGGCTGCTTGGGCAGCAGCACCGTCTGTATCTTCTTGGCGAGATCCATCTCGCTCCACAGTTCGGCCACCGTTCGGCGCAGCTGCTCCGTGCGCTCTCGAACCTGTTGCTCGAGAGTCTCGTTGGCCTGGGCGAGGCGCTGGGTAGCCGCTTTGACGGCGCCGTAGAGGCGCGCGTTCTCGACGGCGACGGCGCTCTGGGCCGCCAGGAACTGGAGCAGCTCGCATCGCTCGGGGCTGAATGCATCGGCGACGCCGTTGTTCTCCAGGTACAAGGCGCCGCTGACCTTGCCCTGGTGCAACATCGGCACGCACAGCACGCTCTTCGGCTGCCGCGAGGCGATGAACGGGTCGTTCTTGAAGCGGGCGTCGCTCGCCGCGTCGCCGAGCACGACGGGCTTCTGGGTGCGCACGGCGTAGTGCACGACGAGCAGCGGCAGCTCCGAGCTCGCATCCAGCGGGCGGCTGAGACCGACCCGCACCAGGTCGGGCTCGATGTCCAGCTCGGCCTCGAGCTTCAGCGCGCCGTCGTGGTTCAGCATCAGGTGCGCGCGCTGCGCGCCGGCGTTCTCGGCGAGCGTGCGCAGGACGCGCTCGACGACACGGTTCAGGTCGAGGCCTGTGGAGATGGCCTGCGTCACCCGCACCGCCGTCGCCAGGTCGAGGCGGCCCGTCATCGCGCGCCCAGCCTCGCTCGGCGGCGCGCTGGTGACTGGCTCGCGCGCCCGCGGCTCATCGAGCAGGTGCGGGTGCAGCTCACCGAGCTGCGCCGCGCGCGCGGGGGCACCCCAGCGCCGGTACAGGTACTGAGCCTCGCTCAGGTAAGCGCGGGCGAGCTTCGGCCGCTGCCGCGCGAGGTAGAGCTCGGCGCAGAGCTCGTTGGCCAGCGCTTGCAGATGAATTTGGCCGTGCTCGCGCGCGGCGTCGATGGCGAGGTCGTAGCGTTCGAGCGCCTCGACGGCCCGCCCGTCGACGGCGGCGAACTCTGCCGCGAGCAAGGCCGCGCCCGGTGCGTGGTTGGCGGGGCACGACACCGCCCACGGCTCGAAGCTCTCGAGGTCCCTGCGCAGGGCCGCGATGCGATCGTCGCGTTCGCGGCCCGCGCTCTGCCGCGCCAGGCGTGCGAGGGCCAGGCCGTGGCACAAGCGATGAAAAGCGGCGTAGAAGATGCCTGGCAAGGGCGCGACGCGCTCGGTGAGCTCCAGGGCGCGCGCGGGCTCGCCGGCGAGCAGGAGCAACAGCGCCTGGCCCGCAGCGTCCATCGCCTGCGCAGACGGCGCGAGCTCACCGGTAAACTCGCGCGGAGAGCGCGGCAGATCGAGCCCTGCCGAGCCGATCCGGTGATGCCGAGCGGCTCGCACGAGGCGCGCGCAGGACGTGAGGAAGCCGTGGTTGATGCGGTCGCCCGTACGCTCGATGAGCTCCCAGCTGTCTTCGATCCCCGTCGCGATCTCCGCCAGAGGCTGACCGCTGAAGAAGCGGCAGCCGAGCCCGTGCGTCGCGCAATAGCTCGCGTAGGCGTAATCACCGAGCTCGAGGCTCAGCGCCAGGGCGCGCCGGAAGTGCTCGTGGCAGGTCGCGAACGGGCGGCACCAGTGGGCGATGAAGCCCGCCCACAGGAAATTCACGGAAGGCGCTGCCGCGCGATGTTCGGGTCGCTCCGCCAGCGCGACCCCGAGTACGCCGAACCGATCGGCGGTGGCCAGGTCACCCGTCGAGGCGATGTGAACGATCGCGTACTGGCAGTAGAAAAAGGGCGAGATCGGCGCGGTGCCGTGCTCGAGCGGCCGCCGGACGCCCTCCAGCACGACCAGCACGGCGAGCTCGGGGTTTGACTGGTACGCCGCGGGCACGGTGCTCGCGAGCACGTCGGCCAGCGCCAGCTCCCGCGCGTCGGTCATCGCGGGCAGCTCGGCGAGCGACTCCACGCTGCGCCCGCCGAGCGCCTGCTGAAAGCGACCGAAGGCCTTGCCGATGGCGACGCCGAGGCTCGCCTTGTCGTCGACGGAAGGCAGCTCCAGGCCGAGCAAGCGTGCCGAGGCTGCCCCGTGCGCGCAGGCGTCGGCGAGGCGGCCCAGGTTGGTCAAGATCACGCTCCGCAGGCGCCGCCCCGCGGCCCGCATCAGCAGCGTGCCCGCCCGTGCCTCGATCGCGTCGAGCGGCTCGAGCGCCGCCTGAAGGTCGCCGTTCAGATAGGCGCATTCCGCCCTCAGCAGGTGCACGCGATAGACCAGCTCCGGCTCCAGCATCCAGGCGTCGGGGCCGAGCAGCTCGAGCGCGACGCCCGCGTATGCGATGCTCGCTCCGGGGGCCGCCGCGTCGCGCGCGCGGGCGGCGGCCCGTGCGTTCAGCTGGGCGAGCGCGCGTCGCTCGCCGCCGTCGTCGATCAGCGAGCGCGCCCGGTCGAGATGGTCGACGATCTCGAACAGTTGCTCGTCGCGGGGCGCGCCGCCCGCAGCGTCGAGCAGGGCGCGACCGAGACCGAGGTGCGTCCGGCGCTGCTCGTCGTCCGCGAGCAGCAGATACGCTGCCTGCCGCACCCGATCATGGACGAATTGAAACCGCGCGTTGAGGGCGTCGAGCTCGTCTTGCGCCGCGCCGCGCCGCACCTGCCGCGCGTAGCGGTAGTGGCTGTCGAGCGGCACGACGAGGCCGGCGTCGAGCGCTTCCCACAGGCCGCTCGATGCGGCGCCCACGTCACCTGCGAGCAGGCCGAGCGCGCGGGTGTCGAAGACGTGCCCAATGCAGGCCGCGAGGCGCAGCGCGGCCTGCGATGGCGCGGGCAGATGCCTCAGCCGCTCCAGCAGGAGGTCGATGACGTTGTCCGTCGCGAGCTCCGCCTCGACGAGCGACAGGTCCCAGCGCCAGGCACAGGCCCGACGATCGAAGACGATCGCGCCTGACCGCTCGAGCGCGTGCAAGAACTGCGCGATGAAGAAGGGGTTGCCCTGCGTCTTGGCGATCAGCGCGGCGGCGAGCGGGTCCACGTCCGCTGAGCGCGCGCCCAGCGTGTCGACCAGGAGCTGCGCGGTCTCTCCCAGCATGAGCGGCCCGAGCTCGATCGTGCTGATCGCCGAGGCCTGCCGCCGCAGTTCGTCGAGCATCAACGTGAGCGGGTGGATGGTAGACACCTCACCCTCGCGGTAGGCCCCGATCAAGAGCAGGTGAGCGACGCTCGTCGCCTGCATCAGGCCCTGCAAGAGCCGCAGCGAGGCGGCGTCTGCCCACTGCAGGTCGTCGAGGAACATCACCAGCGGCCGCTCGGGCGTGGCGAAGGCGCGAATGAACGCCTGGAAGACGTCCTCGAAGCGGCGCTGCGCCTCGACGGCGCCGAGGTGCGGCACGCTCGGCTGTGGCCCGATCAACAGCCCGAGCTCGGGGATCAAATCGAGCAGCACGCGCGCGTTGGTGCCCAGCGCGCGGCCGAGCGCGAACCGCTGCTGGGCGAGCCGCTCCTGTCCCTCGGCGAGCGCGGCCTCGATCGCGCCGCGGCATGCGGCCAGGATCGCGGAATACGGGGTGGCACGGCCCAGCGCGTCGAACTTGCCGCGCACGAAGTAGCTGCGCCCCACCCCGACGCCGAGCTCGCTGACGAGCGCCGATTTTCCGATCCCGGAGGCGCCGGCGAGCAGGCAGAGGTGCTTGCCTCCGCGGGTGCAAGACTCGACGAGCGCGCGCAGCTCGGCGAGCGCGGCCTGCCGTCCATACAGCTTTTGCGGGATCGAGAGCTCGCCCGAGGCGTCTTCGCTGGCCAGCGCGAACGCCGGCGGCCGCCCGCTCTCGAGGGCCTGCGCGACGCGCGCCAGGTCGCGCTCCACCCCGGCAGCGCTCTGGTAGCGATCCTCGGCCGTCTTCGCGAGCAGCTTCAGGATCAGATCCGACAGCACGGCGGGCAGCGCCCTCTCGACGACCACGGGCGGCAGCGGCTGCCGCGCGATGTGTGAGTGCACGAGCTCGAGCGCGTCGGTGGCATCGAAGGGTGGACGCCCCGTGAACAGCTCGTACAACACCGCGCCGAGCGAGTAGAGATCGGAGCGTTTGTCGACGACGCGGTTCAATCGCCCCGTCTGCTCGGGCGCCGCATAGCGCAACCCCTCGGCTCCGTCCGTTGGCACCGGATGCGCACGGGTGCCATGCGCGAGCCGCGTAGCTCGCCCCAGATCGATCAAGGTGAGCGACGCCGGCTGAGCCGGGTTCAAGTAAAAGTGCGAGGGTCGCAGGTCGTTGTGGATGACGTGGTGCTCGTGCAGCCGGGCGAGCACGCGCGCGAGCGCGAGAGCCACAGCGACCCGCTCCGTGAGCTCCGGCGCCCCCTCGCGAATCCAGCGATCCAGCGAGAGTTCGCCCGGGTGCCGCAGCACCACGGCCAGGCCGTTGCCCAAGGTCTCGATGCCGCACGGGCGAGCGAGCCCCGGCAGCTCGAGTGACTCGAGCAGACCGTGGTCGTGCCGGCAGCGAGCGAGCTCGAGCGGGCTCGGCCGCTCGGCGCGCAGCACCTTGGCAAGCACGGGCGCTCCGTCCGAGCGCCGATAGCCGCGATAGAGCCGCACCAGCGGAGTGCGCGCGCACTCCACACCGAGCGCAAACTTTCCCGCTAGATCGAGCATCCCTCAGACCAGATCGTCTCACCCGACGCGGGCTTTAACGCGGCAGGCCGCGCAGCGTGCGGGCCAGGTAGGGCGTCGCCCGCCGATGCAGGCGCCTGTCGCAGCAAGTGCCGCGCACTTTCACCGGGTTTCCGCTTGCTTTCCAATAGTGAATGCACTATTCATTATTCATCGCACGCGAGGAGTACATGACGAAAGGCTCACCCATGCATCCACTCGACCACATCGCTCGCCTCGACGGCGTGGCTCAGGCCGAGCTCGTCTTCCGAGGCGAGCTCACCACCCTCGATCTGATCGATGCCTGCCAGCGCCGGCTCGAGCTGCTCAATCCCCTGCTCCGCGCCGTCGTTGCCAGCGACTTCGACGCGGCCCGCTCCCACGTGCGCGATCGCCCGGTGTCCGCCGGGCCATTCGCGGGCGTGCCCTTTCTGTTCAAGGATGTGTGCGCCACCCCCGGGCTGCGCTGCGCTTTTGGGTCGCGCCTGTTCGCGCACCACGTGCCGGCGAGTGGCTCGCCCTTCACCGAGCGCGTCGCCGCGGCGGGGCTCATCACCGTCGGCAAGAGCGCCAGCAGCGAGTTCGGGCTCATCGGCAGCACCGAGACGCTGCTCGAAGGCGTCACGCACAATCCATGGCGGCTCACGCTCTCGGCCGGCGGCTCGTCGGGGGGCGCGGCGGCGGCCGTCGCCGCCGGCATCGTCCCGCTCGCGCACGCGAGCGATGGCGGCGGCTCGATCCGCGGCCCTGCCGCGAGCGTGGGGCTGTTCGGGCTGAAGCCGAGCCGCGGCCGCACGGTCCCGAGCAACGCCACGCGCACCCCGTTCGACTCGCTCCTGTCGGACGGCTGCATCAGCCGTAGCGTGCGCGACACCGCGCTGTTCCTCTCGGTCGTCGAGTCGAGCGAGCTGCCCCCGCTCGGTTACGTGCGCGAGCCGAGCCCGCGCCGCTTACGCATCGGCTACACGTCGACCACGCTGCTCGGCACGGAGCCGGAGCTCGACTGCCGGCGCGCGCTCGAGGCGACCGTGGGCCTGTGTCGAGAGCTGGGGCACCACGTGCAGGCCGCCGCAGCACCGCGCATCGACGGTCGCGCATTGAGCCAGGCCTACTTCACCACCGCGGGCAGCGCGCTCGCCGGCATGGTCGACTCGCTCGGGCCCATGCTCGGGCGCGGCGTGGACGCGGACGACCTCGAGCCCTTCACACTCGGGCTGATCGCGTCTGCGCGCGCGGCGCTCGCCCGCGGGGTCGACGTGTCGGCTGACTTCGAGCGAGCTACGCGGGCTTATCTCGAGGCGCTCGCCCCGTACGATCTACTGCTCACGCCGACGTACGCCACGAGGCCCTGGGACCTCGGTTGGCTGTCGCCGCTCACGCCGCACGACGAGCTGATCGAACGCACCGAGCGCTCGGTGTGTTACACTCCTATCCACAATGTCGCCGGTTGCCCCGCCATGTCCGTCCCGCTCTATTGGACCGAGGACGACGCGCCCATCGGCTCTCATTTCGCCGCAGCGCCCGGTCGAGATGCCGTGCTGCTAGAGCTCGCCTACGAACTCGAGCGGGCGCTGCCCTGGGCCGAGCGCTGGGCGCCCCATTCGTTCCCGCGCCTGTTGTCCGATCGGTAGCGTGAACCCTGAATGCCGCAGATCCTGAAGCCCGAGGTCCGCGAGCGCATCCTGGGCGCCGCGCTCACGTCGTTCTCGCAGCGCGGCTACGCTGGCACGACCATGCAAGATATCGCGCGCAGCGCGGGCATGGCGGTCGCCAACCTGTACCGCTACTACCCGAGCAAAGAGGAGCTGTTCGAGGCCGCCGTACCGCGCGCGACGGTGGCGCGCTTCGAAGAGCTGCTCGAGCGCAGCGTGCACGCTCACGCGCACCTCGCCGGGCTGCCGCGGCCGCGCGACGAGGTCGCCGCCGGGGCGCTGCTCGAGTTCTGGATCGAGCACCGCCTGGTGGTGATCGTCCTGCTCGATCGAGCACGAGGCAGCGTGCACGAGGGCTTCGCGCAGCGCTTCGTCGACCACCTGCTGTCGCTCAGCCTCGCCGAGATCCGCGGGGCGTATCCGGGTGTCGTCGTGCATCGCGAGGCACGCCTGGTCCTCACGCAGATCTTCGAGAACACTCGGCGCATGATCGCGGCCCTGCTCGAGTCGTGCCCCGAGCCGGCCGCGATCCGCCGCGCCGTCTCGGCCTTCCGCGCCTATCAAGTGGCGGGGCTCGCCGAGTTTGCGAAGGGGCTCGCCACGGAGCGCGCCGACAGGGCCTGAGCTCGGCGCGCGAAAATGCCGTCGCCCGCGTGGCGCGCCGCCCCGAAGCCTCGAGCCGAATGGGGTCGGCCCTACCGGATCCAAAGCTTCGCCGATCGCACCCAAAGCCTCGCCCTGGGTCGGCCGGGGGCCTTGCGCTAAACCTAGCGTGGGAGGTCTGGGACGACCCCGCACTGTGCCGGGCGGGCCGCGGCATCTCCCCGGGAAGGAAGTTCATGACGTTCGACGTGGCCATCGTTGGAGGAGGCCCTGCTGGGCTCTCTGCTGCGCTCATGCTCGGTCGCGCGCGCCGGCGCGTCGTGCTGCTCGACGGCGGCACGCGGCGCAACGCAGCGGCAGAGCACATCAACGGCTTCGTCACGCGCGACGGAACGCCCCCCGACGAGTTTCGACGCATCGGTCGCGAGCAGCTCGGACCCTACTCGAGCGTCGAGGTGCGCGACGCGCGGGTGGCGTCGATCCAGGGCGAGCGCGGAGCGTTCGAGCTGCGGCTCGAAGGCGGCGGCAGCGTCACCGCACGCCGCATCTTGCTGTGCACCGGTATGGTCGACGAGCTGCCCGAGCTCGAGGGCTTTCGAGCCTTGTGGGGCAAGTCGATCTTCCAGTGTCCCTACTGCCACGGCTGGGAGATTCGCGACCAGGTGTTCGGCGTCCTGGTCGAGCGAGCGGAGCTGCTCGACCACAGCGTCATGATGCGCAGCTGGACCCGCAGCGTCATCGCCCTCACGAACGGCCGCGTGGCGGTCTCCGACCCGGCTCGGGCACACCTCGCCGCTGCTGGCGTCGTGCTCGACGAGCGCCCGATCCGGCGGCTCGCGGCCGAGGGCGATCGCCTCGCCCGCGTGGAGTTCGACGACGGCGGCTCGCAGCGCCTCGACGCGCTCTTCGCGCGGCCGCCGCAGCGCCAGGTAGCCCTGGTGCAGGCCCTCGATCTCTCGCTGGACGACGCGGGGTATGTGCGCGTCGACGAGATGTCGAGGGAGACGTCGCGTCCGGGTGTGTACGCGGCGGGCGATCTGATCACGCCGATGCAGGGCGCGCTGTTCGCTGCGGCTTTCGGAGCGAGGGCTGCGGCCGCGCTCAACCATGGCCTCACGAGCGAGCTGGCTACGAGTGGTGCCCTCGACGGCCCGCGATCGTCGTGAGGTGCGGCGGGGTCAAACCGGGAGCGTGGCGCAGCTGCTCGCCGAGGAGCTCGGCGACCGGAGCGTGCGCGATCGGGGCAGTCGCACGGTGAAGCACGTGCCGGCGGCGTCGCTCGAGCTGACGTCGATCGTTCCGCCGTGCGCCTCGACGAGGTGGTGCACGATGAAAAGGCCGAGCCCGATGCTGCCGCGCCGGTGGCCGGCGTTCTCGCCGCGGCGCAGAGGCGCGAAGAGCTGCGTGATCAGCTCGGTCGAGATCGCCCTGCCCTGGTTGTGGACGCTGAAAGAGACGGCGTCTATCTCGCCGCGCGTCTCGATGCGCACGGGCGCCGTGGCGGGGCCGTGCTGGAGCGCGTTACCGATCAGGTTGGCGGCGATCTGCTCGACGCGCGCCTGATCGATGTGAGACACGGCCTCGCCCACCCGCTCGTGCACGATGGCCCGGTCGGGCCAGGTAGCGTGGAGATCGTCGACCGCTTGCGCGACCACGTCGTGCAGATCGCGAGGCTCGGGCGACAGCTGGATGCCGGACCCCCGCGCCACCGTGAAATCGAGCAGATCGGCGATCAAGCGCGCAGACTTGCGGCCCGCCGCCTCGATGCGATGGGCGAGCTTGCGCTGCGCCTCGGTCAGCTCTTGCGAGAGCAGCAGCGAGGCGGCCATGGTGACGACGCCGAGCGGGTTGCGCAGGTCGTGGCTGACGATTCCGACCAGCAACGCCTCGAGCTCCGCGCGCCGGCGCTGCTCGCTGACGTCGAGCACGAACGCGACGCCGCTGTCGGGCAGCTCGGGGATCGGGGCCATACCGAACAGCACCGAAACATGCTTGCCGTCCCTCGCGATGAGGTCACGCTCGACCACGAGCGGGACCGTCGACGGGCCGTCGGGTGTCGAGACGACCCCCGTGAGCAAAGCAGACAGGGCCAGCCGCCGCGACAGCACGTCTTCACGCGTGCGGCCGACCATCCTCAGGAACCCTTCGTTGGCGTCGACGAGCACGCCATCGGAGCCCCACTCGAAAGTGCCGAGCATGCCCGACTCGGTGATCGCGCGCAGCCGTGCGTTGGCCCGCTCGAGCTCGACCCGCGCCAGCCGCTCGCGCTCGACGCTGCGGCGGCTATCGCTCTGCTCCTCGAACGAGCGGAGGACGGACTGCACGGTAGCCACCAGGTTGCCGGGCTCGACCGGAGCAACGAGGAAATCATCCGCGCCGTGGGAGCGAGCGCTCTCGCGATCTTCCGCGCTGACGAACAGGGCCGACAGCTGGATGATCGGAATGCGCAGGGTCTGCTCGTCGGCCTTCAGCTGCCGCGAGACCTCAAAGCCGAGCATATCGGGCAAGTGCACATCGAGGATCACCACGTCGGGCTTGACCTCGCGGGCCAGCCGCAGCGCCGCTGCCCCCGTCTCGGCCTCGCGCACGTCGAAGCCCGCGAGGGAGAGCGCGTGGCACAGCAGGTATCGGTGGGCTGGGCTGTCGTCGACCACGAGCACACGGCGCCGGAAATAGGCCGTGTCGAGGTGGACGGCCACGCGGGTCGCCACCAGCTCCGCGAGCATCCGGTCATCCGCGCCGAACCGCCTGCCCTGATCCGTGCTCAGGGCGAGGACGCCGAGCACCCGCTCGTGACGGCGCAGCGGAATGACGAGCAACTGCGTCGCCCCGAAACGCCGGAGCATGACCAGGTGCTCGGCGTCGTGAGCGATCGACGCCATCAGCTCCTCGGTGACGTCACCGAAGCTCACCTCGCCCGTGCGCGCCGCCACCTCGGTCGGATGCAGCGTCGGCTTCGGACGGTAGCGGCGGTCGATCTCGATCGCGAGGCGCTCGAGCTCGGGATCCACGAACGCCGTGACGAACGATGTGCTGCCGTCGAGCTCTTCGATCGACAGGGCCGCCTGCTGGCAGACGTCGGGCAATAGAACACGGAGCGCGCTCGCCAGCGCCGCTCGCGGGCTCTCTCGCTGGCTGAGCGCACGGTCGACCCGTTGCAGCAGCTCGAGCGCTGCCCTCGACTCCATCAGCGCGTCTCCGGAGGGCGCGACTGCAGCGCTTCGAGCATCTGAAAGCGGAGCAGATCGTCAACCGACACCAGCGCCACGGGCGCCTTGCCGCGCCGCTCGATCAAGATGCGCTCGCGCTTCTCGCCGACCGCCTCGAGCAACAGCGCCAGGTTGGCGCGCGCCTCGCTGGACGAGATGCGCCGGATCTCCCGCGTGACTGCCATGCCGCCCCTATAGGCTGATCTCACGAGTTGTACAACTCGTGAGATCGGCCTTTGCGAGAGGTGGCGGTGCCGATCGCGAACATCGGCGCTGCGGTGCGCCCGCGCCGCGCCCAGGTGGGGCACTTTTGCCAGCGCGGGGTCTTGCTCGTTCGGCCGGGAACGCGTTAGAGCGGGCCTTATGCCAGCCAAAGGTCGTCCGAGACGCGCTCGGGTACCGACGCACGTTCCCGGGCTCGACACGGTCCTCTGCGGCGGGTTTTTGCGTGGCGGAATCTACGTGGTGCGAGGGGCGCCGGGCAGCGGCAAGACGATCCTCGGCAACCAGATCTGCTTCGCGAACGCACGCCAGGGAGGCAGCTCCGCTTTCGTCACGCTGCTCGCCGAGTCGCACGCGCGCATGATGTTGCACCTGGAGAGCATCGATTTCTTCGACGCCGACCTGGTGGGCCAAGGCGTGCGCTATCTCAGCGGGTACGGTGCCCTCATGAAGAGCGGGCTGCGCGGTGTGCTCGACTTCCTCCGGGCCGAGCTCCCGCCGAAGCGGCGCGCGAGCGCCAAGGGCGAGAGCCGCGAGGCGGCCAACCTGATCATCATCGATGGCTTCCTGGCCATCAGCGAGTCGTCGAGCTCCGTCTCCGAGCTCAAGAAGTTCCTGCAAGACCTGCAGCTCTACGCCGACCTCGTGGGGGCCACGGTGCTGCTCTTGGCGGGGCCGGCGGTGGATGAGTCGCGCCCTGAGTACACGATGGTCGACGGCATCCTCGAGCTACGCGAGCACGTGCACGATCTGCGAGCCTATCGCGAGCTCCGCATCCGCAAGCTGCGCGGCGTCGCTCACCTTCGAGGCGGCCATGTCTTCGACATCTCGAGTCGCGGCATCACGGTCTATCCGCGCGTCGAGGCGCTCTATGGCTCGCCTCCCGTCGAGGACCGCTGCGTCGACGAGACCGTGAGCACCGGCATCGCGCAGCTCGACAACATGCTCGGCGGCGGCCTGAAGTGCGGCACCACGACGCTGGTGCTCGGCCCGTCGGGAGCGGGAAAGACGACGCTCGGGCTACATTACCTCGCCGCGGCGCCGCGCAAGACGCGCTCGGTATTGTTCGGCTTCTACGAGACGCCGGCCCGCCTGCTCGAGAAGGCGCGAAAGCTCAACCTGAGCCTCGACGCCAGCATCAAGCGCGGCGAGCTCGAGATCGTGTGGCAGCCGTCGACCGAGCAGAACGTCGACGCCCTCGCGCAGCGGCTGCTCCAGGCCATCGACAACACCTCCGCTACCCGACTCTTCATCGACGGCCTGGATGGGTTCCAGCGCGCCACCATCCACCCCGAGCGCGTGCACCATGTATTTACGGCTATCGCCAACGAGCTGCGCGTGCGCGGTGTCACCACGCTGTATACCTACGAGGTGCCGAAGTTCATCGGCCCCGGCCTCGAGACGCCCGTGACGGGAGTCTCGGCGCTCGCAGAGAACCTCATCTACCTCCGCTTCGTCGAGCTTCGCTCGCACCTCTACCGCCTGCTCTCGATCCTCAAGGTGAGGGACAGCAGCTATGACACGTCGCTGCGAGAGTTTCACGTCACCAACCAAGGAATTCGCCTGGAGAAGACCTTCGAGAGCGCGGAGGCAATCCTCACGGGCACTGCCATCATGAGATGACGAGGCAGGTTTGAGCCCGCGACATCCATCAAAGAAGCCCAAGTCAATCCTCGTCGTCGACGACGAACCGGGGATCGTCGACGTGCTCATCGCCGTCTTGAGCGACGCCGGGTATCGAGCGTCGGGCGCCGCACACGGCCAGGAAGCGCTCTCGAAGCTGCAGCTGAGCGTGCCCGATCTCATGCTGCTGGACCTCGAGATGCCCGTGCTCGACGGCGGCGATACGCTGCGCGCGCTGAGGACGGACGCGCGGCTGGCGTCGGTGGGGGTGGTGATGATGAGCGGCATTCCCGAGTCGATGGTGCGTCGCCGCTGCCGCGGCTTCGAAGCGTTCTTGCGCAAGCCGTTCTCCCTCGACGAGCTGCTCGAGACGCTGAGCGCGCTCGCTGACGGCAGGGCCGCCGCCAACGGCGGAGGGGTCGCCAACGGTAGGGCGGTCGCCAGCGGCGGGGCGGTCGCCAACGGCAGGGCCGTCGCCAACGGCGGGGCGGTCGCCAACGGCAGGATGCCGAAGCGGCGCGGAGCCGTCCCGCGCGCGGGCAACGAGGGAGCAGCGCGGCGGCCCCGGGAAAAAAGCCCGGCCCTGAAGACCTCGCGGACGAAGCGGTAGGCACAGACTCGGTAGAGCAGCGACCGGCACCGCCGCTCCGGGCTCACGCATTTGGGCTGGCGACGCCCGAGATCTGAACGTATGCTCCGTGCTCCTATGACGTCGCTTCCCCCGCCCGTTCAGTCCGTGCTCGAGCTCTTTCAGGGTCCGCTCGCCGGCGTGCGTTTCGCCGAAATCGATTCCGCTGGGCTCGCCAAGCTGGCCGCCGAAGTCGAAACCGCCGCGAGCGAGGTGCAGGAACATGAAGGCAAGCTGGCCGAGCTGCGGCAAATCCTCGCTCAACGCCAGGAAGCCTTGCTCACGCTCGCGCAGCAGGCGCTCGCCTACGCCCGCGTGTACGCCGAGAACGATGAGCCGCTCCTCGAGGCGGTCAATCGCATCTCGCTGCCCCGCCCCGCAAAGCCGCGCAAGGCACCCGTAAAGGGCAGCGTCGCGCGCGATGCGGCCAGCGAAACGAACGGCAGCGAGACGAACGGCAGCGAGACGAACGGCAGCGAGACGAACGGCAGCGAGACGAACGGCAGCGGGCTTGCCGACGACGAGGCCGCCTCGGTTGCCGAGGGCTCGGCTACCGACGATGTCCTCGACTCGGGCGCTGGCGCGGAAGTCGAAACGGCAGCGCCAGCTCGAGCGGGCCGCTCCGAAGCGCGTGGGCGCAAGGGGCGCGGCGCCTCCCAGCGCGCGGCCAACTGAGCATCAGCCGGCCCCTCGCGAAGGGGCGCCTTCACGAACCGCATCGACCTGGAGCACGACCCTGGCCGCGTGCGAGGCCCATGGATCGCGCCGTTCAGGCACCATTTGGAGTGTGCACTTAAGCGCGGCCGAGGCGAGAAAACGTCAGAGTCGGCTCGAGCGCGGGGCCCGGGGACGCTGACGCGCGGCTGCGCGACCAGTCATGCAGGTCATCGAGAAGCTGAAGAGCGTAGGTCTGCGGGCGACCGCGCAGCGCTTGGCCGTCCTTCGAGTGTTCGAGGCGAACGAGGGGCGCTACTGGAATGCGGAAGACGTCTACCGGGAGGCCGCAGCCGGTGACCAGCACATCGGACGAGCCACCGTGTATCGCACACTGGCTCAGCTCGCAGACCTGGGCGTCCTGGTTCGCAGCGTGCTGGACGCCGAGTCCGGCGTGGCGTTCTACAAGATGCATGGTAGTCGCCATCACGACGTGCTCATCTGTCTCCGTTGCGAGCAGGTCAGCGAATTCGTCGACGACGTGCTGGAGGCCCGGACGCGTCGAGTCGCCGAGTCACACGAGTTCGTGCTTCGCCGCTACCAGCTGACGCTCTACGGCTACTGTCCACGCTGCAAGACCTCTGCCGAAGCCAGCGCCCACGCCGAGGCGCGACCCAGGGCGTGAGCGGCGCGTCGCCGCATTGCCCGTGATTCGCGTTCGCAATAGATAGTCGTTCGTGCCCGGACGGAACCGAGACGTCAGCCTGGTGACGCGCGTCGCGCGAAGCGCCACCCTGGCGGCTTCGCTCTCCGCTCTCTCTGCAGCGGTGGCCACGAGCAGCGTCGGCAGCGTCCTGCTTCAGAACGCTGAAGATCTACGCCTGATCGAGGCCGCGCGCGATCTGATGTTCTTGCTCGGTGACGGCCCGCTCAGCCGAGAGCAGATCGAAGCCATCGTCCGCCACGAGCACGAGGAGACAGATCACGCGGGCATCCGCTTCACGGTCTCCGGCCCGGCCGGCGAGTTCCTCTCGGGAGAGACGTCGGTGCAACCGGTGGGGCACGACGAATGCTCGACGCGAGGCGGAGACCGGTTACGCATCTGCAGCGTGGCCACGCCGGGCGGCACCATCGTCACCGCCACTGCCCTCAGCACCCCACGAATGTTCGCTTTCGCCGTCGCTGCCATTGCGGCCCTGGCGCTCGCGGGGGTGGTCACCTGGCTCTGGAGCGTGCCGATGGCGCGCTCTGCGATAGCGCCCTTCGCTCGCTTGCGCGCCAAGGTCGCAGCGATCGACGTCGACGCGGGCGGAAGGTCTGATCTCGGCGCGGATGAGCACGTCGTGGAGGTCGACGAGCTCCGGGCCACGGTCAATCATCTGCTCGAGCGCGTCGGCGCGGCGCTCGAGCAGTCCCAGCGCTTCGCCGCCAACGCCGCCCACGAGCTGCGCACGCCGCTCACGGCCGTCCGAGCCGAGCTCGATCTGCTCCGCGAGCACCGCTACTTTCCGAGCGACGTCGCCGGACAGCTCGCGACCGCCCGTGCCAAGGTCACTGACCTCGTCTTGCTGGTCGAGCGCCTGCTCACCTTGACAGCCCCGAGGCGAACCGCTCTAGCCCCCGGCGAGGTCGTCTCCTTGCGCGACGTGATCGAGGACGCCCTACACAGCCTGTCACCCGAGCAGATCGCCAAGGTCGAGCTGCCCGACGCCGACGCCCTCGTGCGCGGCGACGCCGTGCTGCTCGGCAGCCTGTTCGCGAACGCGCTCGTCAACGCGGTGAAATTTGGAGAGCGCGTTCAGGTCCAGCTGAGCGTCGCCGACGGCGTCGCCGCCGTCACCATCGACGACGACGGCCCCGGCATCGACGAGGCGGACTGGGAGCGCGTGTTCGAGCCCTTCTTTCGCGACCGAGGCGCGATCCGGCGGCGCAACCCCGGGCACGGGCTCGGGCTCGCCCTGGTGCGCCACATCGCCCTGATCCATGGCGGCAGCGCCTTCTTCCGCCCCCGCAGCGGGCCGGGGGCGAGCCTGCGCGTGCTCTTGCCGGAGCTGAACCCCGCGGGCTGAGGGTCTCGCCCGGCACGTCGCACGGCTCGACTCGCCGAGGCCCTCCCCGGTCGAACCGGCACCGATCGGCGAGCACGGAGCGACCCCCGGGGAATCTATTGTTTCTCGGTGCAACATACGACGCGAGTATCTCCACGAACGGGGCGTCGCGCGCGGCTCGGCCGAGGCTGCTGGGTGCAGCCACATCTTTCCAAATCGGCCCTGAATGGGGAGCTGCCAGGCGAGCGCCGACGCTCTTTTTCGATGCGTCTAAACCCTGGATGCGAGCACGCCGGCCATGGCCGTGACCTGCTCACCCGTCAGGGATCGCGCACAGAGTCAATCGATACTGCTTATCACTTTCGATATTGCTTGCGTCGGACCGCCTTTGATACGAGTGCGCCGTGCGCGACATGCGGCCCGCCTCCGTCCTCGCGAGCTCGCTGGTGCTGAGCTCCTGCCTCGCTGCCGCGCCCTCGAGCGCGTGGGCTCAGTCGGCGGCAGACCGAGCGACGACGGTCGAATCCGTCGTCACGCCCGAGGGCCCGGCGCGGATGCCCGAGGTGGCAGCCGGGCCCGGAGCGGATGGCCTATCGGCAGATCTCTTGCTGCCAGAGCCGGAAGAGCCGCCTGCCGAGGTCGTGGTAGGCACGGTGTCCGGCGCGACGCGGCTGCGCGACTCGGCGCAGGCCGTCAAGGTCGTGGAGACCGAGGGGGCGCGACGTCATAGCGCAGACGTAGGTGAGGTGCTCGCGCGCACCGAAGGCGTTGTCGTGCAGCGCAGCGGTGGCCTCGGCTCGGAGAGCCGCCTGTCGTTGCATGGTCTCGCGGACGATCAGATCCGCGTCTTCGTCGATGGCGTTCCGCTCGAGTTTTCGGGCTTCGGGTTGGGCGTCTCGATCATCCCGATCGGTTGGGTCGAGCGCATCGAGGTCTATCGCGGCGTGGTGCCGGTGCGGCTCGGCGCCGATGCGCTGGGCGGCGCGATCGATGTCATCACCGACCAGCGACTGACGGGCGATACGGCGGCGGTCGCCTACACCACGGGCGCGTTCGACACCCACCAGCTGTCGCTCAACGCACGCACGTTGGTCGCCCCGATCGGGCTGCTGGTGCGCGCGGCCGCGTTCTACGATACATCTCGCAACGACTATCAGGTCGATGTCCGCGTCCCCGACCCGCTCGGACGCCTCCAGCCCGCGAGCGTGCGTCGCTTTCACGACGGCTATCGCGCGCTCGGCGCCAGCGCCGAATTGGGCCTCGTCGACCGCCCTTGGGCACGGCGGCTGATGCTGCGCCTCTTCTCGACGACGTTCGACAAGGAGCTCCAGCACAACGTCGACATGTCGGTGCCGTACGGCGAGGTGACGACGGGGCAGACTGCGATCGGCGGCACGCTGCGCTACGAGCTGACCCAGCCACAATCGCCGCTTTCACTCCGAGCGCTCGCCGGCTACAGCCGGCGCAGCATCGACTTTCTCGACGCCTCGCGGCGCGTCTACGACTGGTTCGGCAACGTCGTCTTCGAGCGCGCCGAAAGCGCCGGCGAGATCACACCGTTCGCGAGCGACCTCACGCAATGGGAGCAGCGCCTGCTCGGCCGCGTGCACGTCGGCTACAGCTTGGCGCCGGAGCACTCCATCGAGCTGGTGGTCGCCCCGGATTTCACGACGCGCACCGGCGAGGAGCGCCTGCGCCTGTCCGCGGAGCGAATCGACCCGCTCACCACACGTCGCGTTCTGTTCCAGCTCGTGAGCGGCCTCGAGTATGCGTTTCGCGACGAGGGCGATCGCTTGGAGAACGCTGCGTTCTTCAAGCACTACCTGTATCGGCCGTCGACCGACCAGGTCGACGTCACCTACAACACTATCCGGCATCTCGCGAGCTCGACCCAGAGCATCGGCGCCGGTGACTCGTTCCGCGTGCGCGTGCTCGACGGCCTGCTCGGCAAGGCCTCCTACGAGTACGCGCTGCGCTTGCCGCGCCCCGACGAGGTGTTCGGAGACGGCGCCCTGGTCACGAGCAACCTGGAGCTGACACCGGAGACGAGCCACAACGTCAACCTCGGAGCACTGATCGAAGGCGAGCTCGGTGAGCTCGGCGGCGGCGTGACGGTCGAGGCCAGCGGGTTCCTTCGCTACACGGAGGGCATGATCGTGCAGCTGATCGCCGACGATCGCGTGCATTCCATCCACCAGAACGTATTCACCGTGCGCACCCTCGGCACAGACGGCATGGTGCGCTGGATATCCACCGGTGAATGGCTGACGCTGCAAGCCAACGGCACCTACCTCGACCAGCGCAACGCCTCGACTGAGGGTCCCTTCGCCTCGTTTCGCGGGCAGCGCGTGCCGAATCGCCCTTGGCTCTTCGCCAACACCTCTGCCGTCTTTCGCCTCGATCGAGTCGCGTCGGAAGCCGATCGGCTCTCGTTCTCCTGGGTGACGCGCTTCGTGCGCTCGTTTCTCCCGGGCTGGGATGACAGCAACGGGCGAGACGACGCCCGCCGCATCCCGACGCAGCTCATCCATTCTGCCAGCGTCGAATACCTCGTGAACGGGCCGTACACCGTGGCGGCCTCGCTCGACCTGTCGAACCTGACGGACGAGCGGGTGTACGACGTGCTGGGCGTGCAGCGACCCGGGCGCGCTGCGTTTTTCAAGATGACGGGGTGCTGGCAGTGCTGACTCGAGCACACCTTGGCGTGCCAGTCACCCGCGTCTCCCCACACTCGGAAAGTAGGACCCATGCTGGATCGTGATCTGTTCTGCCCTGAACTCCTCCGCACAGAACCGCTCGCCGCTGCAGAGCGCTGTACCTCCCTCGACCCGACGCCGCGGCCCTGCGCGCGAGCGGCAAGCCGGCGTGGCAGGGCCCTCGCGGTCGCGAGCCTGGGCCTGGCGCTGGCTTGCTCCGACGATGGCGCCCAAGTCCTCGCGGCAGCTGGTGTCGCGGGCACCGATGGATCCGTTCCCGCTGCTCCGGGCGGCGATGATTCGCCGCTCTATTTGATTGCGACGAGCTTCATCACCGGCGACCAGATCGAGACCTACCTGGTCACGAGCCAGACCTTCGACGAGTCGACGGTGATCGACCCGACGAACGGCCCCAAGCTGCTCGGCGGGATCGACGTCACGGTCTCAGGCGGCAGGGCGTTTGCCCCGCAGTCGAACGGGCCCGTGCTCGAGCGCTACGATATCGATGAGAATGACCAGCTGGTTCGTTCTGCCGAGCTCAGCTTTGCGGGCGTCGGGATGACGAGCCTGCTCGGCGCCCATGTGTTCATCGTGAACGAGACCAAGGGCTATGTGTTCGACCCGGCTGGGCCACGCATGGTCGTCTGGGATCCGTCGACGATGACCCTGACGGGCGCGCAGATAGACCTCGCGGCGACGTCGCGCCCCGGCTGGGTGCCGAACGTGAACCTGGGACTGGTCAATCAGGGTGCCATCCGGCGTGGCTCCGAGCTGCTCGTCCCCCTGAGCTGGCAGGATCAAGACGGTAACTCGCGCTTCGCGTCGGGTGTGCTCGTCATCGACAGCGCGAACGAC
>Ga0247763_1000532_pt1 | contig 22735 bp, 18 predicted proteins | sample UWRJL141409B4_FD_179926 | JGI IMG/M metagenome (GOLD analysis project Ga0247763, IMG submission 179926) | Plant litter microbial communities from Arlington Agricultural Research Station in Wisconsin, United States - UWRJ-L141-409B-4 | ecosystem: Environmental > Terrestrial > Plant litter >...
GCCCACTCGAGCCAGCGGCTCGAGCGGTTCAGGTGGTGGCGCCCGTAACCCAGGAACACCAGCAGCCACACCCAGGTGAAGACGTTCGAGAACAGGGCGTCGGCCGGGGTGTTGCGCGCGATGAGCCCCTGCTCGAACGCGACCCAGCCGCCCCCGAGCAGCGCCAGCGCCGCCGCGAGCGACACGCGCCGGCGCGCCGCGAACCAGTCCCACGCGCCGCCCAGGGAGGCGATAGCGATGCCATAGCTGGTGAGCAGCAGGTAGTGATTGAAGATGTACCAATCGCTGACGAGGGCATGCGTCTCGGGGAAACGGGGCTTCAGCAGCGCCTCGTTGAGGCCGAGCGGCAGCGCGAGGAGATAGAGCCATGCCCCGGGCTTCAGCTCTCGCGCGGGCCGCCACCAGCGCACCAAGGGCACGAGCAGCAGCACGTACACGTAGAGATAGACGATGAACCACAGGTGATGCCAGCTGAAGTCGCCCGCGGGATAGGGCTCGAAGCGCAGCACCCGCTGCACGAAGAACTGAAGGTAGCCGCCCTGCCACTCGTCGTGCGCGACGCGCTCGATGAACACCTGCGGCGGCACGATGATGAACATGCCGGCGACGGCAGGCACGAGCAGGCGCAGCGTGCGTTCGCCGAAGAGCTGCGCTCCGCTGCGACGCTGCGCCGCGAACCACATGCCCGCCCCGGCGATCACGAACAGCAGCGGCATGCGCAGGCGGTGCGCGATGGTCATCGGCAACCACAGCGCCGGGAGCGTCTCGACGTTGGTGATGTGCCAGTCCCACCCGACGAAGAGCATGCCGGTGTGGTAGAACAGCAACAGAGCGATGGCGATCACGCGCAGCCAGTCGAGGAAGTGGTAGCGCGATTGGTTTTGCGGCGTCGGTTCCACGTGGGTTCCTCCAGAGGCGCCAGCGTGGCCCGCAGGGCTCGGGTGGGCGAGCGAGATGGGGTGAGCGGGGTCGCCGCGGGGGTGAGCGGAGACGGCGCCGGGGCAGCCCCGCTCGGGTGCCCTGCGGATGGCCTCGGTGGTCTCAATTGCTCAATCGGTGGCCCAATCGGCTGACGCCACACCCCGGGGCGCTCTCCCCCTGCGTCAGGATAGTTGTCACCCCGCTTGATCCGGAGAATTTGGATCGGCGAGCTGCGTAGCAGGGGGCGGGAAGCGACCCGCACAGGTGACTCAATACAGCGAAGCGTTCAAGTCGAAGATGGTTCAGCGGATGGCTGGACCCGAAAAGATCAGCGCCAGTCGGCTCTCTCAGGAAGTCGGCATCGGGCAGCCCACATTGTCGAAGTGGCTCCGCCGCGCGGAAGGTAGAATGACTGGCGTGAAGTTCGATACGCCGCCCCCGCCCGCTCGTCGTCCCGAAGATTGGTCTCCAGAGGAGCGCCTCCGTATCGTGCTGGAGGCCTCGCGCCTCTCAGATGAAGAGCTTGGGCCATTCCTGCGCCGGGAAGGCCTGCCTGAGGCGGTTCTGGCGGAGTGGAAGGCTGCCGCCCTGGAGGCGCTGCGGCCCCAGAAGAAGCCTTCTGGAGACTCGAAGAAAGTGCGCGAGCTCGAGAAGCAGCTGCGCCGCAAAGACAAGGCGTTGGCCGAGGCAGCCGCGCTGCTCGTGCTGCAAAAAAACCATCGGGGGCTGCGCCCAACCTGTTGGACGAGAAGCTCCGCGAGCCGTACCGGGCGACCTCGATCCCGAGCCGGTGCGCTCGTTTCTCAGCTTTACCAACGACTTGAACCGACTTGCTGACTGGCTGATCACTCTCGGCATCACCACCGTCGCAATGGAGTCGACGAGTGTCTATTGGATCCCGCTGTTCGAGATTTTGGAAACACGAGGACTCGATGTCGTGCTCGTAAACGCTCGCGACGCGAAGAACGTGCCTGGTCGGAAGACGGACGTCAACGACGCGCAGTGGCTTCAGCAGCTGCACAGCTACGGCTTGCTACGCGCCAGCTTCCGACCAAAGAGCGAGATCGTCGCACTTCGTTCCTACATGCGACACCGGGAACGGATGCTCGAATACGCAGCATCTCACGTGCAGCATATGCAGAAAGCGCTCATGCAGATGAACTTGCAGCTGCATCATGTGGTCAGTGACATAACTGGCGTGACTGGGATGAAGATTCTGCGCGCGATTGTTGCGGGCGAGCGCGACCCGCTGGTCCTCGCGGCGCATCGTGATGGCCGCTGTAAAGCCTCCGCGGAAACCATCAGCGGAGCCCTTGCAGGGAACTACCGTGCCGAACACGTCTTCGCACTTCGGCAGGCAGTGGAACTCTACGATGCCTACCAGGACAAGTTGGTCGATTGCGACAAGGAGATCGAACGGGTCGTCCGGGCCCTGCCGACAGACAAGCCTGCGGCCCTGGGACCGCCACCGGCACGGAGACGAGGGACCCAGAAGAATGAGCCACACTTCGAGATTCAGCCCATGCTGCATGCGCTGCTCGGAGTGGACCTCACACAGATCCATGGCCTCGGACCGTACTCTGCCCTGCGGCTCGTCGCAGAGTGCGGAACCGATATGACGCGCTGGCCGACCTCCAAACACTTCACCTCCTGGCTCACGCTCGCGCCAGGCAGCAAGATCTCGGGCGGCAAGGTCCTCAGCGCTCGTACGAGACGATCGACGAACCGTGCCGCTGTCCTGCTACGCATCGCCGCGGTATCCGTGGGCCGAACAAGCACGGCACTCGGAGCCTTCTTCCGACGCCTCGCAGCTCGCGCCGGCAAGGCGAAGGCGGTGACCGCAACGGCACGGAAGATCGCCGTCTTGTTCTACAATACCCTGCGGCACGGCGCGGCGTATGTCGATCCCGGAGCCAACTACTACGAAGAGCGGTACCGGCGGCGCACCATCGAGAACCTACGACGGCGCGCGGACGCGCTCGGATTTTCGCTCATCGAGGCGGCAACGACCGAAGGAGCTTCTTAGGAATGCTGAACAGCAGCCCCCCCGTGCGCGCCCCGCACGACGCGCGCTCTGGGGTCACCTCTGAGTGAAGCGCCGGGAGTTGCAGCCGGTGCCATGCGGATTTTCACCCGGGCGAGCCTACAGAATTCGTGTCCACCTCGTGCCGATAGCCGTGAACCATCAGGGCGTCGAACAGCGTGTAGTACACCGTGTTCGACCTATCTGGGCACCCCTCCAAATGGTAAGTGATCCAGGGCCCGTTCAGGGGGTCATCGGCGGGCGTCTCTTTGCAAGTCTCCGCGTTCGGCATTGCCGTGGGGGTCAGTCGCGTGCACGTAGCGTCCGAGCCGGATGCGTCGGACGGGACGGTCTTCTGTGTCGGTCTGAATGTCGCTCATTCCCGATCGTTACACCGGCGCTCGTGGCCGCTCGGTCAAGAGACACCTCGTACCCTTGCCCGGGATCGAGGCGAACTCGACGCCGTCTTCCCTTCGGAAAGGCTGAGATCCCGCCTCTCATCGCGACCGCCTACCCCCGTCTCACGGGCGTCACCGGAGGCCGGGCGGGTTTTCCACTACCTAGCCAGGCCGGATTTTTCCGCGTCCCCATAAGGTCGCCGCCTTTTGCTATGTGCCACTAGGCGTATGGGGAACGTAAAGCAAGATACCTCCTGGTGCGACATCGACATCGACACTGCAGCGGGCAAGATCGTCGCCACCGAACGCTGGCAGTACGTCTGGAAGGTGCAATCGCCGCAGATGACCCGTTGGACGCTCGCAGAGAAGCGTGCGTTTCACGCGCGCGCCGAGCGCGAGATCTGAAGCGCTTGGAGCAACAAAGCGCATTTAAAAGTGGACGGCACTTCTGACTTCGCCAAGCGTTTTTCCGGCCGCCAGATCCCCGTCTTCATGGACATCCGCTGGGTCCTCGCAGAGCCTCATTGGACCGTGAACGTCACGAAGGTTCCCAAGGACCTAGTAAAGCTGAGCCGGGTCGATTGGACCGCGCGCGTCATCACGCTGGACACGAACGACTTCGCGACCCGCACGGAGTGCTTCGGGCTCGATCGAAGTATTTGCGTGAGTCAGGTCCCCATCGCTCACGAGTTCGGGCACACGATAGGCAACATCGGCAGCATCCACCGCGAGCGCGAGGACGAATACAAGCTGACGAGCCGGTACGTTTCCGACTTTCACAGCATCATGCATCGGGGCAACCAGCTTCGGGAACGGCATTTCGCCCATTTGCTGACGGAGCTTTACGAACTAATCCCCGACACCGAATTCACGCTGGGACGAGTGCAATGAGGCGTCGTGCTCCCGTGCTCTTGGTGCTCGCCTGCTGCCACCAACGAGACGCCGACCCTCCGGCAGCGCCATCGCCGAAGGTCGACCCCCTTCTCGCTGCCGCCCCCGAACACGCGCTAGCCCCCGAGCCCGTGCCGAAGCCGGAGGCGCTGCCGGCTTGCGACGACTCCTTCGAGTTGAACCTCAAGGGCCTCACCGAGGAGCAGGTGCAAAGACGCTTCGGACCGCCTTCGCGGCGCGAGTCCTTCCACGTGAAAGACCGCGGCGGCGAGTTCTACGCAACGGTCCAGCACGCCTATCCGACCACCGATCGGAAGAACTGGGACGTCCCCATCGAAGAGTGGACCTGGACCTCGGGCGAGTGCATCCTGACCGTCTGGTGTCATCGCCCGGCGGGCGTTTGGACCGCTCTCGACGACATCTACAGGAACGAGCGCGTCGCTTTCTAATGCGGCTTGAATACGCCTCGTGCGAGCGCTGCCGCGCTGCGACTTTCCCGAACACATAGGCTCCTGGAGATGGTCATGGCAGCATTCCCTGGGTTAGAGGCCCCGTTGGGCTATCTCGCTCAGCTCGCGCTCGTCTGAGCGGGCTGGTTCTTCTCCCAGTGGGTCGCCCACCTCATCTTCACGGCCCGCTTCGCTTGTGGGCGTAAGCTATGGCTGCGCACTTTCCGCCCGTGTCAGAGAAAGGTTAGGCAACTCGACCAAACAAGCACTACTTTCGGCGGCGCTTTCCGTGCTCTGTTCGAAGAGGTCAGCGACGGCGAGGTGTCCGCCTTCTTAGCGGGGTTGGTCGCAGATTCCACGGCGTCGTTCGGTCGGAGACCCACAAGCGCGACAGGAGTCGGTGTGTTTGTGTCCACAACTTCCTGAAGTCGTGTCCCCCCTGAAAGAGCGGTCTCACGCTCCGTGGCGCGATGACAATCCGACGCCGCATACTGCGGAGGAGCCCGTCCCACTGCTGGCTCGAGATCCAGTCACCCGACCCGCGCAAACAACTCGTCCTTGAACCGCCGGCTCAGACGCAGCTTCTGGCCGCTCTGCAGCTCGATCTCGTGGTCGCCCTTGAAGAGGGGCGACAGCGCCTTCACCTCCGCCAGGTTCACGGCAGCCGACTTGTGAATGCGGACGAAGCGTTCGCCGAGCTGCGCCAGGAGATCGGCGAGGGTGCGCCGCAGCATGAAGGTGTGCCCTGCCGTGTGCACGTGCACGTAGTTGTCGTCGGCCTCGAGCCAGTGGATGGCGTGCGCGTCGAGGAGCTCGACCCCCTCGCCTCGCGGCACGAGCAGGCGCTGACTCGCGCCGACGCGCTGGCGGGCGACACGCACCGCGGCGCTGGCGACGGCTGGGTCGCGGCGCCCGCGCAGGCGCTCGAGCGACCTGTGCAGCCGGGCCTTGTCGTAGGGCTTGAGCAGGTAGTCGACCGCGTCGAGCTCGAAGGCCTTGATGGCGTGCTCGTCGAAGGCGGTGACGAAGACGATGAGGGGGGCGGCCTCGGGCTCGAGCTGGGCAGCCACCTCGAGGCCCGAGAGCCCCGGCATCTGGATGTCGAGGAAGACGACGTCGGGCGTTAGTCGGTCGATGGCGGCGGCTGCTGCGATGCCATCGGCGCACTCGCCCACGAGCTCGAGGTCGGGGGGTTCGGCGAGCCAGCGACGCAGCTTGTCGCGCGCGGGCGGCTCGTCGTCGACGATGAGCACGCGGAGCACCGGGCTCATGAAGTGGCGCTCCGCCAGGGCTGCACCAGGGTCGCCAGCACGCCGTCGCCGTCCTGTGTGAGGTCGAGGTGCGCGGCTTCGCCGTAGAGCAGCGCGATCCGTTCGCGGCAGTTGGCGAGCCCGATGCCCCCGCGCTTGCCGGGCGCGAGCTTGCTGGCCGAGTTGCGCACCGTCAGCCGCAGGTCGGCGGAGCCGCGCCGGGCCGCGATGTCGATCGCGACGGGCTCGCGGCTCTGCTCGACTCCGTGCTTGAACGCATTCTCGAGCAACGGCTGCAGCAGCATCGCCGGCACCTCGGCGTCGGCCGTGTCGGGCGCCACGTCCCACGACACCGTCACCCGCTCCGCGAAGCGCGCCTGCATGATCTGCGCATAGCGGCTCGAGAGCTCGATCTCCTCGCGCAGCGAGGTCGTCTGCCGCGCGCTCGCCTGCAGGCTCGCGCGCAGCAGCTCGGCGAGCTGCGCCAGCAAGGCGTCGGCGCGCTCGACGTCGACCTGCATCAGCGACGAGATGGTGTTGAGCGCGTTGAACAAGAAGTGGGGCTGCAGCTGCGCCCGGAGCTGCGCGAGCTGGGTCTCGGCCAGGTGGCGCTGCAAGGCCAGGAGCCGCTCGCGCTCTTCTTGCCAGCGCGCGAAGCTCTCGAGGCCGAAGATGATGCTGAGCCACAAGCTGGCAAAGAGCGCGAGCTTGATGCTCTCGTAGAAGAAGACGTACGCCCAGCTCGGGTGCTCGTAGACGTCACCGACGAGCGCGTACACGCCATGCCGCAGCGCATACACGCTCGCGATGAAGGTGACAGCCATCAGCGGCAACCAGAAGAGGTGCCGCATGAACCAGCGCCGGGGCTCGACCAGGAGCGGGTGCCAGCGGGCCGCCGCGTGCCGCTGCAGCGCGAGCCACGCTGTCGCCCACAGGCACGAGCTGCCCTCCCAGAGCAGCGGCTCCCACCAGCGAATGCCGGGGTCGCGGTGATCCTCGACGGCGACCACGATCATCAGCAGCCAGAAGAGGCTCCAGAGCGCGAAGAGCGTGCGGGTGATGGTGGGTGAGCGCGGGAGCAAGGGTGTCCCGGTCAGCGCGGCTGTCTCAGTCAGCGCGGCGGTCCCGGCGAGCGCAGCGGTGCCCGGGAGCGAGGCATTGCTGGTGACCTTCCCAGTGCCGGGCATCACCGCATTGTAGCGCTGCGCCCGCTCGCCCCTTCCCGAAATGTGGCGAGCGGGACGAGCCTCGCGACCGGCGATCGTCGATGCGCGCGCACGCTGCCGGGACCGGCTCTCAGGCGGCGGCGTTACGGCAACGCCGAGTCGAGCGAGAACGCATAGAAGGTGCTGGGTGACGGGATCGAGGGGATATTGAGGCGGTTGGGGTAACCGTTCCCCCAGTAGACGATGCCGTCGACCACGGCGGGGCCGGCAGCGGACGGGCCTTGGCCCTGGAATGTCCAGCGGATCGCGCCGGTGGCGGCGTCGAGCGCGAACATGCGACCGCTGAGGGAGCCGGCGTAGACGACCCCGTTCGCGACGGTGACGGCGGCGGTGTCGATGCCGCCGCTCGGGTCGGGAACTTGCCAGAGGATGGCGCCGGTAGCGGCGTCGAGCGCGGCGAAGGATCCGGAGGTGATGGTCTGCCCGTCGGGCAGGGTGTAGGGGATGCTCTGGAAGTTGGCCTCGGCGACGTAGATGCGCTGGCCGTCTGTGGCGGTGCCCCACTGGATGCCGCCGTTGATGCCGCCCGGGCCTACCGACGCGCTCCACAGCACCTCGCCCGTGCTCGCGTCGAGCAGCCAGTACTGGCCGCTCTTCTGCCCGGCGCCGACCACCTGCCGGCGGCGCCCATCTGCCCGGATGGTGAGCAGCTGCGCGCCGGTGCCGAAGTCCCAGTCGGGACCGGGGCTGTCGGGGCAGTTGTCTGGAGGGAAGCCGGGGATGCAGCCGCCGTTCCAGTCGTCAAACGTCTGCGGCCCTGCCGACCATTCGATCGCGCCCGTGCGCCGATCGAGCGCCAGGATCGAGTCCTTGTGGTTGTCGGGCGAGAGGCACTCGTCGGGGGTGCCGCCGGCGAGCTGGCACTCTTTCGCCGCGTCGGGGACGGCGTAGTTCTGACCGGTCGTGACGTAGACGCGATCGCTGCGCGGGTCGATCGCGGGCGTGCCACCCCAGATGGAACCGCCGCTGTAGCCGCCGGGCAGGCCGCCGTTGTCGGGGACGGTGTAGGTCTTCCACACGATCGCGCCGGTGCGCGCGTCGACCGCGACCAGGCTGCCTCGGAAGGTGCAACAGGCGTAGCCCTCCTGGCCCGCGAGCGCGAACTCCACCGATGAAACGCCCTGGTAGACGATCCCGTCGAAGACGATGGGGGACTGAGTGATCGTCGCGGCTGGATGTGACTCCACGAGCTGACTCCACACCAGATCACCCGTCCGCGCGCTCACGGCGAGCAGGCGCGCGCCAGCGCCGATCGCGCCGCCCTGGTCACCGATGAACACGAGCCCGTGCGCCACGGCGGGTGCGGTGCGCGAGATGTTGCCCTCGACACCGGTGTACTCGGGCACGCTGCGAGACCAGATCACCTGCCCGGTGCGGGCGTCAGCCTTGGTGAGGTTGCCCGCCCAGTCTGGAAAGTAGATGGCGCCGCCGGCGACCGCCGGGGTCGCGCTGACCTCGCCCGCGGTGGCGATCGTGAAGTGGGTGGCGAGGGCCGCGACGTTGTCGGAGCCGATCTTCCGCTCGAAGGGGTTGGAGCGGGTGTTCGCCAGATCGCGACCACCGCTTGCCCAGCTCGCGGCGCGGCTCGCGCCACGACCGTGCCGACCTTTCGAGAGGAGGGCTGAAGCACCCTCGAGATCGAGCTCGGACGCACGCTCCGAATCGTCAGCACCGGAGGCCAACGCATCGGGGGCCAGCGCATCAAACGCCGACAACGCGATGGCGCAGGCCACCACGGCAGCGGTACCGACACGGCCGAGTCTCGATCGATGCTCACGACGTGGCGTCAACGCAGGCTGCATGATACCGCCTCTCCTTGTGCGCGCGGAGCCAGATCCGCACCCTTCAGCCCTACTGCCGATACCTGAGCCTTGTCAACCGCGGCCCGGTGCCACGCCCGTGCCACGCCCACGAGTGCGCGGTATTGCTCCCGTACTCGAGAGTGTTGCTCGCAGGTCGCCGTGCGCTCGTGGCGAGCTGAGCGAGTCAACTCCCGCGAGCGCCGCTCGGCCCCGCTTCTCGAGACATTGTTGCACCGAGCGGCGCCTGTTCCGATCCGGCGAAGCGTCGCCGCTCGCTCGCGACACGGCGTGCGACCTCCTGCCGCGAGCGGCGTCTGCGGCGGTGAGGCTCGCGCCTCTGGTGCCGTCCGCATGAGCTCCCCTCGAGCGGGCTTCCCCTCGAGCGGGCTTGCCCTCGAGCAAGCTCGCTTCGAACAAACTCGGTTCGAGCAAGCTCGCTCCGGACAGACTCGCTTCGAGTAGGCTCCCCTCGAGTAGGCTCTCTTCGAACAGACTCGGTTCGAGTGGACTCGCCTTCGGGCGGCGACGGCTCGGCAGATTGTCGCGCGACGCCGCGATGCGAGTCACGTCATAGTTGAACGCAGACAACTCGAGCGTCGAGGTCGTCTGCTGTTTCAGCGTGACGCACCCCCAGCGGAGTGGGTCACCTGAGAGCCTCGCCAGGCGTGGGGATGCCCGGCGAGTCGAGGGGGACAGAGGGGAACGGAGCGAGAGCAGCGCTCCCTTCCACGGTGAAACGTTTCGGAGCTGCCGGCAGTGCCCGACGCAGCGGTGGGGGACGAGAGATGGCCAAGAAGGTGAAGGGCTCGAAGCGAGGCGCCAAGGCAGGAACACGAGCGCGAGAGGCGACCAAGTCGCGCCCGCCGCGCGCGTCGGCCTCTGTAAGAAGCCAGGGCGCGCGAAGCCAGAGCGCACGCGGAAAGGCCGCACCTGCCAAGAAAGCCGCTGCGACTCGCAAGGCGCGCCCGTCGGCGCGTCGCGCACCGTCTACTCCGCCGGCCTCCGAGAAGAGGGCGGCTCGACGCGGCGCAAAGCCGCCGGCAAATCACGCGGGCAGCAGCTCGAGTCGGCGATCCGCGCAGGGGAACCGCTTGCTGCGCGCGCTGTCGGGCGAGCAACGGCCGACGCGACGAGCTTTCGTGCGGGCGCTGCGGGGCATGCCGGTACGCTCCGTCGAGCTCGCGCCCGCCTTCAAGTCGTTCCACGAGAGCGACCCGTCGCGCGCGCGCCGGCTGGCGGAGGCGTATGCGGTCGCGCTTCCCGAGCAGGCGCAGCATCGCGAGTTCTTCCAGGGGGTGGTGCGCATGGGCGACGCGGAGCGCCGGGCCGTGGTGGAGTCGTACCAGAGCGCGGGGCAAGGTCGCGGCGTGGTGCAGGCCATATCGCTGCTGCCGCGCGTACACAGCCGCACGCTGATGCAGGACCTGTTGTACAAAGGGTCGAGCGAGCTCGACCCGCGCTCCCTGCGCGAGGTGTTGAGCTGGCTGCGGGATGCGGGCCACACCCTGCGCGAGGTGGACGCGGAGCGCAAACGAGCGCCCGATCCGGCTCGGGACGAGGCCATCGGCGATCTGCTGGGCGATGTGGCGGACGCGCTCTCGGACGCGGTCACCGCCGTGGTGGACGCCGTGGTGGACGCCGTGGAGTCGCTGGCGAGCGCGATCGTCGACGTGGTGAACTGGGCCGCGCAGGAGGTGGCCGACCTGTGCCGCGCCCTGGTCGAGGCCGGGCAGACGATCCTCGGCATCGTCGAGGCGGCGCTCGCGACCGGCTATCAGCTGGTGCGCAAGATGGTCGAGGGCCTCGTGAACATCGGCCGCGCCATGTTCCAGATTCTGGATGAGGTGTTCCAGCTCGCCACGGATGCGCTCGTCACCGTGCTGCGCGCGATCGACAGCCTCGGGCGGCAGCTGCGGGAGCTGCTGCAGTGGATGGCCGCGAAGACGTTCGACGTGATCCGAAAGGGCGTCGATGCCCTGCTCCAGATCGGGAAGACGATCGGCAACCTCCTAGAGCAGGCGGTCAGCTTCGGGCTCACGCTCGTGACCAACATGTGCCGTGCCCTGCTCGAGCTCGGTCGCACGATCGGAGAGGTGCTGGTGACGCTCGTGACTCGGCCGACGTCGCTGTTCGACACCGTCGTGCGCGCGCTTCGCGACCTGGGCAACAGCATCGGCAGCTTGATCGATCAGGTGATCGACGCAGGCGCAGACCTGGTGCTGGCCGTGGTGCGCGCCGGTGCGCGTATCGGCACCGCGCTCGCAGACTTCGCTGCCTACGTCGCGGACGCCGCGCTCGAGACCGCGACGCTGGTGGTGCGCGGGTTGATCGAAGCGGGGCGCCGGCTCGTCGATCTCGTCGTCGCCGTCGCGGAGCGTAGCATCGCCGCCATCCGCAAGGTGGTGCAGGCCGTGTTCGAGCTCGGGGGAACCCTGGTCAGCCTGCTGAAGGATGTGTTCGAGCTGTCGCTGGACCTGTTGAAAGAGGTGGTGCGCGCGGCGTTCGCGCTCGGGCGTACGGTGCTCGAGTTCGCGCGGTCGCTCGTGGAGTTCACCTATCGCGCCGCGGCTCGCCTGATCGAGGCCGCGCTCGACGTGGGCACCAGCGTCGTCCAAATCCTGGAGGCGGTGGCGGGCGAGGGGTACTTCATCTTCCGCCGCATCGTGAACGGTGTGCTGCAAGCGCTTGGCCCCGTCGGCGACGTGTTCGAGTGGCTGCTGGCGCGCGGAGAGGAGCTGACGAGCGAGCTCTGGCGCAACGCCGTGCTCGCCGTGCGCTTCGTCAAGGGCAGCGTGACAGAGATCCTGGAGTGGGCCGCCACCCAGAGCGCGGCCGTCTTCGACCGCATCCTGCTGCTGATCGAAGATGTGGGCAGCACGCTCACGGAGGTGATCGAGTGGGCACAGACGGTCGGCAGCGCCGCGCTGGAGCTCCTGGGCGAGGCCACGGTGCGGGTCGGCAATTCGGTAGACTACTTGCTCAACTACCTGGAGGATGACTTCCTGCCCGGTGTCCGCAGCGTGGTGCGCGGGCTGCTGCGGGCGGGAGAGGCCGTCGCAAACCTGGCCGCGTGGATAGCGCGCCGCTCGGTCGAGGTGGTGCGCGAGGTGGTGGCGGGCGCCTTCGACATGGGGGTGACGCTGGCCACGCTGATCACCGAAACGGTCGCGCATCCCGACCGCGCGCTCGAGAACCTGCTGAGCGCCGCGCGCGATCTGGGCAAGACATTGCGCGACGTGTTCCAGGCAGCGATCGTGGACACGGCGGAGCAGTTCCTGGATCAGGTCGTCGAGGCCCTGCTCGCCGTGGGAGAGGCGGTGGCGCAGATACTGGTCGGTGTGCTGGAGGTGGCGGGCGGCGCCGTCGGCACGGTCATCGCGATCTTGTTCGAGCTGCTGCCGAGCCGGCGCGCGCTGACGGCCGAGGAGCGTGAGGACGCCGAGGCCGTGTTCGGTGACAGCATCGACCTCGACGCCGTGCACCTCTCGTTCGAGAGCGTCGAGAACGACATCATCTTCGGCATTCAGGACTTTTGCACGCAGCTCTTCGCGGGCAACTTCTCGGACCTCACGGAAGAGATCGACTCGCGCGCGTTCGTCACGGGCAACCTGATCAACTTCGACGTGGGTGACAACGACTTTGACCGGCCGACGCTGATCCACGAGCTGACGCACGTCTGGCAGAACCAGAACGTCGGCCCCGTCTACCTCGCACACGCCATCGTCGGGCAGGCGACAGGCGGTTACAACTACGGCTACAACGAGCCAGACGCCGCGATCACGATCGCCGATGCCTTCCACGACGGGCGCAGCGTCAGCAAAGACCAGGGCTTCCTCATCGGCAACGGGGCAGACGCGGAGCTGACGAGCGCTAACGGCAACTTCGCTGCCTTCAACCCCGAGCAGCAGGGCCAGATCATCATGCACTGGTTCGTGCGCTCGGTCTTGCTCGCGCAGACCAGCCCTGCGATCGACCCCTGGCAACCCTACGCCGAGCACGTGCGCGCCGGCATGCCGGAGCGCGCCCTTGCCGCATGAGGTGCTGGTACTCTTCGCCGAGCCGGCAGAGGCGCGCGCGCTCGCGCCGCTGCTCTCGGCGTACGAGGCGCGAGGCCTGTCGGTCGTGCAGCGCCCTGCCCTTCCGGCGAGCGAGGCGGCGCTCGCGCAGTCGATCGTCGCGGACGATGCGCGAGCCGTGCTGATGGTCGGGCGGCGCAGTCGCGCGCCGCGGACGGTGCTGGGTGGGCCCTGGGTCGAGACCTCGGGCGGGCGCCGGGTACCCGTCGGCTGGTTGCCCGCCGTCGATGGGGCCTCGCTGAGCCGCTTCGCGACGGCGGCGGCCGAGCTGCACGCACGCGCGGGCGACGTCCCTTCCCTGGCCTTGCTCGCGCAACGCCACCCCCGCTTCTCGCGGCTCGCCCGTCGCATCGCGACGCTCTTGAGCGATAGGCCCGTGCTGCGCTGGACCGCCGAGGAGGTCACTCCCGAGGATCTGCTGCTCGGGTTGCGCTCGGGTCTGGGCGCTGCGGTGTACGTGGGGCACGGACGCCCGGTGGGCTGGGCCGGCTACTACGGAGTGCGCGCCCACCATTTCGATGATTTCTCGGGAGCGCCCACCGGCGCCGTCCTCTCGCTGTGCTGTCGCACCGCGAGCCGCAAGAACACCGGGCTCTCCTTCGCCGAAGCGCTGCCGCTCCGCGGCGTGTGCGGCGCCGTCTTCGCCGCGGTAGACGACACGTTGCACACAGACAACACGCGCTGGGCGGTACGGCTCTGCGACGCGCTGCTGGCGGGGGCGCGCGACCTGGGAGAGCTGGTGACGCGCGCCGCCCCGATCGGCTCGCGCAGCGCGCGCTCTTACCGCATCCTGGGCGACCCGCTCGCTCCGCTCTGGGCGCCGCGCACCGGCCTCGAACGCGCGCAGGAGATAAAGGTCTGGCAATGAGCGACGCCGCCATTCAGAGCTCGATCGCGGAGCTCTTGCAACACACGCACGCGGCCATGCCGGTGCCGCTGCCCGAGCACCAGAGCTGGTCTGCGCTCGGGCTCGACTCGCTCGACCTGGCGGAGCTCGCGGCCCGCATCGAGCAGCGCTATCGGCTCGAGATCCCCGACGCAGACTGGCGGGGCCTGCACAACGTGGCTGACCTCGTCCGTTATCTCCAGATCCGCCTGGAGGATCATGGCCGACACTGAGCGCGTGGTGGTGACGGGCATCGGGCTGGTCACGCCGCTCGGGCACGAGCTCGACGCGGTGTGGAACCGCTTGCTCGCGCGCGAGTCGGCCGCTCGAGCCTGGGAAGACCTGGAGCAGGAGGGCTTTCGGCATACCGTCGCTTGCCGGGTCAGCGACATTCCGGCTGCTGGCAGGGCGCTTGCTGGCGGGCCCGATGCCGGTCCCCAGCGCGGGCGGGACTTCGCGCGGGCGGCGGCCAGGGCTGCCGTCGCTCACGCCGGCATCGAGCTGCCCCCCGCGACCGGCGTGCTGATCGGCAGCACCATGGGGGAGAGCGCGGCGTTCGAGGCTGCGGCCGCCACGGGCGACGGCCGCTCGCTGTGCTCGGAGACGGGCGCCGCCTTCGCCCGCGCGATCGCGGACGAGCTGGGCATCGGGGGCCCCTGCCTCGCGTATGGGACCGCGTGCGCCGCTGGCAACTACGCGCTGGGCAGCGCGGCGACAAAGCTGCGGCGGCGCCAGCTGGACGTGGTCCTCGCGGGCGGCGTCGAGCCGTTCTCGCGCATCGCGATGACCGGCTTCAGCCGCTCGCGGGCGATGAGCAGCAGCGGCACGTGCCGCCCGTTCGACGCGCGGCGGGACGGCATGTTGCTCGGAGAGGGCGCCGCCGTGCTGGTGCTCGAGCGCGAGACGGACGCGCGGGCACGCGGGGCGCGACCGCTCGCCGTCGTGGGCGCTCTCGGCCTGTCGTGCGACGCGCACCACCCGACCGCGCCGCTGCCCGACGGGAGCGGCGCGAGCGCCGCCTACCGCATGGCGCTGCGCGGCGAGCGGCTGCAACCGGGCGATATCGACTGGATCTGCGCTCACGGCACGGGCACGGCGCTCTCCGACGCCGCAGAGAGCGCCGCCATTCGAGACGTGTTCGGAGCTGAGGGGCCCCTCGTCTCGGGCGTGAAGGGCGCGCTCGGCCACAGCCTGGGCGCGGCGACCGCGATCGAGGCGGCGCTGTGCGTGATGGCGATCGCGCGCGGCGTCGTGCCGCCGACGCTGGGCCTGAACGAGCCGGAGTTCCCGTTGCGCTTCGTGCGGGAGCCCACGCCCTGCGCGCCCCGCTGGGTTGCCAACGCTGGCTTCGCCTTCGGCGGGCTGAACTCCGTGCTGCTGCTGGGGGCGGTATGAAATCATGGCGCCTGCCGTCAGATCAGAAGTGTGACGACTTTCGCGCGCTGTCGGCGCTGGTCGCGCGCGCCCTCGAGCCGTTGCTCAGCCCCGCTATAGCGCCCGAGAAGCGGGGCCTGTATCTCGCGACCGCCGACGCGGGCATCGCCGATACGCTGCAGTTCTGGGCGGCAGCGCTGGCCGAGACGCCGCGCTTCGCCAGCCCTGCCAACTTCCCTTTTTGCTTGGCCAACGCACCCGCAGGGCAACTCGCGCGCGAGCTACGCCTTCGCGGGCCCTGTTACACGCTGGTAGGTGCTGGCGAGGCGGTCGACGCGGCCATCGACCACGCGCTCGTCGACCTCGACCAGGGCTGGATCGAGGAGGCCGTGGTCGTCGCCTGTAACCTGGGCCCGGCGCCGCGCGCCGCAGCGCTCGTAGTGGGAGATGCGGGCGAGCTCGGGCAAAGCGACGTGCGCGCGTGGATCTCGCAGGGCGTGCGCGTCGAGCCCTGAGGCTGAACCAGTGCCGTACCGGTCTCGGCTGACCCAGACCGAGTATCCCACGCTGTCGCTCGCGCTCGCGAAAGCAGGTCGCTGAGGTTTCGCCCATGCGTCGGCAGTTCGCACGTGGCAGAGAGCTGGCGAATTGAGCGGCTGTCGTCGCTCCTTCGACGCCACGAAACGAGGAGGGCACCGGTCTCGAGGCTACGAGAAACCTCTCGCTGGCATGACGGCGCGCGGACACTGCCGCGTTTCACCCCGTCAGCCCCAGGACACCGCCAACATGCCGAACAATCAAAGCCGGGTTCACGCCATCCAACAGATCACCAGCCGCACGCTGCAGCCGGTGACGACTCCCCCCAAGCTGGAAGAGATCTGGGCGGAGGACGTCTTCACGCTGACCAAGATGAAGGCGATGCTGCCGAAGAGCGTGTACAAGTCGCTCAAGGCGACCATCGAGGATGGCGGCAAGCTCGACGTCGGCGTCGCAGACGTGGTGGCGACCGTGATGAAGGAATGGGCGATGAGCAAGGGCGCGCTCTACTACGCGCACGTGTTCTACCCGATGACCAACGCCTCGGCAGAGAAGCACGACGGCTTCATCGTGCCGTCGAGCGATGGAACGGCGATCAGCGAGTTTCCAGGCAAGCTGCTGGTTCAGGGCGAGCCCGATGGCTCTTCGTTTCCGAACGGCGGCATCCGGACGACGAACGCGGCACGCGGCTACACCGCCTGGGACGTGACGAGCCCCGCCTTCGTGACGCGCACCAACAACGGCGCGACGCTCTGCATCCCCACGGTGTTCGTCTCCTGGACGGGCGAGGCGCTGGACAAGAAGGCGCCGCTGCTCCGCTCGAACGCGGCGATGAACAAGGCGGCCCAGCGCGTGCTGAAGGCGCTCGGCCACACCAACGTCGCGACCGTCAGCTCGAGCTGCGGCGCGGAGCAGGAGTACTTCCTGGTCGACGCGGGTCTGGCGAGCTTGCGCCCGGACTTGCTGCTGACGGGGCGCACTCTGTTCGGCAAGAAGCCGGCGAAGGGCCAGCAGTTCGACGACCACTACTTCGGGGCGATCCCCGAGCGGGTGCAGATGTTCATGCAGGACGTCGAGTACGCGCTGTATCGGCTGGGCATCCCCGCGAAGACTCGCCACAACGAGGTCGCGCCGGGCCAGTTCGAGATCGCGCCCTACTTCGAGGGGGCCAACGTGGCGGCAGACCATCAGCACCTGCTGATGACGACGTTCCGCAACACGGCCAAGCGGCACGGTTTCGTCGTGCTGTTCCACGAGAAGCCGTTCGCGGGCGTCAACGGCTCGGGCAAGCACGTCAACTGGTCCGTCGGCAACGCCACACAGGGCAACCTGCTCGACCCGGGTGACACCCCGCACGACAACGCGCAGTTCCTGGTGTTCTGCGGCGCCGTCATCCGCGGCGTGCACAAGTATGGGCCGCTCCTGCGCGCGGTGGTGGCGAGCGCCAGCAACGACCATCGGCTCGGGGCGAACGAGGCCCCGCCCGCCATCATGTCGGTCTACCTGGGAGACCAGCTGGAGGGCGTTTTCAATCAGCTCAAGCAAGGCGTGCCCACGGACTCCAAGGCCAAGAGCGTGATGAACCTCGGGGTCGACAGCCTGCCGACGTTCGCCAAGGACGCCGGCGACCGCAACCGCACCTCACCCTTCGCGTTCACGGGCAACCGCTTCGAGTTCCGCGCCGTCGGCGCCAGCGCCTCCGTCGCCGGCCCGCTCGTGGCCATGAACACGATCCTGGCCGACTCGCTGCACTTCATGGCCGACAAGCTGGAGGCGGCGACCGCGTCGGGCACGCCGCTCAACAAGGCGATCGCGTCGCTGCTCAAGACGGTGATGGAAGAGCACGGCGCGGTGGTGTTCGGCGGCAACGGCTACTCCAAGGAGTGGCACGAAGAGGCCGAGCGGCGCGGCATCCCCAACCTCGCGACGAGCGCGGAGGCCTTGCCCGTCTTGAAGAAGAAGGAGATCGAGGCGCTGTTCAGCAAGTGGGGCGTGCTCACTCCCGCCGAGCTCTCGAGCCGCTTCGACGTCTACTCGGAGCAGTACATCCATTCCATCGCCGTCGAGTCGCGGCTCGTCATCAGCATGACCAAGACGCTGATTTACCCCGCCGCCATGGAGTACCTCGGCGAGCTGACCGGCACGTTCGGCAAGCTGAAGGAGCTGGGCGTCGAGCCCGACAAGACCATCGCGAAGAAGGTCGCTGAGCTCTCGGACAAGCTGCTCGCCACCGTCGGCAAGCTCGCCACCGCCCAGGAGAAGGAACATTTTGACACCACCGAGGCCCACTTGAGCTACTGCGCGCACGTGGTTCGCCCCCTCATGGACGAGGCGCGGACGTACGCTGACGCGCTCGAGGCCGAGATGGGCGACAAGTACTGGCCGCTGCCCACCTACCAGGAGCTCTTGTTCCTCAAGTGAAGGTCGCGTCGAAGGTGCGTTCGGCGATCACGCTCTGAAACGTGTCCGCCGGATGCACCAGGCGAGCGAGCGCCGCCATCGACTCGTTCGCCAGCGCGCCCCGCTGCCGCCCCAGCGCACATTGCAGATAGATCGCCAGCTTCAGCAGGTGCTGGCGATCGGCCTGACAGCGCTGCTCCCACATCTCGGGCGCGACCGTGTCTTTCAGCACCCCGATCTCGAAGTCGATGGGCAAGACCTCGAGCGGCGACGGGCACACGATGAAGTTGTGCAGGTGCGCGTCGCCATGCGTGAGGCCGCCGAGCTGCATCCGAGTGAGCAGCCCGAGCGCCTCCTCCGCCAGCGTCCAGAGCCCGGCCGCAGTCGCCAGCGATAGCTCCTGAGCCGGCGCCACGTTGCTCTCATCCGGCTCCGTGCCGAGCGTCGACAGGCGATCGAGCGGCGTGCCGGGCAAGAAGCAGCTGCGGAAGCTGTTGGGCGTGCTGCCGATGGGAGGCGGCACGTCGACCAGCTCGCTCGCCCGTTGATGCAGCTCGAACTCCGTGCCCGGGTCGCCGTGCATCTTGCCGGGGTAATACGTCTTGCGAAAGTGCAACGGATACGAGCGCGCCAGCTCATACTGGTCGCGCGTCGCCGCCCCGGCGATGACCAGGTCACCCATCATCAGCGTCATCTCGCCCGCCTTGCGCCGCGCCAGGTTGCGAACCACGAAATCTTCCTGCGGCGCGACGTCGATCATCCGGAGATAGTCCTCTGCCAGGGCCACGTGGTGGCGGGGGGAGACCTGGATGGGGCGGGGCATCGCTCGCTGAAGAGTATCCCGAGGGGGCCGCGGAGGCCATCGTCGGACGATCGCGCCGGCGGCGCTTCCCAGGATTGCTGGACGGCTTGCTCGACAGCTTCGCCAGCGAGGGAACGGTCACGGCGACGGGCACCAGGGCCTGGGGCCTGCGCACGACGCGACGTGTTGCTGCGTCATCGTTCGTCGCTCGTGTCTCACGAGTTCTGCCGACCAGCGCGCGGTTTTCACGAACCGATCCCTCGGAATGGTCGATGAGTCTGTGCGTGCTCGCTCCCAAGGTGCGCACGTAAGGCCCGGCGAGGAAAGACTCACCTATCCCGCTCGCCGTTCTGCGAGGCCCGTTCGCCCCCGCTCCACCGAGCGCTGCCAGCAGCAGCGGTGCGCTCTCGGGGCGCGACTGCGGGCCCTTCCGCGCTGGACCCTTCCCAGCGTCTTGGTTGGCAAAGAGGAAGAAGCAATGAGAACAGTAAACCCAGAGACGACGCACCAGGCAATCTACGACGCGCCCTCCGCCACCCCGCGGCTGCGCTGGCAGCTGGCGCTGCTACCGGCCGTGCTCCTCGGTGCGGCCTGCGCCGGCGGCAGCTCCGTGGACGACGGCGCTGATGAAGACATGGCTGAACGAATTGCTGAACGAATTGCTGAACGAACTCCTGAAGGCACTGCCGAGTCTCCCAGCGACCCCGACTACGCCGCACCCCAGGCCGTCGGGCGCGACAAGGCGCTCACCCTCTGGGAGCAGAGCATGCGCCTCGACGCCTACGAGCAGGCCGCCGCGCGTCAACTCAGCGACGCCGAGCGAGAGGCCGTCCTGGCCGCCCTCGTCGAACGTGGCGCCGACGCGGCGAGCGTGCGCTTCGACGGCTCCAACGTCTGGGTCGACGACGTCGCGCTCGACGCGGGGCCCGCCCTCGACGCGCTCGCCGGCGTGCAGCTCAAGGGCAAGGTGCTGAACGAGCGGCTCCTCTACGAGGTCGGCACTCAAGAGGCGGATAGCACGAGCCCTTCCAGCATCGTGGCTGCGATGGCTCAATACGCGCAGCAAGACGACGGCAACTTCAGCTTCGATCGCCCCGAGGTCTCTGGCTTCAGCACCTTCCTGGTCGTGCCCGACGACACGCCGAGCGGTATCCGCACACTCTTGACCGAGGCCATCGCGGCCATCGGCAACGCCAGCGCCAACGACTGCCTGGCCGCCAACTACCTTCAGATCCGAACCTACACGGAGTTCCAGCGCGGCTCACCGTTCGACTCCCCCAAGCGCGCGGTCGTGGTCAAGTACGAGCCTGATCCCTGCGGCGGCCTGCGTGGTTGTGCCCAGTTTCCGCGGCTCCAGAGGGTCGCCTTGTCTCCCCCGAGCCCGAATCCTGGCGGCGGCGGCGGTGTCACCCAGAATCGCTTCCTGTTCGGCGGTTACGTGGCGCTCGACAGCAATCAGGTCACCACGGCTGACCCGGACAACGCGCGCTCGACCATGATTCACGAGCTGATGCACACGCTCGGCGTCGCCCACCCCCGACAGGAAGCCGACGACGACGAGCTGACCTTCGCGGCGAAGCTGGTCGTTCCGGGAACCGATGAGGACAACGACGGCTACTTCTCCATCATGGCGCCGTTCGGCGGGCCCGATCGAACCGACTTGCTGGCGCCCGATGATGTCGATGTCATCAACACGCTCTACAACCGCGACGTCGACCCGGGCTGCTCGTACCAGACGGTCGCCATCCCGATCCCCGCGCGCTGAGGCCCCCGCCTCCCTCCCGAGCGCCGAGCAAGAGCTCGGCGCTCGCGCGCCTTCAGAGATGCTCATCGGAAAAACCGACCCAATTGACACGCGAACCGGCCGAGGTCGTACCGTGTGAGCGGGGCGAGCGAACGGCCGCGGCGAGTGCTATTTCACCATGATACGCGAGGTCGGGAATTCGGTCAGCTCGGCCCCAGCGCGCCGCGCCTTCCATGGTTCTCGTGTACCCAGGCGAGCTGGCGGAGCGGCGTTCCGATACTCACGAAGAACATCTCGTCTCGTCGAGCAGGCGCGCCTTGGCCCTGGCTACTGGCGCCCGTCGCCCGTCGCCCGAGGCCCGAGGCCGGCGTGACCACTCGCCCCTGGTCTTCGACGATGACCATCCCCTGATCCTGATGGACCTCGCTGCAAAGGTCTCGATGCGAAGACCGGCGGCGCTCGGCGCGGGGAGGTCAGTCCCACGCGACGGCGCCCACCGTACCCGCTGACGGTATCGACGAACAGACTGTGCCCGCTGGCGGCGAGGAAGTGCGCGACGAGGCGGCGATCGAGCCCTGCCGACACTCCACGCGTTGGGCGGGCGGCGCGGGCACGGTCGGCGCGGGCACGTTCGCGGTGGAGCGGCTGCACCGACGCCGGGCGTGACTGCCCGCCGGCCGCGGGGGCGCGCTGCGCACACGACCGTGCTGCGTCCAGACCTCGGCGAGGCACGAGCACGCCTGGCGCGGTCGATGAGTCCTTCGCGCGCTCGGTGTCCTCGATGCGCTACCTCCGAGCTCATGGTGAACGTGCGTGACGCAGAAACAGAAACAGTAGACCCTCGCGCCCGCGCTCGACGTGTCGTGCACGCCGCCCCTCGTGGCGAGCAGTGCCCCGAGCGCGACCGGTATGGCGAAGCGTGTATTCGCTGCGAGGCATCGTCCGCGCGAGCGCCGTCCGCGCGAGCGCCGTCCGCGCGAGCGCCGTCCGCGCGAGCATTGTCCGCGCGAGCATTGTCCGCGCGAGCGTCGTCCGCGCGAGCGTCGTCCGCGCGAGCGCCGTCCGCGCGAGGCGCCATCGCTGCGAGCGGTCGTTCGCTGCGAGGCTGCGTGCACCTCACCGGGTGACCCCGAACGATGGTGCCGACTCGCGGGGGCCCAGATGATGCCGCCGTGCTGACTGACGTCCACGTCGTCGACACCGTCGAGCGACCTTCTCCCGCGCCGCGCTCGAGCGCAGTGCGACACGACTCCCCGAGAGATTGCCTCCCCGCCTCCACCACCATCCCCGCCTCCATCCAGCATGCGCCAGCGGGTGCCACGTCATTATCGTGTAAAACGTCCGCCAGCGTCAAGAGCTCCGAGACCTGACCGACGCGAGAAAGAAGAGGACGCCCACGTGCCTCTTCATCCTGCAGCGGCAGCGCGTCCTGTTCGAGCGTAGTGCGCCGATCGAGAACGCCGTGACTGCGAATGAGCGAACGGGGCTCGCTCGTACGAGTGCAAAACGGCTGAAGGTTGCGACGCGCCGCTCGATCACCCGCGACACGTGCGCGACGCCACCGTCTAGTAGTATCGCCTGCGCCGCTCATTGCGCAGTACCGGCGCGGCACGCTTCACGGCTCACCTCGCCAAAATATCCTGGAGCGACAGTTGCACGAACATGTCGCTGGTCGTCGGAGCCAGAGCTGTCACGGCGGTTCGCTCTCCGGGCGCGCCAGCGCTGCGGTGGCGCGGCCGCGGCTGCTCTGATGATCCAGGCACGCTCCCGCAGCCGCCTCTCACGGCGGTTGGCGCGTAGTTCGGGGCCGCGACAGGCCGTCAGGCACCCGTCGCTCGAACATGGCGTCTGACGCGTTCGCTCGACACGGCGTGGCCACGACGCTGTCTCGACGAAGCGTCGTACGCGCCGGCGCCATCCCTCGCACTTGCCGCTACCACTCGCGCCCGCTCGAGC
>Ga0247763_1000534_pt1 | contig 22714 bp, 12 predicted proteins | sample UWRJL141409B4_FD_179926 | JGI IMG/M metagenome (GOLD analysis project Ga0247763, IMG submission 179926) | Plant litter microbial communities from Arlington Agricultural Research Station in Wisconsin, United States - UWRJ-L141-409B-4 | ecosystem: Environmental > Terrestrial > Plant litter >...
GACGAGGATGCAGGGGCGCATGAGCGAAGGGATCTTCGGGGTTGTCGGCGCGAGCCATCGCATCGTCGCGCGCGCTTTCGTCGCTCGCGGCATCGCGGCAGGCGTGGCGCTCGCGAGTTGCTTGCCTCGCGTAGAGGTCGCTTCCGACTCGCTCGAACCGGATGCTGGCATCGCCGGCGCGGGTACGGGTGGCGACGGTGTCGGAGGGGGTGGTCCGAGCGCGGGTGGGTCGTCACCAGGCGCAGGTGGCGACGGCGCTTCCCTCGGCGGCCTGGAGGTGGCCGACGGTGGTGTGGGTGGCGTCGGCGGCAGTGGCGTTGGCGGCAGTGGCATCGGCGGCAGCGCCGGGAGCGAATCGACGGACACGACCGCACCGAGCGCGCCGCTGACGCTGGTCGACGTGCAGCCTCCGCCCTCGGCGGCCGAGGTCTCGATCGACGCGCCGCTCGCGCTGACGTTCTCGGCGAACATCGACGCGGCGAGCCTGTCGGGGCTCACGGTCGAGCTGTTGCGGGCCAACTCGCTCCCGATCTCGGGGGCGCTCTCGGTGGCCGGGCCCGAGGTGCGCTTCGTACCGTCCGAGCCGCTGCTGCTCACCAACTCTTACGTCTGGCGCTTCCGAGGTGCGCTGCGCAGCGTCGACGGTGCCGAGTGGACCGGCGACACGGAGGCTCCCTTCCGTACGCGCGAGGGTGACTGGAGCCTGGCCGAGAACCTGTCGAGCGCCGGGGAAAACCCTCGGCTCGCGTTCGACGGCGCGGGCAACGCGCTCGCCATCTGGAACCAACCGGGCCTTGCCGAGAGCGGCGCCGCGGGCCTCGGCGCGGCACGATTTACACCCGACGGCGGCTGGCAAATGTTGTCGTCGCCGGCCACGTGCGGGCCACAGTGCACGCCCACTCTCGTCGCTGGCGGCGACGACGGAGCGTTCATGGTCACCTGGTACGCCGAGGACTATCTGCGGATGCGGCGCTACCACCCCGACACGGGCTTCGGTGACGTCGAGACGATCCAGTCGCGCAGCGGGCCCCCGGCGGCCGACGGCGCCGTGTCCGACGGGCAGCTCTGGATGGCGGCTCACCTGGTCTTTGGCATCGCGGCGACGCGTACGCGGGATGGCTCGGCCTGGTCGCAGACGAGCGTCTATAGCGACGACACGGGCCAGAGCAGCTCGGGGCCCGTGCTCGTGGTGGATGGGCCCGAGCGGGCGAGGGTGTTCTGGGTGCAGAGCCCCCAGCTGCTCGCCTCGACCTTCTCCGAAGGCAGCTGGAGCGCGCCGCAGTTCGTGCCGAGCTTCAGGGGCGACTTCACCGCCGTCGGGCTGACCGGTGACGGTGTTGCATCGGGCAACGCGCTGCTGGCCTGGGAAGAAGACCGCCCGTCGCAGGACGACGCGAGCGCCCTGACCAGCTACCTTGGCGTGGCGCTGATGGCACCCAACGGCTCGGTTCGCGAGGAGGGTGCCCCGGCGCTGCCCGACGGCGTCGGCGGCAACCCGGCGAGCCCCGGCGTGTCGATGAATCCGCGCGGCGAAGCGCTCTTGACCTGGCTGCAGAGCGCCGGCGACCCGAACGACGCCGAGGCCCCCGCGAGCGTGTGGGGTGTCTTCCATGGCGCGAACGCCGCGACCTGGTCGGTGCCGGTGCAGCTCTCGGACAATCTCAACGGCGTGGCGCGCCCGCCCGCCGTCGGCCTCGATCCGAGCGGGAACGGCCACGTGGTATGGGCTTCCTACCGCAGCGGGGCGGGGGCGAACGTGCTGACGACCCGCTACTTGCGGGAGGGGGGCCTGTTCGGCGCCACCGGGTTGCTCGCCAACGAGGCCGTGGCGCCTGGGCTGACGCGAGGTCCGCGCAGCGGCAACGACAACTGCCAGCTCGCCGTCGACGCCAGCGGCCGCGCCCTCGCGCTGTTCGTGGGCCCCGAGGGTGGCATCTGGGCGTTGCGGTTCGAGTAGAGGTCGGGCGAGCGCGAGCACCGGCCCGCTCGAGCGCTGTGGTCGTCTTTGCCCCTCCGGAGATCAGCCGTCGCTGTCGTAGTCGTCGGGGTAGCTTTGCGACAGGTTGTTTGCCTGGAGCAAGCGCTCTCGCGGTCCAGCGTTGCGCGGATCCCGTCGAACGGCGAACCCGACCAGTCTGTCGGCGTAGCCGAGCCGCGATTCCAGCACGACCATGGGTTCAATCTCCCGCCGTCCATCGGGAAGCTCGGTGACGTAGAGCTGCACGGGTATGGCGTCAGCCGGCTTTATGGAGTCGCAGAACGGCCAGGTCTTCATGTCCGTCCCGGCTGCCACTGCCCAGTTGACCGTTCTTCCGTACGCATGGGGCGTCTCGCCCGGATAGCGCGGGTTGATGCTCGGCACGAACACATGTTCGAACAGCTGCGCGACCCCTTCCGCTTCCGAGTCGCGCGACAGACCGACCCAGAGCAGGGGCTGCGTGCGCCGAAGATCGGAGCAGACGGTTTCAAAACGCTGACGAAGGTTGTCGTGTCTCGACTTGACGACCGACGCGATCATGGCCTGCGATCGCCGAGAAAACCCAACGCGAAGCAGGTCATTGATCGGCGTCTTGCACGCCAGCAGAAAGGAATTTTTGTATACAAAGTTGTTCTCGGCGCTCCGCATCGACGACAAGGCACGATACTCGCGCATCGCCGCGGCCCGAATGAACAGGGCGATGACCCCGGTCAGCTTCCTGCGGCTCCCTCGACTCAGTCCGCCCGAGAAGAACTCGCCGACGATAGCCTGCGCCTTTTCGATGGAACTCCCGAGCAGCTCTCTCGGCGACTTGATGAGCGTTCGCGTCTCTTTCGCGACGACCTCCGAGGGCAGGAAGAGGTCGACGGTGGAGCCCGAGGCGATGCGCCGGAGGGGATAGTCGAAGTTCCCCTGGTCGTAAGCCGTGTACTGCTTGCGCAGCGCGTAGTACCACCTGAAAGCATGACTCTTGTCCTCGATGACTCGAAATCGGCGATCCTGGGTCCTCTTCATGATCCTCTCGTTGTACGACTCGATGAGATCGCGGATGGGCATGAACTCGGGATATCCTGGCAGTGGACCGCTCTGCTTGGGCGACTCTCGCTGCAACTCATCGAGTACGGCGACGCAATGCCTTTGGCTTTCGGTTCGTGTGTCCGAGTCGCTGAAAGAGAACGGCGCTCCGACATACTCCAGCAGTGAGTCCCGCTTGAATTTGTTGGCGACCGTCATTCCGTTCACGCCTTCCGCCTCCCAGATGACGAAGGGTATGCGCGAAAATGGGGTGCGCTCTTCACTCTCCGCGACGCGGTCAGCACGGTTGAACGGGACCGGTTCGAGGTTGTCGGAGGGACCCTTGAACGCCGCGAGCTCGAAGCCTCCGAACTCGACTTCGATACCAACCTGCAGGTTCTGGTTCAGGCGGTCGATCGCGTGAGTCCGGGGGCTCATCCTTTCGCACAGGTCCTCGACCTCGCGGAGGATCAGATCCTCTTGTTTCGAGAAGAGCGGGCGCGACGACTTCGTCTTCCCATTTTTGATCTCTTCCAGCACCGCCCGGTAGTCCGGCGTGGGAACGGCGCAGAGCTTGTTCCTGAACTCTCGAATGGCGTGATGGGGCTTGGAGCAAGCATCGATCCTCGCGATGTAGTTCGACCAATCGATCTTCATGATATGTCTCTCTCCCTCGTGTCGATAGCAACCGACCATGAGCGGATTGGCCTCGTCTGATGCTCGAGAGCGAGTCGACCTCGTTGCCGTGATGGGTCCACGGGCTACGCCTCGGGCCGCACGGAAGGCGCGAGCGCCTCGGCTTGCCGAAGCAACCGGAGGTAGGCGCCTCGATGCCGGTGTCGAATTGCGACCCAGGATCTGAGCTGAAACACACGAGCGCGAGCGTCGCGCGCGCGCGTCGCGCAATCCGAACGATGTCGTCCCGACATCACGCTCGTGGTCTAAGGAGAGCCCGAGTGCCGAGCGCGGACGAGCTGTCCCGCGCGTCGCGGGTCGTGCCCCCGCGCGAGCGCCAGCTGCCGCGCTCGGACACTCGAAATGGGTCGCTCGCTGCAGAGGTCGTGATGTCTCGTTCGAGTTTGTCGGTCGTGCTGCGCGTCTGCTGGCCGGGCCTCGCCTGCCTCATCGTTGCCTGCGGCGACGACGAGCAGTCCGTGCTGCCCGGCGCACCGATCGCTGGCCAGCCCTCGACTCCCGGTGTGTCTGCCGCCGCCACCGGCTATCTGGGCGGTGTCGTCGCCGTCTCGAGCCCGCTCGCCGCAGCCGCTGGCGCGGAAATTCTAGCAGCCGGAGGCAACGCGATCGACGCGGCGGCGGCCGTCCAGTTCGTGTTGAACGTCGTCGAGCCACAGAGCTCGGGCATCGGCGGCGGGGGCTTCATGCTGGTCCACATCGACGATACGGGAGAGACGCTGTTTGTCGACGGTCGCGAGCGGGCGCCGCTGGCAGCGACGCCGGACATGTTCGGCGAGCTCGGGTTCGAGGCGGCGTCAACCTCGGGCATCTCCGTCGGCGCCCCGGGCGCGCTCGCCGCCGTGGCTCTGGCGCTCGAGCGCTGGGGCACGCTGCCGCTCGCGGAGGTGCTCGCTCCCGCGATCGCGCTCGCGGAAGGCGGCATCGACGTGAGCGAGGCGCTCGCGGCGGACATCGTCAACACCAGCGATCGGGGCTTCGTGATGACGAACCTGCAGCCGGAGACGGCCGCGATCTTTCAGCCGGGCGGGGTGCCCCTGGTCGCCGGCGACCGCCTCGTGCAGGCAGACCTCGCCAAGACATTTCGGCTGATCGCGGAGCAGGGCACCGCCGCGTTCTACACGGGCGAGATCGCCGAAGCCATCGTTGCCGCGCAGCAACGCAGCGGCACGAGCCCGGACACCGGCGGTATGCTCCTCGCCGGAGCCGCCGGTCGGTTGACGCTCGCGGATCTCGCGGGTTACGAGCCCACGCTCCGCGAGCCGCTGGTCGGAAGCTACCGCGGCTACACCGTGCAGGTCATGCCGCCGCCGTCGGGAGGCGGCATCACGGTCCTCGAGCAGCTCGCGATGCTGGAGCGCTTCCCGGTCGGCGCCGGAGATGAGGGCTTCGCTTTTGGACAGAAGAACACCCTGCACGTGCTCATCGAGGGCATGCGGCTGGCGTTCGTCGATCGCAACTTCTGGGTCGGCGATGCGGATTTCGTGGACGTACCCGTCGGGCCGCTGCTCGACCCCGACTATCTGGCGGAGCGCAGCGCGCTCATCCAGCTCGACGCCGCGCTCGGCGCCGCCAGCATCGGCGCGGGCAACCCCATGCAGGTCTCCATGCCACAGACCGCAGGCGTGGACGTTCGCGAGGGCGCCCACACCACGCACTACGTCGTCATCGACGGTGACGGGAACATCGTCAACTTCACGACGACCGTGGAGTCGTTGTTCGGCTCGGGCATCACCGTGCCGGGCTACGGCTTCTTGCTCAGCAACCAGATGACAGACTTCACCTGGCCGCCGACGCTCGATCCGGCGACGGGCGACATCGGCGCCAACGACGTCGCCCCGGGCAAGAGGCCCCGCAGCAGCATGACGCCGACCCTGCTGCTCGACGGGTCGCGCCCGTTCGCGGCGATCGGCTCTGCCGGGGGCTCGCGCATCATCAACGCCGTCGTCCAGGTGGTGATGAACCTGGTCGATCACGGCATGAGCGTGGAGCAAGCCATCGACGCGCCCCGCGTGTCGGCGCTGCAAGGCGGCACCGTGTTCTGCGAAACGGGCCCGTTCGTCCCGACGGGATTCATGCCGAGCCCCCTCTTCGATCCGGGCGTCATCGAGGCGCTGAACGCCATGCGAGAGCTCGAGCTCGGCATGCCTCCCTGCAACGGCAACGAGGCCAACGGCGCCAACCTCTCGGCGCAGGCCGCGGTCGTCGATCTGCAGACGCGCTTCAAGTACGGAGCGGCCGACAAACGCCGCGAGGGTACCGTCGTCGGCGTCGAGTGATGCATCGCCTGCCTGCGGCCTGAGCGCGAACGTCGCCGGGGGGTGTCGGGTGCGATGCCGGTCTCGGCCTCTACGCGGATGATAGAGCGCTTTGGAATACCCAGCCTCCGCCGATCGTCCCGATTCGACGCACTTGGTCCCATCAGAACCAGAGACCGTTCTCCTTAGGTGAACTAGATGTCACCCTGACGGAGAGTGTGCTCCGTGCAGGCGCCTCGTCGACCGTAGATCACCCTGGACGGGACGGAGGGGGCGACGTTGAGGACCGACGAGATTCGAATTTCTGGCATCACGGGCATGCTGACCAGTCTGGCGCCAGCCAGCGGAGGCTGGGAAGAGCGCAAGGTGTCGGTCGCGCTGGACGACTTTCCCGATGGCGTGATGGTCGTGAGCCTGGACGGGCGCATCCAGAGCGTCAACAACGTCGCGCTGCGCATCGCGGAGCGCGGGCCGAGGGATCTGATCGGCCACAGCTTCGAGAGCCTGGTCTCCGACGAGGACATGCTGCGCATCATCGGGTTCCAGGCGATGTTCGCGGAGCAGATCAGCCTCGACAACAACGTGATCTTCCTGATGCCGAGCGGGGATCGACGGCCCGTCATCGTCTCTTCCGTGCGCACGCACGATGGGGAACGCATCGTCATGACGCTGCGAGCTGCCGGCATCATGCAGACGGAGCTGGCGGCTACCTCGCGCTGGGCGGCCGCCGAGCAAGAGCGGGCGATGGAGCTGGCGCGGGCACGCGATGCTCTGACCGCCAAGCATGCCGCGATGGAGGCGGCGCAGACCGAACTGAGGGCGGCATACGCGACCCTGCAGGGCGAGACGGCGACGCGCGAGCGCCTCGAGGGCGAGCTCGAGCTGGCGCGACGCCTGGAGAGCATCGGCCAACTCGCCGCCGGTGTGGCCCACGAGATCAACACACCGATGCAGTACATCGGTGACAACGTCAGCTTCCTGTCGACGACGTTCCAGCGCCTGTTGCCCGTCCTCGAGACGCTGCGCGGCGCTCTCGCAGAATCCGCAGCGTCTGAATGGTCGAGCGCGCGCAGCCAGCTCATCGCCAGCCAGGCCAAGGTCAAATGGGGCTTCATCCTGGAGCAAGTGCCGAGGTCTCTCTCTGAATCGAGGGACGGGATAGCGCACGTCTCCCGCATCGTCCAAGCGCTGAAGGCCTTCGCCTATCAAGACCAGGAAGAGAAGGTTCACGCCGATATCAATCGTACGCTGCAGGATACGCTGACGGTGGCTCAGAACGAGTACAAGACCGTGGCCGTCGTCGAGACGGATTTCGGCTCCCTGCCGCCCGTGCGCTGCTTGCCCGGGCGGCTCAATCAGGTGTTTCTGAACCTGGTCGTCAACGCAGCGCACGCCATCGCCGACGCGAAGCGGCCGAGCCTCGGTGCCATCCGTGTGCAGTCTCGCGTCGTGGACCAGGTCGTCGAGGTGCGCATCTCGGACGACGGCTGCGGGATCCCGGTCGCGATTCAACACCGCGTCTACGAGCAGTTCTTCACGACCAAGGAAGTGGGGCGCGGCTCCGGCCAGGGCCTGAGCCTGGTGCGACGGGTCGTCGTCGAACAGCACGGCGGGACCGTCTCGTTCGAGACCGCGGAGGGCGTCGGCACCACGTTCATCGTCCGCTTGCCGATCGAACCGGAGTGAACGGCTGAGTCGAAGGCTCGCAGCACGCGGCCTCCCCGGGCTCGGCTCACTCTGTCGGCGCCGCTGCCGTTGCCGTTGCGGGTGCGGGGCACACCGTGCCATCGGGGGGCAGGGCGAGGTTCACGAAGTAGTCGCGGACGAGGCCGTCGACACATTCGCTGCCGTCGCCCGCGACGGTGTGTCCCCAGTGTTCGCTGACGAGCAGCACGCCGCTCTCCAGGGAGTCGGCCAGGTCTCGTCCCCACTGGGTCGGCGTGCGCAGGTCGTGCGCGCCGGCGATGACGAGGATGGGCGGGGCGAGGGGCGCGGTGAGCGGCGCCACCGGATCGGGGGTCACGCTCCAGCCGTTGCAGTTGATGATCGGGAAGAGCGCGCCAGCGAACAGGGGACTGCTCGCGACGGCGTCATCGATGCGAGCGTTGGCGTCGCCGACGCTGAGGAGCGGCCCCGCGTTGTCGGTGCAGTTGATGTTGGTGAGCTGGAGGAAGCCGCTGGTGTCGCCCCCGCCGAAGATGCCGATGTGACCGTACATCCACTCGGCGTCGGGTTCGGTCGCCTGCTGATCGAGCAGGAAGGGCAGGTAGTCGAGGGCGAAGGAGTACGAGAGCGCGTATTGCCAGTTGTCGAGCATCTGGGGCAAGAGGCCGAGGCTGTCGGCCGATGTGACAAACGCCTCGAAGAGGGCGCGAGCGTCCGGCGGGCAGGCGATGCGCCCCGCGTCGCACTCGGCGAAGAACGCCTCGTGCACCACCAAGAGCTCGTCAAACTGCCCCTGGACTTGCTCCACAATGGAGGTGCGAGGTGCCACCGGCGCGTCGAGCACGATGGCGCGCACGCGCTCGGGGAATGTCTGCGCGTAGAGCGCGCCGAGCCGCGTGCCATATGAAGCGCCCAGGAAGTTGAGCTGCTCTTCGCCCAGCGCGGCGCGGATCGCGTCGATGTCTCGCACGACGTCGTTGCTCCCCATGTGATCGAACAGCGCGCCCCAGTAGCTCCGGCACTGCTCGGAGAGCCACGCCCAGTCGTCGATGACGGCTTCGAGACCGTACTTCGAAGCCATCTCCGCCATGGCGTTTTCTGGGGTCGTGCCCGTGTCGCCGGCGAGGAACTCGTCGATGAACTCGCACTCGAGGGCGCTCGAGTCGCCCACGCCGCGCGGATCGAAGCCGATGATGTCGAAGCCTGGCGCGATGGCGTCGAAGTTGCCGTTGGCGGCGAGCCCGCGTGCCAGCTCTTTGCCCGACCCGCCGGGACCGCCCGGGTTGTAGAGCACCGACCCGCGATGTTCGACATCGGCCGGGGCCAGGATGCGGTTGAGCGCGATGAGGACGCGCTCGCTCTCGGGGTTGTCGTAGTCGAGCGGCACCTGGAGCTCGGCACACTGGACCGTGCGCGTGCCGCTGACGCCGCAGCTGCGCCACGACAGCTCGAAGGGCGCAGGGCCCGACGGCGTGACCCCCGGCGGCACGATCGCCGCACGTCCGACCCCCGTGGGCAGGACGAGCTCGGCGTAGTCGCTCGCGTCCAGCGCGGGCGGCACCGCCGGCACCGCTTCTTCCGTCGAGCGCGTGCCGGTGTCCGTCTGGGTTTCGCTCTCGAGCTCCACGATCGGCAGACGGCCGTCTTCGCCGCCACAAGCCGAGAGAGTGAGAGCGAGCCAGCTGGCGCTGGCGAAGGGAACGAGTTTCATCATGCGCGTCCTCTTTCAAATGTCAGGCCAGACACTGAAACGCTGAAAACTCACGCGGGTGACTTCGGATCGACCGCGATGGTGCTCGCGCTCCGAGTGTCCGCGGTCGTCCGCGAACACATCGCGAACAGCCTCTCACCGCCTCTGGACGGACGACGTCAGCCGCGAACCCGAGCGAGAGCCGGCGTCGATCGCGGGCAAACACCCGACGACGTTGGACTTGGCGCGCTTCTCCGCAGCGCGACCGGCTCGCGCGTGGCGGCAGCGATGTCGCCCGACGACGCTCGGCACGGCAGTTGCTCATTGAACCAGCATCGAATTGAGCCAGCATCGAGTTGACCCAGCATCGAGGGCTGCGAACGACCCGCGCGCCCGGCGTCGTCGCGGAGCCCGTTCTCGCCGCCCCGGGCGAGGCAACGCTGTCGCGATGCGCTGAGCGCCGCTCCCCTTGGAGAGGTCAAAAGCGGCCGTGAAGCTCTGCGCCGCAGACGCCCGCACGGCAACCTGCTGCGATGGTCGTGTCTGACTCGTCCACCGTGAGCAGCCAGATTGTACCCACCCCCGCCGCGACCAGACCCGTGAGCATCGACACGTCAGCCACGAGCGCCGTCGTCTCACCCCGCTGGGCGCTCGAGAGGTCGTCGCAACCCATGTCCCGACAGTCGTCTTCCAGATCCGAGTGCATCTTGGCCGCCACCAGCCCCGTGACGGCGCCACCCGCAAACACGACGCCGCCCACACCCACCAGCACCCAGGGCCACAAGCGCGGGGAACCCGGGTCGGCGCCGATGCTCGACGGCTCTGCGCTCGACGGCTCCGATAGCGGCGACTCTGCGCGCTGCGACTCTGCACTCGAGGCAGCCCGCGAGGGGGGCGCCAGGGGCAGGGCAGCTGCCACGGGCGCGCTCGGCGCTGCCGCGAGCGCCGGGATTTCGACGCTCTGCGCCTGCCCTTCGGCGAGCTCCAGCCGCTGCTCGAACGGCTGTTTGCCGGAGGCGCTGGCCCGAAGCTCGTGGCGGCCGGGATCGAGCCGCAGCGGCTGCCCGAACGCCTCCAGCGGCAGGCCATCGAGCGTCACGCGCACTGCCGCATCCGCGGGTGGTCTGATGGTCAGTCGTGGAATACGTGGCTCGAGCGAGGCCTTCTCCTGCTCCGCCGCTGCCGTCCAGACGGCGGCTTTGCGAGCGTCCGGCTCCGCTCGGGCGAGCACGAGCACCTCGTCGAACACTTCGAGCGCCGCGACCCAGCGGCCTTCACCCTCCAGGCAGTTGCCGACGTTGAGCAGCGTCCCGGGCGAGCGCCTCAGCTCGAGCGACGCCCGGAACTTGTCACACGCCGCGGTGAAACGGCCCTTGTTCAGCAGCTGGCGACCTTCACGAAACAACTCAGCCGACGCCTCACTCGCGCCGCCCTGCGTGGATGGCCCGGATCGGGCAGATTGCGCAGACTGCGCCCAAAGCGGGTGCGGCGCCGCGAGCAACGCGATGCTACAGGCCATGCCGAGCATGCGGAGCAGCGGCTGGCCGCGCCGTCTGCTCGCGCGCTTTCGGAGGGCTGCTGGTGCCATCGCCCGCGACGCTAGCGCTTCGATTCCGCTGGATCGAGGCCAATGTTGGATCCGGTGTGGCGAGACGATGCAGTTGATGGGCCGGGCGCCGGTAGACGGCACCCTCTCACGTGGTATGAGGCGCGCTGTGACAGAGCGGTGGGTTGTACCGACGGCGGCCGCCGCCATTCTGGGGTCGATCGGATGTTCCGTCGTGCTCGACTTCGACAGCTTCCGTGACCCGAGCGGTCTGGTCGGCGATGCGGGTGACGTGGGCGTCGACGCGAGCAGCCGTGATCCCGGCAGCGACGAGCCGCCTGCTGGTGCTCGCTTCGACGGCTATCATTTCCAGCGAGGCGCGTCGGCCACGTTCACGGTCCCGCCGCAGACCGGAGTCCTCGCCAACGATAGCGCGCCCGTCGGAGTGGAGAGCGACGCGCCGTTACGAGCTCGAGCCGGCACGCTGAACACAGCGCGTGGGGGCCAGGTCACGCTCGCCGCCGATGGCAGCTTCGAATACGCGCCGCCGGGTCCTGCCGGCGCCTTCTGGGGCGACGACTCCTTCGAATACGAGCTCACCGTGAGCGACCCACCCTCCCGCGCCCGCGTCCGCTTGACGGTGCAACCCGCCCAGCTCGCGGTGTCCGAGCTGTCGAGCGGTGGTGCCGGCTTCATCTTGAGCGGTTCGTTCCCGCAGGGCCTGGTCGGCTACGCACCGCGCTCGATGGCGCCCGGGGGTGACGTCAACGGTGATGGCCTCGAAGACGTGCTGATCGGCGCGCCAGGCCCCCTGAGGGAGCCGGGCGGCATCACCTTCACCGCTGGCCGCGGGGTGCACGTGGTGTTCGGGCAGCAGAGCCCCGTGTCGATGGCGCTCGGCGACCTGGGCACCGAGCCCGCTCGCGGCTTCACGATCCTGGCTGACGGCGACCCCGCGACGCTGGACAGCTTCGGCCTCGTCCTCGACTCCGCGGGAGACGTCAACGGCGACGGCCTCGACGACCTGATCGTGGCGAGTCGCGGCTGGTCACCTGCCGGGGCGGATATCGGAGAAGGCGCCGCGTATGTCGTCTTTGGCAAGAAGGACGGAGCCTCGGTGAGCAGCGTGGACATCCTCGCTGGCAACGGCGGCGGCTTCGCGATCCATGCGCGCGTGGCCGGAGCGTTCAATCTCGTCGCTTATGACGTGGGCGGCGCCGGAGACGTGAACGGCGACGGGCTCGACGACGTGATCCTGAGCGCGCCGTTCTTCGACGAGGCCAACGGGGGAGACGCGGGCGGCGGCTTCGTCGTGTTCGGTAAAGTCGGCCCCGAGCCGGTGCTGCTCGAGTCGCTCACGAGCGAGAGCAGCGAGGGCTTCGCCATCCTGGGAGACGTGCCGCAGGGACTTCTGGGCTTCTACGCCGCTGGCGTCGGAGACGTCAACGGCGATGGTCTGAGCGACGTCGCGCTCGCCACCGACCGAGTTCCCGGCGGCGCGAGCCGCGTCGCCGTCGCCTACGGGCGCACCGCCGGCGGCACCGTGCGTGTCGCCGATCTCGCCCAGAACGTGGGTGGCTTCGTGATCACCAACGCCGAGAGGGGAGAGGTGGCCGCGCGCCTCGCAGCCGCTGGCGACATCAACGGAGACGGGCTCGACGACGTGCTGCTCGGTGCGCCCGCGGCCAACCTCGGGATCACCCTTTTCCCTCCCATCAGCGCTGCCGCGAGCGACGCAGGGGTCGAGCTGGATGCAGTGAGCCAGGCGGACGCGGGGGTCGAGGCCGATGCCGGGGTCGAGCCCGATGCCGGGGGCGCGCCGCCAGCGACGCCACCCCGCGCCGGGGACCAGCCGGGTATCGTCTACGCCGTGTTTGGCAGCCGAGAGCCGCGCAGCTTCAGCCTGAGCGAGGTGGAGGCCGGAGGCGGGGCGGGCTTTGCCATCGGCGGCGCGCCGCCGTTCGTGAATTTCGGCATCGACCTCTCCTCGGGCGACGTCAACGGCGACGGGCTGCGCGACATCGTCGCGAGCTGCCCGCCAACGGGGGCCAACCCCGATCGTGCCTTCGTCATCTTCGGCAAGCGCGACCCGGCGAACCTGTCCCTCTCCGAGGCCACGGCGGCACCGAGCGACGCGCTCACCATCGTGTGCCCGGAAGACGAGCTCGCCTGCGGCGTCCCGGCGTCGGGCGCAGACTTCAACGGCGACGGGCTCGACGACCTCTTCGTCGGCTCACTCCTGTATCCGCTCGTTTCGGCCGGCGCCGGCGCCGTCTACGTCGGGCTCGGCTGGGACGTCACGCAGGCGCTCGCCGGGCGTGAGCAGGCCATCCTCGGAACCTCGGATGACGACCTGCTCGACATCCGCGACGAGCCGGTCGTCATCGTGCGCGGCGGGCACGGAACCGACACGCTCCGCTACCGCAGCCTTGCCGAGCTCGATCTCACGCTGTCGGGTCGCTACGAGAGCATCGAGATCATCGATCTGCGCGGCAACGGCCCGCAGCGCGTGCGGCTCGACGACACCGCGCTGCGCCGCATCCCGCAGAACCACTCCGGTTTCGCCTTCCAGCTCGCGCGGAGGCTCGCGGTGCTCGGCGACGCGGAGGACACGTTGATCTTCGATCGTGAGGGCTGGACGCCGCGCGCGGGCGCCAACGAGGGGCGAACCGTGCTCGGCCAGACCGGCAAGTATTACGGCCTCGAGATCTCGCGCGAGCTGCAGGTGGTAGCCCCGTGAGTGCCCAGCTTCGCGCGTCGCGCGCGGCGCGCCTCACTGCAGGTCGTAGGCGTTCAGCTGCGCGTCGTCGCGCGCCGGTGCACGAGCGGAGGCCCGGAGCGACGACGGGCGCACCGTTTTTGCCTTGGCGGCCCGAGTCGAGGGGCGCGATGGCCCCGCAGCGCTCGAGTCAGGCTCCGGCACAGGGGGCCGCGCGCCCCCCTTCGGAGGCTCCGGCGTGACCACCGGCGCCGCCGTATTCAGAGGGGCAGATGCAGGGCTCGGCGCAGGCAGCGCCTCGGGCGCAGGCGCCAGCGCAGCGCGTTCGGGCTCCGTGTGCGGGAGGGCCGCTGCAGCGGCCGCGCCCTCCGGCGGCGCGGGTGTTGCACCCGAGCTCGCCAGCAGCCCCGCATACCTCACACCCACCCCGCCGACACCCAGCGCCACGGCAGCGATCAGCCAGCGCCGCAGGGAGTGAATGGAACGTGCGTCGCGAGGCCGCGTCGGAACCGCCGCGCCACCTCCGCTGGTCGTCGATAGAGCCGCGCCCTGCGAGCCGTCCCGCGGGACCGAGGTCGCGGTCGCCGGCAGCTCGCGCCTGGGCGCGCGGGCCATCGGCATCGGATCCGTCGCATCGAGCGGCAGCGTCGCCGCGAGCGCGAGCGCGGCGGGAGAATGGCTCATGCTGTCCCGCGCCGCGACGGCATTGAGAGCGCTCGCCAGCTCGCTCGCGCTCTGAAAGCGCTGCGACCGATCGACGTGCGTCGCTCGCGCGAACCACTCGTCGAAGCCGCCCGGAACCGGTCCCAGGCTCGAAGGCAGCTCGGCGCGCCCCAGCGCGATCTTCATCGCGAGCTCGGGCAGCGTGTCGGCCGCGAACGGTCGGCTCCCCGTCAAGCACTCGCAAGCGATCACGCCCAGGCTCCAGACATCCGTACGATGATCGACGTCCTTCAGCGCGCCGACCTGCTCCGGGCTCATGTAGTACGGAGTGCCGAGCACGCTGCCGGTCGCGGTCGACGCACCGTCACCTGCCTTCGCGATGCCGAAATCGAGCAGCTTGACGAGCTCCTCATCGTCGTTGCGCACGAGGAAGATGTTCGCCGGCTTCAGATCGCGATGGACGATCCCCGCGGCGTGCGCCTGAGTCAACGCGCGGGCGACCTGCGTGATGATGCTCGCCACGCGAGCCGGGCTCTGCCGCCCCGCTGCCACACGGGCCGCCAGGCTCTCCCCCTCGAGCAGCTCCATCGCCATGAAGGCGACGCCCTCCGCCGCATCAACACCGAAATCGAACACGCGAACCACGTGCGGGCTGGTCAGGCTCGAAGCCGCCTTGGCCTCGCGCGTGAAGCGCTCGAGCCGACTCGCCTGGTTCGAGGCGTCGCCCTCCATCACCTTGATGGCCAGCTCGGTACCGAGATCGAGCCGGGTCGCGCGCCACACGGAGCCCATGCCCCCGCGACCGATCTCGCTGTCCAGGCGGTATTTCGCGCCCAGAACAATTCCCGCCTCGAGCATGCAACCAGCCTAACACCGCGCCAGCCGGCGAGCATAGGTGGGGCAGGGAACGCTGGCTCGCCGTCGGGTCAGACCAATGGCTTCGAAATCGGGATGTCTCATCGCCGAAGTGCCGTGGATGCTCGGGTGGCGGGCGGTTCGAACTTGACAGGCGGTCCGCGGCGGTCGCGGCGCTCGCCGTCACCGGATGCGGGTCGCACGCAGCGCGCCCCCCACGGCTGTCGCCCAGCCGCCGTTGTGCAGGCCCGGAACTGCGCCGCGCCGCTTCAGAAGCTCTCCAGCATGGCAGCGAAGCGATCGAACACCCAGAAGGCTGCCACGCTGCCGAGCGTGTACACGAGCGCGCGGGGCTGCCCGTGGTGTCGCCACTTCGTGCGCCGTACCAGGGCGCTCAGCACGGCGACCGCGGCGATGACCGCGAGCTGACCGAGCTCGACGCCGAGGTTGAAGCCGAAGAGCGCGCTGGGGAGGTGCCCTTCGGGCAGGCCGATCTCGAGCAAGGCCGAGGCGAAGCCCATGCCGTGGAGCAGACCGAACGTGAAGGCGACCCCCCACGGAGCCCGCCGCGTGAACGAGCCGACCGGGCGTAAACACTCGGCGCACACCAGCACGATGGAGAGGGCGATCATCACCTCCACCGGCGCTCCCGGGAGCTCGATCGCGCCGAGCGCTGTTGCGCCCAGCGTGATGCTATGCGCCAGCGTGAAGGCCGTGATGGTGGCGAGGAGCTGGCGTCGCCGCTCGACGAGCAGGGTCAGCGCGAGCACGAAGCAGAGGTGATCGAAGCCCGCCAGGATGTGCTCGACGCCGAGCCGAGTATAGTCGAGGAGGATGGGCGCGAGCGCGCTCAGGCCGGACGTGGCGCCCCCGTAGACGGTCAGGGTGGGCGCGCTCGCCGTGACGACGAGCAGCAGGCGAGAGCCGTCGCGCCACTCGACGTCGACCATCAGGCGCGTCAAGGTGCCCTCGAGCCATGGAAACTCGAGCGTGCCCGCCAGGCCGCCCGCGCCGCACTCCAAATTCGGTCCGTCCAGACGGCACGGCGTAGGGAACACGGCAGGCGCGCCGATCTGGCGCTCCAGCGCGGCCGAGCCCGCCTGAAATCGTACGAGGAAGCGGCCGGGTCCGAGCTCGCGCAGCGACAGCGACGCGGTGTCGAGGGGGTGGGCCTGCAACGGACGCGGCAGGCAGGCGCCGAGCACGACGACGGCCGCCAGCGCCAGCGCTCTGCAGAGGCGCGTCACGGGCGCTCCTCGATGCGGTAGCGCTCCACCGAGCGTTGCAGAACGCGCTCGACGGCTTCCTGTTCGGTCGCCTGCGACCAGTCTGCGACCAGTCGCGGTCGTAGCGCGTCGATGCTCGGCAGGCCCCCGTCGATGCGTTTGACACGAGCGAGCAGCAAATCATGCTCGGTGTCCACTCGCTGCCATTGATTGATTGGAAAGCTTGGCAAGCGGTCGATCAGCTCCGGGGCGAGTCGGCCTTGCATGTCGGCCACGCTCAGGTTTCCGCCGAGCAACGGACGGCCGAGCGTCGCGGGTCCCGCGCCGTCGCGTATCGCGCGCTCGAATCGCTCGCGCTCGGCGGCGGCATCGGCGGCGGCCCGCGAGAAGACGAGGTACTCGAAGTCGTAGCGCGGCGGCGTCGCATACTGCTCGCGATGGGATGAGAGCCAACGCTGCAGGTCCTCGTCCGTGGGCGCGCGCGCGGTGACCTCGGCGGCCGCGATGGCGCGCATCTTGGCGACGAGCGCGCCGCGGATCGCGGGGTCGTCCCGATCGAGCCCCAGGCGTAGTGCCTCGCGAAACACGGCCTCGTCGCGCTCCCACTGGCGCAGCTCCGCGTCGAGCTCGACCGCGGTCGGCGCTCGGCCGCGCAGATCCTCGAAGCGCCGCGACAGCTCGGCCTTCAGCCCTGGAGTGACCACGATGGCGCGCGGGTCGCCCACGAGGGCGCGGTGCAGCGCGAACAGCAGCGCACCGAGGACGAAGAAGTGCACCGTGGGCTCGGCGCGCAGCCGAGCGATAGCCCGCGTCACAGAGCTCGCGCCGCTCTGCATCACAGGGCTCGAGTCTCGGCTCGCGTGGCCCAGTGGGGCACAATCCGGGCCATCATGCGGGCCACCATGGGGGCCACGGCGCCGTCGCTTTGGAAAAATTCCCATACCAACACAGCTCGATGAATAACGCATGAACGGGCGAAGCGCCCAGAGGCGAGGCGGCGCGAAGCTCGCACTCGAGCAGCCTCAAACATTGAACCCCGAACCCTCAAACACCAAACCCACAAACACCGAAATAGGTCGAGGAGGAAACGGTTCCACACGGTGCCGCCGCCGTGCTACGAGGGAGGCCCTCGAAGAACGCGAGCTGGCTCGCTCCGGGGCATGGAGGTCGTTTTGCGTCCCAAGCACATCGGGTGGATTGGCGTTCTGGCGTTCGGCGTCGTTGCATGCTCGGGAGAAGAAGACGCCGCGACATCCGGGCCGCCCCCCTTCATCGGAGCGGCGGGCAGCGGGGCCCCCGCGCCCGTCGCAGGCTCCGGCGGGCAAACGAGCGGTCTCCCCACGACGGGCGCGAGCGGGTCGACGAACGAAGCGGGCAACCCGGTGACCGGCGGCATCCCCGTGGGCAGCGGCGGCTCTGGCGCTGCAGCGCCGGCGGCCGATGGCGGGGCAGGGCTGCCCCCAGCGGCCGATGCCGGCACGCTACCTCCCGACAATACGCCGCCGGACGATACGGTCGTCGATGGCCCCGTCGGGCCTGGTCCGTCGAGCCTGCCACCGTCGCCTGGCGCAGCCAACGTCCCGAGGCCAGCGGGCGCCGCGGGTGACATCACCATCCTGAACTGGGCCGGCTTCACGGGCGCCGTCACGTACTCGTTCGACGACAACAACCCATCGCTGATCCAGAACTACGACACGCTCAACGCGCTGGACGTGCCGTTCACGTTCTACCTGTGGACGGGTCAGCAGAGTGCGTCCAACGCCGTCTGGGGGCGAGCTCTGGCCGACGGCCACGAGATCGGCAACCACACGCTGAGCCATAACCCGAACGTCTGCACGCCCGCCGACATCAACTCGGCGTCACAGTTCGTGCAGAACAACCTGGGCACCCGGGCGTGGACGATGGCCGCGCCCAACGGCAACATCTGCTACCGAGCAGCCGCCAACGGGCTGTTCTTCATCAATCGTGGCGTGAGCCCGGCGCAGCCGGTTCTGCCGAACGACAACAGCGACCCGCTGAACCTCAACTGCTACATCCCGGCAACCGGGCAGCAGACTGGCGCCTACAACAACAACGTCAACGACGCCCGCACCCGCGGCGGCTGGGTGATCTACGTCGTCCACGGCTTCACGGGCGATCCCAGCGCTTTCCAACCCGGCGACGTCAACCAGCTCACCGGCGCCATCCAGTACACGAAGTCGCTGGGCGACATGTGGATCGGCACGATGGTCGACGTGGGCGCCTACTGGCTCGGGCAGAGAGCCTTCTCGCGAGCGATGACCTCGCAGACCGGCGACACGAGGACGTGGAGCTGGACGCTGCCCGGCCAGTTCCCAACGGGCAAGTACATCCGCGCTCGGGTCGGCGGCGGTACGCTGACGCAAAACGGTCAGCCGCTGACGTGGGACCCGCACGGCTACTACGAGATCGCGCTCGATGCGGGCTCGGTCACGCTGACGCCCTGACAGCTGCGCGACAGCGGCCCGCCTGCGGGCAGGCGAACTCAGCGCGGCGTATCACGACCGACGCACGCTTGACGTGGAGGTCGAAACCTCCTAACGCAGCGACAGCCAGGCTGCTCGAAAATCAGCCTGGCACTGGGGATGGCTCGGGGGTTGGGGGGGGACGGTGCGCAAGCTGCGAGTCGAGTGTCTTGACGGACGACGATGACCGCGTCGTGGGTGCGAGCGCGGCAAAACGCCAGGTTCTGTCCGAAGGCCCAGGGCGAATCGACAGCTGGCCTCCGCTCGCGCGCCTGCCGCTCGCTCGCCTCCCGATCATCGACACGTCTTCATTCGACGAGGCGTTGCACCTGCAGAGCAGCATCAACGCCCCCGGCCTTCGCGCGGAGCTGCTCGATCGCCGTACACCCTTCGCGTGGCGTGCGAATGGCTTCGCCGCTGGGCCCATCACCGTCCTCGTCGGCCAGTACGGCGCCGGCGTGCAGGGTCATGCAGCGGACCTGTCGGCGAAGTACTCGCTCGCGATTCCGATCAACGGCTCGGGTCAGATCGCCCAGCACGACCAGGCCAGCGACCTCATCCCGGGTCGGAGGGCGGCGATGTGCTCGCCGTCGATGCCGGCAAAGTTCACCCTCGGCTCGGGTTATCACGGCATTCATGTCGTGATCTCGGATCGAGTGCTGGAGTCGGCGCTCGACACGCTGACGGGTGTCTCGCGGAAGGCGCCGCTCTGCTTCGAAGTAGGGGTCGACCTCGAGCGGGCGGGCGCCGCCAGCGCGCTGCGGCTGCTCGATTTCATGCTCTCCGAGGCGGAGCGCGACGAGAGTGCGTTGAACGCGCCGCTGCTCGCCGGTCAGCTCGCGGAGACGTTGGTGCACTCGTTGCTACTGGGGTTTCCGCACAATTACTCGCAGCTCTTGCATTCGCCTGCGCCCAAGGCCGAACCGGCGCATCTGCGCCGCGCCGAGGAGTTCATAGCGGCCCATGCTCACGACACAGTCACCATGGCCGACGTGACGGCGGCCTCGGGCGTCAGCGCCAGCGCGCTGTGCTCGGCCTTTCGCGCGCACCGGGGGTGCTCTCCGATGGCGTTTCTCAGGGCGCGCCGCTTCGATCTCGCCCGATCGAGGTTGCGCTCGCTCCCAGCATGCACTGTGGCCGAGGTCGCCCTCGCGTGCGGCTTCGAGCACCTCGGCCGCTTCAGTGTCGAGTATCGAAAGCGGTTCGGAGAGAGCGCCAGGGAAACCCTGCAGCGGACGCGAACGAACGGCGGCCCCCAATCGTCACGGCAAGCTCGGCTCCGGATAGGCCAGCGATAGCCGGTCGCTTACACGATGCCGCGACGGGCCTCGAGCTCACCGCGGATCTGGCTCATCCGTTTCGTGTCGAGCGTGTAGAACTGGATCAAGAGCAGGGCGATCACCAGAGCCGTCACCGGGATACCGGCGAAGAGCAGCCGGATGCCGAACACGGCGCCATCGCTCTGCACCGGCAGCTTGGCGTCGAACCCGGTGAGCTGGAGCAGGGGGCCCCCGAACAGCATGCTCAGCATCATGCCGACCTTGACCGTCCAGGAGAACGTGGAGGTGAACGCACCCTCGCGGCGTTTGCCGCTGCGCAGCTCGTCGAAGTCGATCACGTCGGCCGTCATCGCCGGCAGGATCACCCACAGGCCCGTCGCGGAGAAGCCGTTGAGGCCCTGGCAGAGGAGGCTGAGCCAGGGGTACGAGGGCGTGTAGAGCCACCAGCTCGAGCCGAAGGCGAAGAGCCCGACCCCGAGCATGACCATCAGCGTCTTGTGCTTGCCGATCACGCGCGAGATGCGGCCCACGCAGTAGACGCCGGCGAAGCCGAACAACATGTAAGAGAAGCCGCCCAGGGCGTGGATGCCGGAGGCTGCCGTCATGTCGCCGCCGTAGACGTGGTAGGTGAGCGCGTAAAAGCCGAGGGTGTTCACCAGCCCGGTCGGCACCGCATAGACGAGGGCCGTGCCCAGCACGACCAGATACGGTTTGGTGCTGAAGGCATCGGCGAACATGCGGCGGAAGCCGACCTTGGTCTGCTTGCGCGCCTTCTCGTAGTAGCGCTCCTGGACGAAGCTGAAGTTGACGATGCCCGCGACGATCATCAAGGCGCCGCAGATGGCCGCCGCGCAAACGGCGCCGAAAGCCACGTCGGGCTTGCCCGTGGCGGGATCATTGAACATCGGGCGAGTCGCGAACCAGACGCCGCTGCCCAGGATGGCACCCGCCGTCTTCTGCACGAACGCCTTGTAGGACTGGACGGTAGTGCGCTCGTTGTAGTCGGGCGTGAGCTCTGCGCCCAGGCTCTGATAGGGCGTGTTGACGCAAGCGATGAGCGGCGCGAAGGCGAGCGACGCGATGAGGACGTAGAGGAAGATGTCGCCGTTGCTCCAGCCAGGGCGCGCCGCGAACAGCAGCGGCAGCGCGAGGCCAGCGAGGATCGAGCCGACCAGGATGTACGGTCGTCGCCGACCCCAGCGGCTGCGCGTGTTGTCCGAGAGCCAGCCGAAGAAGAGGCCGCTGCAGGCGTCGGCCACCAGCGACGAGGCGCGCGTCATGCTGACTTGCGTCGGCGTCAGCCCGAGGAAGACGTTGTAGACGGGGTCGACCATGTTGTTGAACAACCAGTGACCAAAGATGTCGACCGAGCCGCCCGTGGCGAAGGCGAGCTTCGTCTTCGTGCTGAGGCGCTCGGGCTGGGCAGCGGCCTTTGCCGTGGGCGCCGGCGGAGCTGCTGCGCCGGGATGGACGGCAGGCTCGATGTTCTCCGGCGTGACGACGGTAAAGGAATCGGCCATGAACGCTCCTCCGGTGTGGCGCGAGAGACGCCTCGCGCCCCGGAGCGCCACCCATATCAGCTCGGCCGCCGTCAGCCCATTCACCGCAAACGTTCGCAATCATTGGCAGGCCGGCGGCGCTCACGCTCGCCCGTCAACGCAAAGTTCCCGACGAAACGGCGCGTTTGCCTCCATTGGCGCACACGCGCCGCCATTCGCCAGTGCATCCGTCAGGGCGCTGCGGCGAGCCCGTAGGCTCGGATCACGGTCTGCTCGAGGGAGTTACCGGCAGCGTCCTGTGCAGTGAGCCGCAGCGAGGCGTAGTCGCCGCTCGCGGGATGCTCGAAGAGCGCGTTCCAGGAGCCGCCGTCGCGTTCGACGCGGGCGGGGGCCCAGGTGGCGCCATCGTCAAAGGAGGCCTCGACGGAGCTGACGCTCACGCCCTCCGGGCGCTCGCGACCGAGCTGCGCGATGCGGAACGGGAGGCAAAAATGACCCCGTGGCGCTCGCCCGAACTCGTCGAGGCTCGCGTCGAAGCGCACGCTGAGCAGCGGTAACGCGAGCAGCTCGCCCTCGGGGACGGTCTCCGACTCGAACGCATAGACCAGGCGCTGCTGCGTCGTGAGCTCGAACAACGACTGCGCCGTGTCGATCTCGGCGCGATAGCTGGCGCGCTCGGGCGGCACGTCGAATCGGCCTCCGTCGCCCGACTCCACCTCGCCCACGAGCTCGCCGTTTCGATACAGGCGGGTGCGCCCCGTCGTCGGCAGGTATCCCTCGTGCGCGTCGCCGTCGCCATACGTGGGCGGGAAGATGCCTAGCGTGTCTCCTTCGCGAGCCGCGGGCAGGCCAAACACGCGGTCGTCAGCCAAGGTAGCGACATGGATCGGAGCGTTGAAGCGGGTGTCGTAGGTACGACCGCTCTCGAAGTCAGTCGGCGCACCATCGAGAAAATAGGACACCGAGTAGCTCTCGTCATTGGCCCAGATGCTCGCGAGCCAGCGCAGGTCGGGGTGCGACGAGAAGTAGTACTCGTTTCGCTCGAGCGGGAACACGACGTACGGAGACGAGTAACCATACCCCGTGTCTCCGACGCGGAAGGCGGGGAGCCCGAGCGAGGTCTCGGTGATGGGCGTCTCGCCCAG
>Ga0247763_1000535_pt1 | contig 22687 bp, 18 predicted proteins | sample UWRJL141409B4_FD_179926 | JGI IMG/M metagenome (GOLD analysis project Ga0247763, IMG submission 179926) | Plant litter microbial communities from Arlington Agricultural Research Station in Wisconsin, United States - UWRJ-L141-409B-4 | ecosystem: Environmental > Terrestrial > Plant litter >...
GCTCGTCCTCGTCGAGGTCCTGGTCGGACTCGAGCAGCGCGCGCTCGAAAGGGTCCTCGTCAAAGTCCATTTCGATTGAGTTTGGATCGTTGATGTTGTCGAGTGACCATCCCACCCTCAGGCCCGGTCTGATTTCGTCCCGTTCAAACTCGTCGAAGCTGCGATACTTGGCCCACATCATGGTTCTCCTTGGGATGAAACGGGGCAGCGGGCTCCGGCATCCGAGCTAACTCGCCTTGGTCTTTGGCTCGCGCCACTCGCTGACTTTGCGGCTCGCTCTGCTCGACCGCAGAACGCCCCGGTACGTTTTCGAGCACCCGCCGCCGCTCGTCAGCCGCACGTGCTTCCGCTAGGGTCATCCTGCCGTTTTTCGCCGAACCACCTACACCTACATCCCACTACAGACTATGGCGCCTTCGCAGCGTGGCCAAGAAATCGAGCCCGCCTGGTACAACTTCGTTAAAGATGCGAGTGCCTCGGGGCGGGAGAGCGCGTGACACCGAAGATCTACGCCATCGCAAACCAGAAGGGCGGCGTCGGCAAGACCACGACCGCGGTCAACTTGGCGGCGAGCCTGGCGGCGGCGGAGCGCACGACGCTGCTGGTGGATATGGATCCGCAAGCGAACGCCTCTAGCGGGGTGGGCGTCGCGCCGGGGTCGGTGCAGCGCACGATCTACGATGCGCTGATCGGTGAGGCTCCGCTGGCGGAGGTGATCCGCCCGACGGGGATCAAGACGCTGAGCGTGGTGCCGTCGAGCCAGCACCTGACCGCGGTGGAGTACGAGTTGTTCGAATCGGGCGAACGGGGCACCCACTTGCGCCGGATTCTGGCCGACCTCGACCAGACCGCGTACGAGTACATCGTGATCGACTCGCCCCCGTCGCTCGGGGTGCTGACGGTCAACGTGCTCACGGCGGCGCAGCGCGTGATCGTGCCCCTCCAACCCGAGTATTACGCGCTCGAAGGGATCACCTATCTGATGGCGACCATCGATCGCGTGAAGCGAACGTTGAACCCCGGCCTCACGGTGGAGGGCCTGGTCCTCACGATGTGGGACCCGCGCAATCGCCTCGCGCACGAGGTAGCGAGCGAGGTGCGCAGGCATTTCAGGGTCTTTGATGCCACCATCCCGCGCAACGTACGGCTCAGTGAAGCTCCCTCTCACGGGCTCCCGGCCCTGCTGTACGACGTCCAGTGCCGGGGCTCCCAGAGCTACATGAGCCTGGCGCGCGAGCTGATCGAGGACACGAAATGAACAAATCGGTGCGCCCCCGAGGCCTCGGTCGAGGCCTCGACGCCCTGCTGCCACTGAGCCAACAACAACCCCCGCCGGAGCCCCCCGCGCCGAACGGCGCGAGCAAAGCGACCATGTTCGTATGCGGGGTCGAGAAGATTGCCCCCTGTCGCACGCAGCCACGGAAGCACTTCGACTCCGCCGCGCTCGACGAGCTGACGGCGTCGATCCAGCTTCACGGGGTGCTGGAGCCGCTAGTGGTGCGGCGGCTGCCCGGCGAGGAACGCTTCGAGATCATCGCGGGTGAGCGCCGCTGGCGCGCCGCACAGCGCGCGGGCCTGCACGAGGTGCCCGTGTTCGTGCGGGAGGCGTCGGAGCAGTCTGCGTTCGAGCTGGCGCTGGTCGAGAACGTACAGCGCGAGGATCTGAACCCGATCGAGTTTGCCGAGGCGCTCGGGCGGCTGATCGCGGAGTATTCGTACACGCAAGACTCGCTCGCATCCCTCCTGAACCGCGACCGCTCGACGCTGGCCAACGCGCTCCGGCTGCTCAAGCTGCCGGACAAGGTGCGCGAGATGGTCATCGCCGGGCAGCTGAGCGAGGGGCACGCGCGCGCGCTGCTCGGCGCCCCCGATGAAGCGACCATGACGCAGCTCGCCGAGAAGACGGTCGCGCGCAAGCTGAGCGTGCGGCAGACAGAAGCCCTGGTGCGGGCTCTCAAATCCTCGCCCGATTCGGGCGCGGCGCCCTCCGCGTCGGAGGGCAAGAGCGCCGGGGTGCGCGATCTCGAAGGGCGCCTCGCCCGCCGCTACGGCACGCGCTGCGAGGTGCGCGACAAGAGTGGCAAGGGGGAGATTGTCATTCGGTACTCGGATCTCGACGAGCTGGACCGCATTCTGGAGCAGATGTTCGCGAGCTGACGGAAGGGGCCGAGGAGCCAGGGGGCCGAGGGGCCAAGGGTTTCAGAAGCCCTTCGCAGTGGGGCGTCCGGGCGCGACGAGGGGTTTGGTGGGGCCTCCTCACTTGGAGCCACGCTCGTTCGTGAGGGGGCCATGCGGCGGGTGTCCGTCCTCGACGAGGGCACGCCCGCGAGAGCATCACAGCCGCGACGAACTCCGAAACCCTTGAATCCTCGGCCCGTTGGACCCTCGGCCCCTTCCCACTCGTTGCGCTGCGCCCGCGCCAGACGCACGGCGCGCCCACGGAGGCCCGCCGCCTCAGAGGCCGTCCAGCGCTCGCTTCGCGGCCTTGCCGACTCCGCTGTCGCCGGCGAGCTCGACGGCTTTGCCCAGGGCTTTCTTTGCTTCCGCCTTCTTGCCTCGCTGCTTCAGATCCATGCCGGAGTAGTAGTGGGCGGGCGCGTATTTCGGATCTTTCTGGATGCCCTGCTGGAAGTCTGCGAACGCCGAAGCATCGTCTTTCTTGCCGTGGTGGCAGAGGCCGCGCGCCACGTAGAGCTCGGCGGAGGCCTCGCGCACGATCGCCTTTTCGAGCGCCGCGATACAACCATCGAAGTCTTCGAGGCGGCCGAGCAGGCGCGCCGTCGACGCCAGCACGGCCACGTCGTCAGACTGCGCCAGCTCACCCAGCAGTGACCGGGCCTCGCTGTTCGAGCCCGCGACGACGAGGGCCTCCGCGTACCCGTATTTGATCTCGACGTTGCTCGGGTCGGCCCCGAGCGCCTCGCGATAGGCCTTCACGGCTTCCGTCTTCTTGCCGAGCAGGCTGGCGGCGATGGCTCGGTTATAGAGCAACCCGGGATGGCTGGGCTCTCGCGCGAGACCCCGCTCGATCACGGGCTCGGCGCGGGCGGCGTCGCCGGCGTCGAGCAACGCGGCCGTCAGGTTGACGGTGGCCTCCGTGAGCTTGGGATCGAGCTCGAGCGCACGCTCGTAGCTCTGCACGGCGGCCTCCCCCTGCCCCAGATTCTGCAGGCTGACGCCCAGGTAGAAATGCGCCTTGGCGTTCGACGGCTGCTCGCCGACGAGCTTCTCGAAGATGCCGCGCGCCTTCTCGAACTCACCCGCAGCGATGGCATCGGTGCCCGCCTTCGAACCCGAGCCACCATCCGAGGGCTCCTCGTCCTCCAGGCTCGGCGGAGGCTCGTCGGGCGTCGCCGGTGCGGGGGGCGAGGAGCAGCCGAGCGCGAGCAGGACGAACGAGAAACCCAGTGAGTTGGCGGTGCGCATGGCGTCACCCCGGAGCATGAAGACAGCCACCGAAAGCCGTCAAGCTTTGTCGGGCTCGCCGCCCTCGATCATGGCCAGCGTCGCCTGCACTCGGCGCTCCACACGCTCGACCTGCTCGACGTCGAGCTTCGAGCCGTCGCGGTTCGTGACGTAGAAGACGTCCGCCACCCGCTCGCCTTCCGTGTTGATCTTGGCCAGGTCGATCGTGACCTCTTCCTGGTGCATCGCCGCGGAGAGCCAGAACAGGAGATCGCGCCTGTCTTGCGTGATCACCTCGACCACCGTGTGACGGGTGGCGCTGCGATTGTCGATGAAGATCTCGGTCTCCACCGCGGGCGCGGGGCGGAAGTTCCAGCGCATGCTCTGCTTCTCGCCGCGCACCAGGTCTGCGGGGTTGATCTTGCCTGCGAGGATGTCGGACAGGTGCTGCTGTACCTTGGGCAGCAGCCGCCGCACGTTCGAGCTCTCCTGGCCAGCCCGGACCCAGAACATGTCTAGCGCGCGCTTCGGCGAGCCTTCGACCTGGAACGAGTAGATCTGCGCGCCGATGACCTTGACCTTGCAGGTCGCTAGCGACGCTGCGATGCAGGAGAGCAAGCCAGGCCGATCGTCGGCGACGACCGCGAGCTCGAGATAGGGCTCGCTGATGTCGATCTCACGGACCAGCGAGGCCACCCCGCGCGCCTCATAGGTGGCACCGAGGTGCTTGACGATCCAAGGTGCCGCGTTGGCGTAGATGTAGCGCGCCGGCAATGCGTTGAGCACCGAGTCGACGAACTCCGTCTCGAGCGGCGGCCCCGCGCGCTCGGCGAGCAGGGAGCGGACCTGTTCGCGCACGCGCGTGACATAGGCCACCCCGCGCGAGGGGGGCCCGTCTCCGAACCAGCGCTCGGCGGCCACGTACAGCTCGTTGAGCATGCGCGATTTCCAGGCCGTGAGCGCCGTCGGGCTGGTCGTCGAGACGTCGGCGACTGTCAACAGGTAGAGCTCGTTCAGGCCCTCTTGTCCGTGCACCTCGGCGCAGAACTCGCGGATCGTATGCGGGTCGTCGATGTCGCGCCGCGTGGCCACGTGGTACATGCGGAGATGCTTGCGAGTGAGGTGCTGCACCTCCTCGATCTCGGCGTCTTCGAAGCCGAGGCGCGCGAGGATCTCGGGGCACAGCGTGGCGCCGCGCTCGGAGTGATCGACGCCGCCGTGATCCTTGCCGATGTCGTGCAGGAGCGTGGCGAAGAACAGCACGTTCGGGCGCGCCATGTCGGCGGCGAGCCGGCAAGCGACCGGTTCTTCCGCGGCCATGTCGCCCCGGCAAAGCGCACGCAGCCGATCGACCGCGGCGACCGAGTGCACGTCGACCGTGTAGACGTGGTAGATGTCGTGATGCACGCGCCCCACCACCGGCGAAAACTCCGGGATGACCGCCAGCAGCAGCCCCACCTCGTGCAACTCGCGCAGGATCGAGCCGCCCGGGAACTGGGTGACCTGCACCACCTTCACGAGATCGGCGAAGGCACGGCACGCCGCCTTGTTCTTGCGCAGCTTCGAGCAGAATGGCTTCGACGCGCACGCGCGCACGATCGCCTGGCGGGTCGCGTCGTCTACCAACGTGTCGCGCTCGACGGCGAGCCGATACACGCGCATCGCCAGCATGGGATCTTCCTTGAGCGCCGCCTTGTCGACCAACGAGACGCGGCCGTTGATCAGCTTGAAGCCGCCGCCGATGTCTTCCTCGTGGGGCGGCTCGCTCGGCACGGGCAGAGAACGCCCGATCGACATGCGGCAGGCGAGCTCGATGCTGCGCGCATGCCGGTAGTAGTCGCTCATGAATGACTCGACGCCCGCGCCTCCTGCGGGGTAGCCCATGGCCAGCGCCACGCGCTCTTGCTGCTCGAATATCAGCCGATCGGCTCGTCGCCGCGCCGTCAGGTGCAGGTGGTTGCGCACGTTCGACAGGAAGCGCCAGGCCATGCTGATGTCGCGCCACTCGCGCTTCGCGAGCGCGCCGACGCGGACCATGCCCTCGAAATCTTCGATGCGGAAGCGCGCTCGCGCCGCCCAGCGCGCGACGTCGAGGTCGCGCAGGCCACCCGTGCCGTTCTTGACGTCTGGCTCGAGCAGGAACACCGACCCGCCAAACCGCTCGTGCCGCTCGTGGGAGCTCTTCTCGAGGCTCGTCAGAAACCCCGACAGCTGGCTCGGGCCAAAGACTTGCTCGAAAGCACCCCGCATGAGGTCGTCGGTCAGCGCCTGGTCGCCCGCGATATGGCGGAAGTCCAGCAGGGAGGTCGCCGTGGGCAGGTCTGTACGCGCCAGCTCGAGCGTCTCCTCGCGCGAGATGACCTGGTGCCCGATGTTGAGCCCAGCATCCCAGAGCGGGTAGAGCAGCGCCTCCGCCAGTGGCCGCACGGTGCCCAAGTCGGCGTCGGAGAGCAGGCGGACGTCGAGATCGCTGTGAACCGACAGCGTGCGCCGCCCGTAGCTGCCCACCGCCACGAGTGCGATACGCGGCCCGTCCTTGCCGGCGAACATCACGGCGCGCGTCGTGTAGAGCAGCGACGACAGCAGCCCGTCGACGATCTTCGAGTATCGCTGACCGGCCGTGAGGCCCGTCGAGATGTCACCCGCTTTGACGAGGTGCTCGATCTCCTGACGGTGGACCGCAACGTACCGGCGCAGCTCGGGCACCAGGTTCGTCGACAGGCTCTTGAGCATCGCCTCACCCTTCGCCGTGTCGGCGCTCCGCGCGGACTCGGGCGGCGCTGGTTCGCCGCGTTCTGCATCACCCCTTTCGGAATTCATCGCGGCAGCATTCTGGGCGGCAGGATTTACGGCGGCAGGATTTGCGGCCGCGGAGGTCACGGCGGCGCAGAGCGCAGCCCCCGAAGCCTCGCCCTCCGGGGGGGGCGGTGTCGACACCGCCGCGACGGCGCCGGGGGGCGTGAACTTACCTAACTGTGACCGAGGGCTGTCCATTTCTCGAGAACTTTTCAGGATCGACGAGGCTTATAGCACGGGCAACGATGATCCGTTTCAGGGCCACGTGGGAAACTGAGGCGCCTGCGAAACGGTTCCGACGCACGGAGACGAGAACCGTCGGCTTTGGCTTTTCGAGAGGTCTGCTATGCTCGGGCCAATGTTGTCGAGACGACGGGTGCTTGGAGCCATCGGGCTGGGGTGCGCGGGCTTGGCGTCACCTCGGCTGGCTTTCGCCACGACGGCGAGGGCGATAACGCTGCCCGAGCTGGTAGGCCTTTCCCGATATGCCTTGGTCGGTGCGGCCACCGATGCGTACAGCCGCTGGGAAACAGTAGGCAACTCCCGTCGCATCGTTACCTATACGCGGGTCGAGGTCACCCAGCCGATCGACGGGCGGCCCCCGCCCGACGCCTCGCTGATGCTGAGAACGCTCGGCGGCCGGGTGGGTGACATCGGGCAGCTCGTCCACGGCGAGGCCCGGTTCGAAATCGGCGCCGCGTCGGTGCTCTTCGTCGCCCCCGACGAGGACGGAGTGTTCGGCGTCACGGCCATGGCACAGGGGCACTACCCTCTGGGGACGGATCCGGATTCGTTCGTGCGCCTGCGCGCGAGCCCCAACATTCCCGCGCTGGTCCGGGTCGAAGGCTCCGCGGTCCAGCGCCTGGTCAGCCGCACCGTGGTCGAAGCCGAGGGCCTCGTGTCCGGCATCATGCACGCCCCCTGACGTGAGCGTGCGAACGCAGAAGTCTGCTCGAGCCTCCGGCTCTTCGCTCTCGTTCGCTCGCTCCTCTTTCGGCGCGCGGGCGCCCCAACCCGCGCGCGCTCCCGTGCGAACGCAGAAGTCTGCTCGAGCCTCCGGCTCTTCGCTCTCGTTCGCTCGCTCCTCTTTCGGCGCGCGGGGCGTCACGTCTGCGGCGCTGTTGCTCGGCATTACCCTGTCGGCGAGCCCGGCCGCGGCCTACTGTCGCACGACGACTTGCGACCCCGTCGTGGACCCCGATGCATGCGCCCCCGTGATGGGTTGCCCGACGCGCGGAGAGCCCCTGTTCTGGCCTGACGCTTGCGTCACCTACGCGGTGGAGCGGCTCGGCTCGAGGCTGCGCGGCATCTCGGCCTACGATCTCGACCAGGCCATGCAGGTCGCGTTCAGTGCCTGGCTCGGCACCGAGTGCCCGCAGCGCGGCAGCCCTTCGATGGGCGTGATCTCGCTCGGCGGTGCGAGCTGCGACCGGGTCGAGTTCAACCCGCCCGAGCTCGGGCGGGCCGGAGCGCCCAACGCCAACCTCGTGATGTTCCGGGACGACCGCTGGCCCTATCCAGACGAACGCTTCGTGATCGCACGCACCAGCATCACGTTCGATCCGAACACGGGTGCCATCTTCGACGCCGACATCGAGATCAATTCGTTCGACAACGAGTTCTCGACAGGCGAAACCCTGGTCACCACCGATCTCCAGGCGGTGCTGACGCACGAGGTCGGTCACTTCCTCGGGCTCGATCACTCGACTTTCGAGAACGCGACGATGCAAGCCAACTACGACTTGTCGAACCTCGGAGCACGCACGTTGTCGAGTGACGATGTCGCCGGCATCTGCAGCATTTACGCGCCCGCCGAGACGCGCGACACGAGCTGCCCGCCCGACACCGGCCCTCATCACGGGTTCTCACGCGAATGCGGCACCGACGCGGTCGCCGACGCGGGCTGCCTCTCGCTCGGCGGCACCACCCGCGGCGCGGGCTGGGCCGCTGGTCTGGCGCTCTGCATGCTGGCGGGCGCGCGCCGGCGCTTCGCCGCCTCGGCGCGGCGATCGTCGCGGAAACGAACGCACCTGCCGACCCCCGCTGCCCGGGCGGGCCACTCCTCGTGACAGCGCTCGCGAAGGCGACGAAGCCCCGGCTCGTAGCGCGCAACAACACCCCATCGCTGGAAGCGCCGGCGACGGGCTCCACCGCGTGGCAGCTCGTGCTCGCGATCGTCACCTCGTTGGTGTTGTGCGCTCTGCGCCTCGATCTGACGCGCCACGTGGGCTTCGGCGACGACGAAGCCCTGTTCGTCGCCTATCGGTTTCATCCACAACCCGCGTATCTGGACTACCCCGGCCTGATCGGGTGGCTCGCGCGTCAGCTGCCCCCCGACCCGAGGCTCGTGCACCTCGCCACGACGTTCGCGGCGACGGCGCTACCCTGGGTGGGCGTGCTCGCGGCGTGGGCCGGCGGTGTGTCGCGCGCCGACGCGCTGCGCGTGTACTTTCCGCTGGCGTTGCTGCCGGCCCTGAGCATCGGCTCGTTCGCCTTCACGCCGGATCTGCCGCTCGCATATGGCTGGCTGATCGCGCTCGGCTGCTCCGCGTTCGCGCTGCGTCAGCCCATGGCCAGCTTCGCTGTCTTGCTCGTCTCCATCGGCGGCGGAGTCGCTGCTGCCCTCGCCTGCCTGGCGAAGGCGAGCGGCTGGGTGCTCGCGGCCTGCCTGCTCTGCACCAGCGTGGGGCGCGCCGAGCGCGCGCGCTTCCGCACCATCGCCCCCTGGGCTGCTGGCGGGATGTTCGCGATCCTCGTCGCGCCTCTGCTCACCTACTGGTGGCGGCGGGGTGTGAACGTCGCGCTCGTCCCCGACGTCACGCTCGAGCACGCTGCGGGGATGCTCGTTCGCCCGCTCTTGAGTCTGACGCCGCCCTTCGCCGTCGCGGCATGGCTGATCGCGGCAGACCTGTTCTCGACGCAGCGCCGGGAGCCGCTCGATCGCGCACTGCGCCATCATGCGCTGCTGCCGCTGCTGCCGCTCGCCGCGCTGGCCAGCGTGACGGGCGCGGAGTCGGACTGGCTCACGCCCGCCTACCTGGCGCTGTCGCTCCATGTCGCGCGCATGCCGCCGCTGCGCCGCTCGCTCGGGTGGACATGCATCGGCACGGGATACGGGGTCGCGTTCTTGGGCTGGTGCTGGCTGCGGACGACGCTTCCCTTCACCACGGGACAATGGATCGGCGGCTACGACCCGACGCTCGACACGTCGAACGACTTCTTCGCCTGGGGCCCCGGCAAGGAGCTGCTCGAGGAGGCCGTCTACTCCGCGCGCGAGCGTACCGGGCAGATGCCGATCGTGGTCGGTCCTAGCTGGAACGTCTGCGCCCAGGCCGAAGTCGCCCTCGCCGGGCAGGTTCACGTCGGCTGCGACAGCCTGGAGCGCGACGACTACGACCTGTGGTCGGATCCAGCGCTGTGGACCAGCGCGCAGACCCTGCTCTTCATCACCGATTCACGCTTCCATGGAACGCCGCCCGAGTCGTTCTACGGGCGCCCTGCCGTCGGCGTGCATCGCGCCGTGGTCGAGCGCTTCGGGCAGACCGTGCGCGCGGTGAGCGTGAGCGAGTTCGATCGCGACGAGGATACGGCGAGCCGCGAGCGTTGACTCGGGGGCCTCTCCGGCTGTAGCCATCGCGCCAGCGGTCTCGACACGGCTTGGCTCCGCCAGGCGTCGTTGCCGGCTCCGTCGTGGTCAATATCGCTCGCTTGGAATCCGTTGAATGTCGAAACAGCATGAGTCACCGAGCCCGCGCTCGCGCGCGGCCCCCCTCGAGCGTCAAGTCGAGCCTTCGGAGCCGAACGCAGGCGTCGCGCGCGGTTGGCTCGCTCTAGGTCTGAGGGCTCACGCCTCCGTCGCCGCGTTCGCGCGTTTCTCCCTGCAACTCCTGCAGCTCGGCGCGCCCGCCGAGCTCGTCGCGGCCGCCGCTACCGCCATGCAGGACGAGATCCAGCATGCGCGTGCCTGCTTCGAGCTGGCCCGCCGCCACTCATCCGACGACGCGGGGCCGGGCCGGCTCGCCCTCGACGGCGCGCTCGAGCAGATAGACCCCGCGACCGTCGTGCTCGATACCATCCGCGAAGGCTGCGTGGGACAGACGCTGGCCGCGCTCGAGGCGGCCGAAGCGCTCCAGCACTGCGAGGAGCCGGCCGCGCGCGCGGTGCTCGCTCGCATCGCGCGAGAAGGAGGGCACCATGCCGAGCTCGCCTGGCGCTTCGTCGCCTGGGCGATCGAGACACGGCCCGAGCTCGGCGAGCCCGTGCGCGCCGCGTTCGCGCGAGAGCTCGCGGGCGCGCGACGCGGGCGCGGAATCTGGACCATGTCCGCGGCCGACCGCGAGCTCGCTCGCCACGGCCTGCTGAGCGCCGCCATGCGCGCCGCCCTGCGCGAGCGAGTGCTCGCTGGCGTGGTGGCGCCCTGCGCCAAGGCGCTGCTCGCGGGCGCCGGCTGGAAGCGCCCGGATGCGGGATTCGGGACGAACGACGCGGCCCATCCCGCATGAGCCATGATGCCTGCTCCTTTCGAGCGCCCAACGCAAGCTCTGACGCAACAGTCGAGCCACGCTACGGGCGCACCCCCTGCATCCTTGGCATTGCATGTCCGGGTCATCGCCCACGAGGCGAGCGACGACGCGGCTGACGCAATGGACCCGTAGACTATCCTTCGGACTCGCGCGCGGTGATGGGCCAGTCAGCGCCAAACACCTCGCGGGCGCGAGCCAGTGCTCGTAGGTAGCCGTCGGTGATCTGGGCAGGTGTGCTCCCGAGTCGAGCCGCCGCCTCCGAGACACCGTCCCAACACGCCTGCTCGTATGTCGCGACACAGGTCAACACGTCTGCGAGTGGTCCAGAACCGTCGAGCAAGGCGCTGCGCGTCTCGGGCACCAGGGGCAGCTCCTCGACTATCTCCGCCAAGGGCCGGCCGAGCACGGTGTCGAGCATCGACAGCATGCCCACGAGGAACGCGTCGGTGGCGAGCCTCGACAATCTCGAGCTTTGAGCCAGCTCCTCGCAAAAGCACGCTCGAACGAACGAATGAACGAGCAACTCGCGCGGGCGATCCTCGCCCATTCCGGCGATGCAAAAGACACTCACCCACTTGCGCAGCTCGCGATCTCCGAGCGCGACCAGCGCCTGGCGAATGGTGTTGATCCTCGACCGAAAGCCGAAAGCCGCCGAGTTTACGCGCTTGAGCACCCAATGCAGGAGCGTGCCCTCGCTCTTGATGATCGACTCGATCTCGTCGTAGTCGAGCGACGGCGTCTGTATCTGCTTGAGCAGCCGAAGGTAATTCAGCTTGAACCCGGGCGTTGCACGGGTGCTGACCATCTCGGGACGCGCGAAGAAATACCCCTGGAAGTAGCGATATCCGAGCGCGACGGCGGCTCGAAACTCGGCCTCCGTCTCCACCTTCTCCGCGAGCAGCTGCGGACCGCGCTCTCCCACGCCGAGCGCGATCGCCTCGCGCTGCTCGGAACTCGAGCTCTTCCAGTCTACCTTCACGACGTCGGCGAGCTCGAGTAGCGCCTGGTACTCGGGGCCGCGCAAGACGAAGTCGTCGAGCGCCACGGTATAGCCGCGATGCCGTAGGCCGCGGACGGCGTCGAGCAGCGGTTCGTCCGGCGTCACGTCCTCCAAGATCTCGATGGCCACGCGATCGTGCGGCAAGGCTTCGGCAGTTCGATCGATGATGAGTTCGCGCGGGAAGTTGATGAACGCGACCTTCCCGGCCGTCACATTCTCGAGGCCGAGGGACAGGAAGGTGCGAGCGATCACGGCCGACGTCGCGCGGACCCCGTCCGTCGGCAGGAAGCGATTCTCGGAGGAGGCGCGATAGAGCAGCTCGTAGGCGTGGACCTGCTTGAAGACATCGAAGATGGGCTGGCGCGCGATGTAGATCTCGGTACCGGTCGTCGAGCCTCTGGCTTTGTCGCGCATATTTCCCCCGTCGCGCACGGTCCGCACGAAGCGATGAACGGCGCCGCTGCCCGTTCGTTAAGCTGGCCTCGGCAAAGCGAGCGGCGACGATCCATTTCCGCGATGCCGCTCGGGTGGATGGACTTTGAACGAGCGGCACCGCCGCCTCGAGCATGCCGTGGTTAACGAGGCAGCCCCGCGGAGCCAGACATGTAGGGTCGTCGAGGTTTCGTCGCGGCTCACAGCCCCCCGCAGCCTGTGCTCTCGAGCGGGCCGACGCGCAAAACGTGCGCCGGTCGTTCCAGCTGACTCTCGCGCGTACCACGTGCTCTTGCATCGGCTTCCCGCACCGAGGAGCGTGCGCGGGGTCACCGCTATCGAGCCCAGCCGACGACGTCGATCAGCGCTGCGGACGCCTCGGCGGTGGCGCGCTACGAGGCTGCCCCATCGGCGCCAGAAGACGCGGCCCTCGCCTTCATCGGCGTTCGCCGCGCGTGTACAGCATCCGTGACGGCAGTTCGGGATACCGTGCATCCGCTGCAGCGGGCTCCGTATGGACGACGACGTCGGTCACGCCGGGGACCTCCAGTTTGAGCGCGTCGATGACCCAGTGGGTGACCTCGTGGGCATGCACGACGTCCAGATGCGGCGCGATCTGGATGTGCAAGTCGACGCGAACGGACCCCGGCTGCCCGCGGGTGCGGATCTTGTGGGCGCTGGCGACTCCGGGCACACGACGTACGGCCGTCTCGATGGTCTCCGTCGGCACCTGCGCGGAGTCCATGAGGTACCCGACGTTGGTCGCGAGTATACGCAGGCCGGCGACGACGATGAACCCAGCGACGACAAACGCCGCGACCCAATCTGCCCAGAGCAGCCCGAAGTGGACGCAAACTACGCTCGCCACGACACCGACCGTGACCAGCACGTCAGAGAGCGTGTGCGCTGCGTCGCTCGCGAGAAACGGGCTGTTCAAGCGCTTGGCCTGCGACGTCTCATAGAGCACGACAAACAGATTGACCGCCAACGTCACCACCAGGACGATCCACGTGCTCGCATCGGGTGCTGCCGGCGCGTCTGACGCTTGCAACCGAGCGAGGGCGCTCTGCACCACGTTCCAGGACACGAGCAAGAGGGACGCGCCGACCACGCTTCCCGCGACCACTTCCATTCTCTCGTGGCCATACGGATGTCCCGCGTCGGGTGGGCGGTTCGCCCACCACATCCCCACGACGCCCAGGACGTTGTTCAGGCCGTCTGTCAACGAGTGAAATCCGTCGGCGCGGACCGACAGCATGTGTGTGAGCGTGCCCACCACCAGCTTCAGCACCGCGACCAGCATGTTCAGCAGCAGGGTGAACAGCAGCACCTGCCGTATGGATCGAGCTCGGTCCTTGGACATGATGGTTGCGAGGGAATCGGCGACCGGCCCGGGGAAGTTCCCGGCGAGCTCGGTGCCTAGCACCCCGTAGGCCCAAATCCTATCGCCCACAGCTGCCGAGCGTTCATGGCCGGGCCCATCGGTCGCGCCTCGAGGCAACGCCTCATCTGGATCGGACTTTGGTTTCATGGGCAGCGACGGCGCCAATGGACGGGCGCCGCGCGGCGCCCCCGTCGGGCATCGGCGCGCGCGTGGCGGGCACACCGCGTGCAAAGGCTTCCGGCAGCATGGGCAACCTGCGGTCGGCGCGCCAAGAGCAGGCCCGCAAAGCCTGCACGAGTCCCTGCCCCGACGCACGGCCTGCGGGTCGCCAACCCCACGCCGCGGCGTGGCCTCCGAGGAGTAGCTTGAGCATGTTTCACGAGATCCTGGTCCCTACCGACTTCTCCGACGGCGCCCGGGCAGCGACGCGGGTTGCTGCAGACTTGTCGCGGCGCTTCGAGGCGCCGCTCACGCTCGCCTATGTGTTCGAGCGAAGCACGTACCCGATGCCCGACGAGTATGGTCCGTTCACCTCCGAGCAGCTGGAGCGTCTGTTCGCTGAGTTCGATCGACGCTTGACGAGCGCTCGCCAGGAGGCGCTCGACGCGGGCGCCACCCAGGTCGGCTCACGGCTTCTTCAGGGCTGGGCGTCCGGCGAGATCACGCAGTATGCCCTCGACGCGGGCTTTGACCTCATCGTCATGGGGACACGCGGGCGAACGGGTTTGCAGCACCTGATGCTCGGCTCGGTCGCCGAGCGTGTGGTCCGGATGGCACACTGCCCGGTGCTCACCGTTCGGCAGAGCAAGGCCGCCTGAGCAGCGCCTCGACCTCGCGCGCATCGTGCCGTCGCATCAGCGGCAGCAGCTCCTTTTCCTCGAGCGCCATGTGCCGGCCGATTCCGTCATCGAGCGCCGACAAGAGGCGCAGCGCATCCTCGCCGGCGTCCGCCTGTAGCGAATGGTGGAGTTTGTCGAAGAGCTGGTCGAGCTCCCGGTGGTCTCGCGTCAGCAGCGTTCGCAGCCCTCCGGCCCTATCCCCTTTCCGATCTCGACATCGCGCGCTTCCTTACGGAACACAGACCAGCAAGCTCGATGCCGGGCTACGCGCGCCTTGCCCCAGGGTGGGGAGGCCGCAGAGAACTGCCGAAGCGCAAAACTTGCCGAGCGGGTCGCCCGCGACGCTCGCTGAGCCCGCTGCGCGCGGTTCAGGCTCTCCCCGCCGTGACACGGCAAGTCGAGCTCACGGCCCGGGGCGGGACTCGCCGCCAGTTTTCCGATCCACCCGCAAGGGCATTGCGATGGGATGTCGAGCCTTAACGACTCGTTCTCCCGCGCTGCGGAGTTCCACCAACATCCCGAGCGAGGGCCGGCGGGCACACCTCGAAATGCGGCTCGGCGCAGCGCGCCGCCCTTGCCATCTCGGGCGGGCCAAGATAGCGCCTGCCCGTGTGCCCAATTCGTCGCTTACCCCCGCCCGCTCTGGCCCGCCTGTGCGAAGCCGCGAGCTTGCCTTTCGAAACGACTGCTGATGCCCGGAAGGCCGAAGAGTTCATCGGCCAGGGCATCGCCATCGAGGCGCTCGACTTTGGACTCGCGGTCCACCGTGACGGCTACAACATGTTCGCCATCGGACCGTCGGGAGTGGGCAAGCAGACGCTGCTGCGCCAGCGGCTCACCCGTAAAGCGGGCGACGAGCCACGCGCGGAGGACTGGTGCTACGTACACAACTTCGATAACAAGCGTCGCCCGCGCGCGTTGATGCTGCCCGCCGGTCGAGCCGTGACGCTGCGAGCCGACATGGATCGGACAGTCACGGAGCTCCAAGCGGCCATGCGAGCAGCGCTCGAAGGCGAAGAGTACCGGACGCGCAAGCAGAAGCTGTTCCGGGATCTGGAGGAGCGCCAAGAGAAAGCGTTCAGGAGCATCGAGCGGCCAGCCCGAGAGGCGGGCGTGAGCATCACGCGCGAGCGCGACCTGTTTGCCGTCAGCCCCCTTCGCGACGGCAAGGTCATGGATCCTGCAGAGTTCGACGAGCTGCCCGAATCAGAACGAGCACGCCTGAAGGCACTCCTCGCACCGGCGGAAGACCGCGTCGACGCGATGCTGCAAGAGTTCAACGAATGGGGACGGCAACATCGTGAGGCGCTCGATGCCCTCGAACGGGCAACGGCCACCAGCGTCGGCTCTCGAGTCTTCGGCGAACTCCGAAGCAAGTATTCGGACATACCCCACGTGCTCGACTTTCTCGCAGACGTCGAAGCGGACCTCGCCGACAGCGCCGAAGAGTTCATCGAGGACGAAAGTGAAGAGGCCGCTGACCCACGGCGCATGCCGTTAGAGCCTGCCGACCACTCGTCGTTCGAGCAGCGCGCAACCATCAATGTGTTCGTCGATCAGAGCGCGGCGCAGGGTGCGCCCGTGGTGCATGAAGACCACCCGACCGAGGCGCGCCTGATGGGCCGGATCGAGCACACCGCCCAGTTTGGCTCATTGCTGGCCGATTTCACGCTGATAATGCCTGGGGCCCTCCAGCGTGCTCGCGGCGGCTTCTTGCTGATGGACGCCGCTCGCCTGCTGGAGCACCCATCGGCCTGGTCGGCTCTCAAGCGCAGCTTGCGAACGCGCGAGATTCGAGTGGCCTCCAACTCCGAGCACCCCGAGAGCTCGCCCACGGTATCGCTCGAGCCCGAGCCGATCCCTCTCGACCAGACGAAGATCGTTCTGTTCGGCGAGCGCGAACTGTACGACGTCCTGGCGGAAGTGGACGCGGACTTCCTGGAGCTCTTCAAGGTGCTCGTGGACTTTGAAGACCGCATGGATCGGACGTCGGACAGCGAGATCGAGTACGCGAGCTTGCTGGCGAGGCTAGTCGTCCAAGACGACCTCTCCGACTTCTCTCGCGGCGCGATCGCTCGGGTGCTCGACCACGCTGCTCGGCTGGCTGAAGACTCCGGCAAGCTGTCGGTTCGGATGCGCCCGATTCTGGATCTCATGCGCGAGGCGGACGCCATCGCGCGCCGGAGCGGCTCCCATCACGTCTCCTCGGACCACGTTCAGGCCGCCCTCGACGCCCAGCTGCGCCGCTCGGGCCGCGTGCGGCAACACATCCTCGAGGATGTTCGGCAAGGTATCACCCTCATCGACTGCGCCGGAGCAAAGATCGGTCAAGTCAACGGCCTGTCCGTCGTCAAGTCGGGGGAGCACAGCTTTGGGCTGACGGTGCGCATCACCGCACGAGCCTGGGTCGGCAAGGGCGAGCTCATCGACATCGAACGCGAAGTGGAGCTGGGGGGCCCTCTGCATTCCAAGGGAGTGCTGATCCTGAGCGGCCTGTTGGCAGCACGCTATGCGACGACCCATCCCCTGTCGCTCTCGGCCAGCCTCGTATTCGAGCAGTCGTATGCCAGCGTGGAAGGAGACAGCGCTTCACTTGCGGAGGCATGCGCCCTGATGTCGGCGTTGGCCGACATGCCGCTCAATCAAGCCATCGCAGTCACTGGCTCGCTCAGTCAGCACGGGGACGTGCAAGCCATCGGCGGCGTCAACGAGAAGATCGAAGGTTTCTTCGATGTCTGCTCCGTGCGCGGACTTTCGGGATCGCAAGGCGTGGTCATTCCGAGCAGCAACGCCCGGCACCTGATGCTGAAGAGCGAGGTCCTGGCGGCCGTGCAGGCTGGCCAGTTCCACGTGTGGACCGCCGATACGTTGGACGATGCGCTCTCGCTCTTGCTCGGCCGCGACGCGGGCGAGCGCGACGGTCAGGGGAGCTATCCGCAAGGGTCTGTCAATGGGGCCATCGCCGCACGTCTGCGCGCGTTCGCCGAGAGCAGCCGCCGCTTCATCGATACCCAGGGCCCTCGAGACTCGGGCTGACGCCGCCCGCCGGCGGACCCGACAGCGAATCCTTCCGGCGAGGCGAGAACCCGGGGTGGGTCAGTCGTACTCCAGCGAGTGTACGATCCAATGTGCATAGGTGTACGGCCCGCCGTCGAGATCCCACGTCACGTCGGCCTCGAACGGAACGAGCATGCCCGAGACCGAGCGCCAGTCCCGATAGGTGCCGCGCCAAGTCTTCAAGCCGGCCTTGTCCATGTGCCGCTGCGCCGTCATGCTCTGCGGCAATCCGTCGGACCCAAACTCGAAGGTGCCTGACACAGCGAGGGCTCCGACCCGCAGCGTCGCGAGCGCGTGATCGGCGTCGATGGCGGCCCACGTTACGCTGCGCGCGTCGAAGAGCGCGGTCGGGTACCACGCCATCTCGGCGAGGAGACGCAGCGCTGCACCTTGATCCAGCTCGGGCCCCCGAGCGTCGGCGACGGTCACGGTATCGTCGAGCAATACGAACATGCTGCCCTCCGCGCGCAACAGCATGTCGCGTGCGTGAACCCACACCCCGGGTGCCAAACGAATGGTCCCCAGCCAGCAGAAGCCAGGCGGGTCGGCGCTGAATACCTGAGTGCCTCGGATCGGCTGGGGCGAGGCTCCGGCGCTCATGCGAAACGTGCCGCCATGGCTCAACCTCAGCGAGACGACCGCCGCTCGATTGCCGACCGCGAGCTCACGATAGCGCGCGACCGGCGGCGGAAGGTCGACGCTCGCACGAGGCGCCACTCCCGTCGGCGGCATGGCGACCAGGGCTGCCATCTCCCGCTCGAAGCGCCGCTCGAGCCGCCATCGGTTGACATTGACGACGGTGCCGCACGCACCCGTGACGGTCAGGAGCACGAAGGCGATGAGCCAGAGCATCGGTCGGGCACCAAAGCAAGCGGCATGCCTCGACCCACGAAGTAGGTGGCGCCGCCCGCAATGGGGAGGTTTGGACTTTCGCCGCCCACCGGGCGCTCGCCGTGCAAAATGCGCGTCCGGGCAGGGTGCTCGTGCACGCATTGCGCCGCTGACGCGCACGAGCGCGGCAGGCGCCCTCAATCGCTGCGCGTCGCCCCCCCCCGAGCGATTTGGCGCACCCGATGCATGGTGGGTCATACGAGACCGCTGGAGGCGACGATGAAAGAACGCGATGACCGAGACCGATATCTGACGCGAGACAGGGTCCTGAACCTCATATCCGACGACGAGATCGCGCGAGTGAGCACGGCCGAGTCCGGGCCTCGACTCGAGAATGGGGAAGAGTACCTCGACCTCGAGGCGCTCGAGCGAGGTGTGCAGCGCGCGTTCAGCCCGGACACCCCCATGGACCGCGTCCTGCCGAGGAAGGCCGTTGGAGCACAAACGTGGGGCAAAATCCTGAGGGAGCTCGCGGGCGCCCAGGTGTCCCCGCCGCCCTCCGGCGGGCGGACGGATGACTCGTACTGAGGTCGACGCCGCTGACCCCGATCGAGAAAGCCACCCGAGAGCGCCTCGAGGTCAGTTGTTGGGGCCAGCGCAAGCGGCGCTGCGTCGCACGAAGCGATACTTGCGTTGAATATGTACCTCTTCCCCGCCCTCCCCGCGAATGCGTCGCCCACCCACGCGCGAGGGCGATTCGCAATCGGATAATGGCATCCCCAGAATGCCATTCAACGAACGCCCGCCGTATCCGCGACGTTTGATCGGACTGCTCAGCGACCGATCGACAAGCAAAGGATGTCAATGAAAGCACTCGTCTATCGGGGACCTGGACTAAAAGCCCTGGAAGAGCGCCCAAAGCCTGAAGTGCTCGCGCCCACCGACGCGATCGTCCGGATGACTCGAACCACCATCTGCGGCACGGATCTGCACATCCTGAAGGGCGACGTCCCGAGCTGCAAACCCGGTCGCATTCTCGGCCATGAGGGCGTGGGCGTCGTCGAAAAGACCGGCGAGGCCGTCACGGCGTTTGCGGCGGGCGACCGCGTCTTGATCTCTTGCATCAGTGCCTGTGGCCGGTGCTCGTATTGCCGAAAGCTCATGTACTCGCACTGCACGACGGGCGGCTGGATCCTCGGCAATGGCATCGACGGCACGCAGGCCGAGTGGGTCCGCGTTCCGCATGCAGATTCGAGCCTGTATCGCATCCCCGACGGAGTGGACGAGGAGGCGATGGTCTTGTTGAGCGACATTCTTCCGACCGGTTTCGAGTGCGGCGTGCTCAATGGGAGGGTGCAGCCGGGCAGCAACGTGGCGATCGTCGGAGCGGGGCCGATCGGACTCGCCGCGCTCTTGACCTGTCAGTTCTATTCGCCCGCGCAGATCATCATGATCGATGTCGACGACAATCGGCTGGAAGTGGCCCGTAGTTTCGGCGCGACCGCCGCGTTCCGCAGCGACGGGGCAGTCGATGCGGTGCGGAAGCTCACTGAAGGCCAGGGCGTCGACACGGCGATCGAGGCGGTCGGCGTCCCAAACACCTTCGAGCTGTGTGAAGACCTCGTCGCGCCCGGCGGCACCATCGCGAACATCGGCGTGCATGGGCGCCCGGTGTCGCTCCATCTCGAGGCGCTGTGGGATCGCAACATCACGATCACGACCCGTTTGGTCGACACCGTCAGCACACCGATGCTGATGAACGTTCTGCGCTCGGGCAAGCTCGACCCCAAGCGACTGATCACTCACCGCTTCGAGCTCGACCGCATTCTCGATGCGTACGATACCTTCGCGCACGCTTCGACCACTCGCGCGCTCAAGGTGCTGATCGAGGCGTAAGTAATCAGGCTGGCGGCGCGGCGCGACAACCATCGTTTCGCGCGAGCTCGACACGACTCGAGTCGAGTCGGCGCTGCCTTTTTGGCCGGCCCCTCGAATCGGCACCTCTCAGATGGGTCAGACGAGCACGCTTCGGGCCTCGCCATCCCATCCGTGTCATGCAGGCTGCCTTCTCGCGATTCGCAAATCGACTGGGGTGCCTTGAAGCTGCCGTCAGCAAGCGCGAGAGCGACCGTTTTCAGGCCCTCTCGTCTGCAGCGATGCGGACGCGGCCATCGACAGTGCCGCACGCGAACTCCGCCCAGCGCTAGAAGGAAGCATTGCCACCACGGCCGCAGCGCCCGTGACCTGCCCTGACGAGGGCTCGTCGCATTGGCAGGTCCGGCTCTTGCAGGTGGGTGACGCGCGGTCTCGGTGACGCAGGCGCTGGTTAAACACCCGAGGGAAGCGAACCATGCATTGCCGCGAGCCCACTCTGTTTCCAACAGCCGATGTCATCATCGCGCTGCTCTCCGACGACGAAATCGCAAGCGTCAACAAGCACGCCGCGGCAGCCGATCACTCCGACGTCGATGAGTACGTCGACCTGGAGCAAGTCGAGCAAGGCGTGCGACGCGGGCTCGGGCCTCCCCGCCCCATCTGCCGGGTGGTTCCGAGAAAAGCCGTTCACGACTCGACGTGGACCAAAATCGTCGCGTGCCTGGGCGCCGATAGAGCCCAGGCTGCGTCGAGCTGCACCAGACGGTGTTCAACGAGGAGCGTGCCCCGAAGGTTCCCCTCTCGGGCGAAGACGTCGCGCGCGGCCCGCGAATGAATGCTGGTCTGCCGAGAACGAAGGTCGTGGTTGCCCCCGCACATCTGCGACGAATGCGGCTACAGCTGCACGTGTCCCGGTGTCTGGCCTGGCAGCGGAGAGAATGCCGCGTGATCCAGCAACCGTTGCATGATCTCGGGCGCTTCCAGCTCGGCCATGTCACCCGACACTCGGCGAATGTGCGCGTTCGGAAGCGCGCGCTCGAGCTCGGAGATAATCGCAGCGGAGACGTCCCAGCGAGCGACCACGATGATGGGGTTGCAGAAGTGGAAGTGCGCAAACTCCGCCGCCTTGTCGGCGATGCCTCGCGCCAAGAGTGCTAGCTCTTTGGCAGCAACGCTCAGCGGCTCACACTTCGTCGAGACGCCCTGCTCGGCCGCTCCGGACGAGTGGATCGCACCCATCTCGACGAGCTCGATCGGCGCCTTGGGGACGCCCGAATTCGCGGTGCGGAACAGCCGCGCGCTGGCGGCGTTCGCGACGAGGACCAGACTGTTCATGTTCATGTTCTGCGCCATCTGCAAAGAGTGATCCAGTTCAAGGCATCCGTACCTGGCTAGCGCAGCGAACGCGGCCAGCCCGCGCACGCACCAGGAGAGTCGCCTGGCTTCGCGCACCGAGCAGCGAGACGAGCGTGGCTCCGGGCTACCGGCGCAGGAACTGCGCGTGCGCTCTGTCAGCGCACGCTTTGCAGGCCCTCGAAACGTGGGCGCGGGCTTTGTGCCTATCGAGGCTGTGGCACGCGGCTTGAAGTGGTGACGGGCGCTGCGGCAGCACGAGCTGCGAGGAGCAGCCACCCAGGAGCTCGCACATGACAATCGTTTGCGGTACCGACTTTTCAGGAATGGCGGCGCACGCCGCGACTGCCGCCGCCTGTTTGGCCGCTGCCACGGGACTCCCGCTGCACCTCGTCCACGCGCTCGATCTGCGGCCGGAAGAGTTGCGGGAGAAGCCCGGTCACCCGCTGATGCTCTGGGCTGAGAGCCTCCTGGCGCAGGAGGCCGTCCGCCTGAAGGCGTTCGGCGCCGACGTGTGCGTGCAGGCGATCGCAGGACCGGCCGAGGTCGTGCTGCGAACCATCGCTCATGAACACTCTGCTCACGCCCTCGTGGTCGGAGCGATCGGGCATCGCGGCAATCCGTCGCGCAAACTCGGAAGCCGGGCGGACCGGACCGCTCAAGGCTCGCATGTGCCGGTCCTGACCGTGCGGGACTCCGCTCCGTTCGTGGCGTGGCAGAAGGAGGGTCGCCCGCTGCGTGTCGTCATGGGAATCGATGACTCGAAGAGCGTCGAGACGGCGGCGCGCTGGCTCGACGAGCTGTGCCGCACCGGCGCGGTGGAGCTGACGCTCGCGCATTTGTACTGGCCTCCGGAGGCCATGTATCGCCTGGGCCTCGAGGGCAGCCGCAGCTTCGTCGATACCGATCCGGAGCTGGTGAAGACGCTCGAGCGGCAGTTCTCGCAGCGCCTGGATGGCCTGCTCCACGCAAAGGTCAGGACGTATCGCATCGAACCTCACCTGGGCCGTCTCGGCGATGGTCTGGCGAGGCTGGCCGCGGAGGAGCACGCCGACCTGCTGGTGGTGGGGTCACGCGGACGTAGCGTGCTCGACCACCTCTGGGAGCCTTCCGTCGCTCGCTGGGCGTTGCACGCGGCATCCATGTCAGTGGCGTGTGTGCCTGCCCTCGAAACGGCGCCGGCCGCCGTCGT
>Ga0247763_1000537_pt1 | contig 22654 bp, 13 predicted proteins | sample UWRJL141409B4_FD_179926 | JGI IMG/M metagenome (GOLD analysis project Ga0247763, IMG submission 179926) | Plant litter microbial communities from Arlington Agricultural Research Station in Wisconsin, United States - UWRJ-L141-409B-4 | ecosystem: Environmental > Terrestrial > Plant litter >...
GCCGGCCCCCGAGACGCTGGTTCCGAGCCGGGGCTCGTCGGTAATCTCCGGGCGATCTTCGCGAAAGGCGTAGACTACCCCGAAGCGCCCCGCCAGGTCTGCGGGCTCTGTCAGCTGGGTCAACGTCACCGCTGCTGGCGCGGCGCTACCGAACACGACGAAGGCGGCGTACTCGAAGCTCGATGGCGTGCCGATGACGACGTCGTCGAAGCCGTCGCCGTTGACGTCACCCGCCCCGGCGACCGTGCTGCCGCCGACGGCCCCCATCTCGATGATGAAGCCGGCGCTCGCCGGCAACGTCTCGGACAGCGTGGGGAGCACGAGCGGCGCCGCATCGCGCTTGCCGAACACCACGAAGCTGCGCGTCAGCCCGCTACCGGTCACGACGAAGTCGTCGAGTCCGTCCCCGTTGACGTCGCCCGCCGGGTCCAGATCTTCACCCGTGTAGCGGTCTGCGCTGTCGCCGACCACGCGCGGCGGGCCACCGACGGCGAACCCGTTGCCGAGCTCGAGCTGCCCGCTCAGGCCACGCACCACCCCCGGCTGCAGCGTGAGGCGCACGAGACCTGCATCCGTGCCGTCCGCGTGCTGGAAGATGACGTGATCGTCACCCCACGCGAGCTCGTTCGCCGGGTAGTAGTCGAAGCTGCCGTCGGCGCGGAGCTCGAGCGCGCCGCCGCGCTCGGTCGACAGCGTGTCGGCGAGCACGCTCGTGAGCTCGGGCGCGCGCTCCCGCAGGCCCACCTCCGCGTTCACGACGTAGGGCGCGCTGGCGCCCCGAGTGAAGCTGTAGTGCGCGAACGCGAGCGACGGCTCGAGCGCCGCTGCCGGGCCTCCGTCGGGCGAGGTGCCTCCGGCGCCCCCCGGCAGATCCACGGCCAGGCTGCCGCCGGCCCCGCTCGCGCCGTACCCGAGTGAACCGCCCACACCGGGGGCATCGCCCGACCCGCCGCCCCCGGGGGCATCGCCCCCAGCACCCCGCCCGGCGGCGCCTGTCGCGTCTCCACCTACGCCGGCGCCGGCGACGCCTGGGGCTTCGAAGCTGTACTCATCGAGGCTCAAAATGGACTGACACGCCAGCACCGAGAGCGCCAGCAGCGCGCAAAACGACCCGCGATGCACCATCATATGAGCTCGAGCCGAGAACCCCTCGTATTGCGACGGCCGTACGGCGCGCTCGTCGCAACGAAGGCAGCATAGCTCGAGTCACGGCACCGCGCCGCTCGGGCTGTGGGAAGCGGCAGGGGCGGCGGGCGCCCTGTTCGCGCGCCGGCCTGTCGCGCACCGCCGCCGTCTCACAGCTTGACCGCCTTGCCCGACTGCGCGGCTTCGTAGATCGCCGCCATGATGCGCTGGTCGCGCCGGCCCTCTTCGCCGGGCACGCGCGTGGGCTTGTTCTCGATGATGCACTGGGCGAAGTCGTCCATCTGCGCGGCGAAGTGGTCGACGGGGGCGAAGTCGAACTCCTTCGTGTTGCCGCGCGTGCTGACGCGCCCCTTGATGCCGGTGTAGTGCTGCGCCGGCTGCACCTCGAACGCACCCTGCTCGGCGCTCGCGCGGTAGCGGTTGAGGTAGGTGGCGTAGCTGCTGGCGCAGTTGGCGATGATGCCGCTCGGGAACTCGAGCGTGAACAGCACCGACTCCTCGATGCCCTTGAACTTCGCCTTGTCGGTGTTCGACCAGGTCGCCGACACGCGATTGGGCTCTTCGCCGGAGATGTAGCGCGCTGCCTGCAGCGAGTAGATGCCGATGTCGAGCAGCGAACCGCCCCCCGACAGGGCCTTGTCGAGCCGCCACTGCTTCGGGTCACCGATGCGGAAGCCGGTCGACGCCTCGATCAGCTTCACAGCCCCGAGCGTCTTCTCGCGGGCGAGGCGCACCAGCTCCATGTTGTTGGGCTCGAAGTGCAGCCGGTAGCCGATCGCGAGCTGGCGCCCCGCCGCCTTGCACGCCGCGATCATCGCGTCGCACTCCTTGACCGAGATGGCCATCGGCTTCTCGCACAGCACGTGCTTGCCCGCCTTCGCCGCCCGGATCGTGAACTCGGCGTGCATCGAGTTGGGCAGAACGATGTACACGACGTCGATGTCGGGGTTGTCTTTGATGCGGTCGAAGTTCTGGTAGTCGTAGATGTTGGCCTCGGGCACGCCGTACTTCTGCGCCCAGGCCTTCGCCTTGTCGGGGTGGCCGCTGACGAGCCCCGTGAGCTTGCTCTGCGTCGTCTTGCTGGCGAGCGCGGGGGCGATCTGGTGCTCCGACAGGCTGCCGAGCCCCACCAGCGCGTAACCGAGCTTCTTCCGCGGAGCGCTCGGCGCCGAGCCTGCCGGCGCTTTGGCCACCGCCGTGGCGGATGGCGTCTGCGCCGACGCTCGCGCGCCGATCAGCGGCATGGTCGCCGCACCGAGTCCAAACAGTCCCTTCAAGAAATCGCGTCGCTCGCTCATCGGACGAAAGCTCCTCGTGTCAGTTTGCCGCGTGTTTATGCGCGCGAGCCTCTCTCGGAATTGCCGCGAGGCACAACGGGGAAAGAGAGCCACGAGGCAACGCACGACGGATAGGCACGAGCGGAGAAATTTCGTGTCGCGATCACGCGCAGTGTAGAGGCAACTCGGCAGCGAGGGTGTCGCGGCGAGCGGCAGACTGCCCCGTCGGCCTCACGCCGTGCGCTGGCGACCCGCTCGAAGGGCACGGGTTCGGCGCCATCGCGGGCGGGCCTGCGCCGACGCGCGCTGCTCGCGTCGGGAGCACGAGGCGCTGGCATTCCGGTTGCTAACCCATGCCCATGACGAACTTCAAACACCGTCCTTGGCTTGTTCTGGGTCGTGGCCTGATCGCGACCTCCATTCCTGCGCTGATCGCGAGCGGCTGCGGTTCCGACGACGAGACCGCCGCGACGCCCGTCGACACGGTGCCTGGTCCCGAGCAACCGGGCGCCGGGCTCGCCTCCGATCGCCCCGACCCCTGCCGCGGCGTGCCGCTCCCGCCCGATGAGCACTACGTGGCGCCGGGGCTCTGCGCCAGCGCGGTCGCGCTAGACCAGGAGGGGCTCCGCCAGATCAGCTTCGCGACCAACGGCGACCTGATCGGCGTGAAGCAGAGCGGCGACGTGGTGCGCTTCCGCGACGTGAACGACGACGGCATGTTCCAGGGCAGCGCCGAGATCCTCACGCTGGGCAACACCGGCGGCAACGGCAACAACGCCCACCTCGACGAGGGAGGCGGCTTCCTGTACGCGGGCTCGCCCGACGGCGTGGTGCGCTGGCCGTACACGTCGGAGACGACGAGCCTCGGCACCGCCGAAGACGTCGTGATCGACCAGCCCAGCTCCGGCACGCACAGCTATCACACCGTGCACGTCTACGACGGTTGGCTCTACGTGCACTCGGGCTCTGAAGACAACATGGTGGCGCCGATGTCGCCCGAGTACGATACGAACCGCTCGCTGCTGAAGCGCTTCAACCTCGTCGATCTGACGCCGTCCGGGTTCGACTGGGCCGCGGGCGAAGTGGTCGCCACCGGCCTGCGCAACATGGTCGGCTACACGCAGAGCCCGGCGGGCGAGCTGTTCGGCGTGGTGAACGGAATCGACGACCTCGAGTACCAGGGCGAAGACGTGCACATCGACAACCCCGGTGAGCCGCTGGTGCAGATCGAGCCGGGGCAGGCCTACGGCTACCCCTTCTGCTTCACGGCGCAGAACATCAGCGCCGCGGCGGGCCCGGTGCAGCCCGGCACCCAGCTCGCGAGCCAGGTCGAGGGCTTCACGAACCCGCACGACGACGCCTGGTGCCAGCAGAACTCCGAGGCGCCGGTGAGCTTCCTGCCGGCGCACTCGGCGCCGCTCGACATCACCTTCTACGCCGAGACCGACGACGCCACGCGCGCGCTGCCCGAGGAGTGGGCCGGCGGCGCGTTCGTGAGCCAGCACGGTTCGTGGAACACGGACCCGTCGGTGGGCCACAACGTCGTGTTCTTCCCGTTCGGTGGCGACGAGCCCAGCATGCCGGCGAGCGCGCAGAGCCCCGCCGTGTATCCGTTCACGGTGGTGTTCGGCGGCGGCAGCGCCGCGGGGCACGTCGACGGTGAGTGGAGCTGGTCGTCCGACGATTTCGGTGAAGACCCGGTGCGCCCCGTGGGCGTGGCGGTCTCGCCCGTCGACGGCGCGCTGTACATCTCCAGCGACGGTGGGGGCGCTATCTATCGCGTCGGCGTGCCGCTCGGCGACTGAGCGAGGGAGGCGAGAGCGGAACGAGTGGACGAGCGGGCTCGAGCTCCCCGGCTGCTCGAGACCGGGGGGATGAGCCCGCCCCCCCGGGCCCGCCCGAGCTGGCTACTCGGCGGGGATGCGCGCGAGCGGCCGCGGCGCTTCATCGAGCCAGCTCAGCCCGAGCCAGCGCAGCACCGCCGCGAGCACCGCGCGCGCCTCGGCGAGCCGCGCGCGATCGATGGGCGGCGCATCGAGGTCGTCCTCGTTCGGCGCCAGCGCTTCCAGGAAGAACTCGACCGCCGCTCGAGCGAGCGCCTCGCTGGCGGGCTCTGCGGTCTGCTCGAGCAGACGCCCGGAGAGATCTCCGAGCTGGCGCGCGAGTGGCAGCGTCCCCAGGTCGTCGCCGTCGCCCGCGCTCTCCAGGCGCGCCATCTCGCTCGCGAGGCGCTCGGCGATGACCGCGCTCGGATGAGAGGGCTGCTGCGCGAGCTTGTCGAAGCGAGGGCGCGCCGCCGCCGGCACACCGGGGCAGATCACCGGACCGTGCGGCAGCAGGCGAGCGTGCTCCCAGCGCCGCAGGCTGGTGTCGTTCGAGGGCGAGAGCGCGAGCGCCGTGTCGCCCGCGATCAGCGAGCGCACCAGCTCGGGCGACCACGCTTGCTGCACGCGCGCCTGCACCAGCGCCCACACCGGGTCGGGGCCGAGCGCGCGCTGGCCGCTGCGCAGGGCCTCGGCGATGTCGTTCAGCACCGACGCGATCGCGTCGTGCCCGCCGGGCACGTCGCGCGCGATGAGCCCGTATTGATCCGGGTTGCGGCGCACGAACGGCGCGCTGACGAGCCGCTGCTCGAGCTGGGCGCGATCCACGTCGAGCCGCTTCTGAAGCCGGTCGATGACGGCATCGAGCGACAGCGGCGTGCCTGCGGCTCGAAACAGCGACCGCAGCGCATCTTCGAGGCGCAGCAGCGCCTCGGAGTCGGTGCTCTTCGGTTCGACGGGGAAGGGCTCGACCGCTCCCGTTCCCGTGCCCAGGGCGAGCACGTGGGTGGGGTCTTCCGGGTCGAGCTCGAGCCGCGCCTCGATCGCCTCGAGCATTCCCTCGCCCAGGCAGGCGTCGAGCGGCGCGCTCGCGGCGTCGATCAAGCGATGATACGTGTCGATGCTGGCGGGCGTCGGCACGAGCGTCGCCTGCGTGATCAGCTCCGACAACGCGCCTTCGACCTCTGCCGGGCTGAAGCGCGAGAAGAACGTCTCGGACGGCGATCCGAGCTCCACGCGGTGCAGCAGCCCGCCGAGCAGGCCCTCGAACACCGCGTCTGCGAGCTCAAGGTGTTGCCCGACGCCGTGCCACCAGGCGTCGTCGAGCTCGAGCTCGGAGGCCCGGATCGAGCGGCCTCCGGCGAAGGCCCGCTCGAGGCGAGACCGCAGCTCTCGCGCCCAGCCCGAGCTCGACGCCAGCTTCTGCCAGGTGTCGGCCTCGATCTGCCGGGCGCGCTCCGTCGTGAGCCCCAGCCGCTGCGCGACCCCCTCCAGCGGCTCGCTCCGCCCGTACCATCCGGCGCGGCGAGTCAGCAGGAAGCGAGGCACCGGCTCCAGCCGATCGAGCAGCTGCCCGAAGCCTTGTACGAAGCCGTGCGGACAGGCGTTCGCCACCGCCGGCGGCAGCTCGGGGTAGGGGCTCTCGCGGCCGAGCCGCTTGATACCGCTCGAGCCGACCCGCACCACCAGGCCGCGCCACAGCGCCGTCGACACCGCCATGTCGAGCGCTCGCTCGACGCTGCCGTTCCGCTCGAGCCGTTCGCTCGAGAGCCCCCACAGCTCGCGCGCCCGCTCGAACGCGAGCCGCCGCGCGAGCCGCTGATCGACCACCGTGTTCTCGGGCAGGGCGCGCACCAGGCACTCCAGCCAATCGTCGATCACGTAAGCAGAAGGCTCGGCCTGGATCGCGCGGATGGTGTCTCGAGTGGGCCGATCGAAGCCGTTGTTCTCGTCGGCGGCGCGCCCGATGAGCTCGGAGATCATGCGGTGCACCACGCTGCCCGGCGTGATGGTCTGCCCGCGCAGGTAGCCCTGATCGCGCAACGCCTCCGCCGCCGCGCTCGCGGCCGCGCCGAACCCGAGCGGGCCCGTCCCCACCAGCGTCCTGCTGATCAGCTGGGTCTGTTGCCGCGCCGAGAGCGTCGAGAAATCCGAGAGCACGTGCCCGAGCGCCGGCGGCGGCTCGACACCGAACACGTCGCTGAGTCGCCCGAGCTCGCGCGTGAACGCCGCGATCTGCGGCTCCAGCGGCGCACCGGAGCGCGCCACCACGGCGACGCGCTGATCGAGCCCGATCGCCGGGTCTCTCACGCGGAAGGTCGCGAGGCGCGCCTCCGACCACAACAGCTGCGCGCGCGACCGCGACGGCCCGAGCAACCCGCCGCGCCAGACCAGGAGCAGGCCGCCCGAGTTATCGTCGAGCATCAGCGCGTTGCCGGCGCCCCAGGCGAGGCCCGTGTGCAGCGTCAGCGCGAAGCGGCTGTCGCCCAGCGCCACCCGATAGCCGCCGGCGAATGCCCGCACGCTGAGCTCTCCGTCGGAGCCGTGCATCGAGTACGAAGGAGGCGGCGGATACGACGACAGCAAGGCCCCGAAACTGCCGCCGCTGAACGGCGCTGCGCCGAACCCGGAACCGAACGGCGCCCCGCCCGACGGCGGCAGGCTCGACACGCCCGCGCCCGGCAGCATGCTCGCGAGAGCGCTGGAGAAGGGCGAGCTCGAGTGCGAGCCGCCCATGCCCGACGGCGCCGCGGCCGCCAGGCGCTCCAGCTCCGTGCTCAGCTCGGCGGGGTCGGTCACCACCCGCGGCCCGCGCGGCACGTCTACCGAGGGCAGCGGACCCCGCCGGCGAGAGTCGAGCGTCAGCGCGTCGATCTCGCTGCCCGTCGGCACCCGCGCCAGGTCAGCCCAGCTCTCCAGCTGCGCGCGGCAAGCGCGCGAGATCTCCGCGCTGTTTCGCCCCTGAAACGACAGCAGAGCGCCGAAGGCCGCCCCCGCCGCCGCCCGCTCCAGCGGAATGTGCGTCAGCACCACGCGCATCTCGTCTCCGCGCGAGAACATCCACAGATTGCTGGCGACCTGCTTGCCGCCCGCCTCCACCAGCCGCAGGCTTCCGAGCGCGTGCAGCCGGTGCAGCAGCCAGCCCTCGCTGCGCTGCGCTTGCCGCACATAGACGCCCTCGCACTTGCTGCTCCGCGCAAACAGCTCGCGCCACCAGGCCAGCGTGCCCCGCTCGCTCTGCGGCGCCGATACACAAAGCGTGAAGCGCTCGGACCAGGCGGCGGCCTCGCCGATGAGGCGCGGCAGCTCCCCGCCGTCCGTGACCAGCGAGAGGCTCTCGGTCTCGGCGCGCCAGGCGCTCACGTTTGGAATCCTGTCATCTGACGGCACCTGCGCACCCCGATCAAAAGCACCGTGCAACACTCGCCATCGCGCCGCGTCAATCATGGGTCAATGGCACGCCCTAACTCGGGAGCGGGCCCAGGGCCAAGTTTTGTGCGAGCGGGCCGGACGTGGGGCGCCGAGGGGCCCCGGGGGTGCCGCTCCGGCGGAAGGCCGCGCGAGGTCGGTTCTTTCGCGAGGCGGCAGATCTCCAGGAGACGGCACGTCTTCGTGGCGGGGATAGTCGAGTCGGACTCTATCTCGAGATGGGGTCGCCGTGCCGTCGGCTCGCCGGGTTCGCGCGGCGCGTCGCTTCACCCGGCGGGGGTCGCGGGGGCGCAGCGTGCGCCAAGAGGAGGTTGCATGGGCGGGGGCTTCGTGGCGCGCAGGCTTTGCCCGGCGCGGCTTTCGCGGCTGAGCTGCTTCGCTCGACGGCCGATGAGCGGGGTAAGCGTGCGCCAAGCGGCGATGAGGTGGGGCGGGAGCCTTCGCGGCGCGCAGGTCTTGCCCGGCGCCAGCGGTCGCGGTGAGCGCCTTCGCCCGACAGGCGATCGCGGGGCAAGGTCACTTCGCGAAGCCCGCGCCTCGGCGAGGCTCTCGCCGGGCACGGCCTGCGCGCCGTGAAAGTACCCGCCCCCCGTCACCTTCGCCCGGCGAAAGTTCCGCCCGAGCTCGGCGCAGCTCCTCGCGACCGACGCTGGGGCGCGCGTCGCGATCCAACGTGGGTTTGCTCGCTCGGCCGTGACGAACCCGCCAGGGTCCGAGGCCCGACGCCGGCAGGGGCCGCCCGGCTCCATGGCGCTGCGATCAGCGAGGCGCGTTCGCCGCCTGAATCACGCTCTGCCATGCGCGCTTGGCGCGCAGCTCGCGGTCGAAGAGGAGCGCGTAGTTGGTGCGACCCCGCACCGGCCAGTTGTTGAGCCAGGAATGACCGTCGGACACCCCCCACAGCGTCACGCTGTGCACCCGATCGGCGTGCTTCGAGAACACCTCGAAGATCTCGGCCCAGCGCCGCGCGGCCTTCTCGGCCACGTCGCTCGGCAAGCAATCCGGATAGGGATTGAGCTCTGCAGAAAGCTCTGCGTTGAGCGAGAGATCGGCGCCCTGGTTCCGGTACGCGGCGGGCAGCACGTCCACGTCCAGCTCGCTCACCAGAACTTCCACGCCGGTGCTCGCAAACGCCGCCAGCGAAGCGTCGATCTCCTCGAGTGTGGGCGCTTCGAGCCGAAAGTGCGCCTGAGTGCCGACGGCATCGATGCGCACGCCGCGCGCCTGGAAGTCCCGCACGAGCGCCACCACGGCGTCCCGCTTGCCCGGCTTCTCCATGCTGAAATCGTTGTAGACCAGCTTGGCGTCAGGGAAGTGCTCGCCGGCGAGCCGGAACGCCTGCTCGATGTAGTCGTCACCGATGATCTGGCGCCACGGAGTATCCCGCAGCGAGCCGTTGTCGCTGAACGACTCGTTCACCACGTCCCAGTAGCGCACCCGGCTCCCGAAGTGCTCCGCGAGCGCGCGCATGTGATGATCCAGTCGATCGAGCAGCTGAGTCCGCGAGGCACGCCCACCCTTGCCATCCTCGAAGACCCAGCGCGGCACCTGGTGATGCCACACGAGCGTGTGGCCATGGATCTCCAGCCCGTGCTGCTCGGCATAAGCCACGAAAGCGTCAGCGTCACCGAAGTCGAGCACCCCCGGCTGCTTCTCGAGCGACTGCCACTTCATCGCGTTCTCGGCCGTCACGCGGTTGAACTGCGCGGCGACCAGCGCGGCGGCGGCCGGCGCCCGAGCGCCATACACGTCAGGGCCGATGGCCACGCCCATCGCGAACGTGTTCGCGTACGTGCGGGCGAGGCTCGCCTGCGTGGCGTCGAGGCTGGCGACGTCCTCGTCGCAGCGCGCGGCACCGACAGCGCCCGTGGGCGGGCTCTCCACCCCCGCTGGCGACCTTCCAGCCGCGATCGCGCTCGGCCCCTCTCCAGGCACCGCCTGGCCAGCCTTGCCGCATCCGCACAGCACCGCGAGCGCGAGCCCCGCAGCGCGCGCGACCCGTCGCGCGTGCGACCCGCCGCAAGCGCGGTCAGCGCCGCCCTCGCGAGACTGGGACGCCGTCCCCGAGCCTGCGTTGCCTGGAGCCGATTGCCGATGAACACGAGCCATCCCACCGATGCTCGCACGTTTCGGCGGCGGAGTGGCCCACGCTGCGACTTCGGCAGCGACACGGCGCCTCGGAGCGCAAAATGTGCCCCACGCTGTTCGGGCCGACTGCACGAGCTCCAGGCGGAACGCAATGCGACTTCAGTCGTAGTCACGCCGCTCGCGCCTCGAGGCAGAATGGGCCCGCGATCCAACGCCGAGGAGGAGTCATGAGGGGTATGCAACCGCCGTCCGAGCGCCGCGGTCTGAGGCAACAACCGCGCGTCGCGCCCCGCCGCTGGTCGCGCGCCGTCCCGGCAGGCGGCTTCGCGCTGCTGGCCGTCGCCCTCCTGCTCCATTCGATTCCGTCCTCGCGCGCCCAGACGCCGCAGAGCTGGACGGATGGCGACGTCCTCACCGCGGAAGATCTCAACGCAGCCTTCGGCGAACTCCGCGACCAGATACGAGCCCTCTGGGAGGCTCCCGTATCCCTCGACCCGAGCGACACCCGACAGGACGACCTCCGCTGGGCGCTGCTCCACGCCGCCGCCGTCGGAGCCTGCGCGAGCAACTCGACCAACGCCCTGACCTCGACCGTCGTCCCGCGCACCCCCGGCGCCGACTGCACCGACATCTGCGAGGCCGTCTTCGTCGCGGCGGACACCGAGCTTCCCGTTCGCCTCGAGTGCTTCGGCGCCGTGAGCGTCGGCCAGATCGCCACCCAACGGGTGACCGGGCCCGTACACGTCGGCTACGGTCGGCGCGACTCCTGCGCCGAGTCCGAGGACGAACCCGACCCCAACGCCTTCGAAGAGGCCAGCCTGCAGCCCGCCGCGGCGCGCGAGCGCCTCTTGAACGGCTTCGCCCAGTACTGCTGCTGCGGCGACGCCACCGTTCGTCCCGCTCCCGAGACCTGCTCCGGGGACTGCTGATGCGTTGCTCTCGCGTCCCACGTCGACGCTGCATAGAGCTCGCCGCGTGCGTTGCCCTCTGTTCGTCCATCTCGAGCTGCACGCTCGATCTCGACCTCGAGCGCTACCGGTTCGCAGACTCCGTCGCGTCCACCGTCGACGGCGGCCCGCCCGTGCCGGACGCTCGAGCCGTCGGGGCTGGACCCGCGGGCGATGGCAACCCGGGGAGTCTCACGGGTCCCGCCGCGACGCTCGGCAGACCGCTCTGTGTGCTCGGGAGCGCGCGCCTCGGGCGGTGTGCGCTCCGGCGTGGGCCGTGAGCGATGAGAGCTTGGGCGACTGCCTCAGCCCATCTTCTCGAGGTACGGGCCGCGGAAACACAGCCGCGCGACCTCTTCGCTACCTCGCCCCCACGCTTTCGCCTTGCGCCATCCTCCGCCGAGCCGCGCGAAAGGCCGCGCCGCACCTCACCGTAGGTCGCCTCACGACGACCTTCGGTCGCTCGTCGCGACCCAACTTGGGTTTGCGTCAGGAAAGCCTGGATAGGGAGATCGTCACTCAGGCCTGTCACGCGAATTGAAGCCGTCAGCCGGGATCCGCGCGGAGTTGTCGCGCTGACCTTCTACCCGTGGGCCGCAGCACACCGGGCTCAGGCACGGAACAGCGGCGAGGGGCGCGCCCTATGGCCCCGCATTTCCCGTCCGATGCGCTAAGCCAGAGCTGGTTGGGGGCGTCGAAGGTCCAACAGGCCTCCCTGGCGCTTGGACCTCTCGGTGAGACAAGCAGTCCGCTCCGAACGAATCGAGCAACAACGAGCCACCACCGACCGACAGGTTCGAGCGCCTGCATCGCGGCATCAGCGTGCGGCACCCCGTTCGTCGGTGCGTTCGCGCGTGGTTCGCGCTCTTGATCATCGGTTGACGGCGTTTGCTCAGCGTGTAGCCTGCGGCCGCCGAGCCCGGCGCGCTTTTCGGATTGGAACACCGAACTTGGAATTCGACAACCGGAGTGGTCTTCAAGCAGCGCTCACGCGCGGTGAGTTGGCAGGAAAAGGCCGCACTTTAGCTGTGGTCGTCGCGAAAGGAAGTGCGGAGCTCCGAGAGGGTGGCAGTTTCGAGTTCGCGCCCGAGATAGCGGTGCCGGTTGGGTTTGAGCCGGTGAAACATCAGTTTGGCACGATTCCGGCTGACGTCGTGATTCGTAAGCGAGGGCTGGACGTGATCGCACTCGGCAAAGCCTACCACCCAAGGCTCGAGGGCGGCGCCCAGAGCCGGGTCGCCGTCCGTGTCGAGGAGCAGGAGCGGCAGCTCTGCGTTTTCGGTGAGCGCCGCTGGTACAAGGCGAGCAACGGAACCTGGGCTGTCACGGATCCGCAGCAGTTCTCTCTGATGGACCTGACGTGGGAGAACAGCTTTGGCGGCATGTCGTTCGACGAGTGGGACAACGACATGCCGCATCCCCTCAATCAGGAGGGCAAAGGTTACATCGCCGGCGAAGAGGCCATCGAGGGTACAGCCTTGCCCAACGTCGAAGATCCCGACCACCTGATCCAGCACTGGCAGGATCAACCCCGTCCGTGCAACATCGCGCCTGCTCCAAAACACATCGCGTTTGACCCTACACCCTATGTCGCGCAGCTCGAGGCCGCCGGCAAAGATCCGTTCCTCCTTCCAGACCACATCTGGAACGACGCGGTCCCCAAGTTTCAGTTCGAGGGCGCAAAGCCCGGCGCCTCGATACGGCTCACGGGCATGAGCGAGACGCCGCTCACGCTGGAGCTGCCGAGCTTCCGGCTACACGCGAGCGTTCGCGTTGGCGCGCGAGAAGCAAGCGTGGCGCTCGGTATCGATACGGTCTTGTTCCTTCCCGAGCAGCGACGCTGCGTGCTGACATGGCGGGGCCATTTCACCTACGAGTTCGTGCCGCGTGAGCCGAGGCGCGTGGTGCTCGAACGCCAGGGGTGAGGCGAGGGCAGTATGAAGTTCTTTGCTGTCTACCAATTGCACTTCCGGCTGCCGGAGCCGAGCGTTCATGCGCAGCCTCTGGTGCAAACGCCGCCCATGATGCATCTCGAGGGGCTGCACACCGTTCACTGGCTGATGTCGAAGATGGACACGCTCAGCCAAACGGTTCGGGGAGACTGTCAGCGCTTCGCCCTGAAGGATCACGACAGCTCGATGCTCATTCCGCACGTCCCGCTTCCCCTCATGGCGGGCCCGTTCTTGCTGGACACGATCAAGAACTCCAAATACGTGGTGCTGCCGCATCAGCCGAACGTGAAGCTCGACAAGAAGGAGATTGGCATCTTTTTCTGGCTCATCGCGAGCCCGTGGCGTTGCATCGAGCTTCCAGCACCCAAGTTCGTGAACAAATTCACGGCAAAGGGGGTCGTGCGCAAGCGGGCGAAGGCAGCCGCGGACCGGATGAAAGGCGTCGATGACGCGAAGCAGGCCATCGACGAGCTCGAGGAAGCCCAGCGCACCAACGACGAGATGACGCCTGACGAGTACTACGAGGCCGACCAGAAGATCGAGGAACACAAGAAGAAGGTCACTGAGCTCGAAGCTGAGCAGCAGAAGGCCCTCGCGGCAGATGCCGATGCAAAGCGCTACGCGAAAGACGTCGACAGCGACATGGGGAAGGCCCCAGAGGGCGAGAAGAAGGCAGACCGCGAACAGCGGCAATGGGAGCTCGAGCACGAAGCCAAGGCCGAGGAGATCGACGAGAAGGCTGCGCAGACAGAGAAGATGGCTGCGGACATGGACGCCCGCAATGCGAAGCGGCAGGCCGAAGACCATGAGGCCAAAGCCAAGGAGAACTACCGAAAAGCCGCCGGGGCGAGCGGGGGTGGTAACAGTAGCTCGATCGACAAGGCCGTGGAGCACGAGGCAAAGGCTAAGGAATACCGAGACGCCCAGGAGAAGGCAGAGGCACGCTCGAAGTCGCACGACGAAAAGGCCAAGAGCCACAGCAAGAGCGCGCGCGAGAGCCGCCGTAGGAAGAGCAAGAAAGACAATCGCCAGGCGGCGGCAAAGGACTATTCAGAGAAGCAGGGAAAGGGAAACCCGTATCAGGACGCAATGGGCACGGGTAACGTTGGCATTCTAGCCCCCTCGTTGCTCGCGCACATTCCGTTTCCCTGCACTGTCTTCATCGAGCGGCCTTTCTTGAAGCAACTCGGTAGCCTGGCGCTCTTCGGTCTGGGCCAGGCCCTCGAGTATGCAAAAGGCGTACTCGGTTTCGTTTTTGACAGTCTTGGCGCAGGTCGCGGCATGCTCGGCGAGCAAGCGGCGGCGCTGGCCAAGGCGATCTCCGACATGCTGTTCGACTCGGCGAAAGACTTCGCCGTGGAAGGCAAAGTCGGGTTCAAGCTGTCCACCAAGCACGGCCCCGTCACGGTGTCTGCCGAGCTGACGCGCGGAGACGACGGCGAGTGGAGCTGGAAGGCATCCGGAAAGGTCGAAAAGGGCCCAGCGGAAATCAGCCACGAATACAAGGTGACCAACACGAAGAAGGACGGGACGTCGAGCCGCGAAGTGTCGACGTCGAGTTCTGCGGCGGTCAAGGTAAAGCACGGAGAGACGGAGTTGGGTGAGGCCTCGTATGGCCACTCGGAAAGTATGAAAACGAGCCAAGGTCCCGGCGGGAATATGACGGAGACTACCAGCTCGTCAGATTCAGCGAAGGTGGGCCCTGTCGAAGCCAGCGTCTCCAATGAGCACAAATACTCATCTACCTCCGAAGGAGGCGAGACCAACGTCGAAGTGACCGACACGACGACGACAACGACAAAAGTTGGTCATGGCCCCGTGGAGCGGAGCGAAGAGAACAAGACAGTCACCACTCAGACCGAAGATGGGCAAGTGCTGGAAACGTCGAAGACGTCGACCGATAAGGTTGGCCCCTACGAGAGCTCGAAGAGCAGCGGCGGAAAAGTCGAGACGAGCACGGCTGATGGTCAAGAGGTCACGACGGTGACCAGCTCGAGCTCATCGTCGACTCGCGCCGGGCCCGTCGATTCTTCTCAGAGCAGCGAGACCAAGGTTACTTCCACCAGTGAGGGTGACAAGATCACCACTGAGAAATCGCAAACCTCGAACAGTGCCAGCACGACTAACCCGAGCCAGTACAAGTCGTCTTCGGACGCATCGACGGTCTCCAAGCCACCCGCGCCGCCCGTGGACTACAGCCATGGCGCACCTTCGATCTGATCCCGTGCCTGCCCAAGCCGAGCTGCGATGAGCGCCCCGCCACCCTATCAGTGCTTCGCCACCTTTGCCCGAGCGCAGGATGACTACCTCCTTTCGGTGCTGTGCAAGCGCACCTACCGCTGGACGCCGGGAGGTGACGTGGGGTGGGCTGACGAGCAAAGCCCGCTGGCAGATGACATCGAGCTGGCGGGGCGGGGTGACCGGAACGGCGAGATCGTCAAACAGGGCCGCGATACCTGGCCGCTCAAGCGCGCGAGCGACGTCATCGTCACGGGCCATGCACACTCTCCCGGAGAGACCCCCGTCCCGCGCCTCGACATAGGCGTCAGCATTGGGGCGCAGCGACGTCACATCATGGCCATTGGCGCGCGTTTTGTCGAATACCGAGGTAGGGGACAGATCGCGTTTTCGCCTCCCGCGCCCTTTACGAGCGTGGACGTTTCATGGTGGAATACATACGGCGGAATCGATCCGATGGTGCTTCCGCGCGGGCTCGAAGATACTCCGAGGTTGCTGGGGAAGCCGACGCTCGAGCTCTTCCCTGGCGCGTATCCACGCAACCCCTCGGGCACCGGTTACATGATCGAGGAAACGCCTAGCCTGCTCGATGGTTTGGCGCTGCCGCTTCTCGAACAGCCGACCCAGCCGCTCAGCCCGGATACCCTCCTCGTTCGCGACCCGAAACAGTGGTGGCGCCGCCCCCCGCCGGCCGCGTTCGGCTGGTACCACACGCTCTGGTTCCCGCGCATCCTGCACGCGGGGGGAAAGCCATATTACCTGCCGCCGCCGCCCGGTCCGGGCACGATTGTCAATGAGTTTGCCCTGGGCATCATCGAAGCGCAGGAGCTGTCGGCATCGGGGGCTCGTTTGCCCAGCCCCCGGCTGACGAATGAGGCCGCGCCGGATCTGATCTTGCCGTTTCTGGCCGGGGACGAGGTCGTTAGATTGCAGGGGTTCAGTCCGCGCGGCGAGCAAGGGTTTCGCCTGCCCCCGGAGCGCCCGCAAGTGCGAGCACGGGTGGACGGCGCGGAGCTGACGCCGCTCGGTTGCTACATCCACACCCTCGCGATAGATGCCGATGCGCGAGAGTTCTATCTGCTCTTCTCCACGCGCTTCCTCCTCGGCACCGAGATGTCGGAAGACCTGCTCGCGCGGGCCGACATAGACGACCTCGTCCCGCGCTGCGAGGTGCAGGTCGACGCTCGCCCGCTCGGGCGTGACGAATGGCCAAGCGCCGACGGCGACATATGAGGCTCACGAACATGACGCAAAGCGATCGCACTTCGCCTGAACACCAACCCGTCTCGATCAACCTGCCCGCAGTTCAACCTGTACCTGCGGCGCAGCCCGCGCTAGCGGTGCAAGCCGCGCTCGTCGCGCCGGCTCTCGCCCGCGGGCAGCGTCTGCCCTCTGGGCATGGTGTGACGATCGACGCGAGCGCCAGCACCGTACGCATCGAGAACCCGGAAGGCAGGGTCGAACTTACGGTACGCTGCACTGCCCACGGCTGCGTCCTCGAGTTCGCGACGGCCGACATTTCACTCTCCACGCCCGGCAAGCTCTCGCTAGAGTGCGACGAGCTCTCGGTCAACGCTCGGAGCCGGCTGGAGTTCAGCACTCAGGGTGACTGGGAAAGCCAGGTTGCCGGGCACAGCGTCACCCGCGTCGCGGGGCGCGCGGAGACTCATGCCGATGAGCTGGAGCTGCGTGCCACCCGCGGCGATGCACTGCTCCACGCCAACGACAATGTTCGCGTGGTGGGCGAGCAGATCCTACTGAACTCCGAGCTCGAGGAGGTGCGCACGCGCGACCAGCTCGAAGCGTTCTGGCGCTCGTTCGGCCTTTGAGGTCGGTTGGTTCGGGCGCGCTGCTGGCCGTCTGTCGCCCGAGCGCCTTGGCTTGCGGTCATTCTTTGGGCGCACATAAGCCAAAACCGCGCGAGACATTCAGTTCATCGTGTAGACTCAGGGCCTGAGGAGGGAATTCATGTTCGATCGACGTCCGTCTGAAGGCCCCGTTGGTCCAGAGTGGGGGCGAGGTCAGAACGCGATGCCCGCCAACATCGATGGCGTGCGTTGTGGGTCCTGTGGAGCGCACACCCCCGTGCTCGGCGTCGACCCAACGTGCCTGTACTGCGCGATGCCCGTCGCACTGCCGTCGGACGTGGCGAGCCGCGCGGACGAAGTACAGCGAAACATCTATATCGCCCGCGGAGAGGCCGAGCAGCTCGATCGAGAGCTCACCTCCGAGGGCGCCGGCTATGTCAACGGCATCTTGGCTGCTCAAGTTGTCGGCGTTCTGGTGTCTCTGGCACTCTGGGCAGACCTGTTGCGTCGCGCCAGTGAGTCGCCGACGCTGAGGCAGTTGCTGGTAGTGGCTGGCGCTTTCCTGGGGCCGGCGCTGTTTGTGATGATAGCGCGGCATTTTCGCGTCGGCGCCGAGCTGCGAAAGCTGGCCAAGCTTTCGTTTGCGCGCCTGGAGGTTGAGGCGCAGCCGACCGGCATCCAGATGCACCTGAGCTGCTCGGGGTGCGGAGGGGCCGTTGAGGCAAGCCAGATCCAAGGGCTCACCATCCGTTGCAAGCACTGCAACAACGCCATGCTCGCGCCTGCTCGACTCGTCGATGCCGGACAGCGGCGCTACATGCAGCAAGTGCTCGCTCTGCGCAGGCGCCTGTCGCGAAACATCTTCGCCCGAGAGATGTCGCTGGTGGTGCTCGGGCTCATCTACCTTGCCATCGCGGCGGTCGCCTTCGTCAGCATCCAGGATGCCGACCCGCTCACCAGCTACCTGGTGGTCATTTTCGGCTATCCGTTCAGCCTCGTCATGTTCTGGGTGTTCACGCACCGGTACGAGGGCTCGGAGCTGTTCTGGGTTGGGTTCTGCGTGAGCGCCATTCCGCTCGCCATGGCGGCAGGGATCGTCATTGGGTACCTCGAGATCATCGCAGGGATGCCGGCGTCACAGGTGATTCCGCGCTGAAGGGATGCGAGTCGGCCGCTCGCGAATCGTGTAGCTTGCCTCTCGGGAATCTCATGGAAGGGCGACGCCAGTCATTCACCAGCGATGGCGCCCGGCAGCAGGGCCACGGCGCGTTGCCGCGCACCGTCGACGGCGTGCGTTGTGGCTCCTGCGGTGCGCACACCCCGGTGCTTGGGGTGGATCCGCATTGCCTGTACTGTTCGATGCCCGTCGCGCTCCCCAACGACGTGGCAGAGCGGGCGCGCGAGGTGGAACGCAACCTCGCGCGGGCGCGTGAAGAGGCGAGGCAGACCGATCGCGAGCTCGACTCGGAAGGTGCGGGCTACGCAAAGCTGATCATGGCGGTTCAGCTGATCAGCTTGCTCGTGGCGATGGGCTTCTGGAGGGATATTCTGCAGCGCACCGGTCAAACGCCGTCCGGGTTGCAAGGCATGTTCCTGGCTTGTTCACTGCTCGGGCCGATGCTGTTGTGGGCGATCGCTCAGCATCTTCGCATCAGTTCCGAGCTGCGGGACTATGCGAAGATGACCTTTGCGCGGCTCGAGGTGCAGCCGCATGCGACGGGCCAGCAGCTGGTCCTGGGCTGCTCGGGGTGTGGTGGGGCGATCGACTCTACGAAGATTCAAGGCCTCTCCATCCGCTGCACGCACTGCGACAACGCGATGCTCGCCCCGGCGGCTCTCGTGGACGAAGGGCAGCGGAGCTATCTGCAGCAGGTATTGGCGCTGCGCGCACGTATGGAGCGAAAGACGTACACGCGCGAGATATTTCTGTGCGCAGCGGGCCTCGCCTATTTGTTGACGTTTGCCTGGGCAGGGAAAGACATGGAGAAGATATCCGACCCGGCTACCCTATGGGCGGTCGTCACCTTCTTTTTCAGCTTCTCTATCGGCGTCTTCTGGATCGCGACCCGTTCGGCAGATGACATCTGGGACTTCTTGGCGGCGGGGAGCTTCGTGCTGGCGTTTCCGCTCGCCATGGTGATGTGCTTCGTCGCCATCTATGCCGACGTGATCGGGGTGAAGACCTTCCTGAATTGACACCACGGCGGGCAGCCACCGTTAGGCGCGAGCAGATACCGCGCGGAAGGAGGCGGCTCGGCGCCGAAGGATTGCCGGCGTCAGCACCGGCCTCGTGGCAGATCGGTCAGCGCCACGGGGGAGAGGGAGAGGTCCCATGTCGGGAAACGACCGGGGAGGGCGGAGAGAAGCGCTCGCCCTTCGGCTGGACTCGGCGCGCCGCCATGGCATGAATCCCGGCGACACCGATGGCGAACCACCGCTGCTGCCGACTGCCGCAGAGCTTCGACCCGAGCCGATTGCGCGACGACCTGCAGCGCGCCCTCCAGGTCCCGCCCACGCCGCATTTCGTCGAGCGTAACTACCGCGGGCAGTGGAGCGCGCTCGCCCTGCGCTCGTCCGATGGGCAGCTCGGTCACGCGCACTCCGTGCCCGGGCGCGCCGCTGCCGATCATGTCGACACGCCGCTGCTGGTCGAGTGTCCCTACTTTCGTGCGGTGCTCGCCGCTCTCGGCTGTCCGCTGGGCGCGGCGCGCCTGCTGGTGCTCGGACCTGGCAGCGAGATCGTCGAGCATACCGACGCCGATCTCGGCGTGGAGGGCAGCATGGTGCGCTTGCACATCCCGATTCAGACCAACGAGGAAGTCGAGTTCTTCGTCGAGGACGAGCGTGTCGTCATGCGCGCTGGCGAGTGCTGGTACATCGACGCCAGCCTGCGTCACCGCGCGAGCAACCCATCGACCGAGAGCCGGGTGCACCTGGTCGTCGACTGTGAGCCTGACGCTTGGCTGCGAGAGCAGCTCGCGCTCGCTGGCTTTCGACCTCGTGAGAAGGATGCCTTCGAGCGCCGCGGCGTGCGACGGACGGACGTCGCGGCGGTCGCGAGAGAGCTGCGCGCGCTGGGAAGCCCTGACGCCGAACGCTTAGCGCTCGAGCTCGAGCGAGAGTTGTCGGTGGGACTGGGGTTCCACCGGGGCGCCCTAGACAAGCCCTGAGCTCCCGCCCTCGCTCAGCGCGGCCCGCCCCCGTTCAGGGCGTAGAGGTCGTCGATGAGCACGTTGTGGCCCACCATGCGGTTGTAGAAATCGTCGCCTCCGGGCGTGTCGAACTTGACGTGGAACGCCGTGCGCTTGTCCGGGGTGATCTCGCGGATGGCTCCGCCCGTTCCGTAGTTGGCGAGCGTGTTGCCGTTGGCGAGGCGGATGGCCATGCCTTTGGCGTGCGGCCACTCGGGGCCTTCGGTGTAGCGCCACTTTTCGAGCAGCTGCTGGCTGGCGCGATCGATCTCGAACTCGAGGAAGGCGTGCTGGTTCGCGAACGGGCGAGATCGCTGGTCGAGGCCGGGCATGTGGGACGAGACGAGGAGCGTCCCCGACGGGGTGATGTTGGGAAAGTGCTGAAAGCCGAACCGCCAGGCGCGGGGAGGGTCGCTCAGCGGAGGCGCAAACGCGCAGCTGCCGCCACGGTTGCCGTACTGGGCGACCATCTGCCCGCTCTCTCGATCGATCTCCGCTACCGTATTCTCGTACGGGAAGGAGAGGAGGACCGTGTTTGTTCGCGGATTCCAGTTCACCGTGTTGGAGTAACACTCAAACCGATAACCGAACTGCTCCCGGCAGCTCCACAGGCGTCGAACCGTGCCGTCACGGCTCATCTCGCGAAGCTCTTCGTCGGCGTCGTAGAGCAGGCCGCCATCGTCCGTCACGTCGATGGCGTCTGACAGTCCGGGCACCGCGATCTCCTCGAAGTAGGATCGATCGAGCGTCATCTTGACGACGGTCTCGGCGTAGCTGTTGGGCGACGCGATGTCTGGAATGCAGCCGTAGCAGCGCTTCTCCAGCCACAGGTACTCGCCGTCGCGGGCGATGCGCTGAAACGACGAGGTCGCGTTGCTTCCCGGGTCGGCGTAGTACCAGACGACGCGGCCCTGCCGATCCATGATGTAGAGCCAGAACGTCGAGAGGTAGTACTCGCCGAACCTTCCTCCGGGCGAGGCCTCGACCGAGCCGAAGAGCCAGCGGTCGGGGCTGGCCAGCTGGGGGTCGTAAGACACGATCGTCGGGACGGGCATGCCGTTCCTGCCCATTGGCACGGCGCCCGTTCTGCCCGAGTAATCGCGGCTCCGATAGTTGACGCCGTCGTTGCGACTCACGACGCGCACGGTCACGTCTGTCTCGCCTGGCACACCGAGGACCACGTCGCGATGCTCGCCGATCGAACCCGCCGAGCCCCGTGATCGCATGACGCTATCGCCCTCGAACGTGAACTCGAGCCAGACCTCTTCCGCGGCGGTGGCCTGTGACCAGGTCACGACGAGCAGCGTGTTGACGTCGGGGTGCACCTCGACGCTGACGTTGGTCGCGAAGTCGTCGCTCGGGACGAACTCCGTGTCGACGCCCTGCGCTTCGGCGCCCGCAGGGGCCGAGCCGTCTCCCGCGCCTGTCGCACCAGCGCCGAGCTCGTCGTCGCTGCCGCTCGAGCCTCGACCATCGAGCGTCAAGGGGCCGCAGGGCTCGTCGAGCAGCGGCAGGCCGGTAGGTAGGCTCGCAGGATCCGACGTGCAACCGCTCGTGAGGGCACCCCACGCGCACAGGGCGACCCCCGCCGCGCGGTTCCGCTGGATAAAGAGATGCAACATCAGGGGATTGTTAGCACGGCGAAGCCGAGCGCGAGGCGCACGGCGCGTCGGCCATCCCTGCTGCCGCGCCGGGGGGCAGGTGAGCGGCTGCGCGCGGCCGCTTCGCCTGCTCCCCTCCCGGGCCCCGCCCGCGCGGGGCCCGCCAGCCTCAGCGTGGCACGCCGACAGCGATGGGGCGCACGGCGGAGGTCGCCGCGCCGCGCTCGAGGAGCGGCAGGACCATCGTGCACGACGTCCAGACGCCATCGGCCGCGAGCTCTTCGAGGTGAGCGTTCTCGATCTGGTAGATGCCCGACTGCGTCAGGTTGTAGTGATGGATGAAGAACGGCAGATCGGGCGGAGCGTCGGGCTGCGCTGGCGCTTCGCCCTGGAGCTGGCCCTCCGCGACCGGATCGATGAAGGGGTTGTCGAGCCCGACCGCGACGACTCCCTTCTCTTCCAGAAGGTAGACGGTATCGACCGCCAGCCCGGGACCCTTGGCGTAATACTCGCCGAGCACGTCCGGGTCTTGCCAGAGGTCTTCCCACCCCGTGTAAATGTACAGCACGTCGCCCGGAAGGATGCCGCGCTGCTGCAGGCCCTGGGCCACGAGCATGCCCTCGATGTCTGCTGCGGTGATGAGCTGGCCGTCGCTCAGCCGATCGCCTTGACCGAGGTAGGTCCGCGCGTCGAGCAAGATGGCGCTCGTCAGCAGGGGGGGCGCCTTCTCGATGCCGAGCTGAAGCAGCGGCGAATCGGGGGTTGGCTTCACCTCGGCCTGGGTGAGGCCGCCGAAATATCGGATCGACTCGGCGGGGAAAGGCGTCGCGGGATCCCAGGCCGCATCGAGCACACCAAAGTGCCCGAGGGCGTCCATCTGCGTGCCCTGAGCCCCGACCTCGCCACAAACGCTCTCGCCATTGAAGGCGTGCCGAGTGAAGGGCAGACCACTGCTCGGATTGCGCGTGTACTCTACCGGTGCTCCGAACGGTGACATCGGCATGCCGCCGGAGCGCTCGTGCGACAGCTCGTAGACGCGCGACGCGGGATGCAGCAGCGAGAGCGCGCAGCGCAGGCGGGTCGCGTAGCCCTGGCTACCCCCCCGGCCACGTTCGAGCTCGGCCCCCAGCCCCTCGGAGAGCAGTGCCCTTTCC
>Ga0247763_1000539_pt1 | contig 22565 bp, 17 predicted proteins | sample UWRJL141409B4_FD_179926 | JGI IMG/M metagenome (GOLD analysis project Ga0247763, IMG submission 179926) | Plant litter microbial communities from Arlington Agricultural Research Station in Wisconsin, United States - UWRJ-L141-409B-4 | ecosystem: Environmental > Terrestrial > Plant litter >...
CTTCCTCGCTGCCATCCTGGACATACTTCGGCACGGGGGTGAAGTTGCTGTGTAGACAACGGGTCAATTGGGCTCCGGAGACACTGAGAAGAGCTCGTACGAGGTAGCCTTGTCTACGGGGACGTTATAATCGGGGGAATCCCGCTTCAGGGTCGCCATGGGGGAATCTTCATTTCGCGCGGGCACCGAGCCCAAGGAGGAGCTTTCGAATCGTCGGGTGGCGGGCACAATTCGCTGCGGCGCATTGCGCAGCAAGCGGACTGCAGAAGATGACGCTCTCAACGAGGCCATTATGAAGGGGCCGACTCAGTCTTGAGTGGAGTGACAAGGAGGAGGCGGACTTGCTGGTTTCGAGCTCCTTTCGAATGCCCGTTGATTGAGTGGATTGACGGTCGTGCTGCTCGCCAGGTTGCGGGCCCACATTGTGCGACTTGATTGGCTGGCTGGGATCGCCCGCGCAACAATGTGTTGCCGAGCCTTCGTTTTCCGCAGAGACCTTAACAGCTCAAATCCCGAACTTCAATCGCGAATTCTGGGGCCAATTGAGTCGACCTCTCCGCCTCTCGTCTCCTCTCCTTACCGAATTTCGTGGAAATCTTCGAAAGCGCGCGCGAGCGACCCCGATTTTAATCATGAGCTACGTCACCCGCCGAGCGCTCTCGACGCTCATCCCGCCCAAGGTCCGTCTCCCCCCGTCCCGCATCGTGACTCCCGACCATACTGACAAATCTGCAGGTGGCCTCTCCCAAGGTACGTTCCAGTTATCACCGTCTGGAGGAATGCATCAATCGACCAATCCCTTTTCGTCTACGCCGCACTCGGTTGTGGAATGGAGGATAGGAAGCGACTGGAGGGAAGGGAAAGGCATATAACGGGACTGGGGATGCTGGATGCATAGGACACCCGGCGCTGAAGGGCATGAAGAGGTGCTGATATGAGGATCGCAGGCTCTTGGCGCTGCACCGAATGCCATCAAGATGCAGCGTGTCGTCAATTTCTACGAGAAACTTCCCCGGGGAGCCGCTCCCGAGACCAAGGCTACTGGTCTTTTCGGGAGATACCAGGCCAAGCACTTTGGGAAAAACCCCTCGGGAAAGCGTTAGTTGTCCAAAACTCTTGCCCTTCCTTGGGGGGGGGATATCTTGTTTGGAGGATCAAGTTTGCTGACCGTCCTCCATCCAGCCATCGTCCACGCCATCGTAGGACTGCTGATAATTGGCTACGCCCAGAACTACTACTTCCACCTCCGTGAGTTTGGATGCTCTTGATGCGCTGGTTTGTTTTGGACATTTGCTAACTGTCAGGAAGGTCACCACAAGAACCACGCCCACTAAGTTAGTACTCTCTGAGGAATGGTCCTGCGGCTTCGACTTGACTCGAGTGTGTACATAACATGTCAACAATAGAGTGAGACGCTCACTGAGCACCCCAAGAAAGCCTTTTACTTTGTCGCCTATAGTAGTGAGATCTTTCGTAGTGGTCCTATCTGGAGGCAGCTCATGGCGATGTTCCCGTGCTAGTGAATCACACATGCATGCATACAATGGAACTGCACTTTACCACAAATATTCATGGCACAGCGTTTGGTCAATGCAAATCCGAAAAGGATATCTTCCCTTCTTCGATCCACCGGTGAAGGGTTTGCAATGGCTGCACCAGAACCTCTGGCTGACCTCAGATGACATCGCGGAGCAAGCCTCTTGCAAACAGCGGGTCCACAATGAATTTCGATCTACCGGTTGCCTCGATGCCTAGGTGATGTCGAGAGGCTGGCTTTAGTTGCTTGCCAGTCCTCGCAAGGTCTGGATTTCAACCCTCCCACCCAGTGTCCATCATAAATTGGTCCGGCCACCTCTGCACATTTGCCTTCCCAATTCCCGTCAACAAATCTCGGAAGCTGGTCAACTCAAAACCGCGCCCGATTGGTAATTGTTGTAAAGTTGCGACCTCACGACCTGTACCTGTAAGTTGCATTTCCTTCCATTATTTTAGTCATTCGTTGCACATCTGTGGCCAATCCAGCATCCATGACTGGGTTTGTTGCCTGCGCACGTCAACAAGTGCCACACAAGTCCCTACGGCCCCCCTGCCACTCGCTGCACGAAAGGGATCTTCCTCGCTGGGCGGGCTGCTTTTCCGCGCTAAGCCTAAAACGACGTCGCGGGCAGCTCTGACCTTCGCCAACCGCTCCCCGAGTCGTCAGTCCGCGAAAAGACGACCAGCCGCATCGCCTCTCGCAGGAAACATCACATCCTGCCACTTTTCCACCTCGCAACTCCCCATTCTCTCCCGCCATTACTGACCAGCATCAGGCGGCGCTCCAACCCCGCACCCAGAGCATTATCTGGAACCAGAGGGAGGGTACGTATATCATGGTCCCACTTGTTCCGACGACCCGCGCCAGCGCTCTCCCGTCCCGAAAACTCTCACTCGTTTCTGCGCACCCCGGTCACCGGTTTGATGACACCAAAAACTGACTCTCTCGCGATTCATCTAGAATTATTGTGGCATAACTACCATCAACAGACCCAGCGACATTTAGAACGCAGAACAATCCCGCATCGTCATTCGAGGGAGAACAAAAATCGACAGCCGGATGATGGCTACAGAGTCTCTGAGGGGGCGATCTGATGAAGCTACTGCAACTTCTGACCCCGAGTCCGTAAGTTTTGCATCTCTTGAATCGCCATGTGCATTCTCTGTTGTTCCCGACAGTCACTGATTGTAGCCCCGCGCCTGGTCTCGAATGCAGTTTGCCAAGATCGAAATTCACAATCAAGATGGCGACCATTCGCATGTAAACGGCGACGCCCCCGGTAGCGCATCGGCCGATGACATCGAGAACAAACACATCGCCGAGATCGTTGATGATCTAGTGAACTCGACAGAAGTGAGCATTAGTGGAGGATCAGACAACGAGGCCTCGAAGAGCGATACGTCGAGGCTCAAGGATGGCGAGAAAGGCCACGTTCGAACTTCGTCAGCGGTGAAGAAGCCGACGTCGTTCAAGTCGATCAGCGTCAATAAAACTTTCCTGAACACGAAGGGTCCTGTGGCCGGCGTACCATCCAAACCAAGCGATAAGCTCGCCCCGACAATCACCGCGACGTCCACCCCGAGCGGCACATATGCCTCAACGCGACCAAGACTGGTCGCAAAGTCAGGCAGTGGACTGGTTGCGAAGTCGTCGTCTAGCGCGAATGGAGGCAAGCCCGGATCGGCGCCAGACCCGAACGCTGTCTGGAACAAGAATCGACGTAGGTGACCATTGCTTCCCCTTTCGGTTCCTCATTTTCTAACAGATCGACCAACCACAGCTGTCCCCCCACCTCAGCCAAAGAATTACACAGATGAAGAGCTGAAAAAGTACGGTATTCACATGGCTAATCGCCTACAAACCGACGACACAAAAGGAGGGCAAGCCAACTGGGCGGATATCGACGATGATGATGACGACTGGGCTCCCGAGACGATTACCTGGCAAGATGGGACAAAAATTGCCATTCCGCATAGCGACGACCATACCTCGACTCCAGCGCCCGAGCCCGCACCTGCGCCGGCGCCGGCGCCTGTGCTCGTGCCTGTACCGTCGCCAGTTGCCGCGCCAGTTCCCGCAGCAGCACCACGTCTTGTCATCAAGGAGAACGGGTCCGCCGAGAAGACGAAGGCCCCCGCCTCAGCATCCTCGCCCATTGTCAAGTCGGGTGTTCTTGCCTCGGGCAAGGGTCTTGTTCTGAAGGGTGCGCCCGAGAAGCCTACACTTGTTGCAAAGCCTCCGGCTCCTCCTACACCTGTGAAATCCCCTTGGGCGACTATCCCGAAGGTCGAGAAGGCATCGCCGATTTTGACAGAGATGCCCTCCCAGGGTCCCCCGAAACCGCAGCCGCCGCGAGAGAATCCCACGTGGAAGAGTGCTACACCTCCCCCACCTAAGGAAATTGCGGCGGACGATTTCAGCCGCGCTCCCTGGCGAGACGGCTCCTCCACCACCAACAGAGAGCTGTATAACTCTCAATCGGGGCGTTATGAGCCGGCCCCCGACCGCCGTGGTTCAAGAACCGAGACGTCCCACGGTCGCCAACCGGCTCTGCTACAGCGTGGTGCGAACCAAGAGCAGCCCATGATAGAGCAGCAGGGTACATTCCGGAGCGGCGGCTCCAACGAACAAGGCCCGCCGTACGGCCGGCGTCGCGGGTCCTCGAACGTTAGTGGCGGAAGCGGCGGCTTCATGCATCGATTGAAGACGCATGACCAGCCCCTGCCACCTCCTGAAGTTCTCAGCGCTCGGCGAGAGTCAATGACAGGAAGAAGCGATAGCCCGGCGTCGCCTCGAACATATTCTCCCTCTGGTATGCATGGTGGCCAGCGACATGGCCAGCCTTGGCCATCACGAGTGTCGCCAGCCATGTCTCATGCAGTCCCTTACAACAACGCACCGCAACCCGAGGCGGTGCGCAGTGCACCGATCCCCCCTGCCCAGCCGCTCGAAGATGAACTTGAGCTTCAAAAGCGTGTCATGCGCGAGCGACGAGAACTCGCCATGAAACGTCGTCTAGAAGAAGAGGCAAGGGAGGAGGCAGAGAGAAAAGAACGTATTCGGCTCAAGCTTGAAGCAATGGGCCCTGCACCAGAGTCTAAGAGTGCGAAGAAGGCAGCGGCCAAAGAAGTTGTCCAACCGACCCATATACACACACGGGAGCCTTCCTCACAACAGGTCACCCCGACCGCCGAACACCCGCCTACGGAGAGCGTGACGCCAGTGTCCTTAGCATCACATTCCACGCTGGCAAATGGCGCCTCTGCCCAGTCAATCCCGTCTCCCGATATTAGTGAATTGAAAGCACAGCCCGCGGGCACAACGCATGGTCAGGTTTGGCCCAACCCGTCGAAGCAGCCCGACCGGTACACGGCGTCTTGGGGATCACAGCTGGGAGCCAAGAATGTTTGGGGTGCCCCTAACAACAACAGGAGCCTCGGTAACGGCACATTCAACGCCGAGCTGGGGCCTGCTCAGGTTTCTCAACCTCTGAGCAAAGCCGATCCTGGACCCATTGCGCCTCCGGTGAACTCGAGAGGGCAACAGGCGGCTGTTCCTTCTGGAACCGCCCCTGCTCGTCTGCCCCCAATCGGTCCGCCAAAACAAATAACTGGCCGTCTGACTGCCCAAGAGCGGCAGGCGAAGCAGAGTGCTTGGACTGACTCCGTCCGTCTACAGGACGATGAGTTCACCAAGATGCTCGATTCCCAATACGAAGCACGGAAGGAAACCCGCACGAATACAGTCATCCGGGACACATGGAGGCCCACCAAGGTTGACGACAGCGGTCGCCGTGATGAATCTGCGGCGAAACAGAAGATCCAACTGAGCTCAGACAACTCATGGGTCACGTCGTCGGGTGCTCAGCCTTCACCCACAGATCCTAAGCCGCCAGCAGTCGTTGACAGTACGCCGACTGCTTTGGGGGCGAACAATCCTCCCCCACAGCCGACTAGGGGATCTAGGTTTTTTCCCCCAGCCAACCGGGAGCGTGCCGAGCACCACGAGCGACAGAATTCGCCCTCGCCGCCGCCTCCAGATATGCATGGCCATCCCGCCTTTGATGGCGACGTCGACCACCCCCACGTTCTACTCCCACGGCCGGCCCCTGTTGTCCGATTGCCGCCCACATCTGCGGGAACGCGACCGGCGGCTCGTAGCTCAGCTCCTCGTGTTCCAGCTGCCCAACCGCCGGCGTCAGCTTGGGCTTCGCAGCCGACACTCAGGGAGCAAGATATTACCGCCATGTCGAGCTCGTCACATCAGGCCAACTCAACTGATTGGCAAGCTAAATTCAATAATCTGTTGGGTGTGGCGAGAGCGCACCCAGGCCCTAGGTCGCCAACAGTTGATCCTCCGGCTCAGAGTTACAGTCGCGAGCCAGCTCCTCACCACTCCCGTCTCCTTTGGTCCTCTTCCGACCGTGAGACATCTGTGACGACCAAGATTCGAGATGAGGAATGCTTCGAGGAGCAAGAGATGGGCTCCCTACCACCGGTACGACTTCCCATGGATGTACCTGAGATGGCATGGCAGCCAAGCCCGCCGCCCAAGCCTCTGTCGAAGAAGCTCTGGGCGCATGTATCAAGCGCGGAACCTATCACGTTCCCAATGGATATGTCAGGATCTGGGAACGTTTGGCATGTCAAGTTTCCTGGCTTCTCGACGTCGATCACAACCCCCTTTGGCCGCGCGCGTAGCAATCCGCGGCGGGGTGGCGGACAACGCGAGCGGGGTGGCGGTCGTCATCCACCGACCGCAGGCCACGGACGGTCTGGCAAAGGCCGGGATACCTCTTCAACCTACTCGAGCGAACAGGGCGCTGGTGCGTCTAACGCGAGCGGTGGCAACCGCGGCAGCCGTGGTGGATTCCGAGGCGGACGAGAGACATGGACGAGATCAGCTCCTATCCAGACATAGGGGTGGGAGTGAGACTACAGCGATCAAATCTATTTTCGTGGTTCCAGCGTTCTGACAGATGTCACCTTCACTGTTCACTATGGCACAGATGCCGAAATATAATCTCGACTGTCGATTGCTGGCAGCAACTGGTATGGAGAGGGCTATCATGACAAGCGGATCCTGCTTCGCGTGCAGCAGTTGTGTACTAATTTTTCTTCTGGCGATGGCCTGACAGGTCTCTTGAGAGCGAGATCTGCATGTCGAGGGTTATCCTCGAAACATTTGAAGGCGTCAGGCTTGATCATCAAGGCCCGGGGCCGATGAAGGACTCGATAAACGGCATGGGGATTGGCTTGGTGCGTCGGTGGAGTTGAACCCGGTTCAATGAGGGATGCATGGACCTCGGGGACTAGGTCAACATCATCAGTGTTTTTCCTTGGTGAGTTCCGGTGGATGGATGGACAATGGTTCGAGGGGCTGCCCAGCGACAGCAGCAGTGACAGGCTCTTAGCTCAAACCAAACCAGACACATGGAAATATAAGCTTGATGAACATGCAGTCTTTGAAATGTGCGACAATGCATTCGTCTCTCAACAAATGTCGGCCCTTTTTCTGTGCCTGAGGCTCCGAGGTGAATGCTCGCGGGCCGTTCCGCAGAGCGGGGCAGTGTTTGGCGATGACGCAGGCGGGGTTCTTCGCAATGTCTGACTTGACAGCTCGTCGATGCACGTGGGGGAACGGGAAACACAAAAGATTATGGCCAAATGAACAGATATGTCTACTTACCCGTGCGGTATATGCCACTGGTAGCCTGTCAGCTCTCCGTCCGCACAAGATCTTCAGCCTCGACGTCGTTGCGCCCATTTTCGATGATGGCGGGCGATGCTCCAGTCTGTTCGGAACAAGGAGATAAGGCGTTGATCAACCTGCTGCGCGGGTGGCCGTCTCCCAGCGTGTTACCTGTAGCCCAGCTTCGCGCAGCTGCAGAATACGCACTCAGCGACCCATCAGTGTACATTCCCGCGCTCCAGTACGGCCCCGACCCGGGATACCGGCCGCTGCGCGAGGCGCTCGCCCGTTGGCTCGGCGACATCTACAGCAGCGAACAATCCACGGCGGACAACATCTGCATCACAGGCGGCGCGAGCCAGAATCTCGCGTGCATCCTGCAGTCCTTCACCGACCCCGCATACACTCGCGCCGTCTGGGCTGTCGCCCCTTGCTACTATCTCGCCTGCCCCATCTTTGCAGACGCGGGCCTTGCGTCTCCTGATCGCCTCCGTCCCGTCCCTGAGGATGAACAAGGCATCGACCTTGGTTACTTGGAAGCCGCCCTCAGAGACTGCGATGCACACTCGGGCCCTGACAAGGTCCCTTACAAGTTCCCCGCCCCGCAGCGCAAACTCTACCGCCATGTCATCTACGTGGTACCTACCTGTGCTAATCCCTCCGGCAAGACCATGACAGTCAGCCACCGTGAAGGTCTGGTCCGCCTTGCCCGCGCCCATGACGCCCTGATAATCTCTGACGATGTCTACGACTTTCTTCAGTGGCACATCTGGGTATATAAACCCGGGGGACGTGTTCCGCTGGTCAAGCCGCTGCCACGCTTCTCCGACATTGACGCCACGCTTGGTCCATCGGCGCATGATCCCCCGGGCCGCAGGTTCGGCCACGCTGTCAGTAATGGCTCCTTCAGCAAGTTGATTGGCCCCGGCGTGCGGACTGGTTGGGCTCATGCCTCGGTGGACTTTGTTGCCGGGCTGGCCCACACAGGCTCGACTCGGTCGGGTGGAGCACCGTCGCAGCTAGCGGCCGCCATGGTCCATCAGTTGTTGGCAAATGGGTCGCTTGACACTCATCTGGAGGACGTGACCCGTCCGACGCTGAGGACAAGGTATCTCAGCATACTCGATGCCGTGGATACACACCTGGCTCCGCTGGGCGTGACTGTGAGGAGACAGGGCGAGATGGGAAGTGGTGTTTATGGGGGGTATTTTGTCTGGCTGACGTTGCCGGAGGGCGCACCGCCAGCCGGGGAAATTGGCCGGAGAGCAAAGGAGGAAGAAAATCTTATTGTTGCACCTGGTGAGCTATTTGAAGTGGGTATTGCGGGCACCATAAAGGGGACGGGCATGTTTGAGCGCAATATACGCTTGTGTTTCTCGTGGGAAGAGGAGCATAGAATCGTCGAGGGCGTGCAAAGGCTGGCTCGGGTGATGGGCCGGCTAAGCAGCGGCCTTGGAGGACACAGTAGCGGGACGGGAAGTTTGCCGACAGGAGAGTTTAAGTAGACTGGCCGTGTGGCTTGCATGTGATTATTGTTCACTATCTTGAAAGCATTCTATTTGTCTCTAATTGTGGTGCAGGTACGTAACTAACTTGGGTAGGCATGGCCAAAGGGTGGACAGGGTGTCTTCAGGGTGTCTTCATTGATGGTTGATCCCTCAATGCGCCTTGAAGCGTGACTGGACGGAACATCCAGCCCCTTAGTCGTGTACGACCTTCAACACCAGCTTTTTATCTCGCGGCGGTCGTGTCAATATCTTCTGAAGTGGGCCGCCGTCTTACACCAACACTGGGACGGCGTCGCTGTGGCGTGCCGCTACTATCACCCTCTCGACGCGGCACTTGGGTATCTCGGCTCAGGCTCATTGCATATTGTCATGCCTCTCTCTCTTTCTCACGCACACCTCCTTTACTTCTTGTCAGGGACCGTGTACGAATGAATCTCCTCTGACAGTGCCAGCCACTCCTCCATTCCTCTAATGTAAGGATCCGCCGTCGCGTCATCAGCTGACTCGTGGTTCCAAATGACAATCTCGTCAAATTGAGCCTTAACTTGGAGACTGCCTTGCTTGGTGTTACTGCCAGCCGGCTTTTCGTCTTCCTCCTCGGCGGTGAGATCCACCGTCTCGACATCATGGCGGTGGCTCTGGCGCTGTTTATTATCTTCTTCAAGTAAGGGGGCGGTAGGGACGCCGACGATGCCCCGGTACCCTTCGGGAAGCTGCAAAGTTGTACCGTGTAGCTTGCGGCCTCGGAAATAAGCTGTGCTGGTGCCATCTGTGGTCGAGTTTAGTTAGAGCGAGTCAGTTTCTTCTTGTTTGTGAGGGCTAAATGCAGGAGCAGTAGCAGCAGCGGGCTCCAGTGCTAGCAGCGGACTAGCAGCGGACTGGAGAATAGGAGGAGGGCCACAAACCTTGGTTCTTCCTTGGCTCCCAAAAAAACTCAACGGGCTCGACGGAACCATCGTGGTGTATCCGACAGGGCAGAAGCTGTGGAGTTGCTCGAGGGATGTCTTCGTCTGGTCGGTCCAGTCCGAGGGAAAGCATGGCTTGCGCCGTGGGATTCGACATGTTGCGCAATGGTTAGCAATGGCAACGAAATGGTCAACACTCCAGATCAAAGACTAAAATCACAACGGGATTCTGCGATGGTTCATCAATGGATGTCTTAATTAACTTGTCATAAACGCGACCAACCAGCCGCGCTTGACGCGTCTTTGTCGCGAGCGACAAGGATATAGCTTGATGGGTGGGTTTGTGGGGCGTTCCCGGGAGGGACTTGGGAGTGCCAGGGAGGGGCGGGGAAGCCAGCGAACAATGCCGAACAATCACTTGCCGATCGCCCCCCCCGCAACTCCAACTTCAATTCTCCAGCCAATTGACTGTCTTTTTCCGGTCTCGCAAGCAACGCATATGGCTTCCCAAGATTCTCATCCAACTTCTGGTAACCTTGAAATCCGCAATTGTCTAAAGCCCCGTTCTGTCGGTGACTTCATTGACGGACAAACGGTCTGCCGGGAACACATCTACACACATGACTTTTTAGCGCTAGCACTCGCGATCTCCGGGAATGAGGCTTATCCACGGATCGAAACTTCGGGCGGGGCGGGGGACTAGACCCATCCAAACTCTCTCCGCAATGTTTGATATCCGCTCTTCCAGGTCTCGCCAGTCTCGTTTCGGCACGGCATTGTTTGCTCCCTTGTCATACTAAGGCACGCCCGGATCTCGTCGGGGCCTGCATCAGGGGAGTTAGTGTCGAATTGACCGTTCATCGCTAGATCTGGGTGGCCAGTCAAGTGGGCGGAATCGGCTTCACTGACATGAATCCCACTCCAAAAACGTAACACACGGCCCTGACGGCCGCATCCGCTCCCCCCTTTTCCACGGCTTGCACCCCAATGTCCTACCGCTGCATCGGAGGTCTGTGTAAGCGACTGGCACCGATGTGTGTCTCTGCGGCACAGAATCTCCAAATCTCCAAAACAATCTTGGCTTGTGGGTTCGGGGAGTGTAGACAATTGTTTTTGCTGTTGCACAAGACGAGATCTTCCAATCCATGGTTCTCTTGTAGCCCAAGGGGCCAAATACTCAATTGTCATGATTGCATGCCTCCAGACTCTTTAATCACGCTGACACGGGTATGGAGATAGACTCGAGAATACATGATACGCTCGGGCTTGGGCGATTTCGCACTTTCGAGACGCCAAAAACCCTTGCTGCAGCATGCCGCCGGCTCCCGGCTGGCAACTGAGCCGTTCCCCTCCCCTGTCCCACTTGTTTTCTGTTCGATGCCGGCTCCCCCATGCCGTCCATCTGGCTCTGATTGACGACTTTCTTCTCTATCTATCTCCCGCTGCGGTCATTGGAGGGGGTTCGCTGATCTGGTTGCGGGGGACATGGGGGTTGGCGCAAGAGGGACTGCTTGCTACATGTGTCCCGATAGGTCTTTCCCTTCCACCCCACCCACGCTTTCCGTTTCTTGCTCCTCCCTCCCAAAAGTTACCCAAGTCACCCACCATCTCTTGTCAGCCCGCCGGATCGCCCCATTTCTGCGGCTCTCACAAAGCCAGGTTGTCAGTCCGTTATCTCAAGAGTGACGACAGATAGACAGGCCTCGTGACACTCCAAGTCGGAGCCTACGAACCCCAGTCAGCGTCTCAGATAGCCCACGCACAGCTGGAGAGGATCCTCCAATGGCGCCTTCCCTCAGTCTGCCCGAAGTTCTCACATGGCCCGTCTACCGAGGCACATGTTACCTTCGCGATAAACTCGGCGGCCTGACATGGGGTCCCGGCCTGGCATTGGCGAAACCAGCCATCCACAGCATCTTCGCGGCCATTGAGACAGGCACTCTGCTTCTGGTTGACGAACCTGCTGGCCAACGTCATGTGTACGGCCAGAAGTTGGGACCCGCTCGCAAGCTCGGTGCTCTTGCGTCCACGAACGGCGATGTGCGCAGGGCGACGACAGTGCCACGAGTTGAGCTCGTTGTCAAGAGCGACGCCTTCTGGATGCGAGTGTTCCTGTTCGCCGACATGGGCTTCGCCGAGGCGTACATGCTTGGAGAGGTCGAGTGCGCCGATCTGACCACCTTCTTCCACCTCTTCATCATCAACCGCGATCAAATGGGAAACGCCACCACCTTGTCATCCGCCCTGTCATCGGCGATTGCTGGACTGGCCCGCTCCACAAACACGCTGTCTAATGCCCTGCTCAATATCTCAGCGCACTACGACATTAGCAATGACATGTTTGCCGCCTTTTTGTCGCCGGACATGACATACTCTTGCCCCGTCTGGGAGAACGGAGATGAGACGCTCGAGGCTGCCCAGATGAGGAAACTGCGGCGCTTCATCGACGGGGCTCGCATCAAGGCGTGGGACCATGTGTTGGAGATTGGTACGGGGTGGGGTTCCTTTGCCATCGAGGCTGTCCGGACCACAGGCTGCCGAGTCACGAGTCTGACTCTTTCGCGGGAGCAAAAGGCCTTGGCCGATGCCCGCATTGCTGCTGCTGGCTTTGCGGACCGTATTGATGTGCGACTTTGCGACTACCGGGCTCTTGAGGTGCCAGAGGTGCTGTACGACAAGATTGTGTCTATTGAGATGCTCGAGGCTGTCGGCCAAGAGTATCTCGGAACCTACTTTGAGTGTATCAACCGTCTGCTGAAACCTAACGGAGGCATTGCCGTGTTCCAGTGCATCACCATGCCTGAGGGCCGTCATGAGGCGTATTCGAAGAGTGTCGACTTTATCAACCATTACATCTTCCCTGGCGGCTACCTCCCATCGACGACGCAACTCATCAACCACATCACTGCCGAGTCGAAGGGAACCCTGATTGTGGAACGTATTGAGAACATTGGTGGCCATTATGCCAAGGCGTTGCGGTTATGGAAGGAGAGTTTTCTGGCGGAGTTTGAAGACAAGATCCGGCCGGCGCTCCGAAAAGAGCATCCGGACATGACAGATGAGGGGATGGAAGTTTTCAGGCGCAAGTGGGAGGTGAGTTTTTGTCTTTTTTTTTCTTTTTTTTTTCTATCCGAAGCAACTTGCTGACATGAGAACAGTACTATTTCACGTACTGCGAGGCTGGATTTCTGACCAAGACGCTTGGGGACGTCATCATCACGGTGGGGAGAGAAGGCGCTCTGGAGTTGATGGAGGGTATACCCCTTTGACATGCTGAATTTGCAGCTACTATTGAGGACATGGTTAATATTGGGCGATACAAGCACGTGAGCGTGATAGTGGACTGTATATACTTGCCTTGTGAACCCAAAGCTCAAAAAATATATCACTTGCCGCATATCATGGGGCTTCAATGTGTGTGTGTGCGTGTGCGTGTATGTGTGTGGGCATCGGGTGTCGTATCCCGAGGATGACGAGATTTTATTTCTTTCCTTTCTTCTTTTTCCCAGATTGTTTCCCCCCTCCTTTTTGAACAGGTTGAGTTGTGTCAGAGAACTTGTTTGCAACCTCCATGTCGAATGCCGACTTGTGCTTTCTAAACAGCATCATGGCGACGCGGGCATCCTCGATACTCGAATGCTGCCCCTGTTGTATCTCCAGACCCAGCAACTCCTGCGCGAGAACGCGGAGCTTTGGCTTAGGACCATTCCCATACTTTTTAAAGATGGACAGCTTCGATGTATCCCGAATCATGCGCGCCGGGTGTGTGAGCACCAAGACCGCCAAGTCATGCTTGACATCATGCCCGACCAAAACGCGATCTCGCAACAACCCCGCCACCACGGTTTGAACCTCGGAAAACTCGCGCGCAGTCGCCATATCCCGCGCCGACACCCCGCTCCATTGCGTTCGCCAATCAGTGACGATTTCCCCGGGACGAGGCCGTACAAAAGAATCGTAGATTTGTCTCCCGTGGAAATCCACTAGGCTTACCCGCGCCAGGATCGAGGTTATCCCTCCGGGACCGATCCCGACCATTTCGCAGTCTAGGGAGATGTATTTACCTGGAGGAGCAGAGTCGGGGGTCAACGATAACCCGGCGTTTGGGAACGACGGGGTCTCATTAAGGGACTGCGGGGAGAGTCCTAAACTGTACGCTTCGGCGAGAGCCTCGCTGGTGACTTTTTTGGTGGAGGAAGTCCAGAGTTGGATTGATGGGGCGATGCCGTGCTCCGGGTGGGTTGAGGATGTTTGTGAAGATTGAGCACCGCCCATCTTGACGTTTGGCCTGGTCTTTTCTTTTTCCTTGCCCTTTGGCTTGGTTGGCTTGTCCTTGATTGACTTTGGTTGTGTTGCTTTTTGAGGATGCAGCACTTTCTGCCGTTTCTGGTGACTAGCAGCTAACTTGGTGTCTTCGTCGTTCTTGAGCGGAGGTGCTTTGCGCTTCTTGGATCCTGCAGAGTTTCCGGGGAGCGTTGAAGCCGTTGGTGATGATGACTCGGCTTTGGTCTGGGCTTGGAACTTTTTCCAGTTGGATGAGAGTCCTAATGCCATGGTTTTAACTCCAGTGGGAAATCGGTGTTTTTATTTTATTTTAAATGAGGCTCTCAGAGCGGGGAAAATCCCATGGACCTTGAATGAGATGAAATGGGATTTATCCCCGAGAGACAAAGTTGATGAGTTTTGTCATCTTTGTCACACAAAGAGGGACGTCGACATCAGGGGAACTTGTGAACATGGTTTTTTGAAGAAGCTTTGCTGTTGGCTTAGCAGCCGCCAAAAGCCGCTGAAAGCTTGGCGCCACTGACAGCGCCAACATCTTTCAGGGGTTGGCCTGCACCAGTGTAGAGGAGTGCATGGGCCGCAGATAAGAGCTTATCACCCCGCCACCCCAGGATTTACTAGAGCCTCTGCCAGCAACTTGACGATTTTCAATCGGCGCAACCAGGCTCCTTGCCATCTTACGTCCACCCACCACGTTCCATCAAACATTTGTTGCCTTCATCGCGCCATCGCCTTCATCGCGTCATCGCCAAATAATGAGTCCCAACGGCAATGGGGAGCCCACCGTTGGCTCTGATGGACCAAGGATGAAAGGAAAAGCGACGCCCGATACGATCAAGTAGGTTCTCCGATGTCAGTTGAAGATGATGCTCTGCTAACATCGCAATTACGATCGCAGGGTCGGGTGCATCGCACAAGTAGTCAAGGACGGTCAACACCGTCGCGCCGAGATTCTGAGCATACGAGAGACCAAGAGTGGACGCCAGTTTTACTGCAATTTCGACAACTTCAACAAACGCCTCGACGAATGGGTCCCTGTCGCTCGAATAGATTTTGAACAGGAGGTGGAATGGCCGAATCCCGAAAAGGACAAGCAAAAAGATGGCAAGGGCAAGAAGACAGCTGCGGTTTCTAAAAAATCGCAACCATCAAAAAAGGCACAGAAGAAGGTCGGTAAACGCGAACAGTCTGTCGCCTCCGAGGGGCAAACGCCGCATCCGTGGACCGAGTTTGTCGAGTCACAGGCCCAAAAGACAGCCGGAGCAATCGACGATGGCGAAGATAAGGCGAACGCGAGCCTCGAGATTGGTGGCACACCCGGGGTAGGCCCTGATGAGATGGAGCTGGATGAAGACGAAACCCCGGCGAGCGCGGCCAAGAAGGAACGGGCGCCTTCGTTTAGCAGGGAAGAGGAGATTGAGAAACTGCGGACTTCGGGCTCTATGACGCAGAATCCAGCCGAGATTTCACGCATCCGAAACATTTCCAAGGTCGAGTTTGGCCGCTACGTCCTGTTCCCATGGTATTTCTCACCTTACCCCGAGTCATTTGGCCAAGAGGATTGCATCTTCATCTGCGAGTTCTGCTTAAGCTACTATGGCGACATCATATCATTCAAGCGCCACCGCCAAAAGTGCACGTTGCAACACCCGCCCGGCAATGAGATATACCGAGACGACTTCGTCTCGTTTTTCGAGATCGATGGCAGACGCCAGAGGACATGGTGCCGGAACCTGTGTCTGCTATCCAAGATGTTCCTGGATCACAAGACACTTTACTACGACGTTGACCCATTTCTCTTTTACATCATGACCACCCGCGACGAGCGTGGCTGTCACATTATCGGATATTTTTCCAAGGAAAAGGAGAGCACAGACGGGTACAACGTAGCATGTATTCTCACGCTACCACAATACCAGCGCAAAGGATACGGTCGGCTGTTGATTCAGTTCTCGTACGAGCTGTCAAAGATTGAAGGCAAGCTCGGGTCTCCAGAGAAACCCTTGTCGGATCTTGGATTGCTCAGTTACCGGCAGTATTGGTCGGAAAACATCATCGACCTGCTCCAGGGCTTCAGTGAGCGGGAGGAGAAGTGCACAATTGAACTGATAGCGACTGCGCTCGCCATGACCACACAAGATGTTGAGCACACGCTGCAGGCCATGAAAATGCAAGTGTACCACAAGGGTGAGCATAAGATTGTCTTGCCAGACAAGCTCGTGCAGCAGCGGGAGAAGTCGAGGCAGAAGCAGAAGAGGTTGATAGACCCGGACCGGATCCAGTGGAAACCCCCAGTCTTTACAGCGTCAAGTAGGACCTGGGGCTGGTAACGGCAATGAGAAGAAGAAAGGAGATTTACAATAGATTATTATGGAAGCAAGCGTTGAGCAAAGCATTTAAGCCTTGAGTTTAAGTCTTTTTCCCATCAAGCCCTTGAATCTTCATGATCGAGCCGGTTAGTTTCTCATTAGCCCCTTGACAATATGGGACCATCCTAGCAGAGCCCTTAGCAATTGACTGTAGTTGATGTTTGGGATTTCAGGGGCTGAACTACACAGGAATATCGTGGAGCTGCGTGAATGCATCTATCGGGGCAATTAAACTTGCCCCACTTCGTCGCGTCTCCCAACGGCTAGGACGCGTTCCACCATCTCGCGTTTTCTCGCGTGTTGGGTCTTGATCACCCCTCCAACCGGCCCAACTCCACACCGCAACAACTTCTTCCGCCACAATTAACTCTTGCGCACGAACGATACCACACACAGAGGCGCAATCATATTCCCCAAAATGTCGACCCCAAGAGCGCTCTCCAGCGACGCTGGCTTCATGATGTCGGACGGGTTGTCAAGGGGAGGTGCGACCCCGCGACAACGGGGGCTTCCCTCGTCTTCGGCCGGTCGACCTCGTGCGCCCCCCTCAGAAAGCCTTGGTGCGCCCAGCGACGACGAGGGCGCAGGTTTCGAAGACGATCAAGTGCCAGCCCGAACACGGCCCACAGATATCACCACCATTCCCAGGGTCGAAGACAAGATCGGTCTCCTGATCCAGGAGCACTTTGAAAACTTCATCGAGGGGTGAGCTTCTGCTGTGTGTTTCTGCTGGGATGTTTGCGACTGACGACAAGTGCATGCAGGTACGTTGAGGCTCCCACCGCCTCCGGACAACCCACTTCGAGCGCCATGACAACGGACCAGTATTACGTCGCCCAGATCCAGGGCATGCGGAAATACGGGCTCTCGACCTTCTACGTAGATTACAAACACCTCGCGGGATGGAACAACGGCGCGCTGGCCGAAGCCGTGACTAACTCGTATTACCGATTCCTTCCCTTCCTTACCGCCGCTCTTCACAATATGATCGCAAAGTACGAGCCACAATACTTCCGCGAACACAGGCAGCCGACCGCGTCGAGCCAACACCACAGCACAGGCGCAAGCACCGCAGGCTCCGCAAGCCAGTCTGAGCAGGGCAGCAAGACGGCCAACCAACAAACGGACAAGCTGTTTTCTATCGCCTTCTACAATCTCCCCCTCGTCTCACGCGTCCGGGCCTTGCGCGCCAGGAATATCGGACAGCTGCTTTCGATTAGCGGCACTGTCACAAGGACATCGGAAGTGCGTCCCGAGCTTGCGCTGGCCACCTTTATCTGCGAGGCCTGCCACAATGTGGTCCCAGAGGTGGAGCAGACCTTCCGATACACGGAACCAACACAATGTCCCAACGCCACCTGCCAGAACCGCATCGCGTGGCGTCTGGACATCCGCCAGAGCACGTTTGTCGATTGGCAAAAAGTACGAGTCCAGGAGAACAGCAATGAGATTCCGACGGGAAGCATGCCGCGAACAATGGACATTATCATGCGAGGCGAGATTGTTGACCGAGCCAAAGCTGGCGAGAAGTGCATCTTCACTGGTGCCTTGATCGTTGTGCCTGATGTCAGCCAGCTTGGTCTCCCTGGGGTTCGGAATGTGTCGGTCCGTGACGACCGGGGTGCTGACGCCGGCGGATCTGGTGTCTCTGGCCTGAAGGCGCTGGGCGTCCGCGATCTCACATACCGTCTAGCCTTCCTGGCCTGCATGGTAACGCCAGATGTGTCGGCACTTGGCGCCTCGGGCGAGGCACATTTGGTTGACATGATCGGCACGCTTACTGGGAGCGCAGCTGTGGAAACGGCCGAGAGCATTAAGGATGCTCAGGACGCTGTTCTGGCTTCTTATACGCAAGCAGAGATTCAAGACCTCCGTGCCATGGTGCACAGTGACCACATTTACTCACGACTGGTTCAGTCATTGGCACCAACCGTATACGGACACGACATTGTCAAGAAAGGATTGCTGTTGCAGCTGATGTCGGGTGTGAGCAAGACGACGGCCGAAGGGATGGCGCTCCGCGGCGATATCAACATCTGCGTTGTGGGCGACCCCTCGACGTCAAAGTCCCAGTTCCTCAAGTACGTTTGCAAATTTGCCCCCCGGGCAGTCTACACATCTGGCAAGGCTTCGTCAGCAGCTGGTCTCACAGCCGCTGTGGTTAAGGACGAGGAGACTGGCGAGTTCACTATCGAGGCCGGTGCGCTCATGCTTGCCGATAATGGCGTTTGCTGCATCGACGAGTTCGACAAGATGGACATTGCCGACCAAGTCGCCATCCACGAAGCTATGGAACAGCAGACTATTTCCATCGCCAAGGCAGGTATCCAGGCCACCCTCAACGCGAGAACATCGATCCTCGCAGCTGCGAATCCGGTCGGCGGACGATACAACCGCAAGACCACGCTCCGTGCCAACATCAATATGAGCGCGCCCATCATGTCCCGTTTCGATCTCTTCTTCGTCATCCTCGATGAATGCAACGAGCAGGTTGACAGACATATTGCCGACCACATTGTGTCTCTCCATCAAATGCGGGATGCCGCCATCGAGCCAGAGTTCTCGACGGAGCAGCTGCAACGGTACATCCGCTTCGCCCGGACATTCCGTCCCGAGTTCACCGATGAGGCCAAGGAAGTGCTTGTGCAGCGGTACAAGGATCTCCGGGCTGATGACGCGCAGGGTGGCATTGGCCGCAATAGTTACCGCATCACAGTCCGTCAGCTCGAGAGCATGATTCGTCTGTCAGAAGCTATCGCCAAGGCCAACTGCGTCGAAGAAATCACACCCGACTTTGTCGAGGAGGCATACAGTCTCCTTCGACAAAGTATTATCTCGGTTGAGCATGAAGATGTCGAGGTGGAGGATGAGGAGGTTGCGCCATTGGAGGATGGCGAAACACTTCGGCAAGCTGCTATCGACGCTTCCGCGACACCTCAGGCCGATGGGGATGGTGATGCCGCCATGGCTGAGGATGGAGATCAAGCCGCGGCGGCAGCAGCAGCAGCCGCACATCGTGAGAAGCAGACAATCTCATACGACAAGTATATTAGCATTGTCAATATGATTGTGACACACGTTGCCGAGGACGAGACGAGTGGCCGTGGTGAAGGTATCGAGAGCGATGCTCTTGTGCAATGGTATCTCGGCCAGAATGAAAAGGAGCTAGAAAGCGAGGAAGTTTATGAGAACGAAAAGGCACTGGTTAAGAAGGTGCTCAAAAAGATGGTCAAGGTAAGTTTCTGCCCGAGTGAAGCGTATCTAGTGGCCAGACATGATGCTAACAGCAGCAGGACAATATTCTCATGGCTATCAGGGGACAGGGTCTGGCAGACGGAGAGGCGGGCGGCTCAGCCCAAGGAGGGAACATTGTTTATGTTCTGCACCCTAACTGTGCAGTTGAGGAGGTTAGTTGAGTTGAATGATGCATGTCGTAATGAGAGTTGGGAATGTATGCATAGACGACTGTATTGTATGAGCCATGATGCTAGATACCTGGATCTGAGATGTACCAATTTTGGATGTTGAAATTGTGATGTGGCTCTCAAATGTGTGTGGCCTTGTTGCTGGCTGCAGACTACAGTGACCGTCAACTTGGATTTGCCTGTCTTTGCGAGAAATGCAACATTGAAACTGTCGGGTTAGCAACCATCCATCCATGTTGTCGATTTCTGGTCTGGGGAGTATGGGGTTTAGGTAGATCTAGTGATGAGTCTATCTCCATGGACTCTCTCGAGGGAACAAGCAAAAAGTTGAGTCATAGTAGTCTGCCTACCTAGGTAGGTAAGCAAGGCAAGGCGGGCCCTGGACTGGACCTGTTGACGGCGCAATAGTGAGTACGTCAAAAGGGGTTGTGAAATAAAGTCTGGTAATTGTGGTTTGTGTTTGTGGACTTGAACAGTGTGAAAACGAGATAAGAGAGGCTGGGGGCTGGGGGCTGGGAGGGAGCATGGTGATGGAGTCAAGCGAGAGGGCTAAAGAGAGAGGTTGTGAGTGATAGTTGGGAGTTGGGAATGGTGGGAATATCTTTTTGTATACAGGGGGGTGCTGCCTACCCAGGTAAGTGGTGATGACAGACTTGGATTTTGGAGACAAGATGTTCCAAGGAGTTGAGGTACATGTAATTGAGGTAGCTAGCTAGGGAGGTACCCAAGGTACTTACTTATCTATCTAGGCAGGCAGGTTATTTCTTTACTTCCATCCTTTTTGCTCAAGAGCAACAATTCTATGCTATGATACAACATTGCTCTCTCAACTCTACCTCACAACAGCTATATATCCAACAGTAAGCCTGGTACATGCATGCAGAGAGAGAGTTAGTAAGTATAACACAGTTTCCTCCCCTTTGCATTCATGACATCTCGCACAACCCAATCTGCTTCCAGACCTGCCAAGGGGAGGACGTCATTCAGGGAAGCCGCCGGTCCTTGGCTTCCATCTTCGTTAAGGCGGAATCCATTGTAAGCGTTGGTCCTGGTGTTGGGGTCCTGTTGCTGCCACATCCACCAGAGCCGGTCGACTTGGGTGTGATGAAGAAAGAAGAGGGGGTCTATTCATTTTTATATGCTGTCAGCATCCCGTTTCTGAATCGGAGACAGATAGATAGAGAAAGAAAGAAAAAAAACTCACCACTAGGAGAAGCATTCTGGAACCCCATATCTCCCGATCCCGGAAACCCGCCCGCCGCGCCCGCATGGACCGCCGCATGCGGACCATTCTCGAGCCTGTCTCGAAACTGATCATACACGGTATTCGTATTGACTTCGGCCACCACCGTAGCGTTGTAGTTGTTCCCCACCAGCTCGGGCATACCGTTTGCCGGATCGGCGGGAATCCAATCGCGACTTAGCCAATGGGGATCTTCATCGGAATTCCAGTACCGGGGACGATAATCTTTAAACGGACCATCGACGACGCGTAGACGCGGGCCGTTATCATTGGTACGGACGCCATTGCCGCCGAAACCGGTAATGGGATCCCACACGGAAGCTTTAGCGGGGGCAGCCGCGTCGGAAACCCAGTCCCAGTACATGGCCGTGCCGGTGTAACCGCAGTCCCGAAGGGCTTTTTCGTAGACGTGTACGAAGAGGCGGTGCCAGGGGAGAAAGGCCGCTTGGAAGTGGACTACTTAGGTGTTAGTTGCCATGTTATGTGTATATTTCCCCTATATCTGATTTTGATAACAAGACAACTAAAGAGGAAGAAAAAGAAAAGAAAGAGATGCAAGAGATAGGGGAAAGGGAATAATAACTTACTCCTCTGATGCGGCGCCGAAAGCACCGCATGCACATACGCGAAATCGTCATGCAGCGTCGAGCCGGCCTTTCCCAGCCGAGACGGTTTCTTGGTCACGCACACGGCCGCGGCGAGGTAAGCGAGTTTCTCTTCTCTAGTGGCCTTGCTCCAGCTCTAAATGAACCCGATACGAGCCGCTGGCTATCTGGTGAGAAGGTAACTGACTGAACTGAGCTGCTGTGGCCTTTTAACGTTTGTAGGTATTGCCCTGAGGTGGGATCCCAGATCTTAATAATTTTGTCGTTTGAACCCGATACGAGCCGCTAGCCATCTGGTAAAAAGGTAACTAACCGAACCAAGCCGCTGTAGCCTTCTAGCGTTTAGAGGTATATATTCCAGTCTGCTTCTACTATTAGCTTCGTACTAATTTAGTTAGGTTCTTCCGCCTTAAATTTCTTTTTTACTAAACTAAAAGCTAATATAAATAAGAGTACTAATATATACGTTTGGAGAGGAGCTTGCTTAATTATTAATTTATTGAAGAGAGCGAATTGATATATATCTCGAATAAAGGCTATTAGCTGCTTCTAATTAATATACCCCTATATTTTTATTAATATAATTTTCTAATAGTAATAGGTTATATATATAAGTAGGAGTTTAAGCTATTTTATAGCAATAATACCCTTTGACATAACTTGGAGTAAGTTAAGAGCTTTAAGTTAGTAAAGGTACTTTTACTTATGGAAGGTTTAGATTGTATTTAGTATATTATATTATAACGTATCTTTATCGAAAATTATTATTATTAATCTTACACCGCAGAGGACCTCTGGTCCTCGCCCTAGTGGGCAAGCGGTCCCTCTATCTATCTGTTTAGGCACCGTGAGTGCTTCTATAGTACAGGTTTCGGTACGATATCGCACCTAAACCAACTCTACTTCCAGCCTTTTGTCTACTAGTCTGGGTCTCTCCTACCCAGGATGTGTGACAGGAGGGGAGTTGTCACAATTTGTAAAGAAAGGAAAATGGGGGG